>CAJIBE010000098.1_pt1 | contig 73533 bp, 58 predicted proteins | sample 9199301 | NCBI WGS metagenome assembly CAJIBE01 (sample SAMEA7708291, study PRJEB35096) | sediment metagenome | biome: marine neritic benthic zone biome [ENVO:01000025]; feature: sediment [ENVO:00002007]; material: shallow marine sediment [ENVO:03000034] sea grass bed [ENVO_01000059] ... | reverse complement strand
TTTTTGATGGATTGCAAAACCCCGACGATCAACAATTAATGGGCTGTTTTGCGGAAATGTGTGCCGAAAAATATTCATTTAGTCGCGAGCAGCAGGATGCTTACGCAATTGAGTCCGTTTCACGTAGCCTAAAAGCGATGGAGAACGGAAGCTTCCATGAAGAAATCGTGCCTGTTTCAGTTAAAAAAAGAAAAGGCGCTCAATTAGTCACAGAGGATGAACAACCTGGGAAATGCAAGATCGAGGAAATTCCAAATTTGAAACCTGCATTTAAACCGGAAAACGGGACCGTCACCGCAGCCAGTTCTTCCAGCATTTCAGACGGCGCGGCAGCCCTGATATTAATGGATGAAAAACATGCCATAAAATCTGGTGTTCAACCTGTTGCCAGAATTCTCGCACACTCAACTCATGCAAAGGCTCCAGAAGAATTCACCACGGCTCCAATCGGTGCTATCCAATCGCTGATGGAAAAATTGAGCTGGTCGAACAAGCATGTGGATTTGTTCGAAATTAATGAAGCATTTGCCACAGTGACCATGGCGGCGATAAAAGAACTTGAATTGGATCACCAAATAGTAAACATACATGGAGGAGCATGTGCATTAGGCCACCCGATTGGTGCCAGTGGCGCACGCATCGTTATAACGCTACTCAATGCCCTTCGTGTTAAAGGATTGAAAACGGGTATTGCGTCTCTCTGCATTGGTGGTGGAGAGGCAACGGCCGTGGCTGTCGAAATTTTATAGGCTGAAGAAAATGGACATTATTCGTTCGATTCTTGAAACGACATCAGAAGAATACCAGTCAAATTTTGATCACATGCAAAATTTGGTAGATTCCTTACACAAGAAAATCCACAATGTTCAAAACGCTGCATCGGAAACTACTAAGCAAAAACACCTCGCTCGTGGGAAATTGCTGGTACGTGACCGCATTCAGCAATTACTGGATAAAAACTCGACATTTTTGGAATTTTCCGCACTCGCCGCCCATGGAATGTATGAAGACCAGGTACCGTCGGGTGGAATCGTAACCGGTATTGGCAAAGTTTGCGGGAAAGATGCCCTGATTGTTGCTAATGATGCCACGGTTAAGGGTGGAACCTATTACCCAATTACTGCAAAGAAACATTTACGTGCACAGGAAATTGCCGAGCAAAATAATTTACCGTGCATCTATTTAGTGGACTCTGGTGGCGCATATCTACCGTTACAAGATGAAGTATTTCCAGACCGGGATCACTTTGGAAGAATTTTTTACAACCAGGCGAGAATGTCCGCCAAGGGTATTCCGCAAATCTCTGCCGTAATGGGATCCTGCACAGCCGGCGGCGCTTATGTTCCCGCGATGTCAGATGAAACCATTATTGTTAAAAATCAGGGCACTATCTTTTTAGGAGGTCCTCCTCTGGTCAAGGCAGCTACTGGTGAAACCGTGGATGTTGAGGAATTAGGTGGCAGTGACGTTCACACGCGTATTTCAGGTGTTTCCGATTATCTTGCGCAAGATGATCAACATGCAATTTCCATACTGCGAGATATCATCCAACGCCTTCCCTCCTCAAATAATTCAGAAATCGGTCCGTCTTCCAGTATCGAACCAAAGTACGCAGCAGAAGAGTTATTCGGCATTATCCCAAAAGATCTTCGCCAGCAATTTGATATACGTGAAGTTATCGCACGTATAGTCGACAGATCTGAATTCAGTGAATTCAAGGCTTTATACGGAAAGACACTGGTGTGTGGCTTTGCAACTCTATATGACCAAACCGTAGGCATTATAGCTAACAATGGTGTGTTGCTTTCTGACTCTGCATTAAAGGGTACACACTTTATTCAGCTGTGCGATAAACAAAAAACGCCAATCATATTTTTGCAAAACATAACAGGCTTCATGATTGGCAAATCGGTAGAGCATGAAGGCATTACTAAACATGGCGCAAAAATGGTAACTGCGGTCGCATGCTCCAATGTTCCAAAATTTACAGTAGTGATTGGCGGTTCTTTTGGTGCCGGCAATTATGCCATGTGTGGACGCGCATACTCACCCAGACAACTATGGATGTGGCCTAATGCACGCATATCTGTCATGGGCGGAGAGATAGCAGCCGCGTTACTCGCAAGCGTTAAACGGGAAGGACTGGACAAATCCAATCAGGAGTGGCTCCCACAGGACGAACAATCCTTTAGGGAAAAAATTATAGCCCAGTTCGACACCCAGGCCGATCCATATTATTCCACGGCAAGACTATGGGATGATGGAATCATTGATCCAAGAGATACCAGGAGAATTCTTGGATTAGGACTGGCCGCTGCAGGGAATGCCCCAACGGAAAGTACACATTACGGATTATTTAGAATGTAAATCAGGGTACTATGAATAAATGAATCAGGCACTAAAAACAGCTATCGATAATCAGGGCATTGTCACTTTTACTTTAAACCGCCCTGAAAAACACAATGCTTTAAGCGCAGATCTAATTGCATTATTTCTAGAGGCGTTGGAAAATATTAAGCGCTCCTCCACTCCACGCATTTTAATACTCTCAGCAGCCGGTGATACTTTTTGTAGCGGCGGAGATTTAAAACAGATGATAGCGGCTGACGACTTGTATTCTGCACAGCTGGGTAATCTGATGCGAGAACTTTATCTGGCCGATATACCTACCATCGCACGCATTCATGCACCTGTATTTGGTGGGGGTGTTGGCCTAATTACCTGTTGCGATTTTGCAATAGCCTCTAAAAATAGTTTCCTGGCACTAACAGAACTTAAACTGGGATTGGTTCCGGCAACGATTTCTCCTTATCTTATTTCCGCAGTGGGACCAAGGCGCGCAAAACAAATGATACTAAGCGGTGAAAAAATTACCGCGGAGCAAGCGTTGCAGGCTGACTTACTTAGCAAAGTTGTAGACAGTTCCCACTTAGACGCAGAAATTAATCGTCTATGCGCAAACCTGTTATATGCTGGCCCTCAGGCACTACGAAGAACCAAAAAACTTGTAAATGAACTGATCGATTTTGACAGAGTTATGGAGGTCGATACCGCGAATTTGTTAACTGAAATACGTAAAACAGATGAAGCCAAAGATGGCATCAATGCATTCTTTGAGAAACGATTCCCTAAATGGGTTAAACCCAACGGTTAAATGGCCAAGCCACCATCCAATTTTCCTAAACGGGTTAAAATTGTAGAAGTAAGTCCGCGAGATGGCCTGCAAAATGAAACCAAGCCTGTCGAAACCAATACTAAAATACAACTGATCGATCGGCTCTCTGAGACCGGACTTAGCCATATTGAAATTACCAGCTTTGTCCGCCCTGACACTATTCCACAATTGGCAGATGCGGAACGAGTATGCACCAATATTACGAAACACTCGGGAATCACCTATGCAGCATTAGTCCCTAATGAACAGGGGATGAAGCGTGCCTTGTCTTCCGGCGTTAACGAAGTTGCAATTATTACCGCAGCCAGTGAGACATTTTCCCAGAAGAACATCCATTGCAGCATTGATGAATCGATTGAACGATGCCAGCATGTAGTAGAACTTGCCACAGCCAATCATATTAAAGTACGCGGGTATATCTCGTGCGTACTGGGTTGCCCATATGAGGGCGAGGTATCCGTTCGACAGGTTACTCGAATTGCAAGAAAGCTTTATGAACTGGGATGCTATGAAATCTCTCTGGGAGACACCATAGGAGCGGGCACTGCATTTCATGCGCAGGAATTATTCGTTAAAACAACAGAACTAGTTCCCATTGATCGAGTAGCGATTCATTTTCACGATACACGCGGACAGGCTCTCACTAATATTTATGCGTGTTTGCAGTTTGGCGCATCGATCATCGATGCATCCGTAGCAGGCCTAGGTGGATGTCCATTTGCAAAAGGTGCCAGCGGAAATGTATCTACAGAAGACGTGGTTTTCATGTTACATGGACTCAATATCGAAACGGGTATTAATCTCCCAGCTCTAATCGAGGTGGGAAATTTCATTAGCAAGAAATTACAACGCCAAAATCTCAGTCGTGTAGGACAAGCCGGAATTGAGATAGCAAAATAATGAATCTAAGAAACGCAAAAATTATTGTAACAGGCGGCGCTTCCGGATTAGGATTAGCCGTAGTTAATGAATTTGTACATCACAATGCACGTGTTGCAATCCTAGATATTAATACAAACGAAAGCATAGTAAATCATGAAAATATGCTTTTTATTAAAACAGATGTCAGCAGCGAGTCAGAAATAAATACAGCAATTCAACAAGTCACCAAAGAATTTGGTGGAATTACTGGTCTGATCAACTGTGCAGGCATTGCCAGCAGCCAGCGTGTCATTGGACGTGATAATTTACACAAAACAAATGAATTCACTCGTACTATCGGCGTCAATTTGACCGGCACTTTTCTATGCTGCCGTGAAGCAGCCAATGCCATGCAGAACAACAACCCCAATAAAGACAATGAGCGTGGTGTAATTATTAACACAGCATCCATTGCAGCGTTCGACGGCCAAATCGGACAGGCAGCGTATGCTGCATCTAAAGGTGGAATCGTCAGCCTTACCTTGCCTTTGGCCAGAGAATTCGCACGCTTTGGTGTCCGGGTAATGGCGATCGCACCCGGCCTGTTTGACACACCAATATTTGAAAACCTGCCTGAAGAATCCAAACAACATTTATGTGAACTCACGCCGTTTCCCAAACGTTTGGGAAATCCCCGGGAATTTGCCATTCTGGTCCGCCATATTTATGAAAATCCCATGTTAAATGGAGAAACAATTCGACTGGATGGCGCATTACGTATGCCACCTAAATAATTACTCACGGATACCTTCCTTTTCGCAAATTTGAATTGCCAATATGGAAACCGCGATTTGGACACCAAGCTTCTCCCGAATAGAGAATTCCAATCTCACTCGGTACCTGTCATTTTTGCACACTGAATATCACTGCTTGTTTGACTCTTATAACGGTCTTTATCAGTGGTCTATTCAAGAACCGGAAAAATTCTGGTTATCTATCTCAGAATTTTGCAATGTGCTGTTTACCCGACAATGGAATGACATTCTAACCGACCCTGAAAAAATGCCAGGTGCATCCTGGTTTGCTGGCAGTCAGCTGAATTTTGCTCAGAATCTATTGTGGAATAAAAATGAAAAAGACGCGATTGCTTTTACCAGTGAAAACGGTGACAAAAAGACGGTCAGTTACCGAAAGTTAAACCAGGACGTTGCCAGTCTTGCACACGCTCTATTAGCACTGGATTTACAAAAAGGTGATCGCATAGCCGGATACTTACCAAATATTCCGGAAACAATTATCAGTATGCTATCCGCTACGGCTATTGGAGCAGTATGGTCGTCTTGCTCTCCGGACTTTGGTGTGCATGGCGTCCTGGATCGTTTCGGCCAGATTCAACCAAAGGTCTTAATTACTACGGATGGCTATTTATACAACGGCAAACAAATCGACTTACTGCCTCGAATAAAACAATTGGCACTGGAACTTCCCGGATTACAGAAAGTCGTGATTATCCCTTTTCTGAATTCGGAACCTGATATAAGTGGTATAAAGAATGCCGTTCTTTTACACAACTTTATTGATCAGAAATGCAGCAATATACCCTTTAAATCAGTCGATTTTGATCACCCCCTATACATCATGTATTCGTCAGGGACGACAGGAAAACCAAAATGCATTGTGCATGGAACCGGCGGAACGTTACTGCAACACTTAAAAGAACTAATTTTACATACCGATCTCAAGCAAGAAGATCGTATATTTTATTTCACCACCTGTGGCTGGATGATGTGGAACTGGTTAGTTAGCAGCCTGGCCACTGGTGCTACCGTTGTTCTATACGATGGATCGCCTTTTTATCCAGCTTCAAATCGATTGTTTGACCTTATCGACGAAGAAAATATTTCAATCTTTGGCAGCAGCGCAAAATTTCTTTCGGCTACGCAAAAAGCTGGATTAATTCCGAAAGAAAGCCACAGCCTTTCCACACTTCAAACCATTCTCTCTACGGGATCTTCACTGCTACCAGAACAGTATGATTATGTTTATCAGTCAATCAAACAGGATGTATTACTTTCTTCCATATCGGGAGGCACCGACATTATTTCATGCTTTGCCCTGGGAAACCCTCACTTGCCGGTATATCGTGGAGAAATTCAATGTCGTGGCCTCGGCATGAGTGTTGAAGTGTATAACGCAAATGGTCAGTCTGTTGAAGAACAAAAAGGCGAGCTGGTTTGCAATAAACCGTTCCCTTCTATGCCTGTTTATTTTTGGAACGATTCCGGGAACAGAAAATATCAGGAGGCCTATTTTAATAAATTTCCGAAAGTATGGGCCCACGGAGATTATGCGGAGTTAACTCAGCATAGTGGAATAATTATTTTTGGCCGCTCGGATACTGTATTAAACCCTGGTGGTGTTCGAATCGGCACTGCTGAGATTTATCGACAAGTAGAACGTATCCCGGAAGTTCTTGAAGGCCTGGTGGTCGGCCAGGAATGGCAAGGAGATGTAAGGATAATCCTGTTTACCAAACTACGTGAAAATATCGTTCTGGATGGTGAACTTACACAAAAAATAAAAGACACCATTCGCGCAAATGCATCACCTCGGCACGTACCGCATAAAATAATTCAGGTACCCGACATTCCAAGGACTATCAGCGGAAAAACCGTAGAATTGGCAGTCCAAAATATCATTCATGGACGACCCGTTAAGAATGCGGACGCACTAGCCAATCCCGAATCTCTGGAATATTTTCGCAATCTGCCTGAATTGCACGACTGATAAGATTACTACAAATGAAACCCTCTCTCCCGGATTCAGGAGAGAGGTAAACGCCGGTTTGATGTTAATAATTAAACTTGCTCTCCTTGCTTTGATTCATCTAGTGCAGCGACGTAAATTTTGCGATTCTCGGATGCACCAGGTTTTCAAAATCATGGTAAGAAAGTTTAATCAGTTCAGTGTGGGTTCCAGCATTAAAGGCAATTTCTTCATCTTCCACCAGTTCCTCTTCCACATACACATCGATATCGTATAAATTACCGAAAGGCGGCATCGCGCCAATTTCACACTCAGGGAATAATCCCTTGAAATCTTCTTCCGTAGCCAGTTGTGCATATTTGGCACCACTAGCCTGCTTTAAACGACCAAGGTTGATTTTGCATGATGCGGGAAGCACTGCCATCGCATATCGATCATCCAATTTTACAATGACAGTCTTGGCTAGCATTTTACCGGGAATGTGCGCAGCATTGGCAACTTCCTGAGCGGTAAAAGCCTGTGCGTGATGGATTGTTTCATAGCGGACATGCTGGTCATCGAGATAATTCTTAATTCGACTTGCAGACATAATGACCTCCTACTAACTAAGTTTGATAGTACTATCCTAGCTCTTATTGACCACAGTTAAAAGGGTCTTTGTGCACGGGGAATCTATTACTGTTAAGCACATTTTTTCAGTAACGATCACGTGAACCAAGTAAAAAAGCGTAAAAACGCTATTGGCACTTATCACTCCATTAGTATCAAAAATAATGCCTATTGAATTATTTGATATCGGCTTAGCACTCTATTTTAGAATTGGCCTTAAGCCGCGGAATTACTTAAAAAAATATATGTTATTTTTGTGGAATGAAATTCTGCATAAATCGATGAACAGGTAATTTTAAAAAGTTCTCCGACTCTGCAAATAGTTCGTTGATTCTATCAACCTGATCATGTTGGTATATGGTCATTAGCGAACTTACAAATTTTTTATCCAGCATTGGAATCGCCTCTAGCCTGCGTTGAGGGTGTCCAATAGGATAGTGTATTTCGACTTTATAGGTAGCCGACCCATCTTTGAAAAACACCTGCACTGAATTTGCCACCGACCGCTTTTCTGTATTTAGGTAATCCAGGCTGTATTGTGGATCTTCCGTTACTGTCATCATTGTTCGTAACTTATCGATGCTCGGGTTAGCAGCCAGAGGGTGGTAATAATGTTGATCGGTTAATTCTCCATTCAACAGACACACGGCAACGATGTATTGCAGGCAATGATCACGATCTGCAGGATTTTTCAACTCACCTGTCTTATCAATAATTCGAATTGCTGATTCCTGTGTATGAATTTCAATGCCTTGAATTTCAGAAATTCGTTTGCCAACTTCCGCATGCAAACGGATCGCAGCCTCCGCTGCAGTTTGGGCATGAAACTCCGCTGGAAAAGCGACTTTGAACAATACGTTTTCTACAATGTAATGACCCAATGATCCTGGAAGTATTATCGGCTTCTGTTTCATGAATACTGATTGGAAACCCCAGCATGGCTCACTCAGTGCCGAGGGATATCCCATTTCACCCTTTAATGCCATAACTGCATGCCAAACTCCCCTCGCGGTTGCATCACCTGCCGCCCACGATTTTCGGGAACCGGTGTTGGGTGCATGTCGATACAATCGAAGCGCACCACCGTCTATCCATGCATTCGACAGCGCATTGACTACCTGCTTTTTTGTTCCCCCAAGCATTGCAGTAACGACCGCGCAGGTAGCAATTCGAACCAGCAGGACATGATCAAGCCCTTCTCGATTAAAGCTGTTTTCCAATGCCAGCACACCTTGAATCTCGTAGGCTTTAACGATGGCTACCAGCACCTGTTGCATCGTGCAAGTGAGTTCACCAGAAGAACTACTTTTTCGAGAAAGATAATCTCCGACACTCAAGATTCCACCCAGATTGTCTGATGGATGACTCCATTCTGCGGCCAACCAAGTATCGTTATAATCCAGCCATCGCACCATTACGCCAAGATTAAATGCGGCTTGCACCGGTTCAAGAACATGGAATGTACCTGGAACCGGTGTTCCATCTGCACATTCCATACCCTGAAAATTGGGCCCTAGCGTTTTTACACAGTCTTCATGTCGCAATGACAGAATGGCGCATCCTATCGCGTCTTTCAGACAGAGTTTTGCTGCTTGCAACGCATCTACGGAAGAGACTTCATAATCAATAACATAGTCTGCTATTTCCTGTAATAGCTGATCCGGCTTCGTACTTCTGTTGTCATTTTTACTCACAAAATCTAACGCTTTGAACCTATCTCGCATCAATCGGAGTAAACGAACGTTGCGGCGGACCTATGTAATCGGCAGTGGGGCGAATGAGACGATTGTCGCCTCTTTGCTCCTTAATATGTGCACACCATCCTGCAACGCGGGAACAAACAAAAAGAGGAGTAAATAGTTTTGTTGGAATTCCCATCATGTGATAACAGGATGCACTGTAAAAATCCAGATTGGGGAACATGTTTTTTTCGGTCTTCATCAGAATTTCAATTGCTTCTGAAACCTCAAAAAGCGTCATTGCATCACTGTTTTCACATAATCGTTTTGACCATTGTTTCACATGCACATTTCTCGGGTCCGAATGCTTATAGACAGCATGACCAAAACCCATAACCAGCTGCTTTTCCTTAAGCATCTTTCTGACAAATCGAACCGCCTCATCGGCTGTCTCAAATTGTGAAACTAAATCCATTGCCGCTTCATTTGCTCCACCGTGTAATGGGCCTTTTAATGTACCAATCCCTGCTACAACTGCCGAATACATATCTGATAATGTAGCAGCACACACCCTGCACGCGAATGTCGATGCGTTAAATTCATGCTCTGCATACAGAATGAGAGATGCATCCATACATTGTTGATGTAACTTGAGCGGCTTATCTCCAGTTAACATGTACAGAATAATTCCTGCAATTGAATTTGAATCTACATCCAGGTCAATACGCTCACCATAATGAGAAAATCGATACCAATAGCACATACACACAGGCAGGACTGCAAGTAAACGATCTGCGGTTTCATTTTGTTCGGCAAATCCTTCTTCAGGAAGGATACAACCTAACATAGAACAAGCAGTGCGCATCACATCCATAGGATGTGCAGTAGATGGAATTCGTTCGAGTATTTGAATCATTGGATCAGGCAACTGGCGTAGCTTGAATAATCTCGCCTTGTAGTCTTCCAACTCGTGACGTGACGGCAGCTGCTCATACAACAATAAATATGCTACTTCTTCAAATGTAGCCTGTTGTGCAAGATCATCAATATTATAGCCACGGTAACTAAGCCCTTGACCTTCCTTGCCAACGGTACTTATTGCGGTTGAACCTGCGGAGACACCACGTAGCCCTTTATTGATCTGTTTCTTCATTACAGTTTAGTAGCAACATACGCTTTCGCAGCGTTACGTGCAATTGACAAATAGAAAAGAAGACATCGGTTATGTCAAACAGTCAGCGAAGTTACAAGCATAAAAAACTGTACGTTGTTGGCTAGATAGTGAGTCGCAGTTCGTTTAAACCGTCCCAAAATGCAGCTACACCATCGAGCATTTCATTACCATAGGCAATGAAATCATTTTCTCTGATATTACGGCTAAAATACAACTCTTCCAGTTCTTCCTGCGTATGTCGTGCATGTTGCGCTTCCAAACGACTGTGCCAGGTAAAAAAAGCCAATGGTAAATTCATATCTTCATGCTGATTGAAGCGGGCTAAACCTTCGATCAGTTCATCCCAAAATCCTGCTGCCGCCCAGTTTTCAACTGCATAACTTGCTGACTGTGAAATCAGATAGTCCTCATTACCGTAAAGACGAGCCAGTTCATCACAAAAAAACAGTGTTGTTTCTATACCATGCTTGCGTTTACCAACATCATTAAAACTTAATCCCAGTCGATTGGAAATGCGTAATAACCACTCAAAATGAGCTGCCCTGAATCGAAACGTTCCACCTTCTACACTACCCTCTGTCGAAACCAGCTCCGGATCTACATCCTGATCAACGCTACCATTGACTTTTTCAAATCGCTTAAAAACAACACCAATTTCGTTTGCGAGAATTTCTTTTGATGCACGCATGCCTTCAAGACTATCCGCATTAATAGTTTTCAATAGTTGTGCAATTAGAAACTGATTAGAAAAAACCGAAAATTGAATGATGAATTGTTTAACCATTTCAAAGGTTAACTCTGCTTCACTAAACCATGAAGTAAATTCATTATTGGTGATCACGCGATGCGTAAGCAGCTCGTTATTAATTCGATCCTGAAATTTTAGAAATCGTCCGGCTTTTTCAACCGAATAGCCGCTTTGACCTTTAAATATTTGGGCAAGGGAAAAACTTGTCAGCCCCTCCAGCTTATGCTGATTAGCAAACATTTGTAATTCCTGGTTCGCAGATAAGCTCATTTCAGCTCCCCCGATAATACGCAGATCACCAATGTATCAGAGGCTCACAATAAATAATTAGACCGATTTAATACTTTAAAAATTCCAAGAAGATGACTGCAAGAGTGCCGATCTATACAAGTAACCGCGAGTCCTTGGTGTTAAGGCAAGATTTAAGACTTCAGGGGAGTACTTTGCGCAAAAAAGGCGGCGATTATTAGTTTATTTAATCAATATCAATTGATCGAATTCATAAGCAAGTCCGTTTTGTTGGATAGACGGCAATCTTTTCCTGCAAATAATTTAGTAACCTGAGCGTTGCATATTGTTTCATAACAATAAAAAGGAGTAATTGTGACGAAAGTCATAAGTTTTGAAATTAACTACACCCAATGCGTCAATCATCTGGGTGAAGCTGTTCAGAACCTTCCGAAATTTGCTCAAAACAAGTCCCACCTTCTTTCGCTTTATCGGACCATGGTTCTGAACCGATTGTTCGACCAAAAGGCAATTAATTTGCAACGAACCGGCAACCTCGGCACGTATGCCTCTACTCTTGGCCAGGAAGCTGTGGGAGCAGCCATTGGTAATGCCATGCAAGCCGAAGATGTTTTGTTGCCAACGTACAGAGAGTACGGCGCACAATTGCAACGTGGGGTGTCCATATCAGAACTACTTTTGTACTGGGGCGGGGACGAACGTGGAATGTGCTTCGCCGAATCCCGACATGATTTCCCGATCTGTGTAACCGTTGCTGGGCACGCACCTCACGCGGTTGGGGTTGGCTACGCCATTCAATACCGCAAAGAGAAACGGGTAGCGGTATGTATATTGGGTGATGGAGGGACTTCAAAAGGCGATTTTTACGAGGCGATCAACGCGGCCGGTGTTTGGCAACTTCCCGTGGTATTTGTCGTCAATAATAATCAATGGGCGATTTCTGTACCCCGAAGTCAACAGACACATGCGGAAACCATTGCGCAAAAAGCGATTGCAGCAGGAATCCATGGCGAACAAGTAGATGGTAATGATGTCATTGCGGTTCGAGAACGAGTTGCAGCAATGCTCGAAAAAGCACGCAATGGAGAAGGACCCAGTGTCATTGAAGCATTGACCTATCGTATGTGTGACCATACGACTGCGGATGACGCCAGTCATTACCGATCCCAACAGGAAGTGGAAGAACAGAAAAAATCAGACCCAATCATTCGTCTGAAAAAATTGCTGGTTTCCACTCATGACTGGGACGAAACTCAGGATAAGGTTCTTTATGCCGATTGCGAAAAAATCGTCGATCAGCAAGTACAGCAATATCTGAACACACCTGCGCAATCCGCATCAAGCATGTTTGATTACATGTATGCGCAGCCAACAAAGGATTTAGCACGACAGCGAAAAATTGCATTACAGGAATCCGACAACGATGAGTGAGATCACACTGATTGATGCAGTAACTCAAAGTCTCGCCTTTGAAATGGCAGCAGATTCAAATGTCGTGCTTCTTGGCGAAGACATTGGAGTTAATGGCGGGGTATTCCGGGCTACGGAAGGTCTGCAAAAACGGTTCGGAAAAGACCGCGTTATCGATACTCCACTCGCAGAAACATTAATCGCAGGAATGGCCATTGGCATGGCAGTCGAAGGTTTGAAACCCGTTGCTGAAATTCAGTTTATGGGATTCATCTATTCGATTATCGACCAGATCATTAATCATGCAGGCCGACTACGCAACCGCACCCGAGGCCGACTACACTGCCCCATGGTGCTACGTGCCCCTTATGGTGGTGGCATACACGCTCCGGAACATCATTCCGAAAGCACAGAGGCAATGTTTGCTCACATACCCGGAATACGCGTCGTAATCCCCTCTTCACCGTTACATGCTTATGGTTTACTTCTGGCCTCCATTCGCGATCCGGATCCGGTGATTTTCCTGGAGCCAAAACGCGTCTATCGCTTGATGAAACAAGAGGTACCCGACAATGGAATAGAACTACCCCTGGACGTCTGTTTTACATTGAGAGAAGGTTCCGATATCACTCTGGTTTCATGGGGTGCCATGTTGCACGAGACCCTGCAGGCTGCCAACGCATTACATCAACAAGGCATCAGCGCAGAAGTGATTGATGTTGTCACACTGAAACCATTGGACATGGAAACCATACTGGAATCCGTCATAAAAACCGGTCGGTGCGTTATAGTGCATGAAGCATCACGAACCGCCGGGTTTGGAGCCGAAATTGCTGCGCAGTTGGCGGAACACGGATTACTGAATCTACTTGCTCCTGTTCAGCGAGTCACCGGGTATGACACAGTAATGCCATTTTTCAGGTTGGAAGGAAAATACATGCCTGATGTAAAACGAATTCTTGCTGCCGTAAAAAAAGTATTGGAGTATTCATGAGTATTTTCAAGTTACCTGACCTTGGTGAAGGTCTGCAAGACGCTGAAATAGTTGAATGGCACGTCAACGTTGGCGACAACATTACCTTAGACCAGCTTCTGCTTTCCGTGGAAACCGATAAAGCCGTCGTTGATATACCCAGTCCCGAGGCAGGTAAAATTCTAAAGCTGTATGGAAATGTTGGCGATATTGTTAATGTCGATGACCCACTGGTGGAGTTTTCAAAAGACGGTGTAGATCAGCTTCCACCGGAACCAAAAATGCCTACTACAAAAACAGTCGTTGGCGAAGTCAAGGAAGGGAAAAATATTGTTTCAGAATCAGCATTGCATGTTGGTCATGCCACACACGGTCTTCGGGTGACACCGGCTGTACGAGCACTGGCCCACCGAATGGATATTGATCTCTCCATCGTTACGCCAACCGGTCCTGACGGCATGATTTCAGCCACGGATGTCGAACGTGCGGCAAAAATCTTATCTCAGGTGGGTCCGATGGAAATGTTGCGTGGAACTCGTCGCGCCATGGCACGGACAATGGCACAGGCACATGCTGAGGTTGTACCGGTCACAATCAATGATAATGCAGATATTGACGCCTGGTCGAACAGCGAAGATATAACCTATCGATTGATTCGCGCGATTATCGCCGGCTGTAAAGCGGAACCATCTCTGAACGCATGGTACGACAGTCATGCGGTCGGAAGAAGATTATTGAAAAAAATAGATTTGGGTATTGCAGTCGATTCAAAAGATGGACTGTTCGTACCGGTATTAAGAGATGTAGCCCAACACAGTCGGGAAGAACTCCGAACAACGCTTAATAAAATGAAACAAGACGTGCGGGCGAGAAAGATACCAGCCGAAGATCTTCGTGGGTACACCTTTACACTATCGAATTTTGGTACCTTTGGTGGACGTTACGCAAATCCCATTATTGTACCGCCCACGGTTGCTATCCTAGGTGCCGGGGGAATATATCCTGTACCCGTTGCGGTCGAAGATCGTGCCGTAATTCATCAATTACTTCCCTTATCGCTGACATTTGATCATCGCGCAGTGACCGGAGGTGAAGCCACACGCTTCTTATCTCAGGTTATTGATGATCTGGTACTAGCCAGCTGATTGCACACATTTTAAAAAAAGGAAAGAAACGATCGAATACGTTAAAAGCTGCTGCCAAAACTTTTATCCACAGCACCAGCGGGAATCTTCAGGCCTGCCAATCGACAACCCTGAGCTACTGGACCATTGGGAAACAAAGTGTAAAGGAATTTCACACCGCCCTTACTATGAAAATTTTCGTCTAATGCATCATGTAATTCGCGAAAGCCTACTTTTCCCTCGTTCCTTTCATAATATTCCTGCAATGCTTTAATCAAGTCCCAGTGATCCTGCGTGAGCTCCAATTGTTCTCCCCTAGCTACTTCTACGGCAGTTTCATAACTCCAGCCCGTGGGCGCATGCGGAAATTTCGTGTCCACTTGGATCTACCTTTCTAAAATTAAAGATACTTTTCAAAAAATTATTTTACACTTTATCTGGGTCATAAACTATCGCCGTATTCAATTAGATTCATCCGTTCTTTAATTAATAACTTTAATTTCAGAGGCATGCAGGCTTATTAGATCTACATATAACCCTGATAAAAAACCTCTAATTGCGTACACGATTACCCAGGCATAAGGTAGTACATGCGATGATTGATTGTTAGTTGGAGACAGTGGTGCGGCCCAATTAACCTACAGCGCAGAACCGGGTGTCAAACTTATCGCTCAGCAAAGACAGGGTTGTAATCACACCTTGTAAAATAGGCAACAACACCGGGATTCTTGACAAAACATCGCACACACAACGTGTCCAGAGCACCATCTGAAAGCCCGCTGTAAAAAGCGGGCTTTCTCTTTATGAGCAAATAATCATGTACTGTCTAGATACCAGGCGACCAGGTAAGGGCACTGGACTATACTACTGCAGGGCTCATGGAGTGTGTCCCCTCTCCCCCAATGCAGATGCACCTCAGCGATCGATTTAACCGACTCGCAGTCGATGTGCTATTAACCAACCCCATGAACAGAACAACGTTATCTTCGCCTAAGTCTTCCATGCTATAGCGCATACAAAGCACAATTGTTTCAATTAGAGATAAGGTGTCGTTGAATGTTTACTGATTTTTTTCTTATCCGCCAGAAATTGTGAGACTAAAATGTGAATTTGTCATTATTCCGATACCAGGATCAAACACGCGTTATTGAGAGATCGCTGCATATCCCTGCGCTGCTCTCGATCACGACCAACTATTCGATATTCCTTATGCGAACCGTCTTGAAAGGTACAGGCAACTTTAACCGCATGTTTTAATTCCTCACCCGTTGCTGACCAGACAACTATAGCAGAATGATCACGTCTGACAGTTCCTTCAACCGCCATGATCTGCTCATTCCTTTTGTCGTAGAATTTTAATTCGTGTTTGCCTGATTGAGCGAATTGCAATGTGTGCATATTTATCCCTAATCTTTTATTCCATTGGCAGACTGATCATTGCAATCAGTACACTCCTATATTGATCCAATTACAAAGTGATTTTCATTTAATGAAGATAAAGCTAGCTGCTCTTCAGTAAGCGAATCCTCCAGTAATTGAGGCAACTTATTCACGGCTTTCAACCCTATTTCGGCATATTGCTTTCCTTTATCTGTAATCACTAGATCAACCATACGCCGGTCTTCATTGTTCATCTTACGCTCTACCAACCCATGTATTTCCAAATGTTCAACGCCTCGTGAAAGCAACGGCTTCGTAATGCCCATTAAATCGGCTATCTGACTTGGTGTGTACGCTTCATTAAAGTAAAGAATCTTCAGAATTTGCCAATGCTGATGCTGAATTCCGTAATTCTTGAAGGTTTCATTTAAACTGGATTTAACGACCATATTGAGCTTGTTTGAAATCGAACAGACGTTAAGGTACAAATTTAGTGTTGAATTATTTCCATAATCCATTAAGTTTCTCCAATATCTAGCAGCGTATTCTGCTTGGCTAAAGAACGGCCGGTACCACTTACTTTGAGTAAATGGTTATGGCTCAAATTCTTTTTCTGTAATTTAATAATTGCAATATAGAACGTTTACAATTTGATAAAATTGTAAAATCAGCGATAGTTTGATGATACCCGTGCAGATACGGGGTCTTTGATTAGTGGTGAATTTTTCTAGATCAATTGTTTCTTTGATTCGTTCCCGCCAACCAGCACAAAAAGTCAATTTTTTGACTAAATGGGCCGATTTTAAGCAAACTGATGATGGATAAATGACATCATTGTTACCAATTCAGACGTTATTTCCCTTGGTGTGTAATTTACAAACGATTACCATTGTAATTAGCTCCTTGAGTGAATTCGCCTGTAACTTTTTCATCGCTTCTGCCCGATACTCTTCTACCGTTCGATGACTGATATCCATTTTTCGAGCAATAAGCTTGTTTGTGCTCTCATCTTCATCAAATACCAGATGATCGATCACTTCCTTTTCACGGCTAGTAAGGGAATCAAAGCGATGCGCTATATCTGCGCAATTAATCTTGATTCGTCGTGTAAATTCGTCTTGTTTAAACGCCTGGTTAATACTGCTTAATAAATCTTCAGTCTCATACGGCTTTTCCAGAAAATTTACCGCTCCCCTCTTCATCGCCTGTACTGACCAGGATATGGTGCCATGACCTGTAATAAAGATTATAGGGGTCAACAAATAATTCTTAATCAGACGTTCCTGTAGCTCAAGCCCACTCATACCAGGCATTTTGATATCCAATATTATGCATGCAGGCATCTCATTTTTTTGTATATGCTGCAGAAACGATTCGGCCGATTCAAAAGCAACGACTTCATATTCGTACTCCGAGAGTAATGCCACCAGCCCCTTTCGAGCCCCCTCGTCGTCATCAATTACATACACTGTCTTATTATTATTCATAAAATCTTATACTGACTAACACTTCTAGATGTGTTCGAGCAATGGAATTGAAAACTTGATAGCCGCACCATTTTTATAATCCCGATCAATCCAGATTTTGCCGTTGTGCGCTTCAATGATTGATTTAGAAATTGACAAACCTAGCCCCAGTCCTTCGCCATTTCCAGACGTGAAGGCATCAAACAAATCATTTTCACTCTCAAACTGCCATCCTGGTCCATTATCCATCACAGAGACTGTAATACAATTATCATCATCAATCTCTGAAACAATCTCGATGTATGGATTATTTTGTAAATCTTTTACCATCGATGCCATACTGTTGCGAATCAGGTTTATGATAACCTGCTCTATTTGGATCTTATCCAGTTCAGCAGGAGGAATATCTTTTTTCAAACTGAGTATTAGGTTAATTCCTTCCAGCTCCAAATCAGATTGCAAAAGCAAAATACACTCGCTAATGAGATTGTTGATATTGCATCTTTCTTTTAGGCTAGGCTTTTTCTTAACTAAATTCCGTAATCGCCTGATTATCTCACCCCCGCGTTTCGCTTGAGCCAGACTCATATCGATATACTCATTCAAACGTTCATCATTGATATTTAATTTTTTCAGGCGGAGAATTGCCGATGAGCAGAACTGGTTGATCGAAGATAGTGGTTGGTTAAGCTCATGCGCGATCGAGGCAGAAAGTTCTCCCAGAGTATTCAATCTCTCCGTATGCGCCAACAAACTCCTGGCTCGCACATTTTTGCTTTCCAACTCTTTAATAGAAGTTATATCCTGTACTGAACCGATTGAGCGTAGCGGATAGCCATCATCGTCAAAATAGGTTTTACAACGCTCGTTCACAAATTTTATCGATCCATCACTCATTATTAAGCGGTGAGTAATATTGTACGGTGATTTATTCTCAAGCGAAGATCGATATGCCTCATTTACCATATCACGATCATCAGGATGAACGATCTCCAAAAACTTTTCGTAGGAAACATCAACCTGGTCTTTTATAATACCAAAAATACGATATACCTCGTCAGACCAGATTAGCGAATCATTAACAATATCAAGCTCCCAGGATCCCAAATTGGCAATTCGCTCAGCATCCGCCAACATGGCCTCACTTCTCTCTAGCGCTAATTCCGTTTTTTTCTGTTTGGTAATATCAGTGGCAATCACCAGTACACCTTTATTAATACCATCTTCATCTAAGTATGGATATTTGTCGGTACGAACCCACTGTAATTCATCTTTAGTCTGATGAGGCTCAATGATATTCAGTTTTGGCTTATTCGAATTAATTACCTCCAAATCATCTTCATAATAATCATCTGCGTGCATTGGGTAGAGTTGACGAGTCGACATACCTCTTATTTCCTCAACTGATTTTCCACTGGATTTTGCTGCTGCGGCATTCAGGTTAATGATGTTGTTCTTATTATCTTTCTGCCAAATCATGGCCGGTATGGAATCCAGCACTAACTGTTCGCGCCTTTGATGCTCTATTTGCTCATGCAAGTAATCCTCAGCTTGAGCCCTTAGTCTCATAACCAACCAGCCTGCAAACAGTGCAAACAAAGCCGCTATTACTAGCAATGTAGCTGTAGTTAACTGAATAGAACTTTTCCCTCTTTCAAAAACACCTTCCAACTGATCATCAAAAGAATGAATGCTTTTTGATTCCAATTCAAAAAGTATGCCCATTAGAGGTATAATTGTGTCAATAGCATGTTCATATTTTTGATAAGTATCGAGTGTTATTTCTTCATACTGGTCAAATTCACTAAACATGTTTAGCGCATGCATATTTAAAATATAATGAGCATCTTTAATTTTTTCCAGCGTAGATTCAATCTCCTCTTCATAGGGTATGTTTTGTGAATCTTTATAGTATTGATCAATAATCAGCGGGAATCTTTCAGACCATTGAATAAATTCTTCTCTCTCTGCAATTTCCCCCTTTGCAAGATAAGCATAACTTTCCTGTATGGCATTCCCAATAGACACATAAATATTTCCCGTTTTTCCATGTAAAAACGAATGCACTCTCTCATGTTGCTCCAAAAACTGATTAAGTATAGAAACTCCTCTAAAACTTAATACTGAAACAACAATAAAAAAAATAAATACAATGATAGGAATCAATTTAGATAGAAAAGTACCATTCAGAATTAATGTTGATTTATTATTTTTCTGCACTTCATCTTTCATGATTATGGGAGCGTATATCTCATATAATATGTTGCTGTCTACACGTTTCACGAATCAAATACCGTAAACGCAAACAAAATCCAAGCAAGGCAACTCCAACCGAAAACGAAGACTGCAATCTCATACAAACGACTCGCGTTTCCACCCAACCGCACCCAGATTTGGAAAGAATTATACGATATTTAGGCATTTGTAGCTTCAATATTGAGGTAGGCCTTAAGCTGGGTAAAATCGTGATTACCGACCTATTACAATCCTCCTGCGTTAGCAATCAGGATGGTCGCTAGAATGTCCAACCGGAGCTAGTTTGAATTGTATTCGCACGAGTCCTAAAAACGCCTTATGTCTACCGTTGATCTGCGCAATTGGTCATAACGTAGCCTCCTCATATTACAATCGGGTTGTTCCCTTTAGTACAGTTGGCAGTACACTAAGAAGGTAATGAAAACATTATACAAATCCTACAGATGCATGCACAATTTTGAGTCAAAAATCTCACTAGATGCTCTTGCTGAGGCCACGTATTTCATATTTTAAAGCAGATTTGAATTTGAACAGCTGATTTCATAATTGGGATGAGAAACAATTATTAAAATTAAGGCGTTGTTAAAATTTACTGCACCATATGGAATGCAGCATTTATTAAATTTAAACGATCATACTATTTTTTCGACTTGCAAATGAAAACCAAACTATTTGAAATTGAATTTCAGCCTACGATACCACCTGCCTTGAACGGCCTGAGGGAACTAGCCAGCGATTTATATTACAGCTGGAATGTTGAGGCGCGAATGCTCTTTAATCGACTGGATGAGTCACTATGGGAAAAATGCAATCATAACCCCAAACTATTTTTACGCCGTATCGCTCAGGAAAAACTTAACGACGCGATTCACGATAGCAACTACATGGAAAAATATGCCCGTATCTTATCGGGGTATAATGCTTATCGTAATCTGGATATTTATACAGATTTTGAAAAATGCCTGGATGTTAAAAATGATTTAGTTGCCTATTTTTGTTTGGAGTTTGGCTTTCATGAGAGTATCCCAATCTATTCTGGAGGATTGGGAATTCTTGCTGGCGACTTATGTAAAGCAGCCAGTGATATGGCTGTTCCATTTGTTGGCGTAGGTCTGCTATATCGACAGGGTTATTTTAAGCAACAAATTGATAATAATGGCAACCAAATAGCTCTTTATCACCCCACAGACTTTGAATACTTACCTATAAAACCTTGCTACACGGAATCTCATGAAGAGTTGCATATCAAAATAGATTTGCCCAATCACAAGTTAACTGTAAAAGTATGGGAAGCTGTTGCCGGAAATATAACGTTATATTTGCTCGATTGTGATATCCCACAAAACAAAATTCAGGATCGTCAAATTACGCATCAGCTTTACGGTGGCGGTAAAGACATGCGTATATTACAAGAGATCCTGTTGGGGATTGGTGGTGTACGTGCACTGAGGGCACTCAATATCCATCCTTCTATATGGCACATCAATGAAGGACATGCCGCTTTCTCAACGCTTGAGCGATGTCGGGAAAGTATCTCTAACGGCCTGGAATTTGATAGCGCGCTGGAATTAAATGCCAGTAATGTAGTGTTTACGACCCATACACCAGTCCCTGCCGGGCATGATATTTTTAGCAAAGGCCTAATTCAAAATCACTTCAAACAGTTTATTCAAGAGCTTGGCATCAATTTTGATACATTTTTTAATCTCGGCGGCAATTCAAATTCTGAAGAGTTCAATATGACATCTTTGGCGCTACGATCCTCTCGCTTTCATAATGGTGTAAGCCAAATACATGGCGGTGTTGCCTCGGAAATGGAAGCCTATGTGTGGCCTCAAATATCCCCCCAGGAAAATCCTATTGGTTATGTTACGAATGGCGTACATATATCTACGTTCTTGGCAAGAGAATGGATCAATTTACTGGATATGCGCTTTGGTGAATGGCGAAGACAACTGAATAACCCGGAATTCTGGAATTGCCTGGATGAAATTCCTTCCCACCGATTCTGGAGCCTTCGTCGTGAATTAAAAACAGTTTTGTTTACCGTCGTACATGAACATATTGACACCCAATTTCGACGCAACGGATTCAGTGAAGCAACTGTTAAAAAAAATACTGAACTAATTGGTCGCCATAATGCAGATGTCCTGGTACTTGGATTTGCTCGACGATTCGCAACTTATAAAAGAGCTAATCTATTATTTTATGATCTGGATCGCCTCGCAAGACTTCTTAACGATCCGGATAGACCAACACTATTGTTGTTTGCTGGCAAAGCCCATCCAGATGATCGACCTGGTCAGGATCTCATCAAAATGATCCATGAAATTAGCCAACGTCCAGAGTTTCTGGGCAAGGTGGTATTGGTTGAAGACTACGATTTAGTATTGGCACGACGATTAGTCGCTGGGGTAGACGTATGGATTAACACTCCGGAATACCCTCTCGAAGCAAGCGGCACCTCTGGACAGAAGGCGGGCATGAATGGAGTGCTCAATTTGAGTGTCCTCGATGGCTGGTGGAACGAAGGATATAATGGCGCTAATGGCTGGGCGATCGCGCCCCATGGGACACAGTTTGATCACCACTTTCGTCATCAACAGGAAGCGAGTGATTTACTCGACATCATTGAGAATGAAATTATGCCTTCATATTTTGATCGGAATTCTCAGGGCTTTTCCCCATCATGGGTACAACTCGCAAAAGAATCCATGAAATCAATCATTCCAAATTTTAATTCTCAAAGAATGCTTTCGGATTATGTACACAATTATTATGTTCCCGCAAAAAAACAATCAGCAATCATTGGTGGCAACAATCAACAAAATGCGATTGAATTAAGAGATTGGAAAGCAAAGATCAAAAAGGCCTGGCCAAAGGTCAAAATTCAATGCGTTTCGGAGAAACCTCACATCATTCAGCAAGGTGAATTATTTTCTATTGAAGTCGCGGCATATTTAAATGGTTTATCAGCTAATGACGTGATCATGGAGTGTTTGTTTAACAAAGAAGATCCGGAGGACGGATCGAAGACAGAATGCAAAACCTTTCAGCTAACTGCTAGTGAGTCTCAGTCTTCCGAAGAGCACCTTTTTAAATTAGATGTCGATCCACATCTTTCTGGACTGAATTACATGAAAATTCGCATGTATCCCTATCATGAATATCTTTGTCATAGGTTTGAAACAGGCTGTATGGTCTGGCTGCAAAAATAGGAGGCATTCTCTTTAACGGCCGTTCTTTCTGCCTGGATAATCAATTGTAAAATTTTACCTGACAGGTGAGAATCCACCTGTTTCCAGTCAAAGCACCATTGCCAGTTTCCTTCTGTAGTACCGGGAGCATTCATGCGATTCCCCTCCCCTAACGCTAATAAATCCTGCATCGGAATAATGGCGAGATTTGCCACTGAATCAAGAGCAGCATGTATCATCGGCCAGGGCATGTCCTCGGATTCATAACCAATGCGTCGGTTTACATAGTGCTGAGAATCGACAGATAGGGACCGATACCAGGCTAACGTTGTATCGTTATCATGAGTTGCTGTATAGACAAGACTGTTATTCTTATGGTTATGTGGCAAATACGGATTATCATTACTACCGTCAAACGCAAACTGCAGAATACACATCCCTGGCAATGAAAACTGATTGCGCAGTACAATCACATCGGGTGTGATTGTCCCCAGATCTTCAGCAATAAAACAGAACTCGGGAAAAGCATTGATTAGAACTGTTAATAATTTTTCACCCGGAGCGGCAACCCATCGACCATTAATAGCGCTCGGCTCGCCAGCGGGAATTTCCCAATACTCTGAAAGTCCACGAAAATGATCGATACGAATTGCATCAAATAGTTCACATTGTGTGCGGATCCGATCAACCCACCAGGTGAAACCATCTTTTTCCATTTCTTTCCACCGATAGTGCGGGTTTCCCCAGCGCTGGCCAGTTTTCGAAAAATAGTCCGGTGGCACACCGGCAACAAATTCGGGATTGCCATTATCATCCAACGCAAAGTATTTCCTATTGCCCCACACTTCAGCGCTATCTTGCGCAACAAAAATCGGAATGTCACCAATGATTAATACATCCTTTTTATGCGCAAATTGTTTTAATTCTTTCCATTGCGTAAAAAATACATACTGTTGGAATTTTATGGATTCTATTTTTGATTGATTTTCTACAAAAAAAGGAAGCAACACACTTTTCTCACAATCGCGATAGCTACGCGGCCACTCCATCCATGGCTTGCCATTAAATTTTTCTCGCAAGCAGATAAACAAGGCATATCTTTCCAGCCAGCTACTATGCTTGCTAACAAAGTCTTGAAACTTGTGTGTTTCAAGCTTATCCGCATTAACTTTAAATCTTAAATACGCAAGTTGTATGCAGTGTAAACGATGATTATCGACCTTCTCATCGTGCTGGGGTAATTCCTTAGTCGTAAGCCAGCCTTTATCATGCAACCAGTCAAGATTAATTAATTGGGGATTTCCAGCGTGTGCAGATAATGATTGATAGGGACTTAAATCTGAATGTGTGGGCCCAAGTGGCAGAATCTGCCAAACTGAAAAACCACTGGTTGAAAGAAAGTCTATAAATTTAAGTGCATCTGCACCCAAATCTCCGCATCCATAATTACCAGGTAATGAAGTTATATGGCAGAGGACACCCGCACGTCGCCGGGACATAAGTGCGGAGTGGCTCAATTATGTACTCCGCCTCGACGCATAGACCCGCCACCCTCAGGAGAGCCTTTGCCGTAAGTAAAACTTGAAGAAAGATATTCTGGCAGAGGATAATCCAGCAAGTGATATAAATTAGATAAATTGTGTCGGTATAGTTTCTCAAAATCACTCACCGATTCGGCGGAATTATAATCACCGAACCACCAGAACCAATCCGATCCCTCGCAGACCGCGAGCTGATCTTTAGCTTTTGCCAGTATTTCTTTAGATATCTTTCCGGAACCCACGACTTCGTCATAACACCGCTTTGCGTCACATAACATATCCCAGCCGATGTTTTTATCTTTACATCCAATCCAGGTTGATAACGTTCCGTAAACCCAGCTACCGGCCACCATATTAGGCAATGTCTGTGCCGGCGTATTCTTTTCTGCCAGATAATCTGAGTAGGTTGTTAACTCGAATTCAGCATGACCGGACAATTGTTTATATAGCGCACGTAAAAAATAATAGCCATTATGGGGATAATGCTCCCATGCATTTTCACCGTCCAAAATAATAGAAACGATTGAATCGGGGTCTATATCATCGTTCCTGACAATATCTTCAAGACAGCGTACCAAATTGGCAACGGCATCATCAGCATGCCAGTCTGAGTATTCAAATCCTATTAGATCCGATAGATTATCGTCCCGGAAAAAACAGGTAATCTCCTGCCCCGGCAGTTGATTGGGCAAATGTGCTCTTCGTTCTTGCACAGATTGTGCTGTCCTACTTGAATGGTTGACGCTATTCCAGAATACACCGCCACCACTTGCTATCCATTTAAAACCACTTTGCTGAACAAGTTCGCAGGTCTCTTTACTGATTGCTCCTTCTGAAGGCCAACAGCCACTGGGCGCAAATCCAAAATACTTTTCAAATATCGCTATACTTTTGTTGATATGCCATTTTGCTCGCTCTTTGCCTCCCGGATAGTGGGAATGTTTTGGCAATGGCGCATCTTGCATTGCTTCTCTTGCACTATCAAATTCTAGTAGCAATGGAATGATAGGATGCGTATAGGGTGTGGTTGAAAGTTCAACTTGCTTGGATTCTGCCAATGCACGGTAACGTGGAATTGTAGAGTTTAGAAGCTCGCTAATCACCTTGAGCAATATCTGTCGATCATGAAGATCAAACTGACATTCCTTTTCCAATAAACGCTTAATACGTATGTCACTACGTCGTACATGCTCTGCCATCCAACCCAGATGATACCAAACGAGAATATCAACAAAGTACTGGTCGTTAAGATATGCAGTACCATCAGGACCTTCTTTGACCTTCTCCCAAATATTTATCAATCGGTCATACGCAGGAAATCGTTGAATGGTATTCTCTTTATGCGCCCTGGAACACCAGTGAATAATATCTAGGCGTTGGGACTCACTTGGCGGAATAGTTGATGAAGCCAGCGCGGCAAGCAATGGATCCCTGAGTGGTGTGTTGTTTTGAAAGTAGTCAACAAGCTGATCGGCATAGTCTTGTATTTGTTCTAACAAAATAGGTGTAATATTTACTACAACTTTAGCCTGAGGCTGCGACTCCAGGTGCATCGCCATATCAATATAGTCTTTAATCGTGTGCAGGTAGACCCACGGTTGTTGATAAATTCCAGTGGCTAAATCGCGGTAATCAGGTTGATGCATATGCCACATCAGCGCCACTTTTAATTTTTTATTAGCGCGCATGGTGCACCCTTTGACCGAGCATTTCTGGCGTCACCACGACACGCCCCTTTGGACTGACATGGTATTTTGCACTATCGGATTCCAGGTCATGGCCAATCGTTGTTCCATCAGCAATGGTGCAGGATTTATCTACGATGGTGTTTTTAATTCGACAGTTCCTACCGATACGAACATCTGGCATGACAATACTATCTTCGATCGTACTATGCTGGTTGACAACAACATTTGAAAACAACAACGAGTGGTTAACAGTGGCTCCGGAAATGATACAACCACCGGAAACCATCGAATCAACTGCCATGCCACGACAATCTTCATCATTAAAGACAAATTTCGCAGGAGGCAACTGTTCCTGGTAGGTCCAAATCGGCCATTTTACATCATAAATATTTAACTCTGGTACCACTGAAATTAACTCAATATTTGCTTCGTAATAGGCATCCACAGTTCCCACATCTCGCCAGTATACAGGTTTATTGGATTCTTCATCTCGAAATGGATATGCATAGACGTTGTAGTTGTTTTTCACTGTGTATGGAATTATATCTTTACCAAAATCATGGCTTGACGAATTAGTATCTGCGTCACGAATTAATTGCTCGAATAAAAAGTTCGTATTGAAGATATAGATCCCCATTGACGCTAAAGAAAGATTTTCGTTACCTGGAGTGGGAGCCGGATCTTCCGGCTTTTCTTTAAAGTCGACAACTTTCGTTGTGCGGTCTATAGCCATTACTCCAAAGGCACTCGCCTCCTCTCTGGGAACTTCAATACACCCAACGGTTAAATCTGCATTATTCGTTAAATGATGTGCCAACATCATTCCATAATCCATTTTATAAATATGATCGCCAGCCAATATTAATAAATATTCTGGCTTAATAGCGCGAATAATATCCAGGTTCTGATAAACAGCATCGGCTGTACCAGCATACCAGGAAGTCTCAAGCCTTTGCTGGGCAGGCAAGAGCTCCACGAACTCACCAAACTCGCCACGTAAAAATGACCAGCCCTTTTGCAAATGCTGAAGTAGTGAATGCGCTTTGTACTGGGTCAGAACTGCTATTTGTCGAATATCTGAGTTCACACAGTTAGACAGGGGAAAATCGATGATTCGGAATTTCCCACCAAAAGGAACCGCTGGTTTTGCACGCCATTCCGTTAGGTTCAACAAGCGCGACCCACGGCCACCGGCCAATACTAACGCCAGTGTTTTCCGAGTTAGGCGACTGACATAACGTTGAGACTGGTCTAGCTGCATTTGTTTAATAAAATGTTATTATTAGAAGATGTCATCCAATATATCAATACCTTCCGCACCCACTGATCATGAGCTGATTAAGCTAGGAAATGCTCAGCACCACGACCCTTTTTCATTGTTGGGTCGCTGCACCAAAGATTATAGTTCCATTATTAGGGTATTTATACCATTTTGTAAGACAGTACGAATTGGTGCAGACGGGCCCATTATGACTCGAGTCCCGGATACCGATTTTTTTGAATATACTGGCGACCAAAAAGGCATCCCTGAACATTACACGCTTAACTGGGAAAACAATGAAGGGGACCAGTTAATCGAATATGACCCCTATTCCTTTGTACCTCACATGCCTGAGTATGATCTGGATTTGTTTGCTCGCGGACAACATTGGCATATCTATAGAATTCTAGGCGCACACTGCATCACAATTGATAATATCCCCGGAATTCGATTTTCAGTATGGGCACCCAACGCAGAGCGAGTGAGTGTGATCGCCGATTTCAATCGCTGGGATGGGCGTCGGCACCCCATGCAAAGTATTGGTAGTAGTGGAGTTTGGACACTATTTATACCGGAACTTGAGGCAGGCATTCCTTATAAATTTGAAATACGAAATCGGGATAATGGACAAATTCTCGTCAAATCTGATCCTTATGCACAGCAGTATGAAATGCGGCCAAAAACAGCCTCAATTACCACCTCTCCAAGCGATTATAAATGGGACGATGCAAGCTGGATTGAGCAACGCAGTCAGGCGGACTGGTTGCATGCCCCTATGTCGGTCTATGAAGTGCATCTGGGCTCCTGGCAACGTGATGAAGAGAATTCCTTTTACAGTTATATAGAGTTAGCAAATCGCCTGGTCAAATACGTAAAGTCACTGGGGTTCACCCACATAGAATTGCTGCCAGTTTGTGAACATCCATTTGACGATTCATGGGGCTATCAGACACTCGGCTATTTTGCACCTACTTCTCGCTTTGGACGTCCGGATGATTTCAGGTATTTTGTCGATCTATGCCATCAGGAAAATATCGGTATTATTCTCGACTGGGTACCTGCGCATTTTCCCAAGGACGAGCATGGTCTGAGAACCTTTGATGGAACCGCATTGTTTGAACATGATGATGCCAGGCTTGGTGAACACCCCGATTGGGGAACACTAATTTATAACTTTGGGCGTGATGAAGTTCGTAATTTTCTGCTATCAAGTGCAGTCTACTGGCTAGAAGAATTTCATATCGATGGATTACGTGTTGATGCAGTCGCGTCACTACTGTATCTCGATTACTCACGAGAAGACGGCGAATGGATACCCAATAAATATGGTGGCAACGAGAACCTGGAAGCAATCCAGTTTATTCACGAACTAAACAATGTGACTCATGGGCAATTTCCAGGAACTTTGATTCTGGCTGAAGAATCTACAGCATGGCCGCAAGTAACCAGACCCACCTGGCTAGGTGGACTGGGCTTCTCAATGAAATGGAATATGGGCTGGATGCATGACACGTTGCAATTTATGCAAAATGATCCGGTCCATCGAAAATTCCATCACGATACGCTGACATTTGGCTTGTTGTACGCTTTTCATGAAAACTTTATTCTGCCTTTTTCCCATGACGAAGTCGTACATGGGAAAGGTTCTTTATTAAGTAAAATGCCGGGTGATGAGTGGCAACAGTTCGCAAATTTACGATTGTTGTACACTTATATGTTTACCTATCCAGGTAAAAAGCTACTTTTCATGGGCTGTGAATTTGGACAGGGAACCGAATGGAACCATAATCAGACATTGGATTGGTATGTCTTGGACTACAAACTCCATTTGGGCATACAGGACTTAGTTCGAGATTTAAACACACTATATATACAGTCCCATGAGCTTCACAGTGCCGACTTTGATTCAGAAGGATTTCAATGGATTGATTGCCATGATCACGAACAATCTGTAATAAGTTACACTAGAAAAGCAGGTGAGAAATTCTATATTATTATTCTTAATTTCACTCCGGTAGCACGAGAAAACTATCGTATTGGTGTACCCACCGAAGGCGTTTACAAAGAGATTTTAAACTCCGACTCAAGTTTTTACGGGGGCTCCAATATTGGTAATGGGAAAAGCATTAATGCTGAATTAAAACATTGGATGGGATACCCTTTTTCACTAAATTTGACGCTACCTCCTTTAGGTGGAATTGTCTTACGGCCCGATTAAGTTTCCGAAGTGTACAAAACAATAAGTACTCCACAATACAAAATTCTATTTGCCAGCAGTGAAATCTACCCATTAATGAAAACGGGTGGCCTCGCTGATGTTTCCCAAAGTCTGCCACAAGCACTCAAATCTCTTGGCCACGATGTACGACTGGTAATGCCTGCCTACCAATCCGTGAAACAGCAACTTAAAAAATTAAATGTAGTTGCAAAAACCACGATTCTGGGTGATGAAGTCGAATTATTGAAAACTACTCTTCCTGGGACACAGCTTCCTATCTTCCTGGTGGATTGCCCAAAATATTTTGATCGGAAAGGCAATCCTTATATTTCACCTGACGACAAACCCTGGCCGGATAACGCGAAGCGGTTTGCATTATTCTCTCGCATTATCGGCAAAATTTCCTGCGACCAACTTGACCTGGGCTGGCAGCCAGATATTTTGCATTGTAATGACTGGCAAACAGCATTAGCGCCCGCTCTGTTACATTTTGAAGAAAACAGGCCAGGAATTCTTTTTACTATCCATAACCTGGCCTACCAAGGTGTATTTCCTTATTCCGAATATTTAGACCTGAAATTGCCAGCTGAACTCTGGTCAATTGAAAGTATGGAGTTTTACAACAAACTCTCATTCATCAAAGGAGGAATCATTTATTCGGATCAGGTGAATACTGTAAGCCCCACTTATGCAAAAGAGATACAAACAGAACAATTTGGTGCGGGTCTTAATACCTTATTGAGCTCCAATGCAGAAAAGCTAACTGGAATTGTAAACGGAATTAACCTTGAGGAATGGGATCCAAATTCAGATCCCAATATAATCAGCACTTATAACATTATCGAATTAAAACAAAAGACAGATAATAAGATTTCCCTGCAAGAAGAGTTGGGGCTTGAAATTAATGCGGGCATACCCATGCTGTCCACTGTGTCTCGACTAGTAAAACAAAAAGGCATAGATTTAATCATAGATGCATTGTCTACTCTAAAGGAACGGGAGGTGCAGTTTGTCGTACTTGGCAGCGGAGATGAAGCACTAGAAAACGCATTAATAAATACTGCAACACTTGATCCCGACAAATTTTATGTGAAAGTGGGATACGATGAAGCACTGGCACATAGAATAACGGCAGCTGCAGATATGTTTATCATGCCTTCCCGCTTTGAACCATGCGGATTAAACCAGATGTACAGCCAAAGATACGGAACCATTCCAATCGTGCGAAAAACAGGTGGTCTCGCTGATACCGTAATTGATCATGAAAACGCCAACAAAAATGAATCTGAAAACACCGGCATAATATTTGAAACTGCAACCACAGAAGATTTATTGAGCGCGATAAACCGAGGCATAGATCTATATAAAGATAAAAATGTGTGGGAACGCATGCAACTTAATGCCATGCGCAAAAACTTTTCCTGGGAAAATAGCGCGCTGCAGTATCTGGATCTATACAAGCGGACAATTGATAACAAGCGGGTAATATTGTAGCTAGCCTATCAGTGTAATATTACCCATACCCCTCAAACTTCAACCTTTTTTGACCCATATCAACTAACTAAACACCTCTTCTATTATTCTTGTATGTGGTAGCCTTTGATATGGTGGTTGCTCGTTGGATACCTAATTAATTGCATGACGCAATAGAGAGTTTCCAGACGGTACTCAGCAGAATAAATTATGACCAGGAACAAAGTGTTTAATTTAAGCGAAGAAGTAGTAGCCACGATCGCCGTTATTGTCAGCACCATTTTTGTCGGAATTATTCTGGCAGTTCTTATCATATTCTTTGATCTGCACGATCATATTGGGAATTTGTTGGAGTGGATTAATAACCTAGGTGTATGGGCGCCTATCATATTCATATTGCTGGATATGATTATTGTTATCGTCCTGTTCCCTGGAGTGTTGGTAACCATGGGCGCCGGATTCATTTTTGGTGTTGTTAAAGGATCGATTTATGTAGTAATTGCAACAACTCTTGGGGCAATTATCGCATTTTTGATTGCGCGCTTTCTGTTTAGCAAAAGAATGACGGAATATTTTCTTTCGCATCACAAAGTATTAAAAATTAATCAGTACCTGGACGTCAACGGATGGAAATTTGTCCTGGCAACACGATTAGTACCATTTTTTCCTTTTAAGCTGTCAAACTATTTATTTGGCTTAACGAAGTTTAAATTTAGTAGTTTTCTTACGGGAACGTTTCTCGGCATTTGGCCTAATACCATATTTAATGTTTATGTGGGTTCACTAGCAGCAAATTTATCAAATATTGGTGATTTGTCAGAAACTCAAAATGACATCCAGTTTTATGCCTATATCTTCGGGTTTTTATTCACTATTATTGCAATTACTTATATTGGTCGTCTCGCGAAGAATGCACTGAATAAATACGCCATGGAAAGTAAAATTCAAGATCCAGACTCGCAAAAATAATGAACTTTAACTGGTTACCATGGAAGTACATAATACGAGTAGCAGCACGTGCACATGGTTTCCTTGATCCAGTAGCATTACTATCCCATTTAAGCAAATTTTCTCAACCTTCGGAAGTTGCTGAACCAATCGAACTGCTTCGGGCCGGGGTTATATTTCACGCACGAGGCCTGATTAACAGCCGCGTTATTCAACACAACCTGGATTGGGTATGGCCGTACTGGGTGGAACGCCAATTTAATCCAACTGACATATCGTTCGTTCCCCGCGCATTTTCATTGACCCATATTAATCTGACACACCGCAACTGGACAGCGACTGGATTACCAGGTTGCGTCGACTTACCCATTGTAGATCCGCGAGGTTTGCTCACGCCATTATTGGATAAATGGTCAATAGATACCTGGTTATTTAGTGAAAGTGGTGACCAGTTAATTCCCTCTCGCATGAACAATGTTAATCAGCATATGGATTTTTCCAATGGGTTGCGCGTGATTACTCATTCACGCAAAAATGGTTTGGAGCTGAAGAGTTTCATCGATGTTTTCAAAGACAATGAAATTCCAACCTGCAATCTAGAGGTCAATGCCAGAACTAATGAACCTGCCTGGCTGGTAATTTCCATACGTCCATACAATCCGGAAGGAATTGCATTTATCTACGACGTAGATCTATCGAAAGACCGTAAATCGTGGAGTATAGATAAAGAACATAAAGTTTTCTTTGACCATCCTGCTGATCAGCATTTTGCTTCTATATTTAAAGATGGTGATGTATATATTCATCTGCATGATGCGGAAGAAAGTTTTCATAAACACTGCGATATCGGATTAGTAACAGCAGCGGCCTTATTCAAGGTGGAAGGTGATTCAGCAAGGACAATTAATGTAGATATCCCGCTGAACCACACATCAGAGCATTCAATTAATCAACAAAATCGTTCCTCAAGCAGTTTTTTATGGGATAGCTCCCTGGAGAACCAATGCAAACTTTCAGTGCCCGACAAAAAAATAGAATATTTGTACGAATCTTCTGTTAGAACGCTGGTTTTATGCTCTCCCGATGATACATTTCCCGGCCCTTATACTTATAAGCGCTTCTGGTTTCGAGATGCAGCCTTTATCACCTGCGGATTATTATATGCAGGCCTTATTGATCGAGCCGAACGTTCGCTGTTACATTTTCCAAAGCGCCAGGATCGATCCGGCTACTTTCATTCACAAGAAGGAGAATGGGACTCCAACGGCGAAGTCTTATGGATACTTTACCGATACTACGAATGTACTAATGAACTTCCTGGAGAATTCAACTGGTGGCCTTTAATTAAACGTGGCGCTAACTGGATTATTAATAAAAGGTTAACCAAAGATAAATCCAGTTTTCATGCAGGACTTTTACCAGCAGGATTCAGCGCAGAACATTTGGGACCCAATGATTATTATTATTGGGATGATTTCTGGAGTGTTGCAGGGCTAAAAGCAGCATCTAATTTCGCCGGCATCTTTAATGATGAAAAAAGCAGAATTAGATTCGATGAACAGGCAAAAGACCTGGAGTCTGCGATTAAAAAGAGCCTGCTCCAGGTAGAGACACGCATAAAAAAGGCTGCTATACCAGCTTCGCCTTATCGGCGTCTGGATGCTGGAGCGATCGGATCATTAGCAGCCGGATATCCACTACAATTATATGAACCACAGGACAAAAGTCTGCTTAATACTGTTGAATTTTTACTGCAGCAATGCTTTGTGGATAATGGCTTTTTCCAGGATATGATTCATTCCGGAATTAACCCTTATCTTACTTTACACGTTGCACAAATCCTGTTGCGAGCGGGTGATTCTCGATATTTTGATTTGTTAACCAGGGTTGCGGAGCTGGCTTCGCCAACTGGACACTGGCCTGAAGCTATACACTCCCACACATTAGGTGGATGCATGGGCGACGGACACCATGCATGGGCTGCAGCGGAGTGGGTAATGATGTTGCGTAACTGTTTTGTCAGAGAAGAAGGAAGTAATCTGGTAGTCGCATCAGGGATATCTACGCGATGGCTGGATACAAATGAAGAGCTTTCATATGGTCCGACACCTACTTCTTTTGGAAATATTTCTATCAGATTACAGCAGAACAATAAGCAGATAACTGTTTCATGGGAGGCCACTTGGCATAGGCAACCCGCTAAAATATTAATAAGGATTCCCGGTTTGCCGATTACTGAATGTGACAGCCACGACAACTCGACTGTCATAAATAGACAGTAAAGAGCATGAATATTTTAATGATGACCAATACATTTTCCCCTCATGTAGGGGGAGTTGCCAGATCAATCCAGGCGTTTACGAATGAATATCGTAATCGTGGTCATCGAGTGATCGTAGTCGCTCCGACTTTTCAGGGTACGCCTGATTATGAGAAAGATATTGTGCGAATCCCTGCTATTCAAAATTTTAACGGAAGCGACTTTTCGGTTGCCTTGCCAATACCTGGGAAAATTTCTTCACTTGTAAAAGAAATGAAACCAGACGTCATTCATTCACATCATCCGTTTCTGATAGGTGCATCTGCCCTACGGGTCGCTCATACCTACAAAATACCGCTAATTTTCACTCATCATACAAAATATGAAGAGTATACTCATTATATGCCTGGTGACTCTGAGGCACTCCAGCGTTTTGTGATTAACCTTTCGACCAGCTACGCCAACCTATGTGATCTTGTGTTTGCACCGAGTGAGAGCATTGCATCTTTAATAAGCACGCGTGGGGTAACCTCCAGAATTGTGACCATCCCCACCGGAGTAGATACTGAAAAATATAAAAATGCTGATGGAAAGAAATTCAGGCAGCAGTTCGACATTCCTGAAGATACGTTTGTTATCGGTCATCTGGGTCGTTTGGCAAAAGAAAAAAATCTGCGCTTTCTTACAGAAGCCGTAACAAAATATCTTATCAGTGGCAAGTCTGCTAAAAAACTTTGTTTCTTACTCGTCGGAGTTGGACCGATGAAAGATTGGATAATCGATTATTTCAAAAGCAAAGGGATATCTGACCAACTTTATATAGCCGGTCTGCTGAACTCTAGCGAAGTAGTAAACGCATATAGTGCTATGAATATGTTTGTGTTTAGCTCCAAAAGTGAAACTCAAGGCATGGTCATCACTGAAGCATTGGCGGCTGGAGTGCCCGTAGTTGCATTAGACGCCCCGGGCGTGAGAGAAGTAGTTCGCGAAAGCCTTAATGGCAGGCTTTTACAAACGGAGGATATAACTGAATACTGTTCAGCAATTGAATGGGTGGTAAATGCTTCTAAAGAAAGCAAAGCCAGGCTAACTGCAGAAGCGAGACGAACCGCCTATGAATTTTCGTTAACAAGATCAGCAGATAAAGCACTAGCTTGTTTCAAAGGCTTAAAAAATCAATCCCTTTCGAATAGACACGAAGAATATACTATTTGGACCCAAACCATGCGCACAATTGAATCTGAATGGGAAAGAATAAAAGAACTCGCTGAAGCAGCTGACGCTGCAATTAAATCAAAGCCGAAAAGTTTGTAAAAATACAATGGTACATCGTATTGAGATTATTCTACGCGAAATTAAAAGGTGGTTAAGTCGTAGCGAATGGATGGTTCGCGCCTTAGGCGGACCGGCCACAAAAGAAAAATCTTCCGCTGCCGGGTTAATAATGGTACAGATCGATGGACTTTCGCGTCCCCAGCTGCAACGCGCCATCGATAATAAAAGAATGCCATTTTTACAAAGTTTGCTCAATACTGAACATTATCATTTGCATTCACTGTATTCCGGCACCCCATCCTCCACCCCTGCAGTACAGGGAGAATTATTTTACGGGCAAACAACAGCAGTTCCTGCATTCAGCTTTTACGACAAAGACATCGATGAAATTCAGACGATGTATGAACCAAAAGTGGCTCTTGAGGTTGAAAAAATGTTAGCAGCGAATGGAAGTCCATTACTTGAAGGGGGCAGCGCTTATTGCAATATATATGGTGATGGTGCAAGCGAACCTCATTTCTGCGCATCGTCTTTTGGCTGGGGGGGACTTTTGCGGGCTGCCAATCCGTTTATGCTGATATTTTTTCTTATTACCAATATATTCAGCTTCCTGCGTACACTGGCTTTACTGTTCCTGGAATTATTTTTAGCAATTCGCGATTGTATAAAAGGTATTATTAATGGACGTGATTTATTAGCTGAACTCAAGTTTGTTCCCACGCGCGTTGCGATCTGCATCCTGTTAAGAGAACTCGTTACGATTGGCACCAAAATCGATATTGCACGTGGTTTGCCTGTAATTCACTTGAACCTGCTCGGATATGATGAGCAGTCACACAGACGTGGCCCCAGCTCCCTATTTGCTCACTGGACATTAAAAGGGATAGACAAATCCATCAAGCAAATTTGGCGAGCAGCCCATCACTCTACTCGGCGTCATTACGATATTTGGGTCTACTCTGATCACGGTCAGGAAGATGTTACCCCCTATCCTAGCTTGTATGGCATCGATGTGGAAGAAGCCATTAACGATGTATTTAATTCCGAATACACTGGTTCTGCCAATAAGCTGAAATCGCGAGGTATTCAAACCCAGCGCGCCAGATTTCTTGGTGGTAATCTTATTCAAAAATTACTTGCGACTTATGTCGACACCCAGGATTATATTACAGACTCTACTCCAGTCATTACCGCCATGGGACCCCTAGGATTAGTGTATGCGCGGGAAAAGCTATCATTTAATAAAAAGGAAAAGCTGGCTATTGAGCTTGCTACTACTGCACATATTCCATTAGTACTTATTGTTGATGATACTGGCAAGGTCATAGCAAAAACAGCAGATGGCAGTTACAAACTGCCCGAACACGGTGAGCGTTTATTTGGATTAAATCATCCTTTTAAAGATGAAATTACAAAAGATATGATCCGTGTGTGTAAACATAAAAACGCCGGAGATTTTGTCATTGTTGGCTGGTATAGCGGCACGGACTATATTACATTCAGATACGAAAATGGCTCGCATGCAGGGCCTGGTCCAAATGAAACACACGCTTTTGCTTTACTCCCAAAAGACACTTTGCTGGAGAATAGAACTCAGGAATACCTACGTCCGATTCACCTCAGGGAGGCTGCCCAGCATCATCTAAATCCAGAAGTAAATACACACACAAAAAATATAAGCAAAACTCGATTTAAAAAACATTCCATAAGAATAATGACATACAATGTTCATAGTTGCATTGGAATGGACGGCAGAATTTCTCCTGAAAGAATTGCTCGTGTGATTGCACGCTATAAACCCGACATAGTCGCCTTGCAGGAATTGGATGTTAAAAAATACAGGACAGGTGACGTTGATCAGGCACACTACCTGGCAAGGGCGCTGGAGATGAAATTTCATTTCCACCCCGCCATCCATATCGAGGAAGAAAAATATGGAGACGCCATCTTAACGCACCTTCCGATGGAGTTAATCAAAGCCGATATTTTACCCAGCACGCCCACTCTCCCTGCTGGAGAACCTCGAGGGGCTATATGGGTACATATTGACGCATATGGAAAATTAATCCATGTCATTAATTCTCATCTTGATGTGCGAACACGTCCACGACAGGAACAAATCAGAGCATTACTGGGAAACGAATGGTTATCTCATCCGAAGTGCAATGGACCTAAGATATTTTGTGGCGACTTTAATGCAATACCCTCTTCCTACGTGTATAAAGCGGTCGCCAACTCCATGAAAGACTCACAATTAAAAAGTAATAACGCACGTCCAGAACCAACCTTCTTTACTCGATTTCCTACTGCACGAATAGATCATATCTTTGTTGATAATAAGGCCAATGTCGCGAAAACTTTTGTTCCTAATACGGAACTCACGCGTATCGCTTCTGATCATTTTCCTTTAATTGCTGACATTTTCCTCAATTAAAAACACACGACTTACTCTCTGCTATGCTTTAAATGATTAATATTTAAAAATCTTCCTACTGCCAGTTTTTCCCGTATTTTCGCACAATAAATTTTTCTATCTCAACTATTGAAAATAGTGTAATACCAAACAGCACGATTTTATACCATGCCTGAAAATCTATTGCGGTCGTCTTAAAGAGTGTTTGCATAATTGGAGCGTAGGTAAACAGTATTTGAAAAAATATAACCAGCGTTACCGCTATTAGCACAGGCTGGCTCCCTATTATTCCTTGCACAGTGCAAGATTTCTCAGTAATCCGTCGGCAGTTAAATAAATAGAATATTTCTCCAAACACGATTGTATTTACTGCTACGGTCCTAGCCATATCAAGATTATCTGATCGGGAGTATTCAAACTCGAACAAATAAAATGTGCCAGCGACCATAATTAGTGACACAAATAGCAGCCTCCAGATAAAATAGTATGAAAAAATCGGTTCACTTGGCGACCGAGGTTGCTTCATCATTACGTTGCTTTCAGCGGATTCAAAAGCCAGTGCCAGACCCAGCGATACTGCAGTTATCATATTTACCCACAATATCTGCACCGGGGTAATCGGTAGTACGCGCGCAAATAAAATTGCCAGTAGAATGACCAGCGCTTCACCTCCGCTGGTTGGCACGATCATCAAAATGGTTTTTCGCAGATTGTCATAAATATTTCGGCCTATTTCGACCGCTCGTACAATTGACGCAAAATTATCGTCTGCCAGAACAATATCAGCCGCCTCTTTCGATGCCTCAGTACCTTTTTGTCCCATGGCAATTCCGATATCTGCTCTTTTTAACGCAGGCGCATCGTTAACTCCATCGCCAGTCATGCCAACTATTTGCCCGGAACTCTGCAGCGCCTCTACTATCTTGAGCTTATGTTCTGGTGTAGTGCGCGCAAATACATCTGTTGAATTTGCCACCTGGTAAAAATCATCCTTGTCTAAACCATCCAGATCATTTCCAGTAACTACTTTATGGCTGTTGCCGAGACCAAATTGTGTCGCAATGGCTTTAGCGGTAGTTGCGTGATCACCTGTAATCATTTTCACCGCAATTCCTGCATTACGGCATTTTTCTATTGCTTCAATAGCTTCCGTCCTTGGTGGATCAATTAAACCAAATAACGAAATTAGAGTTAGACCATCCTCAATATCATTAAACTGTAAATGAGTATGACTAGAATCAGTTAAAACATATGCAATTGCCAACACTCTTTGAGCCTGAGATGCAAGCATCTCAATCATTTCCAACCAGTATTCAGAATTGAGCGGCTCATTCGTTCCATTGTGATATTGATAGGCACACATCTCAATAATTTTCTCTGGCGCACCTTTTACAAATATATATCCACGTCCTTCATGATCATGATGCAGAGTTGCCATAAACTTATGCTCAGATTCAAAAGGAATAAGATCGGTACGCGGTTTTGATTGACGCTCAAAATGGGGGTCTAATTTTACTTTTGAACCAAAAGCCAAAAGTGCTCCATCCATGGGATTCCCATGAAGCTGCCACTGCTTATTAGAAAATTCTAGCTCACTCTCATTACAAAGAATTGCAGCTTGTGCCACCATAATCAAATCATTTAGCATGTCTGGCTCAACAAGCTTATTATCAATAAGCAATTCCCCTTTAGGCTGATAACCATGTCCTGTAACAGTAACTGTATGGTCTGCCGTTATTACACTCTGCACCATTAATTCATTATGTGTCAGCGTGCCTGTTTTATCAGAGCAAATTACAGTAACCGCGCCAAGCGTCTCGACAGCAGGAAGTCGCCGAATGATTGCATTATGTTTAGCCATTTTCGTAACGCCAAGCGCAAGTGTAATGGTCATTACTGGTGGCAACCCCTCCGGAATAGCAGCTACAGCAAAGCCTACAGTGGCTAGAAATATTTCATCCATGGAAAACCCGGCAAGCAGTATTCCATACATAAAAGTTGCAACAGAGGCGATAATAATAATAAACGTCAACCAGCGATTGAATTGATTAATATTTTTCAACAAGGGAGTGGTTATCTTTTGTACCCCCGCTAATAATGTACTGATCCTCCCTATCTGCGTGTGATCACCCGTCTCCACAACTATTCCCATTGCGGTTCCATTAGTGACTAATGTCCCGGCATGCGCCATGCATCTTCGATCGGCAACTTCTGTTTCCCTTGTAACGCTATCGGCGATCTTATCAATAGCTTTGGATTCCCCTGTTAATATCGATTCCTGAACCTGCAAGCTGTTGATTTCGAATAAACGCAAATCAGCGGGCACCCTGTCTCCTGAATGTATTAATACAATATCACCTGGAACCAGCTTTTCAGCAGAGATTGAAAGAAAGTGACTATTCCTGCGAACGCGCGCCTGCAGAGATAGCATTTCCTGAATCGCCTGCAATGCCTTTTCGGCTTTTCCTTCCTGTATGAACCCAATGATCGCATTAATTACGACCACTGCGATGATGACTGCCGTATCAATCCAGTGACCTAACACCGAAGTAATTATTGCCGCGACCAAAAGAACATAAAGTAGAAGATTATTTATCTGCGCCAGAAAACGAATGAATGGAGTGCGTTTTTTTGTTTTCTTTAAGATATTTTTACCGTATTTTTCCAGGCGCTTTTGCGATTGTTTTTCACTTAAGCCATTTTCGTCGGTCTGAAGTATCTGTAATACTTCTTGCGCAGAGTGACTATGCCAATCTTGCGATTCGGCTGGATGATTTAAACGAGAGGACATTTTTTATGAAATCGGCTCTTAAGACTGGCTTTGCTCGCGCTCGATTTTGCCAATTATGTCTTTCATGGAAAGAAGCCTGTCTGGATTAACGCTGATTGAATCGATTCCAGTTTCAATCAGAAATTCCGCCATATCTGGATAATCAGAAGGCGCCTGCCCGCAGATGCCGGAATATTTTTCTTTTTTATTTGCCCCTTCTACTGCCAGTCGAATCATCTCTAGTACACCTGGATCCCTCTCATCAAAATCAAAGGCTACGATTTCAGAATCTCTGTCAACTCCAAGAACAAGTTGAGTTAAGTCGTTTGAACCGATTGAAATTCCATCGAAAATTTCCAGAAAACGATCAATTTGTATAACGTTATTAGGTATTTCACACATCACATATATTTTTAGCCCATTCTTGCCACTTTCCAGATCACACTCTTTCATCACTTCGATCACTGATTTCGCTTCTTTAACGTTACGACAAAATGGAATCATGATTGCGATATTTTCCAGTCCAAATCTGCTGCGTAATTGCTGCATCGCCTGACATTCAAGTTTGAAACCTTCCCTATATATCGGATGTGAGTATCTGGATGCACCACGCAGACCCAACATGGGATTGGCTTCATGTGGCTCAAAATCTTCCCCTCCGAGTAAATTGGCATATTCATTTGATTTAAAATCAGACATTCTCACAATTACCGGCCTTGGATAAAATGCTGCCGCAATCATACCAACACCTTCCGCCAGTTTTTCCAGAAAATATTCTGCCGGTGTTGAATACATCGCAGTCTGTTGTCTAATGTTTGCATTAACTTCGGCATTTTTAACCTGATCTAAATGAAGCAATGCCATAGGATGGACACCAACATATTGGTTAATAATAAATTCCATCCTTGCAAGCCCCACCCCATCGCAGGGTAAACTACTATATTTAAATGCAAGATCAGGGTTACCCAGATTGATCATTAACTTGGTCCGCGTTTTTTCAATCTGGCTTAAATCAACGGTTTTCACCTGTATATCCAGATTACCTTCATACACTTTCCCAGTTTCACCCTCGGCACACGATACGGTGATATATTCGCCCGGTTTTATAAGACGGGTGCCTTGCTTAGTACCAACAACTGCAGGAATTCCCATCTCCCTCGCAATGATCGCTGCATGACAAGTTCGACCTCCTTGATTGGTTACTACCGCAGCCGCTTTTTTAAGTACCGGCCCCCAGTCGGGAGAAGTTGTATCAGCAACCAACACCTCTCCCTCTTCAAACTCCAACAATCGCTTCAAGTCAGTTATTACCCTCGCCCTGCCACTGGCAATTTTTGATCCTGCAGCACGGCCACTTGTAATCAATTTCGCAGATTCGGTTAAGTAATACTGTTCCAGGACGTTGGTATCTGAACGTGAGATAACCGTTTCCGGTCTAGCCTGTATCAAATAAAGCTGGCCATCGACGCCATCCTTGGCCCATTCGATATCCATAGGCGTAAACTTCCCTGCCAATTGGCTATAGTAATCTTCTGTTTTGATCGCAAAATCGGCGAGTTTCAATACTTCTTCGTTTGTCACGCAGAATTTTTCTTGTTCGGTCTTGGTTGTTGATAGCGATTTAGTATCAGCATTACCTTTTTCATATACTATTTTCATTTCCTTGGCACCCAGTTTCTTTTTCAAAACCGCCCGCCGACCTTCCCTGAATGTCGGTTTATGCACATAAAATTCATCTGGGCTAACTGCTCCCTGCACAATCGACTCTCCTAGCCCGTAAGTCGCGTTTATCAATACAACGTCTCTAAAACCTGATTCTGTATCGATAGTGAACATGACCCCACTGGACGCCTGATCAGACCGAACCATTCGCATTACACCAACGGATAGCGCAACTTTAAAATGATCAAAATCTTTTTCTGTTCTATAGGTAATCGCTCGATCCGTGAATAACGATGCCAGACATTTCTTGTAAGCAGTCAGTAAAGAGTCTTCTCCGTTTATATTCAGAAAGGAATCATGCTGACCTGCGAAACTTGCACTGGGCAAATCCTCCGCTGTTGCAGAACTTCTTACTGCAACACTCATATCCTGGCCGTATTCAGAATTAAGCTCTTTATACGCAATACAAATCTCATCTTGCAACAAGGCAGGAAGCTCTGCGCCCACGATCAGATTGCGAGCCATACTGGCATTTTTTTGCAAACTGACGACATCATTTATGCGTACATTGCGCATTAAATCCTGCAGATCGCCTAATATGTTCGCATTTTTTACTACCTCCCAGTACGCTTGTGCAACCACCGCAAATCCGTTCGGCACAGGCACGCCTTTTATTCTCAACCCGCTATACATCTCACCCAGCGAGGCGTTTTTACCGCCTACCGTTTCTATATCTTCCGCGCTAATGCTGGAAAATGACCGAATATATTTCATATTTTTTTCTATTACACAGTCGAAATGATATACAAATTTTTAGCCTATATAGATGAAACTGAAGTATATTAGACTCTCCGTCGCAGCAACTTGCCACTCTGAACTGCTTGACTATGTTAATTTAATCCAAGTATAAACTACTTGAGATAGGTCATTTTTACCAAATGTGAATACCGAAATATTGAACCTCTAACCAGGAGGTAAAATTTAAACTTGTTCCTAATAGGCTAACCACAAGAATACTACAAAATGTTAATACTCGCGGGAGACATAGGAGGCACTAAAACCATTTTACGAATATGTGATTGCACAGAAAGCAATCTTGAAACCCTATTTGAGCAGACTTTCCCCAGCCAGAAATTTAACTCCTTTTACGGCCTTCTAAACGAATTTCTTATTTCCGCCGCCAGAGGTAAACATCATATTAGCCGAATCTGCATGGCTGTCGCAGGGCCCGTACTCAATGGCCACGCCAAAATTACTAATTTGCCGTGGACAATCGACGAACAAACCATCAAGGAAGATTTTAATATTGAAAGAGTTTCGCTGGTGAACGATTTCATGGCTGTTGGCCATGGACTGTCCATGCTGGTAGACAAGGACGTGTGCACGCTACAGCAAGGGACACCAGATCCCAATGGAGTAAAGACTATACTCGGCGCGGGTACCGGGTTGGGGATGTGTATAGTACTTCCTGAAGACAATAACAGCCTGGTACTGCCCTCAGAAGCTGGCTGTAGCAGTTTTTCCCCGAGAGATCTATTTGAGGCCGAATTGGTCAAGTATCTGTTAAAAATTAAAGAGCAGGTAGTATGCGAAGACATCGTATCTGGAGCTGGTTTGCATAATATATATAACTTCCTGAGAGACACTAAAAACCTGCCTGAAAACGCCACAGTGGAAGACGCGTTTAAAAATAAGGATCCGGCTGAAGTAATCAGCACTCACGGGATGAATAAAACAGATATTTTATGCAAAAAAGCGCTGGACTACTTTGTCAGGATTTATGCCGAACAAGCCAGTAATTTTGCATTAATCACAATGGCAACGGGTGGATTGTATATTGCTGGCGGTATTGCGCCCAAAGTTATAGAAAAGTTAATGGCCAGACAATTTACTGAATCTTTTATGAATAACAAGAAAATGAGGCACGTGCTTAAAAACGTGCCTTTGTACATTATACGAAATCCAAACGCAGGCTTATTGGGAGCAGTACGTATCGCCAGTCAAATGCAATAATCGAATGATATGTTTTAACTATATACTATACCGCAGTTGCTAATTCTAAGGCTGATACCCTTTCACCTAAATTAATTTTTGTCTCCAGCCTTACGTATTCCAGCTTTACTTTCTTTAAAAGTAAATCGGTAATTTCCTTTTCCGTCTCTAATTTTCTAATCTCATCTCGCAATTCTTCGCGCTTTTGCAGAAGTTCAAAACTTACAGTATCGTCCATTTCGAATTCCTAATAATTATATATAAATAATTATACTCCCATAGCATTAAGGAGTGTTGATATAAATCATGATTTATTGCGTTTTAGCCAGGAGAAGATACTTTTTACGCGCCCATGATATTCAAGCACTTATTTTCCTGAGCTTATTTGATCGCTAACAGAATTCGGGAAGTCCTTGAACTCGAACATTTAAATGGAAAAAGATATTACTTTATTTAAAACAGGTGCTTGCATTGTCACTCCATCGAGCGATCTGAATCCTGGTGTTTTTTAACCTTGCCTCTTTGCACCCTAGCGTAATCTTCCAATTGTCGACGAGCGGCATTAAATGCATCTCGAATGGACACATAGATATCCTCATGCGAATGGTCTAATGGATTGTCATGACTGACCACAATTTGTTTATCAGGCACATTAATATTTATATGTACCTTGTATAAATTGCCTTTATGATGACCATGATGATCGGCGTCGATCACCACCTTGCATGAAACAATTCGCGGATAATATTTCTCTAAACTGAGAATCTTTTCCCGCACCTTGTCTTCAACGGCATCTGAATGTGGTAATCCCCTGATTGTAATTTGCGCCTTGCTTTGCATATTTAATTAAAGTCCAAATGGGTAAGTATCCGGCAATCCCTTAAGTTCTTCAGTTTTAAGCGATGAAACTGCTTCGGTTTTATCAAACCAGATATACTCATCATATTGCTCGGGAAGAACCGACTGAAAATAATGACTGGCAATTTCCGTTTCCGGACGATAGATCACTCCAATGGCTCTTCCTAATCTGGGAGTCGCCAAGACTTCATAGTCTCGATTAGACTCGAATTCCCGCAAACTGAGCATAAAATTTGGCTTATTTACCTGATGAAAAAGGTATTCATAACTTTTTGGCACGGCTGGTTGTACTGGTTTAATTTCCATTTCCTCACCCCAGTTGGAAGCGGCGGCCACCGTTCCATTATTTGTACCAAATCCAATCGAATAGGTAGCCTCCTTGAGTTCTTGCCTGCAAAGATATCCCAGATTGTATTCGCCACGCCTAAACATTTCGGTAGCCGAAGCATCACCCACATGTGAATTGTGAGCCCACACAATTGCTTTGCTCTTTGCTTTATGAAAGTTAAGCAACCGTTCCAATGTTTCAAACATATGACTATCACGCAAATTCCATGATTCACGAGACCCATAGTACATTACTCGATAATAACGCTCCGCATTGGTAACTAATCGCGCATTCTGTACTGTGTCCAGAAATCTTTCGCCATCGTATTCGGTGTAGTCTTGTCGTTTTCGCAAGATGTCCACGAGCATATCAATTACTTCCTGCTCGCAACTTTGATAAATTCCGGAAGTTGCTGCACGGCCATATGTGGCAGGGTCCTTTTGCCATGGACTCAAACATCCATATCGCTCCCTCGCTATACTTGCAGCCTTGGGATCTATGTCATCGAGATATTTGAGAACAGCGTCAATTGAAATATATAGACTATACAAATCCAGCCCATAAAATGCGACGCGGCTCTTTGATACAATATTTTTATTATATTCATGCAACCAGTCGACAAATTTTCTGACTGATTTATTTCTCCACATCCATATTGGAAATCGTGCAAATGCTGTCCACTCACTAACCGGGCAGTCAACATGACGCACATAATTATCCAGGCGTGCCGCATCGGGCCAATCACCCTCTATAGCAATGAAATTAAATCCTTTTTCCTCTATCAATTTTTTAGTGATTCGACTCCGCATCTCATAGAACTCTTTTGTTCCGTGTGTCGCTTCACCCATCAGGACAACCCGTGCATCCCCAATTCTGTCTAATAGTGGATCGAGGTTTGCAGTTTCAATATCTGCAAAGGGCTCTACCACATTGTTCAATTCCTGCACCAGATGTATATCTCTGGCACTTAATAAATTTTTACTATCTTTTTTAATTTCAATTGACTTATTTTCAGGACTCCACCCTTCTTCTCCTATCAGTGGCACAAAACGAACACCTGCAATGTCCTCTTGCTCATAGTCCAGCTCCCCGGTACGCGTCACACGTACAAGCTCCTGCACACGTTCCTGATCACCAACAGGAATCACCAGGCGACCACCAATCTTTAACTGCTTTTTCAGTGACTCAGGTATGGAAGGCCCCCCTGCAGCCACAACAATTGCGTCGTATGGCGCGTGCTCAGCCCAGCCTTGCGTTCCATCTGAATGCAGGACATGCACGTTTTCATATCCCAGCGATTTAATAGTGGATGCCGCTTTACTCGCAATCTTTCCCAACCGTTCAATTGTATATACTTCCTCTGCAATCTCGGCTAGTACAGCTGCGGCGTATCCAGACCCTGCGCCGACTTCTAAAACCTTCTCGCCTCCGACAAGATGTAGTGCCTCAGTCATCAAAGCTACAATGTAAGGTTGTGAAATCGTCTGGCCTTCATCAATAGGCAACGGTGTATCTTCGTATGCAAATTCCTGCAGCTCCCCGGGAACAAAAGCCTCCCTTGGAACTGCATTCATTGCATCAAGCACAAGACTGGATTTTATACCGCGTGACGCAATCTGGTGCGCCACCATCTGTTTACGAAGTTCTACAAAATTAGTCATCGTAGTTCTGTAAAAAATAGTATGTTCTCAGCGTTCCATCCTTTTGAACGATTTTCTACTTGCCAGCTTAAGATGCGATTGCCATCAAAGGCCCATGTGAGTGTTCGCATATTGCTCCTAACGTCTTTGCGATATCTGATGCTTTAATGTCCGATCCAAACTTTTTGTGGTGGTAGGCAAGTCCTATATCGTTAAGCGAAATTACTCCGCTTATCTCCTGATTTTCATCCAACACTGGCAGCCTTCTAACCTGGTGATGACGCATTAGGTCTTCAGCTTTATCAAGAGTATCCTCTGGACTACAGCTAAACAGCGTCTTGGACATCGCTGTGCTTACGGGAATAGCGGTTAGCGGAAGGCCACTTGTATAAGCCGCCATACAAATGTCCCGATCTGTTATAACTCCTATGATCTTGCCCTCATCATTTGACACGGGGACAAAACCACAATCCATTTCCCACATAAGGCACGCTGCCTCGTTAAGGTACTCAGCTGCTCGAATAGTACAAACGGATTTAGACATAATTTCATTAATCTTCATTCTCTAGATCTCCTAACTTTTACATCCAAACTCTATTAACATTTTCTATACAAGTTGGATATTTGTTTGCTCAGGTTGGTATAAATTTCGTCGGGGGGCCGCTTTGTTAAATCCTTTGCAATATGAGTAACGACATCATTGCATTCCAAACCAGATAGTTGATGTTTCATGTAGCCTAAAAATTTAGGTGGGGCTACAAGAATTAGGCGTCTAAATTTCTTTAATTTGAAGTTCCCATCCAAATGCTTGGCAAGCTGTACCGCAAAGCTTTCCTTGGCATGTTCCTTACTTGCGTCCCGGTTTTCCATGCTGTGTCGACCCAGCCCTCTCCTGTCAAATGTGCGACCAGGAGCATCTGACAAGACAGAATGCTCCGCCAGGCGACCGGCCGGATTTAAAAAATCCTCTATCTCGATTAGCTCTTTTTTAGCCCGGTTAAGTTTAAACAACCGCCCGCGAACACCATCAGCTATTAAAATCCATGTATACATAAAACTATTATGTTTGATCTCGCAAAATACATATTGATCTGCGTCAATAGCAACACTGAATCGCAAAATTGCAAATCCCAGCGGACGACGATATTTCAGCAAATTGCCACTTACTTAAAAGCTGGATCTTGAGTCCATCACAAATCCAGGAAACACAAAGCGACTAAAGGTAGCTGCCAAAACCAGCTTAAGCGTGAGAAAGTGATTAAATTCAGATTAATTAATTTTTCTTATAGTTAGATGAGAAATTCGTTTCAACCAGGATTTCTCGAACACTGCCTCTGACTAAGATTACGTCACGGCCAGATAAGAATACGGAGCAAGGCTCGTTGCCAGCATAATTGTGTTGATATTCTGATGTTCTAACCAGATTTCGCTTTTTTGATTAGCCAGATTCAGCCAACATTGCTCAATCGTCTCAAGTATTGGTAAAAAACGACCAAGACGTTCTATTTTTACCAGAAATGGCCTATGGTCAGTGACGTAACTTGGATTTTGATCTGCCAGATTTTGCATCAATTCAACGGCATGCAATCCAATCGATAAGCCTAATTCGCGAAAAGCAAGACGATCTTGTGCGGGCCGCCCAAATTGTTCGGAATAGTTTAATGCTTCTAAACTCCTATTTGCATCCTCCAGCAGTGCGTACAATAGTTTGGGTTCATGCAATCCTTTTTTAATACTCAGTTGAAGAAGCTTGCATGCATCGGTTAACAGCCCTCCAATTCCCAACGAGTCGGTAGTTGCCCAGCTTTGATTTACACAGAAATCACTCATCACGGCAATTTCTTCCTCCAGACCAAGTTCATCTGGTATATCCTCTCGCTCTCCTAGCGTCGTTTGGAGTTGAAGATAGCTAATTAATCCATCAAGTGGATCGTGATGCCCCATTGACGCAACCAATGGATAGGAAAGATCAATACTCATTTTCCAAAACATGCGAATCGATTGATCTCGCGAATGCGTATAGGTGAACTTCGCATGTGCAATTTTAGCGAGTTCTAATGCCCAGCGGCTATAAACTGAATTACCGGTACAGTGGGACGTGCGATCGAGTGCATGCATCCATTTCGTTAAATAGTGGAAGTATTGCCCATCGCGTTCCCACTCCATTCGCTCATCAAAAGGTTCACTTGGACGGCGTTCATTTATTTCTTTGCCGATCCTCAGACCACCCGCCGTTGGATGACGACGGCCTTCCTGCTCATCCAGATTACTAATCCATCCTGAACGAGGATCATCCTCGCGATGCCTCCCAAGAATCTGATGAACCTGATCAACCAGCCTTAAAGCAGAAACAATATAATCATGCTCCGACGTGTTGCGAAAGAGTTCTAGATAATTACAGACTGCAAACGCGTCTGTCCACAAGTAGCGGTGATAGGGGCCCGATTCAGAAGTTAATCCTGTCCTTGACGCGAATGCGCCCATAATTTGTTTACATACTGATACGTCACCCATTTGCATACAGGATGTAATACTAACTTGGAAAAGTATAGCCGATAAGCCTAAATAACCGCAGTAATTACGCCATTCGAATACATTGCACCGCTAATAAATTGCCTGCAGATACGTGAGCCGATGAGGAGATTGGTAAACATAAGGTTGGAGCACCCATGACACAGACAGACTTCAATTACGCGCAATCGGACTGAACATCGTGCTGCCTATTATCAAGAGGCATTTCCAGATATAAATGGGTGGTTGTAGCGCGTTTATCAATAACCGCCTTTGACCCAAAGTGGACAATAAAAATACTATAATGAAGAACCAAGTAGAGTAATGAGTTAACCTATTAGCCCACACCACGAACACAAAACAGGAGCTTATATTTTGGAAGAACAATCTTTTGATGCTTTTAAACCTGCAAAAGTTGCCGAGCTGGTAGAAAGTATAGGCGTTAAAAAAGCAGTGATGCCTACAGTTCCAACGGTCATGCTGGGCTTAATGGCTGGCGCATTTATTGCCTTTGGCGCAATGTTTTTTACCCTTGTAATGACAAACCACGAAATGGGCCTTGGGCCTGCTCGCTTATTGGGTGGTATAGCGTTTTCATTGGGATTAATACTTGTGGTTGTGGGAGGAGCAGAACTTTTTACAGGCAATAACTTAATTGTAATGGCATGGGCCGATCGTAAAGTAACAACAACTCAGTTATTAAGAAATTGGTGTATTGTGTATATTGCAAATCTTGTAGGAGCGGTAGGCTCCGCTACATTAATGTTTTGGTCTGGTGCACTTTCACTGGGCGATGGCGCAGTGGCCGAGACCGCCTTGAATATTGCTGTGTATAAAATTAATTTAGAACCCATGCAAGCGTTTCTAAGAGGGATTTTATGTAATGCTTTGGTGTGTTTAGCTGTTTGGCTCTGCTTTGCAGCCCGTAATGTAGAAGGTAAAATTCTAGCGATAATTTTCCCCATCTCTGCTTTCGTGGCACTAGGCTTTGAGCATTCGGTTGCAAACATGTATTTTATTCCCCTAGGAATATTAATCAGTGGTGGTGAAATTGGCTTGACTGAATTTTTGACCAATATCATTCCTGTGACAGCGGGAAATATCATTGGGGGAAGTTTATTTGTTGCACTGGTGTACTGGGTTGTTTATTTAAGAAAGTACGAATAAAGTCAGCGTATATTACTTCAAGCGACACAAAATGATGACTGTTAAAGAAGTACAACAAGGTTCATCTTAGTGGCAACACTGGCCATAAATGGACTTCCAACAGGCGAAATCGGTTGACGATGAACTGTAAAAGTCGTCGAAAAGTGGTTGATTGTTAGTGATCGAAGGTTCCTTCGACACATTATATAAGTAGTGAAGTTGGAGCGGGAAACGAGGTTCGAACTCGCGACCTCAACCTTGGCAAGGTTGCGCTCTACCAGCTGAGCTATTCCCGCATTCGGTAGGAAGGCAATATTCTAGTCTATATCTGAAGGCTGTCAACGAAGTGACTGTTTATCTTTGTATTTATGTGATCGATTCACGGCGGACAACTGCGAATTCCGGACATTTCAGCCAGATTGAATAAATAGCAGACTATTCAGCCCTGTAGAATATGGTGAATTTACTCGCCTGGAGTGATTTCGAAAATCGAAAAGCCCTGGCTGTTGGCCTTTTCCTTTGCGGCTTGCGTTGAGGGAAATAAGCCCGTTCGCACCCCATTTTCATATAGTGCGAATTCTCCCGGATTGGATGTAATCAGGCTAGGCAGTTCCGTATTGAAAGCAAGGCGATTTTCGAACCTTGATTGACTGAGTTGATGGTCATGTTCCTTCTTGTAACGCTGAAAATCCAGAATTTTCATTGAATCGCTAGTCATCTATCAAAGTATAAAGTTAATTTCTCCGATTAATATGAATACTAGAAAAGAATATTCACATCAAACTGTTTTAATCTGAGTTAGACCAAATTACTCCATAAGAGGTTTCATCGTTTACTCAATGCTGCTTGAAATTGTGGCTCTATCGAGCCCGCATGGCCGCACGCAAATAATCAATCATTGATACCAGTGTTAATACAGCGGCAATATCCAGCAGCCACTGTCCCACAGTAAACGTGGGAATCGGCCCGATTGGTAGGTACCAAAGTAAAAACACAATGGCGATTATTTGAACAGTTGTTTTAACCTTGCCAATAAAGGAAACCGCTACGGCTCCCCGATTCCCAACTTCGGCCATCCACTCTCGCAATGCCGAAACGGTTATTTCGCGACCAATAATGATCAACGAAGGAATTAACACATGCATACTTGGGTATCGATAAACAATCATTACCAGCGCAAATACCACAATCAGCTTGTCAGCAACCGGATCGAGAAATGCACCAAATGCAGAAGTCTGATTCAGTTTGCGTGCCAGATACCCATCTAGCCAATCGGTAATTCCAGCCAGAATGAACAAAATGGCTGCGAGGGGCATTGCGTACTTGATCGAAGAAAAATAAACAATAAATAAAAGCGGAATCAGCGCAATGCGCAAAAGGGTAAGCAAATTGGGTATGGTGTAGGACATCGTTTCAATTAGTTCCCATGCAGTACATCGTGGATAGATTGTGCGAGTTGTTTACTAATTCCCGGCACCTTGGCGAGCTCCTGTTCACTAGCGCGTGTAATTCCGCGCAAACCGCCAAAGTATTTTAACAAGGTTTGGCGTCTTTTTGGCCCCAGACCTGCAATGCTTTCCAAAGGAGACGTTGAGCGTGATTTTCCCCGTCGTTTTCGATGGCTGGTAATCGCAAAGCGATGTGCTTCGTCACGAATTTGCTGGATTAGATGCAAAGCCAGCGAATCATGTGAAGGCTGTAAAGGGTATTTGCTTTCAAGCGAGAATAACTGTTCCATACCTGCCCGTCGTTCGGGGCCTTTTGCCACACCGATCACTAGCACATCATTAATTTGCAGCTCTTCCATTACCTTGCCCGCCTGGGTCAACTGGCCTTTGCCACCGTCAATAAACAAAATGTCAGGCAGTTTACCCTCACCTTTTTTAAGTCGCGTATATCTGCGGGTCAATGCCTGCAACATGGCCCCGTAATCGTCGCCGGGTTTGATTCCATCGATATTAAATTTTCGATACTCTGATTTGATGGGACCTTCCCGATCAAAAACGACGCACGATGCCACGGTCAGTTCTCCCTGTGTATGGCTTACATCAAAGCATTCCATTCTTCCGATTGGATCCGTCAGCTCAAGCAGTTCTTCCAGTGCAACAAATCGCTGTTTCATTCCAGATTGACTCGCCAATCTGGATTCAAACGCAGTTTCAACATTTTTTGTTGCAAACTCCAACCAGCGAGCGCGTTTACCACGTACGGAGTGTGTAACTTTTACCTTACTCTCTCGCTGGGCTGATAACATTTCAGCAATCAGCTCGCAATCGACCGGTTTTAGCGAAGTGATAATTTCTTCAGGCGGCCTTCTTTGCAAATAATACTGGCCGATAAAGGCTGACAATAATTCCGGTTCGCTGTAATCATGCGGTATTTTTGGAAAGTAGCATTTATTACCCAGATTCATTCGATGCCTCACCTGAAATACCTGCACACAAGCCAATGAATCTCTGACCTTACAGGTAATGATGTCGCAATCGCCGGATAAATCGCTGACATATTGCTGTTGCGAAACCTGCCGCAGGGCTTCAATTTGATCCCTCTTCTTAGCAGCCTCTTCGAACTGCAATTCCTTCGATGCTTCTTCCATTTGTGAAACGAGGTGATTAATTACCTGATCGCTTTTACCTTGAAGGAACTGACGCGCATAGTCCACATCACTTTGATATTCGCTCTCGCTGATCAAATCGACACAAGGCGCCGTACAGCGCTTAATCTGATATTGCAAACATGGTCTGGAACGATTACGAAAGAAACTTTCATTGCATTGACGCACTTTGAATGTCTTTTGCAACAAGTTAAGTGTTTCCCGTACCGCACCGACACTGGCATAGGGACCAAAATATTCACCTTTTTTTCGTTTTGATCCGCGATAAAAACTTAGACCGGGAAATGCGTGATTGGAAGAAAGATATATATACGGATAGCTTTTGTCATCTCGCAGCAAAATATTGTATTTCGGTCGATGCTCTTTGATCAGATTATTTTCCAGCAGCAATGCTTCCGCTTCGGTATTGGTAATCGTCACTTCCACGTTCGACACCAGGTGCATCATGGATTTGATGCGCGGACTTGCCTGATTTCGATTAAAATAAGTTGATACGCGTTTTTTTAAATTCTTTGCTTTGCCGACATAGAGCAGTCCACCTTCGGCGTTCAGCATGCGATACACGCCCGGTTGCTGAGTAAGCGTTTTCAAAAAGGCTGGCGCATCGAATTGTGGGGAAGAACCGGTCATTGCAGAACCAATGATATTCCTACTTGAGCAAGATTCTTATTTTATCGAAAACCGCTTCAAATTGACTTACAGTTAGCCGACGAGTCTGGGTGTTATATCGGCTGCAGTGGTAGGAATCGACTAACGTGAATCTGTCTGGAATCGAGTGCACTGCGGCATGTGCGAACCGGAATTCCTTCAGGCGAATTTCAACGGCGCGCAAGACTGCTTCATGCGCGATACGCCCTAATGCCAGAACAATATTCCCAGGCTTTATTGTTTTTAATTCCTGCAGCAAGTATCGATTACAGTTCTTAATCTCTGCAGGCGTTGGTTTGTTTTGAGGAGGAACGCATTTTACCGCATTAGTAATACGCGCATTAATCAATTTGAGATCATCGCTTGCACTGGTTGATTCCGGCTTTGTTGAGAATCCGAATTTATGCAACGTTTCGTAAAGTAGAATTCCGGCATAATCACCCGTAAAAGGACGGCCACTGGCATTCGCCCCATGCAACCCGGGCGCAAGCCCAACAATCAGCAGCTGTGCGTCGTCTTCGCCAAAAGGAGGAACGGGTTTGCAAAAATAGTCCGGGTACTTCTTTTTCTGATCTACCAGGAATTGTGCCAGGCGATCACAGTCTTTACAGCGTGTTGAAAATTTTTTGGTTGCCACACAAGTTTAGAAATATAACAGAGCAGAGCCCCAGGTAAATCCACCGCCAAAGGCCTCGAGAATTACTGACTCACCTTTTTTAATTCTTCCATCACGCACGGCAGTATCAAGCGCCAAAGGAATTGAAGCGGCAGAAGTATTGCCATGCTGATCTACCGTGACAACTACCCTGTCCATAGGTAATTTTAATTTTCTGGCTGTTGCCTGAATAATTCGGGTGTTGGCCTGATGTGGCACGAGCCAGTCAATTTGGCTTTTGTCAAAGTTATTTGCTTCCAGTGTTTCGTCTGCAATGCGTCCCAGGGTGTTTACCGCCATCTTAAACACCTCGTTTCCTTTCATAAAAATATACGCTTCACCTTTTTTCAGCAGATGATACCCTTCTGAAATTCCTCGTGGTACGTGCAGCAAATGCTCGTAGCTCCCATCCGCATGCAAATGTGTAGACAAAATGCCTGGCTCATCACTGGCTTCCAATACGACAGCACCACCACCGTCGGCAAACAACACACAGGTACTACGATCGGTCCAGTCAACGATGCGAGACAATGTCTCGGTTCCAATCACCAGTGCAGTGCGCGCACTGCCTGTCTTGATAAATTTGTCTGCTACAGCTAATGCGTATACAAACCCGGTGCAAACCGCCTGCACATCAAACGCTGGGCAGCCATGAATTTCAAGACGTTTCTGAATCAGGCAGGCCGTACTTGGAAATACCTTGTCTGGTGTCGTCGTCGCTACAATGATCAGGTCGATATCATTTTGCGTTCTTTCGGCCATGTTCATTGCGCGTCGGGCTGCAATAACTCCAAGATCCGCCGTGGTTTCTCCGTCAGCCGCTATATGTCGCTCACGAATGCCTGTACGCTCCTGAATCCACTCATCCGTCGTTTCAACCATGGCCTCAAGGTCATGATTTGTCAGAATTTGTTCTGGCAGATAGCTCCCGGTCCCGATAATTCTTGAATAAATCATATCTGTAGTTTACGTCAAAAAGTTTTCGAGTTGTTTATCAATTAACTGAGGAACCGATTTTGTGGCCTCGAGATAGGCGATTGAGATGGCATGCTCAAAGGAATATGCATCAGCTCCTCCATGACTTTTGATTACAATTCCCTGCAATCCTAGCAGAGTAGCACCATTATAACGTCTGGGATCAATGTTTCTTTTAAATTCCTTAAGTACGGGTGTTGCTAATAATCCAATGAACTTGGTGAATAAATTCCTGGTGAATGCGCGTTTCGCAAAATCAGAAATCAAATGTGCAACCCCCTCGCTGGTTTTCAGGGATATATTTCCGACAAATCCATCACATGCGACCACATCAACATCGCCACAAAATATATCATCCCCTTCTACGTAACCAATGTAATTCAGAGATGTACCCTCAAGTAATTTATTCGCCTCCTTAACCTGATCATTCCCTTTAATGGCTTCCTGCCCAACATTAAGCAACCCGACTCGTGGTGATTCTATGTCATCGACGGCACTCGCAAGCACAGAGCCCATCACTGCAAACTGAAACAGGTTCTCGGCCTTACAATCGACATTTGCACCGAGATCCAGCATATGGGTATGACCATTCAGTGCCGGCAGAGTGGTATTAATCGCAGGACGATCAATACCGGCGAGGGTATGTAATACATATTTTGCGGTCGCCATCAGCGCACCCGTATTACCTGCACTGACACATGCCTGAGCCCGATCCTCCTTAACCATGTTAATCGCAACGCGCATAGAAGAATCTTTTTTGGTGCGTAACGCCTGCGCGGGCCGCTCACTCATGCCAACGATCTGGGTAGTATGATGAATTTCGATTCGCTGCGTGAGATCGGAAGGGACTGTTTCCAGTTGTGCTTCAATTTGAGCCTGGTCACCGACCAGCAATAAATTCAAATCGGCATGTTTTTGCAGCGCACTGATTGCGGCTGGCACCACAACCTGCGGACCATGGTCGCCCCCCATTGAATCGAGCGCAATGGTTTTAGACATGAATAAATATTAATAAGGAAACCAACACGCAAAAAGGTGTTGAGTACGCCTGGCTTGCGTCATTCAGAGTATTAGAACAAGTGTTCTATTCCTCGTCTTCTTCAGGCTCTTCCTGCTTAATCACCTGGCGACCACGATAGAAACCGTCCGGACTTATGTGATGCCGACGATGTGTTTCACCCGTAGTAGGCTCAATAGAAAGTGTCGCCGCAGATAGACTGTCATGAGCGCGACGCATATTTCTGCGTGAAGGTGTTTTGCGTCTTTGTTGTACCGCCATTTTTAATCTCCAATCACTAAAACTTCAGATTCTTTAAACTTGCAAACGGGTTGGGCTTATGTGTTTTGACTTCCACATCCAGCGGCTCCTGTTTCTGCATCCATTTGCGGGCTTCGGGATCACATTGATCAATATTTTGATGCTTTACTACAATAGGCATCGTTAGCAATATTTCATCTTCTATAAATTCCACAGTCGATACATACTGCCCCGAATACTCGTATATTTCATGGCCTTCCTTGCTTGCCAATTCCAGCGACTCCGGATTAACCAGTAACAGTTTAAACGGTGCGTCGATTTCGACCGCGACATCTCCCAGACATCGCTGACAAGTTTGCACGATACTGCCGACAATAGTACCTTGCACCATCGGAAACTTTAAAGACGATGTGGAAAACGCCATCGTGACGTCAATCGTACCGTCACTTTTCGATGCCGATTCCGAGAAACCTGGCAATTCGCGAGCTTCGATCTGGCCGGCAATACTACGGCCCTGCTGGGCAAATAAGACAGGATCGAATTGCAAAGGCAGATCGTTGGTCATTCGGCGGCCAAGTGTATAGATTACCTTAAGTTTCGTCAAAGTTTTTACGTAAATCAACGACTTCGCTAATAAATTAATGATGTCAGGCCCGGATTCCAAACAACCCTCGATCATTCTTGCCACTCGCTCCGTTTATCGCGTGCAGCTATTCGCTCGCCTGGGGCTGGAATATGGTTCCATTGCCGCCGATATTGACGAATCCCAGCAAAATAACGAAGACCCGACAACCTACGTTGAACGCCTCTCCAGGGAAAAAGCCGCACGAGTAGCCGAAGACCATCCATCCAGCCTGGTTATCGGATCTGATCAGTGTGCAGTCATTAAGCAGGATATCGTTGGCAAACCAGAAACGCGCGAAAACGCAATACACCAACTGCAGTTAGCATCCGGAAATGACATCGAGTTTTTGTCCGGAGTTTGTCTGTTGCACGTGGCATCCGGCTGGACCCAGTATTCCATGGTGCCCTTCCACGTAAAGTTTCGCGATCTTACAATAGAAGAAATTGAGCGCTATCTTGATCGTGAAAACCCGCTGGATTGTGCTGGCAGTTTTAAATCCGAAGGACTGGGTGTGACATTATGCGAATCGATGCATGGCGATGACCCGACCGCACTGATCGGTTTGCCACTGATTCAAGTCAGCAGAATGTTACGCGAATTCGGAGTGAAGGTTCCCTGACTAGCGGATGGAGACACCCTGCAACCATGTCTTCAGTTGCATGACCATGGCACTGCCAATACGATTAGCGAATCGTTCAAACAGATCTTCTTTATAGGTGTAATCCACAATCTCTTCGGCACCCACCACTTCACGGGCAACCGAACCCGCGCTGCCTATTCCGTCAACCAAACCCAGTTCCAGAGCCCTGGTTCCCGTCCAGAACAGACCGGAGAATAAATCCGGGTCCTCTTTTAAACGATCTCCTCGACCAGCCTTCACCACACTGATGAACTCTTCATGAATTTCATCCAGCAATGTTTGCACATGTTGTTTTTCGAATGGATTGACGGGGGAAAATGGATCCAGCAAGGCCTTATGCTCACCCGCTGTCATCAGGCGACGCTCAATACCAAGCTTGTCTATTGACTCTACAAACCCGAATCCATCCATACGTACGCCGATCGATCCGACGATACTGGATTCATTGGCATAAATTTTATCTGCAGCCGCAGCCGCAAATACACCACCTGAGGCACATATATCCGAAATGACCGCATACAGTGGTTTGTCTGGATACTTTTCGCGCAATCGCGTGATTTCGCGATTAATATAGGATGCCTGCACCGGCGAACCGCCAGGACTGTTAATTCGCAAAATGACTGCAGCAGAGTTTTTATTTTCAAATGCTGAGCGCAATCCTGAGACTACAAAATCAGCTCTGGCATTCTCACCATCGGCTATGATCCCGATCACATCCACCAACGCGGTATGGCGCTCGGTGCCGAGACCTCGCTCAGCCTTTCCCCATCCTCCCAGCGAGAAAATAATCAGAAACAAGTATCCGAATCCAAGCAATTTGAAGAAAATTCCCCATCGACGCGCACGTCGCTGCTCCTTTAATCCGGCCTTGGCAATTTCTACAATTGCATCACGTTCCCAATGCTCGTTTGAGTCATTCATTCCTGTGTTTTACCTTAAATAATTCGATTAACGATATTCCAGTTTGGTTGGAATTGTAACATGCAAGCGCAACGACACGGTTACTCTAAAGAATCGTTTTTCAACCGCTTACACACTTCCTTCAGCTCTCTCGGCAGGGGCGCATTAAACTCATATGTCTGGCTCAATCCTGCTAGCTGCAAGCGCAGGTAAGAGGCATGCAGAAACATACGCCGCAAACCCAGTTTCTGTAGCTCGCGGTTATAGGCAAAATCTCCATAGCGTTTATCTCCTGCAATTGGGTGCTGCTCTTCTTGGGCATGCACACGAATCTGGTGAGTGCGGCCACTGTGAATTTGAGCCTGCATGAGTGATGCCCCGGGCATCAGGCTAATCGTTGAAAACGTGGTCCGAGCCTGCAACCCCGCCTCATCGACAGCCATCTTCGCCCCCTGACTGTTTCTGCTGCTTTTCTTCAGAGAATGAACAACCTCATGCTTGTCTACCTGCCAGCGACCTTTTACCAGACAGGTGTACTGCTTACGCGAGACACTGTCCTGCAGGCATTGCTGAATATCCAGCAGGACTTTACGCGATTTTGCCAATACCAGGCAGCCACTGGTTTCCTTATCTATTCGGTGAGCCAGCTCCAGAAACGGTTGATGAATACGACTGGCACGAATAATTTCAATTACCCCATGCGCATCCCCTGTTCCACTATGTGCTGCCATACCTGATGGTTTGTTGATCGCCATTAAGTGTTCATCTTCAAACAGAATTTGTGTCTCCAGCAGTTCGCACTTGTTCGCGGGCACTTCCTCCGTTGGAGCGGCGGAAACTTCTCTTATTGGTGGGATACGTACCGTATCGCCCGTTTGTAGCCGATAGAGCGGTTTTACCCTCTTTTTATTTACGCGTACTTCGCCACTTCGTAATGCTCGATAAATGCGGCTCTTTGGAATTTTGGAGAAATATGACAACAGATAATTATCGATTCGCTGCCCCGCGCGCTGCTCGTCAATTTCTACCATTTTAGCTTTTATTCCAGCCATTTAACCGCCAATGTTCCAGATAATTGCCGCATAAGTAATTGATTGATATAGTAGGGTTATTGGGCGTTTGCGAGACTATATTAATTACTGCCCGTTTCAACAATTCGAGACGGCACCATTGTACCCAAGCGCTGAATAGAGAGAACCGTTCCGGAATTTATATCCCGAACGAGAATTAAATAGAATTTTTACGACTGTGCTAATTCTACAGTCGGCATAATTAAACATACCTATGCTCATCTTACTTCCATTCTGCTTACTAAGAAGAGATTTTCTGAATCAGATTCTTATGCTCATCACTTCCTGTTTGAAAATACCGGAAAATGTAGCGCTTAACAAAAGCGACGCGGATCTGATTCGTGTACGCACGGAAGAAAAGTCTGGGCTCCGAGAGCACTATGAAAAGAATATTAGTCAATGCGACACAGCAAGAAGAACTTCGCGTAGCGATGGTCGATGGCCAACGACTATACGATGTAGATATCGAAGTACCTTCCAAGGGACAGAAAAAGGCCAACATCTACAAGGGTATCGTCACCCGAATTGAGCCTAGCCTGGAAGCAGCCTTTGTAAATTACGGGGTTGAACGACATGGCTTTTTGCCATTCAAGGAAATTTCCAAGGCCTATTTCAAGGATCATAAAACCGCACCGGGTGAACGCCCCCCTATAAAAAACCTTATATCGGAAGGCCAGGAACTGGTCGTTCAAGTTGAGCGTGAAGAGCGCGGCAATAAAGGTGCGGCACTTACGACCTTTATCAGCATGGCTGGACGGTACCTCGTCCTGATGCCCAATAATCCTCGTGCAGGTGGTGTTTCACGCCGGATTGAAGGCGAAGATCGGAAAGAAGTCAGGGAAGCCTTAAACCAGGTAGTAATACCAGATGGTATGGGCGCGATCGTGCGCACTGCCGGCGTCGGTCGAACCAGTGAAGAACTGACCTCGGACCTGGAATATCTGCAGAAAATCTGGGCCGCAATTCAAAGTGCGGCATCCAAGCAAAGCGAACCATTTTTAATTTATCAGGAAAGCAACGCGATGATACGTGCGTTGCGCGATCACTTCCGTGACGATATAAACGAAATTATTGTTGATGATAAAAAGACATTCCAGGATGCGCATAACTTTTTGCAACAGGTTATGCCGGACAATGTACGAAACTTAAAGCTATATGATGATCATGTGCCACTTTTTAATCGATACCAAGTTGAGGCACAAATTGAATCTGCATTCCAACGCGAAGTGTCTCTCCCGTCCGGTGGTGCAATCGTTATTGATCATACAGAAGCATTACTTTCTATCGACATAAACTCTGCACGTGCGACCAAGGGTAGCGACATTGAGCAGACTGCTTTGAATACTAATCTTGAAGCAGCAGATGAAATCGCACGTCAGCTACGATTACGTGATTTGGGCGGACTGATTGTTGTCGATTTTATCGACATGCTTGCAAATAAAAATCAACGCGAAGTTGAAAACCGTTTACGTGATGCAGTAAAACTGGACCGTGCACGAATTCAGATTGGGCGCATATCCCGATTTGGTCTTTTGGAAATGTCCAGACAACGATTACGACCCTCGCTAGGCGAATCCAGCCAGATTGTATGTCCACGGTGTAATGGCCAGGGGACTATTCGAACCAGCGAATCATTGGCACTCGCCATATTGCGTCTGCTGGAAGAAGAGTCCATGAAAGAAAAAACCGGCAAAGTGATTGCCAAGGTTCCCGTGGACGTCGGTACATTCCTTTTAAATGAGAAACGCGTTTCACTACAGGAAGTGGAAGAGCGACATAAAGTAGACCTTATCATCGTACCACAGGCAACGTTTGAGACGCCCAACTTCACTGTTCAACGCATACGTAGTGATGACAAAGAGATAGCAGGCAAAGCCAGCCACGAACTTGCTGATGTTGAAGAATCCAGCATCGATGTAACAACTACGACACGCCGCAGCGTTGACCAACCCGCGGTTAGTACCGTTAACATCGAAGCCCCTGCTCCGACTCCTGTAGATCAAAAACCCAAGCGATCAGACAAAACGCCTACAGAGGGGATTTTCAGCAGATTATTCACGTGGCTGTTTGGTTCTAAACCCGCCAAGCCGGAACCGTCAACCAGTCAGCAACGCAAGGATCGAAATCGTCGCGGAAAACCCGGTAATCGCAATAGTGGCAAGAGACGCGGCAATAGTCAGCGCCGGCCTAGTAATCGCCGTGGTAGCCGATCAGACCAACGCAGAAACGAACAACGCTCTGGAAGTGAGAAACGCAGACAAGACAATCGAGGCGGTTCGCGTAACCGAAATCGCAATCCCGAAAATCGCAATAAGCAGCAGGATCGGAATTCTGCTTCTGGTGAAAAGACTCCGAACCAGCCTCAGGCATCGACTCAGAACCAGTCTCAGGCACCGACTCAGAACCAGTCTCAGGCACAGACTCCGAACCGGGAAGGCCAGCAAAATTCAGCTGCAGTAGAAAAGTCGGCGGAAACGAAAGTTTAAAGTTGGTAGCGGTTGCGCATTACCTTCAACAGGTTTTGGCAACCGTCTTCAACCAGATCAAACACCACATCAAAAAGATCGCTTTCTTTAAAATAAGGGTCGGGGACATCTTCCCCTTTTCTGTCCGGATGATAATCCATGAATAGTTCAAGTTTTCCACGTTCTCGCAGTGGTGATTTAACCTGCAGTGAGTTCAAGTTTGTTTTATCCATGGCAAGTAAATAATCAAACTTGAGATAATCTTTTTCGCTTAACCCGCGCGCGCGTACGTACGATATGTCATAACCTCTGCTTTCCGCCATTGCACGTGATCGGGGATCCGGCCTTTCACCAATATGATAAGCATGCGTGCCCGCAGAATCGACATGGATAATGTCTTCCAGTCCATGCATACGCACCATGTTTTCAAATACGCCATGCGCCGTAGGAGAACGACAAATATTGCCCATGCAGACAAAGAGGATGTTTATTGACTTTTTATCCGAAGTGCCCATAGAAATTGCTATCCAACCTAATGCGGTTTCGACCCTCCGGTACTGATGGCCCAGATAATCGCGTTCCCACACCATAGACCAAGAAAAAACGTAAACGCACGCTTCCACATTTCAAATGAAACAAAGGCCATATTTTTCTTCGCCTGCGTAATCAATTCAGCTAAATCTACACCACCCACAAAAATTTCGTATGCGGGGATGAGCACAAAAGCGATCATCAACGCGATAAAAAGAAACAATATGGACCGCTTAAGCGCAAATTTCATGCAATTCAGGTAGTAAACGCGAGTCGTTGGCCTTCATTACCCCGGGCGGTTACTTTGCCATCCTGATAGACGATATTTCCATTTACAATGGTAGCTGCGATGCTGGAGCGAAATGTAATGCCGTCAAAGGGAGACCATCCACAACGATAAAGCACCTTTTCGTTTGTATCGGTACAAGGGGTTTGCATATCAACAATTGTTATATCGGCACAGTAACCTTCGCGTAAATAGCCCCGATCGATGATGCCAAACCGGTCTGCCACATTGTGGCTGGTGACTTGCACCAGTTTTTCGATTGATAACAGTTGATCATGGACATGCTCGAAGGCACTGACCAATGCATATTGAACAAGTGGTAGCCCGGCAGCAACCTTAAAGTAGCTACCCGTTTTTTCCTGCAGGGTATGCGGCGCATGGTCCGTTGCAATAATATCAATTTGATTATTTTCAATCGCATGAATTAACCCCAGCCGGTCTTCTTCTGTTTTGATAGCGGGATTGCACTTTATAAATCCACCGCGCTGTTTGTAGTCCTTCCCACTAAAGAACAGGTGATGAGCACAGGCCTCCACCGTAATTTGCTTATTATTGATATCCCCTGATTCAAAATAGCTCAACTCATTTGCAGTGGTCAGATGCAGTACATGTAATCGGGTACCAAATCTCCTGGCCAGACTAACGGCCTTATCTGTTGACTTGATACAGGCTTCCGCAGATCGAATGAGCGGATGATTTTCCATTGGAATATCATCACCAAATTTTTCCCTGAACGCCTCCTCATTGGCTATTATCATTGGCGTATCTTCACAGTGCGTAACGACCAATGTCTGCGCATCCGCAAAAATCTTTTCGAGTACAGCATCATCATCGACCAGCATATTGCCCGTCGAAGCGCCCATGAATATTTTTATGCCACAGGTAACTCCACGCTTTAGATTGCGCAACTCTTCAATATTGTCGTTAGTCGCCCCAAGATAAAATGCATAGTTACCCACGCACTTGTCTGCAGCAAAAGCGAATTTTTCCTCCAAACGCTCCAGTGTAACGGTCGGTGGTTTTACATTGGGCATATCCATAAAACTGGTAATGCCACCGGCCGCAGCGGCGCGTGACTCGGAAGCCAACCCACCTTTGTGGCTCAGCCCAGGCTCACGGAAATGCACCTGATCATCGATCATGCCGGGGATGACACATTGTCCTTGCGCATCAATCACCGTATCCGCCTCTGCGTTCTGTAGATCGCGCCCGATTGCCGCAATTCGACCGCTCTTTATATAGATATCCTGTTCCGAGGAAACACCTTCATTTATCGTACGACCATTGGTAATCAGAATAGACACTTTTTTTCCTAATTTATTACATTAATTAAAATATATAACTTATTGTTTTATTTCATATTTAGTCAATGCGCCCCGGGGCCGGTTACGTACAATGGAAAAGCGGGATCGTGCAACACGGGCCAGCGAGTGTTTATTGATGGGATCATCGTACAAGCCCTCGAGAATTGCCGCCACTATTAACGACGGCAGAAGCGTTTTTATCTACCTTGGTTTTACCGATCAGCCAGTCATAACGATTCATCAGCTATGAAAAACCAAATTGCTAATCCTGCTTCGATCGTTGAGAACGTACTGGCGGTATCCATGTAAACCTCTTTTGGCAACTCCCGATCACTTCGTTTACCTTCGCGGATCATCAAACGGCTTGTCCATACCCATCTTTTTCGAATTAATGAATTATTTTATTCAAAACTCTCGAAATAAGTGCCAAGAAATCAGAGCGTTTTTAACCCTTATTCGAAATCATACTACCAACATCGTTTAACGAACTACCGATACACTAGTTATTGCGCTTATCTGAGCCGATTGGTTGCTCCCTGCTCTGTGTAATCTCAGCGTCATATTGTTTCAGTACCTTTCACTCCTGTAATAAAAATCAATCAATGGAGAGCAATAACATCATGAGAATCATTTTATCTTTATGCGCATTACTGATTGCGGTCAGTATGACAAGTGCAGCTGGGCAGACCTACTACAAAAAACCTAAACATACTTACTACAAAACACCTAAAGTCGAATTAAAAAAACTGAGTACCTTTGCAGGTGGCTCCTTCGATGAAGGCGCCGCAGAAATCGTTGCGTACGACTCCGATACCCAGCGTCTGTTTGTTACCAATGGCGAAGAAGATCGTGTAGACGTTCTGGATATCAGTGACCCTTACAATATTTCTTTTAAAGGCGCTATTGATCTTTCATCGGTCGACCCCAATGGGAGCCCCAATAGCGTTGCAGTATGTAACGGCGTTGTGGCCGTCGCTATTGAAGCGGACGATTTCGATGCCAATGGAAACGTCGGTTTTTATGATTCCTCTTCACTGGAACTGCTTGGATATGCAGAAGTCGGTGTATTACCGGACATGGTCACGTTCACACCGAATTGCAAATATGCACTGACCGCCAACGAAGGCGAACCGAATGATGACTACACCGAAGATCCGGAAGGCTCGGTCAGCATTATCGACCTGCATTACGGCCCGCATTATGCCAAAGTGAAGACGGCGGACTTTGCAAAATTTGACGGTAAAGAAAAACTGTTAAACAAGTTCGGCATTCGAATCTTTGGTCCGAACGCAAGCACTTCACAGGACGTTGAGCCTGAATATATCGCAGTCAGCAAGGACTCAAGACTGGCCTATGTCTCCTTGCAGGAAAATAACGCCATGGCTGTGATCGACATTAAGCGGGCCAAGGTAATCAAACTGCGATCATTCGGATTACAGAAACACTCCAAAGTGCCGCTGGATGCTAGCGACCGCGACGGAAAGATCAATATTCAAACCTGGCCACGTCTGGTCGGCATGCATCAGCCAGACACCATCGCAGCCTACACATACCGCGGTAAGACCTATGTGGTAACCGCCAACGAAGGTGATGCAAGAGACTATGACGGATTTTCTGAAGAACAAGACGTCGATGGGATCAAGCTGGATCCTGATGCATTTCCCAATGCTGCTGAATTGCAGAAAGAGGAAAATCTTGGTCGCCTGGATATCACCACCGTCAATGGTGATAAAGACAATGATGGATACTACGAAAAGTTATTTGCCTACGGAAGTCGTTCGTTCTCCATTTATAATGCCTACGGACATTCTGTCTTTAACAGCGGCGATGATTTCGAGCAAATTACTGCCAAAACTCTGGGGCTGAATGCGTTTAATACCGACAATGATGAATTTGTACCGAATGATGAGACACGCAGCGACAAGAAGGGACCCGAACCGGAAGGACTCGCATTGGGTAAAATCCACGGTCGTACCTATGCCTTTATTGGTCTGGAACGCGTAGGTGGAATCATGGTGTACGACATTACTAATCCGTACCGCGTCAAGTTCCAGAGCTACTTCAATGACCGCGATTACTCGATTGTCAATGATGATGAATCATCCGAAGGACAAGGCGACCTGGCACCGGAAGGGCTAAGCTTCATCAGCGCATATGAAAGCCCGACTGGAAAACCCATGCTGGCCGTATCCTATGAAATCAGTGGCACGACAGTACTGTATGAGGTAGACATTTCCTACAAAAACAATAAGCCCTGGTAAACCTGAACCAGGATCGACTCTAAAGCGGCCTTTGGGCCGCTTTTTTTATGCACAACAGCAACTTAAAATTAAGGTTCTAAAACGCACCCCGCTGGAATACGATGCGTTATTGTTGTTGAACCTTCACACCTGATCCTGCGTAAAATGGTTCATTCATAAAATTAATTTTTAAATCTGATAAACAATTTAAATAACTCGACTTCTTTAAATTCAGTCAACATGATCCAGATCTATTGTCACTCGCCTGATAACGAGTATTTTTACTTGGAGTCCTTAGTATGAATATTCTTTATCCAACAAGATTACGTAAAGCAGCGCTTCGCAGATCAGGCCTGATTGTCTCACTGTTAATCAGCGTGCTACTGCTAACGATTGGCAACGTAACCAGCACGGAAAATCAAGTGCTCGTTATCACGATCAGCGGACCCATTGGCCCCGCCACCAGTGATTATGTATTGCATGGATTTGAAGCAGCGGAAAATGCAGGTGCAGAGCTCGTGGTTCTGAAAATGGATACCCCAGGCGGACTGGATATCGCCATGCGCGATATAATTCAGGGTATTCTTTCATCATCAGTTCCCGTTGCTACATTTGTGTCTCCACGTGGCGCACGTGCCGCGAGTGCAGGAACCTATATTCTTTATGCATCCCATATTGCCGCTATGGCCCCTGCAACGACGTTAGGTGCGGCAACACCGATAGCTATTGGAGGAATGCCCGAGTTTCCCGGCATGCCTGAAAAACCAAAGGACGATAAAACAAAAGATGACGAAGGCGCTGAGGAAGATGCTAGCGATAACAAACATCTTCCGGATGCAATGCAAAGAAAGATGGTGAATGATGCCGCTGCCTATATTCGAGGACTTGCCCAATTACGCAATCGTAACGTGGAATGGGCAGAACAAGCTGTGCGCAGGGCCAGTAGTCTCTCTGCTGAAGAAGCCGTTGAAATAAATGTGGTTGATCTTTTAGCAACCGATTTGGAAGAACTATTAGAAAAGCTGCACAATCAGCCTGTAACGATATTAAATCAGGAGCGTGAACTGTCTACCGAAACTGCAACTGTGGTCCATCATGAACCAGACTGGCGGAACGAATTATTATCGATTATTACTGACCCAAATATTCTTCCAATATTAATGACATTAGGGATGTTTGGTTTAATTTATGAAATGCTCAATCCTGGCTTTGTTTTACCAGGTGTACTGGGAGGAATTTGTATCTTACTGGCATTATATGCGGCTCAAGTACTACCCATTAACTATGCTGGTCTGGCACTAATTATACTGGGAATTCTGTTTATTATCGGTGAAGTGTTTGTACCCAGTTTTGGCGCACTGGGAATTGGCGGAGCGATTGCTATTGTGTTTGGCTCAATCATTTTAATTGATACTGATCTTGAAGGTTACGGGGTATCTATTCCGTTTATGTCCACTTTTGCCGCTTTAAATGCCCTCTTCGTTTTCTTCATAATCAGTATGGTAATCAAGTCACGCAAAAATCCCGTTGTTAGTGGAAGCGAAGAACTTATTGGAAGTACGGGGCAAGTACTGGAGGCGTGGGAGAATGCTGGTCGAGTAAGGGTTCATAGCGAAATATGGGAAGCAAAATCTCCATTCCCCATTCAAGCAGGTGACCTTATTCGCGTTACCGGGCTGGAAGGGCTCACCTTAATGGTTGAGCCAGAAAGCTCTTTGAAGGAGAAATCTACATGATCTATTGGGCGAGTCTGGTGGTACTTGTTATTTTATTTGTATTGTCCTGGTTTAGGGTAATGCGGGAGTATGAACGTGCCGTTGTATTCCTGTTAGGCAGGTTCTGGAAGGTAAAAGGCCCGGGCCTCATCATTATTGTTCCTGTTGTTCAGCAAATGGTACGCGTAGATCTGCGAACCATTGTTATGGATGTCCCTACTCAGGATGTCATCTCACATGACAATGTTTCTGTAAAAGTAAATGCAGTGGTTTATTTCCGTGTTATTGATCCAAAAAAAGCAATCATACAGGTAGAAAAATTTCTGGAAGCCACCAGTCAACTCGCACAGACCACTTTGCGTTCAGTCCTTGGTCAACATGATCTAGATGAAATGTTAGCGGAACGTGACCGGTTAAATCGTCATATTCAAAAAATTCTGGATCAACACACCGACGCATGGGGAATAAAAGTTTCAAACGTCGAAATTAAACATGTAGATCTGGATGAAAGCATGATTCGCGCTATTGCCAAACAGGCCGAAGCGGAACGTGAAAGACGAGCCAAGATCATTCATGCCGAAGGAGAGCAACAAGCCTCACATAAATTACTTGAAGCATCAAAGATACTGGCTCAACAGCCGCAATCATTGCAATTACGCTATTTACAAACGCTGACCGAAATTGCGGGTGAAAAAAGTTCTACCATTGTGTTTCCATTACCCATCGATTTAGCGAATGCGATTTCGAAAACACTTGGGCCTTCTGAAGACCATTAGCAGTCAAACTTTCTGATCAGAAGGCTTCAGCCCAGGTTGGAACTGAACAGGAAAATATTTCTTGGCAGGAATAAAAAAGCCCTGCATGGTTATGCAGGGCTTTTTTGAATGTAGCTGATATATATCTTAGTACGATGCGCTGGAATGCATGTCTTCTGCCTGCACCGCTTCAACTTCTTCCATTGATTGTTGCTGTTCTGTTTGTTGTACCTGTGCAACTTTCTCACACGACCAACCCCAGGATTCCTGCTTGGTAACGAATTCCTGCGCTTTGGTTTCACAATATCCAACCTCAGACTGGGCGTTCCAAAGTGTCTCGGCACCCTGACCCTTATCATACATTACCTGGCAAGGAACCGAATATTGGTCGCTGTCATACGCAACGCTAATCAGACGCTGCTCTTCCCCAAAGTTGCACACATATTCCTCATTCGCAATTGCAGAAAAGCTCAGTGAGAAAAGCGCGACAAACAATACGGTTATATTGAATTTCATGGTTTAACAATCCTGTTTCAATTTAGAGTATGGTTATTTTCTCGCCATTCATGCTCTTAATTCCAGCAAATCGGGCGCCGCTGACACCCTATAATTCAGCCATTAAGGGTACTTGTCCCCTTCACGGCAACCCCTGACGATCATTAATGGGTACTCCCAGAGGAATATTAATGCGGGAAGAGATAAACCTATTACCGTGGGAGATAGCAGAAATTTCCTTCAACAAGCCACCACAGCCTAGAGTATCGTTATAACTATGGGAAAATGCTAAGAAATACTGCCTTGAAGAACGGAGCGCCTGGCAATGGGTTCAATTCTTCCACCTAAACGCTAATGCCTTCACTGATTGCATTGGTCTCCACCGATCAAACCATGCTGTAAAAACTCAGCTCGGCTTAAGCATTTCCCCTTGTGATCAACACAATTTACATTTAATGGTGAGGCACCGCAGACGTGAGACCCTGCTTTAAGTTGACAGTTTTGTCTCGCATCTTTTATTGCTTCACTAATCGTATATCCGGATCCGCTGGATGTCCTTGCGGCCCAAACCGCTGTGCATTGGAATTCTGCGGCATATAAATAGGGTAGAGTAGTCAAACAAAGCACAATTGATACAACGATCACCAACCGGATATTCATAAAAGGCTCCAATTCGTAAAAACAGACTTACGTTGTGATAATCATACTTTCACTGTAAATTTTCGCCAAGCTTTATACAAAAACATGTATCAGATGAACATTTTCAGCGCAACCCACCAAGTTAGAATTTAAATCCCAAATTGGCACCTAAAAATAGTATCCAGTTCTGATCAAACTCACCACTCGCTCGAACACCTTGTGAAGTCTGGTCAACCTTGCCATCACCCAAATAGACAAAACTGGCACTCACTCCGTAATTCAAGCCTTCATTTGGTTTGCGAATGATTGCCGATGAGATTCTGAATTGCTCATCAAATGGCAGATCAAATGTTCGATCACTGTCACGCACCGGCGAACTATCATAACTTGTACCGAGCAGCAGTGCAGTATCATCCATTTGAAATGCCATGCCTACGCCTGCACGCCAGGTATCCTTAAAATTTCGGTCTAATTCAACCACTTGACTCACTGGGCCTCCGGTAATGGCCAATTGATTATTACTGAACGCGGACCAATCTTCCCAACCTGCCTGAAAAAACAAAGTAAAACTATCGTTAACCGTATGCTGGATACCAACTTCAAGTAGTTGGGGATTATCCCAACCAACCTTGACTCTTCCGGATGGTGAAAAAGGTAAGACTGTGTTTTTTATATCAACATCACCACTCAAATCTACATCTGCCTCACTTCGATAGACCACACCCAAAAGGGTCTTATCATTAATCTGATACTGCATGCCTAAAAAGAATTGTGGTGACCAGTCATCGGCATCTGTAATCTCTACCTTTCCATCTGGCAATGGACCCGGTTGATTAATGGCGATATCTTGTTCAAACAGTGTATACAGTAATGAAACGCCTGCACCCAACGAAAGCTTCTCGTTAACCTTATGACCGATTGAAGTATTGATAGAAACACCCTGCAAGGTCGCTTGCGTTGTAGCATATCGACCCACAAAGTCACTCCCATAATCGACCCCTCCGCCTAATGGCGCAACGATTGAAAAGCCCAGACGATTATTCTCCGAAATCGGCTTAACCAAGTAAAAGCTCGGGATGACAGCCGCCTGACCTGCATTTCCACCGTCGCCTCCTCCCGCCGTAGCAATGTCTGAATCAAATCGAATGGCAGGTAATAATACCTGTGCGCCAGCAGTTGAAATTGTTTCATCAATCCCTGTCATGCCCGCAGGATTACCGAATGCAGATTCCGGACCATAATTATTTGTCGTTCTGGCGGTACCCGCGGTGCCAATACTGGAGGGTGCGCCCAATTCCTGAATATAGAAGCCAGCCGAAAAGAGCGAAGAGCTGTTCAGTGCGAGCAAGAAAAATAGTACTACTTTTGCGTAAATGGATGAAACATTAGTATAAGTAGACATATAGCCCTTTTCCTGTATGCAATTTTAAAATGATTTTGTACAAACCGCCTTTCATAATAAGAATAGTTTTTTCGCCATCATTATTCAGGATTTTTCAACCCCTACCTTTTTTCTCGTTTACTCAACCCCAACTCAATATCTTACTCACAAATATATTTTACTCCACAAAAATAATTCATTGCGCACGAATTTATTTTCCCCGGTGACTACGATGCACTCGTTTTTTTACGGCCTGGTCAGTTCCCACATGCTCAGTCGTTCCTGCTGACTCTTTGCGCACAGTCTTCCTGCGTTTTTCCTCTGCCAGTTCACGCCTTCTTCTTTCGTCACCTATGACTCCCTGGCGAATCGTTTCTTGTTCCATCGTGGAGGTTGTTGTTCCTGCTGTTTTGGGTTTAGCTACCTGTGAGGACGGTTCATCTGTATCAACTCCTTCAATTTGCACAACATTGGGTTTCACTTCAATTACCTGTGCGCCTGCAGTTGGCTTATCACTGAATTCGACTTTACCATCTTTATCAACGGCCTCGTAAATCTCCTCATCCGCTGCAGCAATATTCATGCTAATAAATAAAGAAGCAAAAAAAATTACTAAAGGCTTGTGATCATTCATATCTATTCTCCAGTTTAGCCAGCATGCGAGTCACGGTGTTCGAAAAGTTTCCAGGAGCATTTTTTCAATTCGATGCCCGCAAATGAACATGAATCTTATTTGCTTGAGCGCGTATCGATTGAAAACGCTCCATATTGTTTTACGGGACAGCACAAAGTAAGTGCCTACAACAACGCAATACGTTCGCTGATCTTTCACTCCACCTGTGAAATCTATTATTACATCACTTTCATGACAAGCAATCCGGGTTCCATTTCTTATTCGGTTTTGACCGCTCATAAATCATTATCCCACTGCACAGTCTATCTATAAACAATTTTATTAATTTCATCGTCTCTCGCAAAAAAACCAAAAAACTTTATTACAATGCAGACTAGTTTCACACGAATTCAATTAATTATCCAAGGGCAAAGACAAGCCTGAATGGCAGAGGAAAAACTTGCGAATGGGTAGCACGCGATATGCATGACACACGATTTTATAAGTTGGTAATCCAGATCTCGAATTTCTGCTTTGGGTGGCAACCAAAAATGGTCATTCAAGCATTGCTGTTCACCAGATTTTTTCTAACGTATCTAAGGGTATATCCTATAAGTCATTGTCCAGTGTTTTCAGTTTTTCGTTCGCTCGTTCATATCCAAAACTAATTAGC
>CAJIBE010000032.1_pt1 | contig 88339 bp, 88 predicted proteins | sample 9199301 | NCBI WGS metagenome assembly CAJIBE01 (sample SAMEA7708291, study PRJEB35096) | sediment metagenome | biome: marine neritic benthic zone biome [ENVO:01000025]; feature: sediment [ENVO:00002007]; material: shallow marine sediment [ENVO:03000034] sea grass bed [ENVO_01000059] ... | reverse complement strand
GCCGTTACGCCTGTTACACCTATATCAGATAACGCCTCTCTCACATCATCCAATTTAAATGGTTTGATAATCGCTGTTATCAGCTTCATTGGTTTTCTCCCACAATTTTTATTCCAGTACCTCAACCCAATCTCTGTAAATATGTATCAGGTCTTATTGGCTTCTTGACTAACCCTTGTTTTCTGCTCCACTAAGTGATCTAGAGCTTACTTTTTGAAATTACGATTGATGCGAAAACATAGTTGCCTTGAATTGTAGCTGGAGACTGAAACATAAAATTGCCAAGACATTACATCTCAGTCTCAACCACTTCAAAAGTTAAATTAAATAACGTCAAATCCCCATGAGATCGACACATAGCCCTGGGTCTCATCGTCATCATCGGTTCCCAGGATATCGGCATCGTCCGTATGCACTAGTGCACCGGTGAGCTCAAAGCCGGCCATTTCCATGGTATAACCCAGTTCGAAATAGTGACCCAGATCATCGTCCGCATCATCGCCAAAATCTCCGTAGGTCAGGTATACGCCGTTATAGCCAATAGTCGCTGCGAGGAAGTCGTAATCGTCACCTTCGATACCACCGCTGCCATCACCGAATTCCCCGTTATAATCACCGACAGAGTATTCGAGATCCAGGGAAACATCGCCTGCTGATCCACCCGCTTTTAGGTTGACTTCGTTATACTCATCATCAAAATCATCTGAGTACTGGTAACTGGTATATCCGGCACCCAGATAGATTCCATTCTCAAATGTGTAGGTATAACCGCCGTACAGGTCATACTCGACACCTTCGCCTACGTCAGCGATCCAGGTACCCGCGTAGAATCCCATGTACTCAAAATCGACGCCGCCGTTACCGCTTCCCGTGTCCTGTGGAATTCCGCGAAATATATAATCGGACAGAATCCCGGCATTCCCGGTTACCAGGGCATCACCTTCTGCAATTGTGGTCATCGGTGCCAACAACAGACTGGTGGCCAAAACTGAAGCGCTAGTTATGTATGTTGTTTTCTTACTCATCTAAATTTTCTCCATTGAAATTCATTGCGGTTAATTTACATTGCCTCAGATTGCACAAGCCATGCCATAATAATTTAGCTATTTAATATCAATAGGTTATTAGATTTATTAGTCTTCATATTGTTATTCCATAAACTCAAGTGCACCAAAATATGGCTTGCTTGCCCAATAATAGTGCGGTGGTTGTAGGGTCCTTCCTCCGCTACACTGGAGCACCGGTAGTTAACTAGCTGTTAAATATATGAAGTTCGACTCAAGCAAGCTGGAAGAGGCCGTTCAAAGGCTAAAAGAGGCATTGCCAGATAGTGTTGGCGAGTTCAAACGCGGTGGCGAAGAAAAGTTGAAACTGGTGCTGCAAAATGCACTGCAAAATATGGAACTGGTAACGAGAGAGGAGTTTGACGTCCAAAGCGCAGTGCTCCAGCGCACGCGTGAGCGCATTGGGCAACTGGAACAACGCCTTTCTATACTCGAAGACAAATAATAAAAGTATATTCCCCTGTACTTTGGCGATTGACTACTGAAAAATTTTTTTCAGTTTTTGGGTCGCGGGGAATTTATGTCTTTAGCCACCATCTACAGCCGTGCACAAACGGGTATTGACGCGCCACTGGTTTCAGTGGAGGTCCATCTCGCCAACGGACTGCCCAACTTTTCCATCGTTGGTCTTCCAGAGGCCGCTGTGCGTGAAAGCAGGGATCGCGTGCGAGCGGCAATTATCAATTCCAATTTTGAATTTCCAACACGAAGAATTACCGTCAATCTTGCGCCTGCGGACCTGCCCAAGGAAGGGGGAAGGTTTGACCTTCCCATCGCCTTAGGCCTGTTAGCTGCATCCGGGCAGATCAACAAGACATCCGTCCGGGGATATGAGTTTGTCGGGGAATTGAGTTTAGGCGGAAGTCTGCGAAAAACCGCTGGCATTCTACCGGCTGCCTGCGCCTGTCACCGAGCCAACACCACCCTGATAACTTCTGAAGAAAACCAAGCCGAACTCTTTCCTTTACATGATGCAAAGATTTACTGTGCCAGTCATTTACTCGATGTGTGCGCTTACCTGAACAATCTGAAAGAACTGAACCATGTACGCGCTCAACACACGCCTGAAGATAAAAATAATGGGCATCAATTAGAAGATGTTCGTGGCCAGCACCGCGCCAAACGTGCACTGTGCATCGCTGCGGCGGGACAGCACCATCTTTTAATGATCGGCTCCCCGGGTTCGGGAAAAACGATGCTGGCATCCCGGTTACCGACTCTGTTAACGCCAATGGATCATGCTGAAATGATCGAGACCTGCAGTATCTATTCAATTTCAAGCGTGACAGAACCACAGCGGGACCCGTGCCAACGGCCGTTTCGTTCTCCACATCACACTGTGTCTGCCGTCGGACTCGCCGGTGGCGGTTCAAATCCAAAACCTGGGGAAATCTCTCTTGCCCATAATGGCGTATTGTTTCTTGATGAATTCACAGAATTCGATCGAAGGGCACTGGAAATACTACGCGAGCCACTGGAAACGGGCCGGATTACAATTTCGCGCGCAGCCGCACAAGTCGAATTCCCCGCACGATTTCAACTTATCGCAGCAATGAATCCCTGTCCCAATGGTTGCGACATTGACCAATTCGGCCAGTGTGGCTGTAGTCATTCGCAACTGCGAATGTATAGAAACAAGATATCTGCCCCGTTACTGGATCGAATTGATCTGCAAGTTAACGTGCCGAAACTGGCTCAGCGAATGTTATTGGAACAAGCTGCCAACGAGGCAGAAGATTGGTCACAAATGCGAAGAAACATTTTTGAAGCACGCTCTTTACAGTTTTCCCGGCAAGGAAAACCCAATGCCATGCTGGAAGGAAAACAGCTTGAGCAAATTTGTCATCTGGACAAACAGGTAAAAAGCAAGACTATCGAAATTATTGAACGTCTTAAAATTAGCGCACGCGCAATTCACCGTGTATTGAAAGTTGCACGTACGCTTGCGGATTTGGAACAGTGTGACAACATTCAGTTGCCGCATATAACGGAAGCGAGTTCATATCGACAGTTTGACCGCTTACTAAATTCCTCGTAGCTTAGAGTAGTCCTGAGTTTCCCCAACAGCTTACTGCTCGAGAAGATAGTCCACCGCGGCTTTAATTGCATCATCCGACATATCAGTACGACCACCTTTCGCGGGCATCGCGCCAAGTCCGTTGATCACGTTCGCATATAGCGTGTCGATTCCCTTAGCAAGTCGAGGCTCCCAGGCCGCGGCATCACCCGGTTTTGGCGCTTCCAGGAGACCTGCAGCATGGCAGGCCGCGCACACTTGCTGATAGACCTGACCGCCATCAACTTCAACAGATGCGGTTACTGTCTCCCCGGCGCCTGGTTCAACCCCGGATTCGGCAGTCTCTGCAGGAACACTGCCAACGTATATCTGGCCAACCGGCTTGATTCGCTCCGCAATTTCCAGCTGTACACGTTCATCTTCCTGGCCTGTGTCACCACTGTATAAAAAATTGGCTATTATTAGAATCGCAATGGTTATGCCCGTAAGTATAACCAGTACTGCCATAAACTGCGTTGTAAACTGTCTATCTTCCAAGTTATCTCCTGATCAAGAAATCTTGCCTTTAAAATTTAGCGCGCGATTATAAATCATCTTTTTGGCCTTCACCACGCAATGATAATACAGCCATGCGGAATCTTCCTTCCTGATTTTCGAAGGACTACACTGATTCTCCACTGCCATTTAAGGAAAAGTGATATTGAAATGCCTGCAGGTGAAACGAAAGGTATTCCGATCCATTCATCCTAACAAACTTACCACTTGCAATTTCAACCGGACCACTTGTCAAACGTTCGTCACTCCACATCTCGCTAACCCGCGAGATAAATCTCCAGATCTGTATGCTTGGCTGGATTCGCGGTGGAAAAGCTAATAAATGGATCCAAAATTAAGGGAAATAGCCAAGTCTGTGTTTCGCATTATTATGCAAAACGCAGAAAAAAAGGAACCGAGTGGCTCTGACGACAAGACAGCCCCGGAGCCTGATCGCGATAAGGATTCTCGAATAAAACCCTCAAATCACCCGCGTCGAAACCACCAATAACAGAGATAAAAGTTCGCTCTCGCCAGCCCTAATTCGCAGTCAGCATTTCAATAATTTCGATGACCTGCGCATAACCACCGGCCGTAGAGGCGGAAACCTTGTAGGTTCCGTCAACAATGACCGTCGGCACCCCGGTTACCTGATACTGACGTATCAGCTCCTTGGCTCGATTAATCTTAGTTTCCACAGCAAAGGAATTGAAATTCTCTCGGAATTTCATCTCGTCAATGTTGTTTGCCGCTAAAAAGCGAGCCATGGAGTCAAGGTTAGGCATGGCCCGACCTTGCTCATGCATGCCATCAAAAATCAGTTTGTGGGCTTTTTCCAGTTCCCCCATCATTTCCAGGGAATAGAACGCTCGCGCATGCTGCTCCCAGCGCGCATTAAATATCGCTGGGATGCGCACGAAATTAAAATTATTAGCGCTCTCTTTCTTCCATTCTTCAAGATAAGGCTCAAATTCAAAGCAATGGGGACATCCATACCAGAACAACTCCACAACTTCGTGAGATGCATCATTGTCGCTGACTCGAGGAACCACCGGGTCAAGCCGAACATAATGAGTACCTTCCTGGTAGTTGCCTTGCGCAAACACACTTATGCTAAATAAAAACAATAAGAAGGCCGCGCCACTTTTTATTAGTGATGTCATTGTAAAAATTCCTTAAACCCGGTTAACTGATAATCCACAAATTACTTATTTACGCATCTATTAGAACAGAGTCCGACACATGAGTTCACTAGTGCAATCCAGCAATATACTGTGCAAGGGCCGCAATTTCCTTGTCTGAAAGACGTTCCGTGACCCCGATCATAATATCGGCCGCGGGGTAGTTGCGTTGCTCAGACCGGTAGGCCTTGAGCTGATTCTCAGTATATTTGGCATGCTGCCCACTGAGCTTGGGAAACTTGGCTGCTGGATTACCAGCACCCGTGGGACTGTGGCACGCTGTACAGGCAGCCACTCCTTTTTCGATAATACCGCCTCGATAGATGGCCTCTCCCATCTCTACACTTTCCGCATCGGCCGCTGCCGGACTGGTGGTCATGCTCGCATAATAGGCAGCCAGGTCATGCATATCCTCTTCACTCAAGTTAGCTACCTGCTGCGCCATGATCGCATTGTCTCGCTCACCTTTCTTAAACAGGCTGAGTTGCTGAAAAAGATACTGTGCCCCCTGGCCTGCCAGTTTTGGCCATTCAGGATTTACACTGTTTCCATCTGCGCCGTGACAGGCAACGCAGGTCCCTGATTTGCTTTTGCCTGCATCAACATCGCCCTGTGCCAGGACAGATTGACTACTTATAACTATGAGTAAAGCGATGAGCTGGATAAAAATTTTCATGTGATATTCTCAAAGTGCATAATTTAGTGGTTACTCAATTATTCTGTTGCCGCGTTAAGCGCGCGCTTTGTATACCATAAAAGTGTCCTTTGCCGCAAAACCAGAGATTAACAAATATATATGGCCCTCAAGCATTTACTGGCAAACGCCGAATTTAGCGTCAGTGCCGCCAAACCGGAAGACCTGCCAACGGACCACGGCCATGAAGTTGCATTTGCTGGCCGTTCCAACGCAGGAAAATCCAGTGTCCTGAATAAGCTTTGTGGTCGCAAGCAACTTGCACGGACTTCCAAGACTCCCGGTCGAACCCAGCTGATCAATTTTTTCCATGTATCGGAATCTGCAAGACTCGTGGATCTTCCGGGATACGGGTTTGCGAAAGCCAGCCAACATAAACAGCGGCAATGGACACAATTGCTCGAGTATTATTTCAGTACTCGACAGGCACTATGCGGCATCGTACTGGTAATGGACATCCGACATCCCCTTCGCGAGGTTGACTGGACCATGCTGGACTGGTGCATTCATTACCACTGCAATGTCCATATATTACTTAATAAAGCGGATAAACTAAGTCGTAATCAAGCCAGCAAACAACTTTCCCTGGTAATGAAGCAGCTACCCGAACCCGATAAGAATTCGCTTAGCGTGCAGCTGTTCTCCGCTATGGCTGGAACCGGACTAGAAGAAGCCACGAATAAAATCGGGGATTGGTTAGCGCTGAAATAAAAATGCCCTGAAGCCCACCACTAGGCTTCAGGGCAAATTAAATAGACTCGGTATTGGGGAAAAGCCCGAGTCCTTACCGCTCAGGGAGGGTAGCGGTATCGTGCTTTAAAAGCACACATTACATAGACTGATTTTAATTAAATTAGTTCGTTAGCAAATTATACCCGCCAATTATTCAAAAGCGTTGTTTTATGAACACTCCGTACCGTTCATCTTCACTCTGTCCGAACTGGGTAGGAGTACTGGGTGTAAAGCCGCTGTCGGTTGCATTCGACTCTTCCAGTTCGCCGGAAAAAACGCCAAATTGTGTTGTTTTTTCTTCTTGCAAGGGTGAAAACTCAATATCGCTAAAGTCGTCTTCATAACTGGGGGCTATACCGGCAGAGAGATTAACCCATTCCCGCGTACTGCTTGTGGAAACTGACTGTTCGTTGTCGACGTCATGATATAAATCAAGCAGATGCTCTCGTTCCAAGTCCAGCGCGAACCCAGCAGTGCTGTAAATCAGGGCTACGATCCCTAACATTATTTTTTGCGCCATGTCCATTCTCCTCATCCTGTTTGAGAAAAACCGCCTCCCAGTGGTTCTTTGCCACATTAAAGAAAGCCGATTTGATTAAGCGCATTATAGAAAGGGCATTGGTCACATTATTCAACTCGAGATTAACGGCTTTGGCCTTGCGATTAATGGTTATGTCCGATTGAAGTGCGGAAAAAAACAGTAAGTTAGTGAGCCTGATCCCAATTTAAGCCGACGTTAGCGTCCACCTCAAGCGGTACTGTAAGCTCACCAGCCGCAGTCATATGGGAAACAACCTGCGGAACGACGGACTCAATACTGGACGTTGGAACTTCAAATACCAATTCATCATGTACCTGCATAATCATTTTGACTGGCATATCTGCTTTCGTAATCCATTGATCTATTATGATCATGGCACGCTTGATGATATCTGCTGCAGTACCTTGCATCGGTGCATTAATTGCGGTGCGCTCAGCGTATTGTCGTCGCTGTGCATTCTTTGATTCAATTTCTGGCAGATAAAGGCGACGGCCAAACAGTGTCTCAACATATCCTTGCTTGTGTGCCAGTTTGCGAGTTCGATCCATATAGTCCTTAATGCCTGGATATCGCTCAAAGTATAAATCCACGTATTCCTGGGCAGCACCACGATGAATTCCCAGTTGCTTGGCCAGGCCAAAGGCCGACATACCGTAGATCAGGCCAAAGTTTATGGCCTTGGCTGCGCGACGCTGTTCTCCGGAGACATCATCCACTGACACGTTAAATACCTCTGCAGCGGTAGCGCGATGGACATCCTCACCACGATTAAATGCTGCTGTAAGACGTTCATCTTGGGATAGATGAGCCATAATACGCAGTTCAATTTGGGAATAGTCGGCTGCCAGCAATACATGGTTATCCGGTGCTACAAATGCCTGGCGAATTCGACGACCTTCTTCCGTTCGAATGGGAATGTTTTGAAGATTCGGATCGGTGGACGACAAACGGCCAGTAGACGCAACAGCCTGATGGTACGAGGTATGCACCCTGCCGGTAGATTCACAAATTTGCCCTGGCAGTTTATCCACATACGTCGATTTCAACTTGCTCAGTGATCGATAGTTCAAAATCAGTTGTGGAAACTCGTACTCGTGAGCTAATTCCTGCAAAACATCTTCAGCTGTAGAAGGTTGTCCTTTTGGTGTCTTTCGAATTACCGGCAACTCCAATTGCTCAAAGAGAATTTTCTGCAACTGCTTTGGAGAATCCAGATTGAATTCCTGTCCAACCATTTCAAACGTATTCTTTTTAAGTTTTTCTATTTGCCTGGATAGTTCCTTACCTTGTTTCTCCAGAAGCTTTGCGTCAATCAGCACACCATTACGTTCTACTGTAGAAAGAACAGACACCATCGGAATTTCGATGTCACGATACAATTTTAGCTGTTGCTCCTTACTGCTCAGCCTGGGCCAAAAATGCTCATGCAATTGCAGGCTCATATCGGCATCTTCTGCTGCATAGTCGACTGCCTGGTCCAATGGGACCTGATTAAACGTTATCTGCTTGGCTCCCTTGCCGGCGACCTCCTCGAACTTTATATTTTTATGATTCAGGTACAACTCACATAACGTATCCAGATCATGTCGACTGGCGGTAGAATTCATTACGTAGGATTCAAGCATCGTATCGTGCTGTATACCGGCAAAAGCCACACCATTTCTGGCCAGCACTGACTGGTCATATTTCAGGTTATGCCCGACTTTGGCTTTGTCAGGATCGTGTAGTACATCACCCAGTTCCTTTAAGATTTCTGCCAGTGTTAATTGGCTGGGAGCACCCTCATAATCATGCTTGATGGGCAAATAAGCCGCTTCTCCCGCAGTTACTGCAAACGACATCCCTACCAGATTTGCCTCCATGTAATCCAGGCTGTCTGTTTCAGTATCGAAAGCAATCAATTTGGCCTGCTTCAATTTTTTACCCCAGACCTTCAATTCCTTTTTACTCAAAATAACCTGATAGTCAGGTTGGTCGGATTTATTATTGCTGACACTACTGTCATCTGGTTTAATCGAATTGCTTCCCAGCTCATTCAACCAGGTTGTAAAATCCAGTTCGCTATATAAATTTTTCAATGTTTCATCATCGCGCTCAGCAAGCTGCAGATCATCCAGGCAAAATTCAAGATTTACATCGCACTTAATCGTTGCCAGTTCATACGACAAGGGAAGCTGTTCGACTGCCGCGCGCAGTTTTTCTCCGACCTTTCCCTTGATCTGATGCGCATTATTTATAACCCCTGGCAAATTTTCATATTGCTGCAGCCATTTTGATGCCGTCTTTGGACCAACACCGGGAACGCCCGGAATGTTGTCTGCCTTATCCCCGGTTAAAGCAAGAAAATCGATAATTTGTTTAGGCATTACACCAAACTTCTCGAGAACACCATCCACGTCGGTAAACATATTGTTCATTGTATTAACCAATGCGACATCTTCGTTCACCAACTGCGCCATATCCTTATCGCCAGTTGAAATTAAAACGCGATGATTTTTAGCAACTGCAGCCTGCGCAAGCGTACCAATTACATCATCGGCTTCTACCCCCTCCACCGATTTAAGTGGCACCCCCAGGGCGTTAATCAACTGATGCAAAGGTTCTATCTGCACTTGCAAGTCATCAGGCATTGGCGGCCTATTTGCCTTATATTCCTCATACATTTCATGCCGGAAGTTTTTGCCCTTCGCATCAAAAATCACTGCAACGCGATCAGGTTGTTCCTGTTCAATTAGCTTACGTACCATACGCACAACTCCATAAACTGCGCCTGTTGGTTGCCCGCTTCGATTGGTTAATGGCGGCAGCGCGTGAAAAGCACGGTAGAGATAGGACGAGCCATCGACAAGAATGAGCAATGGTTTTTTCTTACTGGCCATGAATACAAAAAATGCGTTTTTTTAGACTGTTAGTCGGTGGGTGACAACGGTATCATGTGCGCGCATGCAAAGGAAAATGGAAAATGAAGGATAAAACTCAAGAACATCGATTTGTGGGGCCGGGAGATTCGAGCGCGTTAACACGTGAGAGCTGGAAAATATTTCAGATAATCGCGGAGTTTGTTGAAGGCTTTGAAAGATTATCGAAGATAGCGCCTTCGGTGAGTATTTTTGGTTCTGCTCGCACTCTACCAGATCATGAATATTACAAGCTAACAGAAAGTATAGCGCGCGAATTGTCGGACTCTGGATTTACAGTAGTAAGTGGCGGTGGACCCGGCATTATGGAAGCAGCTAACAAGGGTGCCTTTGATGGAAAATCACCGAGCGTAGGTTTGAATATTTCCTTGCCCAACGAACAATCAGGTAATCCTTATCAGGATATTACACTCAAATTTCGGCATTTTTTTTCGCGCAAAGTGATGTTTGTTAAATATGCGTCTGCCTACGTTGTACTACCAGGAGGATTCGGAACATTGGACGAGCTGGCGGAAATTCTTACTCTTGTCCAAACGGGCAAGTCGCGCAAAATTCCTATTATTCTGGTTCAATCCGATTTCTGGAGTGGGCTGCTGGCCTGGTTTAGCGATACATTATTAAAAGACAATACGATTTCACCGGAGGATATGGATCTTTTTCAGGTTGTTGATGACCCCTCAGACGTAGTAAAAGCAATTTTTGAATACTACGAAGGCCGCACTTTTGAACCATCCAAGGAAGAGCAGGAAAAGTTACTGGAATTATAATCATTACCCACATATATATTTTAATTTTCCGCACAAGCTTTAAGTAACATTTACAAAACGACGAAGATCCGTTCTTTTATGTTAGACAAGATTGCGTTATCAATTAACACTTTTAACGAGTTTATTGGACGATCGGTAGCATGGCTGGTTTTTGCCATGGTAGGCATTACTTTTGTGATTGTCTTGATGCGTTACGGATTTAGCGTAGGGTCTATTGCGGTACAGGAAAGCGTAGTCTACCTGCATAGCATCGTTTTTATGCTCGCGATTGCTTATACCTATAAACACAATGCCCATGTGCGCGTTGATATTTTTTATTCACATCTAAGTGGTCGGGGACAAGCATGGGTGGATTTACTCGGCACATTGTTTTTACTCATCCCTTTTTGCGTCTATTTATGTTTTTCCAGTTGGGATTATGCCGCCAATTCCTGGCGTTTACTGGAAGGATCACGCGAAGCGGGAGGCCTACCGTTAGTATTTGCACTAAAAACACTAATTCCGCTAATGCCCGCACTACTGCTTTTTCAGGGTATCGCAACTTTATGTAACAGCCTGCAGACCATATTCGCCGGAGATTCCAGCTAGCCTTATGGCCGCAATTGCTCTAGTGATGTTTGTATTGGTCATCATTATTTTGATGACCGGTTACCCGGTCGCATTTACGCTGGCAGGTGTTTCACTTCTCTTCGCTTTTCTCGGGACACTTATTGGTGGATTTGATTCCACTTTAATGCATGCACTGCCAAGCCGCATCTTTGGCATCATGACCAATGAAACACTCATTGCAGTACCGCTTTTTGTATTCATGGGGGTTACGCTTGAGCGTTCACAGATTGCCGAGAATCTGCTCGATACGATGGCACGTTTGTTCGGCACCTTGCGCGGTGGCCTGGGGTTCTCGGTCGTGCTCGTCGGAATGTTGCTTGCAGCAAGCACCGGGATCGTGGGCGCTACTGTTGTAACCATGGGACTGCTTTCACTGCCAACCATGTTAAAGAGAGGTTATGATCCTGGGCTTTCCAGTGGAATTATTTGTGCATCCGGCACGCTGGGGCAAATTATTCCACCATCAATCATCCTGGTGTTGCTAGGAGATGTAATCTCTTCAGCATATCAACAGGCCCAAATTGACCAGGGGATTTTTTCACCGGATACGGTTTCGGTCAGTGACCTATTTGCTGGAGCAATCATTCCAGGATTGCTCCTGGTTTCGGTCTATATTGTTTACCTGATATATATCGCCGTAACCAAAGCTGATTATATGCCTGCAGCAACTGCAACAGACAGACAGACAAACTTGCTAGTGGATTGCGTGCGTGCTTTGCTTCCTCCGATTGCTTTAATCATCGCCGTGCTGGGTTCAATTATTGGAGGTCTGGCAACCCCCACTGAAGCCGCGTCGGTTGGCGCAATTGGTGCACTGATCCTCGCAGCGGTGAATCGACGTCTTGACAAGCAATGTTTGACTCACATTGTTCAAAGCACCGTACGCGTAACCTGTATGGTCTTCGCCATTTTTATTGGTGCGTCACTATTTTCGCTGGTCTTCCGTGGTTATGGAGGTGACGATGCAGTGCATGCATTTTTAACCCAGCTACCCGGCGGTGTGTTTGGTGCCATGGCAAGTGTAATGCTTCTCATGTTTTTGCTGGGATTTGTGCTGGACTTTATTGAGATAACATTCGTAGTAGTCCCTATTGTCGGACCAATTTTGCTGGCAATGGGGGTAGACCCAGTTTGGCTGGGAATAATGATTGCAATCAATTTGCAAACATCCTTTCTGACACCACCTTTTGGATTTGCATTATTTTATTTGCGCGGAGTTGCAGCTACCAGCATTACTACCCGGCAAATATATCGGGGTGTAACCCCATTTGTAATCATTCAACTGGCAACGTTAATGGTGCTAGCCAGGTGGCCGGAACTGGCCACCTGGTTGCCACATAAACTGAATGAAACGAGTTTGGGAGGTTAACGTTTACTGGTAGGGAGAAAACGTGGGTACTAACTGAAAATATGCCACAAGCACCAGAACCAAATACCCGATACCCAGCGCAAATGTCACACCCCGTTTCGCAATGGTTGTGCCTTCTTCAGACATTCGAAAAGGTTTTGAGGCAATCACCAGTGCAATGATGACATTTGCCAGAAAAAATAATTGCGTGGTGTACTCTTTCGCATCCCACATTGTTCTCCATCTGATATACAGGTCGTCCATTCTTCCTCCCAGTGTTATGGATACCTTCGAAAATTGGTTGTGCAACTGGCTGGCCGCTTCATTACGGGGCCGTTTGCGACCATGCTAAATTTTCGTGGTGTGTTCTCTAAGCAAGGTAACTCTACTTTTGCGAAAGTATAGCAGTCATAGGCAGAATGTTGCATGTTGTCGCTGCCGTAACTCCATAATTTCATGTTTATGTTATAAAAAACAATGAGTTATATTATTCTCTCAGGTTTAGATAGGCCCGCTCCGACAGGTTATACCAGGCCTTGGATTTACTTAAAAAGCGTTGATAGGAATCGTAGATTTCCTGTGCGAAGGGGTCTTTACCAACCACCTGCTCGACCACCTGTTGAGAAAGATAGCGCAATTTCTGGATGACGTCGGACGGGAATGTACGAACATCCACACCATGTTCGTTTACCAGAATCTCAAGCGCATCATTATTCCGCGCAACGTATTCCAGCATCATGTCCTGATTCGCTACTCGTGCTGCGTATTGAACAATACTCTGTAAGTCTTCGGGTAACTCGTCAAACGCCTTTTTATTAACAAAACACTCGAGGGTAGTACCCGGCTCGTGCCAGCCCGGCGAATAATAGAATTGTGCCGCTTTATGCAGACCAAACGCGAGATCATTGTAAGGTCCAACCCATTCGGTAGCGTCGATAACCCCACTTTGCAACGAAACGAACAAGTCGCCACCCGGCACATTCACCGGCGTCCCGCCTGCCAGTTTAAGCACCTCGCCACCCAGTCCGGGGATACGCATTTTTAAGCCGTTCAAATCTTCCAGCGAATTAATCTCTTTATTAAACCAGCCACCCATCTGAACACCCGTGTTGCCAGCTGCCATCGGGATCAGTCCAAACGGTGCATAGGCCCGTTGCCATAACTCCATGCCACCGCCATGATATAACCACGCGTTCATTTCATTAGCCGTCATGCCAAATGGAACTGTGGAAAAAAACTGCAAGGCCGGGTTTTTGCCTTTCCAGTAATATGCCGATCCGTGCCCCATCTCGGCTGTACCTGATGTTACGGCATCAAAAATTTCAAACGCAGGCACAATTTCACCGGCACCATACACTTTAATCTTGATACGGCCATTAGACATTTCGTTGATCGCATTAGCCAAAAACTCCGCGCCGGTTCCCAACCCCGGGAAATTTTTTGGCCATGTGGTAACCATTTTCCATTCAAAGGTTTTTGTTGCGGCAGTTTTTCCGGAAACTGTGTTCGACTGTTCATCGTTACATGCACTCACCGCACAACCGGTGAGACCTACACCCAGAAAGCGTAAAAAATTTCTTCGTTCAAATTTACTCACCGCAATTCACCTCGCAACGGGGTCGATTCAGTCAACGTTTCTTATTTTTATTAGTTTAGTACATTCAAATTAGCATAAGCCAATACCAACCACTTACTACCCTGACTTGCAAACTTCACTTGAACGCGGGCATTGCTGCCACTACCTTCCTGGTCCAGCACAATTCCTTCTCCAAACTTCTTATGCGCGACACGTTGACCAATTTTAATGCCATTCTCGGAAGAACGGATACGATTACTTCGATTGACGTGTTTTTCCACATGCCGTACTGGCTGAGTAATCATTGCGCGAGGACGTATTTCGACCATCAAACTTGCAGGTACCTCACTTATAAATCGTGATGGCGGATTGTAGTTGTCTTTACCATAATATCGACGGGCTTCTGCATAAGTCATCATTAAATGTTCACGCGCACGCGTAATCCCCACGTAACACAAACGACGTTCCTCCTCGATCCGTCCGGGCTCGTCCATTGACATACTGCTTGGAAACAGACCCTCCTCCATACCAACCAGAAATACCAGCGGAAACTCAAGTCCCTTGGCTGCATGCAGGGTCATTAACTGCACACAATCTTCCCACTTGGATGCCTGTCCTTCGCCTGCCTCAAGTGCCGCATTGGATAAAAAGGCATCCACCAAAGGCATATCCTCGCCTTCTTCGCTTTCATAACGAAAGCTGCGTGCCGATTCAATCAATTCGGCCAGGTTTTCTAATCTCGACTGGCCTTTCTCACTACGATCTTTTTCAAAATGATTTTGAAGGCCAGTGGATTGGATCGCATCTTCAACACGTTCAGCGAGTTCGAGTGTGCGGGAATCATCGTCAAGTTTTTCAATCAAAACAACAAACTGTGCCAGTGCATTATGGGCTCTGGCGGACAGTTGCTTACGCAACACCACTTCTTTTGTTGCACTCCATAAGGACATAAACTCTGCACGCGCCAGATCACGAACTGTTTGCAGTGTGCGTTCACCAATGCCTCTTGGCGGATGGTTAACAATACGTTCAAAAGCGGGATCATCAGAGCGATTAACCGTCAAACGAAGGTATGCCAACGCATCCTTGATTTCCGCACGCTCAAAAAATCGTAACCCGCCATAAATTCGATAGGGCACCCCTTGTGCCAACAGGTTTTCTTCCAATACCCGGGATTGTGAATTGGATCGATATAGAACTGCGGCTTCATCAAAGCGTCTACCTTCGTGCGTCGACCATTCCTTTACCCGTTCTACAATAAATCGCGCCTCGTCCTGTTCATTGTATGCAGCATATAACTGAACTGGCGCACCTTCGGTACCATCAGTCCAGAGCTTTTTACCCAGTCGACCCTGATTGTTACTGATCAGCTCATTGGCTGCAGACAGAATCGTACTCGTTGAACGATAGTTTTGTTCCAGTCGAAACGTTTGTGAATCCTGATAGTCTTTACTGAAAGAGAATATATTTTCAATTCGTGCCCCTCGCCAGCCATAAATAGACTGATCATCATCACCTACCGCAAATATCGGATTTGCAGAACCCGCCAATATACGTAACCAGTCATACTGAATTGAATTGGTATCCTGAAATTCATCTACCAGAATATGCCGGAACCGATTACGGTAATGGGTCTGAATATCCTGATTATTTCTCACCAATTGCAGTGAGCGAAATAATAATTCGGCAAAATCAACGACACCAGCTCGTTCGCAGGCACTTTCATAGGCGCTATAAACGCGTACAAACTGTCGACTCACCAGATCACCACTATCACGAATCTGATCGGCTCGCAGTGCCTCGTCCTTACGCGCATTTATAAACCATTGTGCCTGCTTGGCGGGCCATTTCGATTCGTCCAGTTCCAGTCCTTTCATTATTCGTTTAATGACTCGCAACTGATCTTCAGAATCCAGAATCTGGAAGCCTTGCGGCAAGTTTGCTTCTTGCCAATGTGCACGCAGCATGCGGTGGGCCAAGCCATGGAAGGTACCAATCCACATGCCGGTCAAGGGTCTGTCCAGAAGAATCTCCACTCTGCCGCGCATCTCCGCAGCGGCTTTATTTGTAAACGTCACGGCAAGCAGACTGTAAGGGGATATTCCTTCTACATTACATAACCAGGCTATGCGATGAACCAACACGCGCGTTTTGCCACTTCCAGCGCCTGCCAGTACCAGGGTTGCCCCTGGAGGCGCAGTTACTGCTTCACGCTGTTCCTGATTCAGTCCATCCAGAATTGGTGATACATCCACGATTTAGAAACTAATTGGTTGAAAGGTTAATTAAAAAATTTATACATACCATGTCAGAGCTAACACAGAGCCCAACCCGAGCAATAATATAAGGAATAGTACTTGTTGCTGACGTTTAAGCTGATGCTGCATTTCCTTTATTTCCTGTCGGAATTTTTGCTGTTCCGTACTTGGTTCCTGATCCGCCAACTTCAAGAACTGATACACCAGTGACGGCAACTCAGGCGCCTGTTCCAACGCCTTTGGTAAATGAGTACGCAGACCTTTCGCTAGAGCGCGCATTCCTACCTGTTCACTCATCCAGCGATCAAGAAACGGTTTTGCTGTTTGCCATAAATCCAGGTCAGGATCCAGTTGACGCCCCAGGCCTTCGATATTCAACAGGGTTTTTTGCAGCAAAACCAGTTGTGGTTGTACTTCCATTTGAAAACGTCTGGCCGTTTGAAATAAACGAAGCAGCAAGTTGCCAAAGGAAATCTGACTAATTGGTTTTTGAAAAATAGGTTCGCATACGGTACGAATTGCAGACTCAAACTGGTCCACCCGGGTGTCTGCGGGAACCCAACCCGACTCAAGGTGTAGTTCAGCAACCCGTCTGTAATCGCGATTGAAAAAAGCCAGAAAATTTTCTGCCAGATAACGCTGGTCCCTGGGAGACAGAGTACCCATGATGCCAAAATCAACACCTAGATATTTTGGGTCTTCCGGATTCTCATAAGACACAAATATATTTCCCGGATGCATGTCAGCATGAAAAAAATTGTGCTGGAAAACTTGTGTAAAGAAAATATTTACACCGCGTTCAGACAACTTTTTCATATTTACATTGTGATTTTTTAGCTGCTCGATATCGCTGACTGCGATCCCATGAATGCGTTCCATCACCATTACATTCACACGACAAAGATCCCAATATACCTGCGGGACATACAAATCTGGGGAGTTTTCAAAATTACGTCGCAGTTGACTGGCATTCGCCGCTTCACGCAGTAAATCCAGTTCGTCCATAACCGTTTGCTCGTAATCGTGCACTACTTCGCGGGGCCTTAATCGTCTGCCATCAACCCAGTACCGATGGGCAAGGCTGGCAATGAGATCAAGCACATCCAGGTCGCGTTTAACCAGTTTATGCACATCGGGTCGCAGCACTTTTACAACCACACTTGATCCATCTTTTAACGTTGCCGCATGAACCTGCGCAATAGAAGCGGATGCTAACGGAGTTTCATCAAATTCGCTGAATACCTCATGCACACTATGTCCAAACGCTTTTTCTATAATGGCACGTGCTTCACTTCCTGGAAAAGGGGGAACACGATCCTGTAGCTTGGCAAGCTCAAACGCCACTTCATCTGGCAACAAGTCTCGTCGCGTTGAAAGTGCCTGACCAAATTTTACAAAAATGGGCCCGAGATCTTCCAGCACCCTACGAATACGTACACCATGCGAAATTTCTACTCGACGAAACCAGTGCCATGGAAGCAAGAAAAGTAAAAATCGAACCGGACGAAAAAGATGGACTGCGAAAATTACTTCCTCAAGACCATGGCGCACCAGCACAACATTGATATGGATAATGCGGAAGAACTGCCGAGCCAAGCGCATCAACTTCACGCTAACTACCCGCTTCCAAGCGATTCAATCGCGCTTCCAGACGGTCGGTCTGGGCGCGTAGCGAATCAACATCATGCATAAACTCATTCACTTCTTCCTGTGTAACGGCAACCTGCAAGTTGTCTTGCAGATAATCACGCGTATCCAGACGGGCATTTTCGCGTATGTTATTAAGCAGGTTTTTAACCATCCTTGCGCCCGACCCAAACTGATGTGCTACGTTATCACCAACACGGGCTGCCGCGATTTCTTCCCAATCGATTTCTACTTCGCGCAGTGTGTTGTGAAACACGCTGGCGATATGTGAATCGCCATTAATCTCTATGGCGCCGTTCTTGATCAACTGATTACGATCGACACCTAAAAAATAATCCGACAACATGCTTAATGAAACACCAATTTCTACGTCCGGCTCTACGTCAGTTTCTCCCAATTCCTGCAAACGAAGGTTGTTTACCAACATTAAAATTGTAGTATCGATTTCAGAAATGCGTAGAGCTATCAGTTTTCCATCAATTTGCTTTAACTGCTGGGCACGCTCGGGATCGCAATCGAGGAAACGGTTAAGCGCAGCAACGATTAAGTCCTTCATATAAAACTCACCCGGACCCGTCAGTACTTGTAACCAACGTGGGCAGCGACAATACCACCGCTCATATTTATAAATGTCACCCGATCAAACCCGGCATCTGAAAACATTTTCTCCAGTGCCTTCTGGTCAGGATGCATACGTATGGATTCTGCCAAATATCGATAACTGTGTTCATCATTCGCAATCAATTTTCCCAGCCGTGGCAGGACTGAAAATGAGTAGGCATCATAAACGGGTCGCACCCATGAATAAGGCTTGGAAAATTCCAGCACGATAAACTTTCCTGCTGGCTTTAGTTTGGCGTACGCAGATTGCAGACATTTTTCTTTATACGTTACATTTCGCAAACCAAACGCCATGGTAATTCGATCAAAACTATTATCATCAAATGGAAGTTGCTCTGCATTACCTTGCACATAAGTAATACCATCCAGCCTACCCTGATCAATCAATTTATCGCGGCCTTTACTCAGCATTTCAGCATTGATGTCACACAATACCACTTGCCCGCTTTTACCAGTCTTTTCACTAAGCTCAGAAGCAAGGTCACCAGTTCCTCCAGCGAGATCCAATATCGACTGACCGGGTCTTACCGTTGCTATCTGCAAAACAAACTTTTTCCACAGGCGATGCATACCAAATGACATCAAGTCATTCATAATGTCGTACCTGCCCGCTACTGATTCAAAAACCTGTTTTACTTTTTCTGTTTTTTCAGCCGGACTAACCCTGGTATAACCAAAATCAGTTTCTTGCGGATCGTTCATTTGAAACTCTGGTTAATGCTGTTTTCGCGCATGGCCGGCTGCTTCCAGGCGTTCCAAGTATTGTTGCCATCGTTGTTCCTGTTCGGCACCAAGCACATACAGATACTCAAAGCTATACAAACCTGAATCATGGTTATCGTCAAACACCAGTTTTACCGCATAATTTCCTACAGGTTCGATCGCCGTTATATTTACGTCTTCTTTTCCAATCTGAAGTACTTCCTGGCCAGGACCATGTCCGGCAACTTCAGCAGAAGGGGAATAAACTCGCAGATATTCACAGGGCAATTCAAAATTTGAACCATCGTCGAATGCAATTTCGAGAATCCGTGATTTCTGATGTAATTGAATTTCTGTTGGGTTAATCTTTTTTGTCATCGTAGTATTTATCTAAAGAATGTAACGACTTAAATCTTCATCTTTACTTAGCTCGGATACGTGCTCATTAACGTAGCCACTATCAATTGTTATTTTTTCCCCTCCCTGGTCCGGGGCTGAAAAAGACAATGTTTCCAGCAATCTTTCCATAATTGTATAGAGTCGCCGCGCACCAATATTCTCTGTGCGCTCATTTACATCATAGGCAATTTGCGCAATCCGCTGTACGCCTTCATCAATAAATTCTAGCGCAACACCTTCCGTCTCCAACAGAGCAGTATACTGTTTTGTCAGTGATGCTTTTGGTTCAGTTAAGATTTTTACGAAATCTTCGACGGAAAGCGCATTTAATTCTACGCGAATCGGCAAACGTCCCTGCAGCTCGGGAATTAAATCTGTGGGTTTTGATAAGTGGAAAGCACCTGAAGCTATAAACAATATATGGTCTGTTTTTACCATGCCATATTTTGTTGACACCGTACATCCTTCAACAAGCGGTAATAAATCACGCTGCACTCCTTCGCGTGACACATCTGTCCCTCCCTGCTCGCCGCGTTTTGCGACCTTATCGATTTCATCCAGAAAAACGATCCCATTCTGTTCAACCTGCGTTAATGCGATTGATTTTACTTCATCCTCGTTAATTAACTTTTGAGCTTCCTCATCGCTTAATACCTTGAAGGCATCCTTAATTTTTAGTTTTCGCCTGCTTTTCCTTTGCGAGCCCACATTCTGCAACATACCCTGCAACTGACTTGCCATATCTTCCATGCCTGGCGGAGTCATAATTTCAATACCCATTGGATTCGCCTGGACCTCGATCTCGATCTCGGTTTCGTCCAGGTCTCCTTCACGTAGTTTCTTTCGAAATTTCTGGCGAGTCTCACTGGCAAACCCTGAATTTCTTTCTTCTTCATTAATATCGAAACTTTCCGTCTTGGGTGGAGGAACCAGCACATCCAGAATTCTTTCTTCTGCCGCTTCCTGCGCTCTAAAATTCACCTTCGCAACTTCCGCCTCACGAATCATCTTTATCGCGCTATCCATCAGATCACGCACAATTGATTCAACATCGCGGCCCACATAACCCACCTCTGTAAATTTGGTAGCTTCCACTTTTATAAAAGGTGCGTTGGCCAAGCTGGCTAGTCGTCTGGCAATTTCTGTTTTGCCAACTCCTGTGGGACCGATCATCAAAATATTTTTAGGCGACACCTCCACTTGCATGGCTTGCGGCAACTGCATTCTGCGCCAACGGTTGCGCAATGCGATAGCAACCGCACGTTTTGCATCATCCTGACCAATGATGTATCTATCAAGCTCTTCGACGATTTCTCTTGGTGTCATATTTGACATGTTCTGTTCCTTTTCTGCTGCCCCATTTCCCTTGTCTTCTACAATTCCTCAATCGTTGTATTCGTATTAGTATAAATACAAATATTTGCTGCAATACCCAGGGCATTTTCTACTACTGTACGAGCATCCAGGTCACTGTAATCCAGCATGGCGCGTGCTGCTGCCTGCGCAAATGGCCCACCGGAACCAATCGCGATTAGCGAATCTTCCGGTTCAATTACATCCCCGTTACCTGAAATAATGAGTGACGCGGTATCATCTGCAACTGCGAGTAAGGCTTCCAGACGACGCAACATGCGATCAGTTCGCCAGTCCTTAGCCAATTCAACTGCGGCTCTTGTCAATTGCCCGCTGTGTTTTTCGAGTTTGCCTTCAAAACGTTCAAACAGCGTAAATGCATCTGCAGTCCCACCCGCAAAGCCTGCAATAACCTTGTCGTGATAGAGTCTGCGGACTTTATTAGCATTACCTTTCATGATGGTATTTCCAAGCGTTACTTGTCCATCCCCACCTAATACCACTTTATTGTCTCGTCGTACCGAGACAATCGTTGTGCCATGAAATTGCTCCATGATTATGCCTTTGAAGTAATCAGGCGCGAATTGTACACGACTACTGTAGATATAAGTTATCTACCAAAATAGGGAAGCGTAATTTCGAAGCCGGAGCCAACATTGGATTACGAATTGCGATCCAGCGTGTAGCCACCGCCAAATAAGCACTGGCAGGACTAATTACGATCCTTGCGTGCCCTCGGATGGGCTCGATCATAGACCTTAGCGAGATGCTGAAAATCGAGTTGGGTATAAACTTGTGTAGTACTGATATTTGCATGCCCTAGGAGCTCTTGTACAGACCGCAAATCACCACTGGACTCGAGCAAATGACTGGCAAACGAATGTCGCAGCATATGAGGATGAACATGTACTCCCAGCTGACTGCGTCTGGCTTTCTCACTCAACCTTTTCTGCACCGAGCGCTGGGATATTCGTGACCCGCGATTATTGATAAACACTGCCTGCTCCTCTGGCGTAGTAAGGCTTTCTCGCATAGGCAACCAGGTATTTAATGCCTCCCGTGCCTGTCGCCCAATGGGTAAATACCGCGTCTTGCTACCCTTGCCCACCACTTTCACCTGAGATGCTCGCAGCTCAAGGTCCTGGAGATTCAAATCTACCAGTTCCGACAACCGCAGCCCCGACGAATACATCAGCTCCATCATGGCATAATCGCGAACATCCAACGGATTACTGGCAGCACAACTCAGCAGCTGATTAACTTGATCCACGTCCAGCACCTTAGGCAGTGTTTTTGCGCTTTTAGGTGCGCGCACATCAACGGCAGGATTGGAGCCCAGCAGATTTTTTTTGATCAGGTGTTTATAAAACCCGCGCAATGAAGACAACAGTCGTTGAATACTGGTACCACTTAAGCCCTGACGTCGGCGGGTTGCCAGAAACGCCCTGACATGATGAATATTCGCTTGCGCACTTTCGCTGATTTCCTGTTCGGAGAGATACTGAAGAAAACCTTCGATATCTCGACGATAACCATCGAGTGTTGCTGTTGAATAGTGCTTAATATCGCGAAGATACTTTATATAATCGTCCAGGTATTCAGCGAATATCATTGCAGTTGACAATTTTACTGCTTAAGCATTTTCTTCAATTTTCGACCTAGTAGATCAGCCAAATATTCAAGAAACAGGGTTCCCATTCCCTCATAAAAACGATTCTCATTTGAACTTCCAAGCAGTAACACACCAAAGTTTTTGTTGCTACGCAGCGGAATGGCCACACCTGAACTTACGTCTACGCGCTTCGAAAACAAATCGACCAAGCCTTTGCCTCGCAGAAAGATACACTCTCGATAATTTTCAAGAATAATCTGCTTGTAAAAAACATACTGCAAATCTGAAGACGTAATATAGTTTTCGGTAGGTACTGCATATTCTGGCGAAAGATCATAAAGGCCCAGACGAATCTGTAAAGATGGGAATTCGTTGACCAGTAAATCGTTTATTACTGGAATTATCTCGTTATTATGTTCGATTTCGATTAGACGCCGCGCAATTCGATGCAGTTGCTCTTCCAGAATTTCATTATCTTGCGCAATCTGCACGAGATGGAGAATTTTTTTCTCCAGACTACTATTTTTTTCGCGCAGAAGCTGAATCTGTCGTTCAATTAATGAAATGGCGGTCCCTGATTCATGCTTTATGGTTAAATCCCGCAACAAGGCAGGATGTCTATTGAAAAACTCCGGATGCTGTAACAGGTAGTCTTTTACCGCCAGCGGGTCAATAGAAGATTCCGTTTCACTGCGACGCACGCTCGCATGAACATCGGTCTTGGTAGTCATATATTAATATTCCCCTCAAAGCTGAATTCAGTAGGACCTGTCATAAAAATTCGGCCAGTTTCATTTTCAAAACAGATATCCAAAGTCCCTCCCGGCATATCTACCTGCACACTATTTTCTATTTTGTTCAAACGTCGTGCAACCGCTGCAGCGGCGCAGGCCCCTGACCCACTAGCCAGTGTTTCACCTACCCCACGCTCAAAAATTCGCTGCTTAATTCTGTTTCTGCTTTCTATCTGCACAAACTGTACATTTGTTCGATTTGGAAACAGTTCATGGACTTCCAATTGACTCCCTATCCTTTGCACCGGTGCAGTTTGAACATCATCTACAAAAATTACCGCGTGTGGATTACCCACCCCTACAACGGAAAATTCAACTGATTCTTCATCTATCAACAACTGATAAATGTCAGCAGAATCTTTTACATTGAAAGGAATATTGGCTGGCTCAAATGTGGGTACCCCCATATCAACAGTGACCTTGCTTTTATCGCGAATTTCAAGAGTAAGAACTCCAGCTAAGGTCTCAACCTTAAAACTCTCTTTATCAGTTAAGCCTTTTAAGCGAACAAACTGCGCAAAACACCGCGCACCGTTCCCACACATCTCAACTTCACTTCCGTCACTATTAAATATTCGGTACCGAAAATCAACATGTTCAGTTGTAGGTGATTCTGCAATTAACAACTGATCAAAGCCAATTCCGAATTTTCTATGTGCAAGCTTGCGAATTTGCCGCTCATTCAATGAAACTTTTTGTGATATAGCATCGATCAATACGAAGTCGTTACCCAATCCATGCATTTTTACAAATTGAAGATTCACTTAAACCGCCGTGAGTTAGGCCTATAACTTACATTATTGATCAACATAAGTATCATTTAAACCAAGCCGTATAATTTCTTTATATAAACACTTATCCATTACAATAGAAAGGCCGGCATCCTTTGCGGTTTGTGCAGCCTGATCATGGATAATTCCCTCCTGCAACCAAATAGCGGGAATCTCGCATTGAATACACTGATCCACAATTAAGGGAACATGTTCGGGTGCTCGAAATACATTCACCAGATCAACCTTGAATGGAATATCCGCAATTGAGTTATATGCCTTTTCTCCAAGCACTGATGCTACATCAGGTCGCACCGGAACAATCTTGTATGCAAACTTTTGCATCGCCTGCGCCACCCTATGACTGGGTCGACTTGGCTTAGGCGACAGACCTACTATGGCGACGGTTTTCACATCGCGAAGCAACCGTAGCTTTTGCGTATCGTTTAATATGGATTGTTGATCAGGCAAGACAATTGATTGCGGAAATTTACGGGGTTGCGAGGGTAATTTCATTGCTCCAGAGTTCATCCATTGCATCACGTCGACGAATCATATGGATGTCTTCCTTGTCGATCAGAAGTTCACACGGTCTCTGGCGGGAGTTGTAATTGCTGGCCATACTCATGCCATAGGCGCCTGCAGACATGATCGCAAGCAATTCTCCTGGGCGAATCTCGCTGAGCGTGCGGGAGCGTGCAAGAAAATCACCACTTTCACATACTGGCCCAACGACGTCATAGGTTTTATTGGCGCGGTCCGAATGTTGCTCAACAGGCAGCACCATATGCCAGGCATCATATAAGGCGGGTCGAATCAAATCGTTCATAGCCGCATCTACCAGCACAAATTCGTTCACGCCTGTTTGCTTAATGAATTCGACAGAGGTAATAAGAGCCCCAGCATTGGCAATAATGGAACGTCCCGGTTCCAGTATTAACTGGTATCTGGAATCTGTAAAAAACGGTGCCAATACTTTCGCCACCTGATCAAAGGAAGGTGCTTCCTCATCTTTATAACAAATACCAAAACCACCCCCCAGATCGATATGCTTTAACTCGATCCCAAGCGCCTCGATTTGGGCCACGAACTCGAATACATGTCTAGCGGCATCAATAAACGGTTGCATATCGGTAATTTGCGAACCGATATGGCAATCAACTCCTACCGGGACGACCCATGGATCGTTTAGAATCGATTCATACAGCGGCAAGGCCTGCTCGCTCGAAATTCCAAACTTGCTCTCCTTCAGCCCGGTAGCTATATATGGGTGTGTCTGCGGGTTTACATCCGGGTTAATACGCAATGATACGTTAACGGGGGTTTTCATTTCGGTGGCAAGGCAAGATATGCGGTCAAGCTCAAAGCTGGACTCGACATTGATGCAACCGACTCGGTGATGAATCGCCTTACGCAACTCATCTTCTCTTTTTGCCACTCCTGAGAACATGATTCTCTCGGCTTTGCCGCCGGCCACCAGAACGCGTTCAAGCTCACCCAGCGAAACGATATCAAAGCCGGCTCCCCATTGAGCCAGTATCTGCAAAATCGCAAGGTTTGAATTTGCCTTCACGGCATAGCAAGGCAAAAATTGGATGTCACTAAAAGCATCGCATAATGCATGCCATTGCGCATGCAGCGCTGATTTTGAATAAATATAAAATGGGGTTCCGTACTGCAGTGCAAGCGATGGTAGCTCTACATTTTCAACGCACAGGATATTGTCACGATATTCATACCCGGGGAAATGATTCACTATAAGCCTTAACTAGTGTAGATAATCAGATAAGTAATGAAATGCTACTTCTTATCTTTTTTCTGAGTCTCTTCTTCCGGCAGGTAAAGATCACCGGTCTGTCCACAGCCACCAACAATAATTATGAACGTCAGTAACAATAAAACTCGAGCATATGGTTTCAAGTACGACTACTCCGAAAAGATTATGACAAATTTAATGTTGTGTGATTATAGCGACGTATGTTTCGATATAACACCACTACAATGACCCTGAATCCTAATAAGTGCCTAAAATGAACCAGCTGGATTATCTTGAAAAAATCAGCGGCGAAAACCCCAGCGCCGCCATTATCTGGCTGCATGGCCTCGGTGCCGACGGCTATGACTTCCTGCCTATTGTCGAACAGTTGAATCTGCCAGCAGAAAATTCAATTCATTTTATATTCCCTCATGCTCCCGTACGCCCGGTTACCCTCAATCAGGGCATATCCATGAATGCCTGGTACGATATCCGCGAACTTAGTCTGCACGCGCAGGAAGATAAGCAGGGAATCATCGATTCGATGACTGCAGTAGAAAACTTGATCACTTGCCAATTAGGTCACATCGATCCCCAGAGAGTTCTCCTTGCTGGTTTTTCACAGGGAGGGGCGCTCGCACTACATACTGTCCTGCATGGTTCCATCCTGCTCGGCGGCACTATCGCACTATCAACCTATCTGCCGTTACGTGCACTGGCAACGCAGGCCTCCGAAAAACGCCTGGTGCACACTGAGATCTTCATGGCACATGGCACGCAGGACGAGATCCTGCCATTTGAAATCGGTCACTTGTCCAAGGATATTTTATTAAACATAGGTGCAAACATCGATTGGCACGAATACCCTATGGGTCACCAGCTTTGCGACGCGCAGATCGAAGATATCCGCAAGTGGATACTTCAACGTCTATTTTAATGTTGGGCGGAGTAATTCGTGTGCACGCTGAATCTGCATTCGCACCTGACCCGGGCTAGTACCGCCAACGACCTTTTTTGATTCAACGGAACCTTGAGACGCTAATACGGCAAATACATCATCATCGATAAACGTCGACAGCGAACGAAATTGTTCTTTAGACAGTTGCGATAGTTCTTTTTGCTCGTCGATGGCCAGGCGCACGGCCTTGCCAACAATTTCATGCGCATCCCTGAAGGCAACGCCCTTAGACACCAGATAATCAGCCAGGTCCGTTGCCGTGGCATACCCCTTGTTTACCGCCGCCGCCAGATTCTCCCGCTTGAACACGAGGTGCGGAACCATATCCGCATACACACGTACACAGTTCTTGACACTATCAATCGTATCGAACAATGGCTCCTTGTCTTCCTGGTTATCCTTATTGTACGCGAGCACCTGAGACTTCATCAGCACCAGTAATGAAACCAGATGACCAAACACACGCCCACTTTTCCCTCGTACCAGTTCAGGTACATCCGGGTTTTTCTTCTGCGGCATTATGGATGAGCCCGTGCAAAAACGATCCGGCAGCTCAATGAATTCAAACTGCTGTGATGCCCACAATATCAGTTCTTCTGAAAATCGGGACAAATGCATCAACAGAATCGAAGCAAAGGCGCAAAACTCGATAGCAAAATCCCGGTCACTGACCGCATCCAGAGAATTGTTACACACTGAATCAAAGCCCAGCTGTTCGGCAACATAGTCACGATCCAGCGGAAAACTTGTTCCCGCCAGAGCCGCAGCACCCAATGGCAATCGATTCAGGCGCTTTTTACAATCTGCCAGTCGTTCCCGATCCCTGCTGAGCATTTCAAACCAGGCCATCAGGTGGTGTCCCACAGTAATCACCTGTGCCACCTGAAGATGAGTAAAACCCGGCATGAGTGTATCGGCCTCCTGTTCAGCCACTGTCAGCAGGCCCTCTTGCAGACGGGTAATTTCTGCGTCGATCCCCACTATCTGGTCGCGCAGATACAAACGGATATCCGTGGCAACCTGGTCATTTCGTGAGCGCCCGGTATGCAGTTTCTTCCCTGGCTCACCAATTTTTTCCACCAGGCGCGACTCGATGTTCATATGCACATCTTCCAGATCTACACGCCACTGAAATGCGCCCTGCTCAATTTCTTTCCGAATTTCGCTCAAGGCAACGACGATCAACTCACACTCCTGATCCGTTATAATGTTTATCCTGGCGAGCATTTTTGCATGCGCCTGGGAACCGGCAATATCCTGGGAATACATGCGTTGATCAAAACCGACAGATGCCGTAAATTCTTCTACAAAGGCATCTGTGGATTCTGTGAAACGTCCACTCCATGGTTTTTCCTTGACTTCTTTTTTGGACATCTGTTCTGCTCAATCAAATCTGCGGCGAGTATACCACCAGGCACGATCTGCTCTTGATAAATACTATTCAGCGAAACTATTAAAGCCTATGCGCTCACCTTCTTCCCGCGGCAATCCACCACCAGACAGTTCGGAACCGACCTTTCTGCCCGACTTTTGTAACGCTCGAGTGATTTTTCTGGTCATTCTGGGTGCCATCCTACTCGCGATCGTACTATCGCTTTCATCGACACAATCGACACAGGAATTCTGGATCAACCTGTCCATGATTGCCCTGTTTGTGGTCTGGATTGCATTCGGCAATATTCTTGTACTGTGCATCAGTCGTCGATTCTTGCAGCGTCTGACCCCTATTTCCGCCGCTTTTTCCTGTTACGGTCTCAGCCTGCTGGTCACGTTTCTTATTTCCATTCTCGCGCTGGTTACGACACCCATTGAAACGCAGATAATAGCGAAAGACCACGTCTTGATCATGAACGATTTTCTACTGCGAAACATGGCCATCAGTGCCATCGTCAGCGCAGTAGCGTTACGCTATTTCTACGTTCAGCATCAATGGAAATCGAATATTCAAACCGAGGCACGTTCCAGAATTCAGGCCCTGCAGGCCAGAATTCGACCTCATTTTTTGTTTAATAGCATGAACACCATTGCAAGCCTTACGCATTCAGACCCGGACAAGGCAGAAAAAGCAGTTGAAGACCTGGCCGATTTATTTCGCGCCTCACTCGGTCACCAGGATCGCGTAACGCTGCGAGAAGAGCTGGAATTCACCAAACGATATATAAATATCGAGGAACTTCGCCTGGGGAACCGCCTTAAAGTAGAATTACGCTTGCAAGATAGCTTAAGTTTAAGCACACTCGTACCCGCATTAATCTTGCAACCTTTGGTGGAAAATGCGATATATCATGGGGTTGAACCACTCACCAGTGGGGGAACAGTACGAATTGAAGTCGAGAGTACCGCACGAGATTTGTTGCTTACAATTACCAACCCGAAACCGCGGGTTCGTGACCCCAGGCGATCGGGCAATAAAATGGCTCAGGATAATATCCGGCAGCGCCTGCAGCTGGCCTATGGTGATTTATCAAAAATGAAGATTCGAGAATCCGACAAAGATTATTCTGTTAGTTTCACTATTCCGATAGAGGCGAATTAGATTATGAAAGTGTTAATTGTGGATGATGAGGCACCTGCAAGAGATCGATTAGTACACATGGTTTCAACCATTGATACCATGGAAACCAGCGGACAGGCATCAAACGGGCTGGAAGCGGTGCGCATGGTTCAAGATTCCCATCCCGATGTGGTTTTGATGGATATTCGCATGCCGGGCATGGATGGCTTGGAAGCTGCGCGACATCTCAGTGAAATGGACGAACCACCTGCGATTATCTTTACCACGGCCTATAGCGAACATGCATTGGAGGCCTACGACGCCAACGCGGTAGACTACCTGGTGAAACCAATCCGCCAGGAGAAACTGGAAAAATCACTAGCGAAAGCCCGCAAACTTACCAAGGCACAGATTGCCGCCCTAAATATGGAAACCCATACGACGGGGCGAAGTCATATTTGCGCGCGCATCCGTGGAAATCTGGAGTTGATACCGGTCGATGAAATCGTTTACTTTCAAGCCGATCAAAAGTACATCACGGTACGTCATGTTGGCGGTGAAGTACTGATCGAGGACGCACTGAAAAATCTTGAAGTGGAGTTTGAAGATCGTCTGATACGCATTCACCGTAATGCGCTGGTAAGTACTAACTTCATCACGGGGATGGAAAAAAATATTGATGGAAGATTTGTCGTCACCTTCAAGGAAGTAGATGACAAGCTCGAAATCAGTCGACGCCATGTGGCAGAAGTACGTAAGTTTCTTAAATCCAGATAAGTATTGCCCAATCGGCTTATAGCGTTACGCCCAACCCACAGCAATCCTATTCATGCCGCGTATCCGAATCGCCACGCGTGAGAGCCAACTCGCCTTGTGGCAGGCAAATGAAGTCGCTCGTTTGCTGCAGAACTTTCATCCCGGGATCGAAATCGAGATTGTGGGAATGACTACCCAGGGCGACCGATTTATACAAGCATCCCTCGCTTCCGCTGGCGGCAAAGGACTTTTTGTCAAAGAACTTGAGCAAAGTCTGCTCGATGAACGTACCGATATCGCAGTGCACTCGATGAAAGATGTGCCGTATGAACTGCCGGATTTACTTGGCATTCACGCCATTTTGGAACGTGAAGATCCGCGAGATGCATTTGTGGCCAATCACTACACAAATATCGATGATCTGCCTCAACATGCGGTGGTTGGTACATCCAGCAGTCGCCGTGAGTGTCAATTACGTGCATACCGCAACGATCTGGTATTTCAGCCGCTACGTGGAAATGTAAATACCCGTTTGGCCAAGCTCGATGATGACCAGTATGACGCCATTATCCTGGCCAATGCCGGTCTCAAACGACTGGGGTTCACTGACCGCATAAGCGCGCTTATCGATACAGAAATCAGTCTCCCTGCGATCGGTCAAGGTGCCATCGGCATCGAGTGCCGCAGTGACGACCAGCAAACAAGGTCTCTGCTGGCTCCCTTGCACGATGTGGAAACTGCACTGTGCGTCAATGCAGAACGTGAAATCAGTACGGCATTGTCCGCCAGTTGCCATCTTCCGATCGCGGCACACGCCACTCAGGTAAATAATGTACTTACTCTGAAAGCCCTGGTTGGCCATCCTTCCGGCGATCAGATTCTCCAGGCCGAAGACAGTGGGGCCCGGGACGACGTGCAGAAAATTTGTCACCAGGTAGTCCAACAACTATTGGAGGGAGGGGCAAAAGAACTGGTGGAATCGTTGCGGGCAGCGGCCCAATAAACCGGCGCAATGAAATGATCCGCACAGGCGAACAATTACCGTTAACAGGCTATTGCATAATGGTGACACGACCCGCCCACCAAAATGACTTCATGCTCCAGCAGCTGACCAGCCTTGGAGCCACAACCATACAATTCCCCTGTATTGAAATTACCCCCCTGGACATCACTGGTGCTGTTTCCAGGTTGCCGTTCACACTGGATGAAATCGACCTGTTCATCTTTATCAGCGCCAATGCCGTCCGCCTTGCGCTGGAACAGATTCCGCAATTATCGGCACTGATGAAGGGAAAAATCTGTGCGGCCGTTGGGCAGCCGACTGCCCAGGCACTACAACAGGCCGAATGTAGCAACATCCTTTTTCCGTCGCAGGCCTTTGACAGCGAAGCACTTCTGAACCTCACAGAAATGAATGCTGTGGCCAATAAAACGGTATTGATCATAAAAGGCACAGGTGGTCGTCCGAAATTACATGACACATTGAGGTCACGAAACGCCCGGGTATTTGAACTGGAAGTCTATCAGCGCAGCGCTCCAACCAGCCCGGATTTATCGCTACTTAATCATCAGATCGACGCCATCCTTATGACCAGCAGCGAAAGTGTGGAAAATTTTCTCCTGCTTGCACCCAAAAATCTGCAAGCCCGGTTGCTTAAATGCCAAACCATTGCCGGACACGCTCGAATTGCCGAAAAAGTATCATCTCTTGGCTTTGAAAAATTGCCTATAATAGCCGGCAACCCATCGGATGCGGAGATGTTGGCCGCGCTCCTGGAATGGGCAAAAAGAACGGAGATACCGAATGAATAATAAGGGCGAGACGGAACCCAATAAAAATAATCCGCCAAAAACTGCGAAACCATCTACTAAGTCGAATAAATCAAAATCCGGAGGAGCCTTGTTGGGCTTTTTCGTGTTTCTTACTTTTATTCTGGCGATAAGCGGTATAGGTGCAGGCTATTATTTTTGGCAACAACTGCAACAGGAACTGGCAACAGCCCAGGACGAACGCAATAAACTAAAACAGTCCCTCAGCGCCCTGGATGAAAATCCGCGCATTAAACAATACCGACAGGCACTCGACAGCAAGCTTGAAAAAGCAAGTTCCAGCATAAAGTCGGTCAACAAAAATCTGGTTGATCTGGAGACAAGACAGAAGCGGATTGAATCTACCATTCAGGATACCTATGAAATTGTTAACCGAAGTCAAACCGGCTGGATGCTCAAGGAGGTCGACCACGTATTAAGAATGTCACAGTACCGGCTGCTGCTGGATCGTGACTTTCAGGGCGCCTTACTTGGGCTCAGCGCGGCAGATAAAAGACTTGGAGAAATTGATAATGTGCGCTTAATACCGATTCGCGAATCGATTGCACGCCAGAAAAAAATTCTCAAGCAGTACCCACATCCTGATTATGTAGGTATTCAGCTAACTCTTGATAATACAATTGCACAGTTAACTGCGGGCCTGTTAAAGATTGCTCGCGTTTCAGTGCGCGAGGAATCTAAACCGGAACAAACCGAACCGCATGTAACATCTAATTCAAAAATGGATGCCGAGGAAGTATTACAAATTATCGTTCAGTTTATTCAAGACACCATCGACCGAGCAGTAACCGCTTTAAACCGTTCCGTTAAAGTTACACATAGCGAACAGAAAATCGCTCTCTTTATCGAGGAACAGGAAAAAAAGCGTAGCTATGACTTTTTGCGGCAAAAACTTCTGGGCGCAAAATATGCAGTAAGCACACGCGACAATCTGTCTTTTCAGCAGCAGCTAAATGCAGCACTGGCCTGGCTGGAAAATAATGACGATATCGGCAACAAGGATTTGCTTATAAAAGAGATTAATTCATTGGCAGAAAATGACCTTCTCCCGAAGCTCCCAGACATCTCTGAGCCGTCTATTCTACTTAACAAATACCTCGCTGACGTCAAGGAATAGAAATGATAAAGAGAATTCTATTTATTCTACTTATTGGGCTACTGATTGCCGGATTTGGTTTGGTAGTAATGCGCGAACCAGGTTTTGCGATTTTCTCATTTGGTGAAATCACTATTGAGATGGAGCTGATCAAGTTTTACTTTGCCCTGATTGCTGGGTTCATCGTACTGTATATCTTTTTCCGATTACTTGGATATGTGTTTCGATTACCTCGGCGCATACATGCTCAGCGCAATCAAAAGCATCAGCTGGAAACGCTGCTTGGAATGGAAAACACCATCCTCGCTGCGAGAAAGTTTGATTGGAATGCTGCCCTCAGGAGCGTCATGACCAATGTGAAGTCCAGCCCGATTAAACTGTCGCAAAACCTGCTGGCAACACAATATGCTCAAAGCCTCGGCAATATCAAATTGCGCGATACTCAACTTGCGAAAATCCGTTCGGCTGAAGGAGGGAACATGCTTGCAAACGCATTGGAAGCAGAGTTTGCGCTGGATGAGAATCAGGCAAACAAAGCATTATTACTGGTTACCGATAAAAACACTGATGACCCAGTATTTCTCAATATTCTGGCACGAGCCTACCTGCAGAATAAGGATGCAGTTGAACTCGATAACGTCTTATCCAAGCTGGTCCTGCATGTCGGCAAATCGAATCAATTGCATAACACTTTCATTGACAGCCTTAAATACTTAACCCACTTTTATGATGAAAATGCAAACGGAGAACAACTTGCTTCGCTATGGAAAAGGTATTCCAAATTTATCGCTTCTGAGGCTCCATTACTTCAAAAACTGGTCCATGGCTTAGCCAGAAACCATGAAAATGTGTTGGCCGAACAAATTATTACGGCTCAATTGAAAGATCACTGGGATGAACAACTGGTGCAGGAGTATGGACTACTAACACTGGGTAATAACGAAAAGCGCATTAATCAGGCTGAAACCTGGTTACAGCATCACAAAGAGAGTGCAGGACTTCTGTTAACCCTTGGCAGATTGCATAAGAAGGAAAAGCTCTGGGGAAAAGCAAAAAGTTATCTGGAATCAAGCCTGAGCAGAAAGCCGCTTGCCATGGCGTATGCGGAACTCGCCGAGATTCATGAGTATCTGGATGAATCAGCCGATGCACAGCGTTGCGCAAAGAAAGGCTTACATATCGCAACTCGCGATCAGTCACTAAAAACCAAACGTACTTTCTGACCTAACCTAAGAAGTGACGGCAAATACCAATGCAACGCCTTTCATCATGGGCTGCGGGCATGTGGGAAAAGAGCTGGGCAAACAACTTCTTGCGTTAAACCAGTCGCCTCTGTGTGCAGTTAGATCCACTGCCAGTATGGCTAAGTTACTTAGTCTTAATTTGGACACGGTTCAACTCGACCTGGATTTACCTCTGACCAAATCCGACGATATCGACTTGACGGAACGGAATATCTATTACTTCGCGCCGCCGTCAAGCAATGACAACAAAGACCAACGCATTGACCGGTTTTTACAATTCTGTAGCGAAAATAATCCGAACCGGATTCTCTACATCAGCACATCAGGCGTTTATGGAGATTGTAATGGGGAATGGGTAGATGAAACCAGTCCGGTCGCACCCAGCACGCAACGTGCGAAAAGACGCGCCTACGCAGAACAGTCACTGATTCGTTTTTGTCAGAAAGTCGACTGTGCGTTTATCATCCTGCGGGTGGGGGGAATTTATGGTGCTGAGCGATTACCGCTTCGGCGGCTTCAGGATATCAAGGTAGTCTGTCCTGATGAAGCGCCTTATAGCAATCGGATTCATGTATCTGACCTGGCAAATATTTGTCGCATTGCGATGGAAAGCGACGTCGAAAACGAAATTTTTAACGTATCCGACGGCCACCCGACATCGATGACAGATTACTTTTATAAGATTGCAGACCTGGCCGAACTCCCCAGGCCAGCGTGTGTTCCTATGTCTAAGGCTAAAGATAAACTTTCACCCGGAATGTTGTCCTTCGTTAACGAATCCAGACGACTTTCAATCGGGAAAATGAAGCGGTTGCTCAAAATTCAGTTTCAGTTTCCTACGCTTGCATTGGGTCTGGAAAATTGCTTCGAAAAGCTGGGGGCAAACAAATTGTAACGCCACCATTACACAGGTTATGTTAATATTAATTGAAGCATTTATTACAACTAATAATGAAAACATTCATTTATAGTTTCACGAACTTGTTTCTGGTTTGGCTCTTGCTCTCTGGTTATTTTAAGTCGAACTTGCTCATACTCGGTGTACTTTCCTGTCTACTGGTAACCGTTCTTGCGATTCAACTTAAAATTTACAGTTCAAAACATCATCGGCTCAAGTTAAACTTGCGTCTGCCCCTGTATCTTCCCTGGCTGTTTAAAGAAATTGTAAAGTCGAACATTCATGTCGCACGTTGCATCTTAAGCCCTAACCTCCCTATTCAGCCACAGACGCTAACAACACGCCCCAGTCAGAAATCCAGCACAGCACTTGCGGTGCATGCGAATAGCATCACCCTGACTCCCGCAACCATTAGTGTAGACATCAACCAAAACGAAATATTTGTTCACGCACTGACTAACCATTCCGCTCAGGGAATTATTGATGGCGACATCGACAGGCAAGTCAGCAAACTGGAGGCTCCAATACTTTGATCACCGCTGCATTAATCGCCATTATGGTTGTCATGGTAATGGTATTTCTTCGTGGCTGGTTAGGTCCGTCACTTTATGATCGCATTCTAGCCATCAATACATTTGGAACGGCGACTGTATTAATAATAGCGATTCTGGGCTTTTACATGAAAAGACCAGATTTTATGGATATCGCATTGGTCTATTCGTTAATTAATTTTATAGGCACTGTCGCTATTTTAAAGTTATATCAGTTTGGCGATCTTGGTCATCGCGAAGAAGAGGAACAGTAAGTGCAGGATATCATTAACTGGCTGAGTGCAATATTAATTCTTGCAGGGTGTGGTTTTTGCCTAACCGGAGCATTTGGATTGATTCGAATGCCCAGCTTTATAACCCGGGTACACGCTGCAAGCCTTATCGACAGCCTCGGTGCCATTCTTGTTATCGTTGGCCTTGTACTCCAGGCGGGATTAACCATTGTTGCAATAAAACTGGTGCTTATATTAATTTTTCTGTTGGTAACCGGGCCGACCGCGATTCACGCATTAGTCAACGCAGCACTGCATGAAGACCCAGGTCTCATAACCGGTGAGGAATCATCATCGAACACCTAGCATCCATATTTTTCCTTAGTCTGCTCGCGGCCACTGCTCTCACGATCATCGCCAGGCGTGATTTGTTATCCGTAATTATGCTGGGAGGAATCTATAGCCTGATCTCAGCAACTTTATTTGTTGTTCTTGATGCTGTCGATGTTGCATTCACTGAAGCGGCCGTTGGGGCAGGAATTTCTACGGTTTTATATTTGAGCGCGCTGGGGACTATCGGCAAAAGCCAAATACTTACCCGCAAGAATCATATTATCGCCGTGTTTGTCGTACTAGTAACTGGCGCAGGACTGATTTACTCAACGAGCGATATGCCGGCGTTTGGTGATCCTCATGCACCTGTACATGTTCATGTCGCACCACGCTACATTGAACAAAGTGACAAAGAAATAGGCGTGCCAAATATTGTTACTTCAGTACTCGCGAGCTATAGGGGATTTGATACCCTGGGAGAAGTCACCGTTGTTTTTACCGCATTAATTGCGGTTTTACTTTTACTTGGACTCAACCGAGGCGCGCGCCAGGACAAGAAATGAGAAAAAATCCGATCCTGCGTGAAACAAGTCATCTGCTAATACCTGCAATTTTATTGTTTGCACTCTATGTACAGTTTCATGGAGACTATGGTCCGGGTGGTGGATTTCAAGCCGGCGTAATTTTTGCCAGTGGCATAATTTTATATGCGCTGATACATGGTTATAAAAAAGCCGAAAAAATCATTTCTCTCGGCATGGCGAAAACGTTAGCCGCTATCGGTCTGCTTTTGTATGCGGGTACCGGTGTATTAGGAATTCTCCTAGACGGGAATTACCTGGATTACAACGTACTTGCACATGATCCCCTGCATGGTCAGCACTGGGGTATTTTCATTATAGAGTTGGGTGTCGGCATTACCGTGGCCACAGTCATGATTTCAATTTTTTACGCATTTGCCAAGTTTAAGAAATAGCCATGTCATTAGTATCTGACCTCTATGCATACTGGATCAGCATTCTGTTAATGATGGCAGGTTTGTATATCGTCATCGACCATACCAATCTGTTAAAAAAACTGATTGGCCTAAACATCTTCCAAACTTCGGTGTTTATATTGTTTATCTCCATGGGCAATGTCGACGGCGGAACTGCCCCGATTTTAGAAGAAGGCTACGAAGTATTTTCAAACCCACTCCCTCATGTCCTGATTCTTACCGCCATCGTTGTAAGTATAGCCACTACTGCTGTGGGTTTGGCGTTGGTCGTAAATATTAACAAGCGCTTCAAGTCCATCGACGAACAAGAACTTAAAAAGCTGGAACTGGAAGAAGAGTGATCAGTCCGCACTATCCTATTTTACAGGTTGTCATCCCATTAATTGCTGCGCCTCTGTGCAGTTTACTGCCCAAAACCAGGTTACCCTGGTTGCTCGCCACAGCAGTAGCCTGGGTGTCGTTTGCAGTTTCCATCTTACTGCTCATGGAAGTGCGGCAAAGTGGTCCATTAACGTATGAGTTAGGTAGCTGGCCTGCCCCATGGGGTATTCAGTACCACATTGACATTATCGGCGCCTTTGTTTTGGTCATCGTCAGCGCGGTCGCTTCGATTACATTACTGGCGTCTCGTGTACTGATTGAAAATGAAATTACACCGCAGAAACATGCCTTATTCTACACGGCATTTTTGCTTTGTTTAACCGGCTTACTCGGCATAGTGGCTACGGGCGATGCCTTTAATGTGTTCGTTTTTTTAGAGATCAGCTCGCTTTCCTCTTATGCATTAATTGCGATGGGAGATAACCGCAAGGCGCTCACCGCTTCCTATGAATACTTAATCATGGGTACGATCGGGGCGACTTTTATACTCATTGGTATCGGTTTGCTCTACATGCAAACCGGCACGCTGAATATCCTTGATTTACGCGAGCGTATTCAGCAGGTTGATGGTTTTCGCAGTGTGCATGCCGCATTTGCATTTTTTACTGTGGGGATTTGCCTGAAGCTTGCCTTATTTCCCCTGCACCACTGGCTACCCAATGCCTACGCCCATGCACCATCTATAGTCAGTACATTTCTCGCGGCGACCGCTACCAAGGTTGCATTGTATTTGCTATATAGAATTTTTTATACCATCTTCGGATTTGAATTTTCCTTCGATGTTCTAAATCTTGGTCTCATTCTGCTGCCTTTATCGATCATCGCAATTATCATCAGCTCCTTTACCGCAATTTTTCAGACTGGCGTAAAACGCCTGCTTGCCTATTCAAGTCTGGCCCAAATTGGTTATATGACGATGGGGATTGCGTTGGAAACCAAGGCGGGTCTTATCGCAAGCATTCTTCATTTGTTTAACCATGCCTTTATTAAAGGCGCCTTATTTATGTGTATGGCATGCATGCTTACACGGATGAAATCAACGTGTCTTACGGATCTCGCGGGCGCCGGCCGTTCCATGCCCTGGACCTCATCCGCTTTTGTCATCGGCGGGCTGGCACTGATTGGTGTTCCCTTAACCTCCGGCTTCATCAGCAAATGGTACCTGGTACTTGCCATCCTTGAGAAAAACTGGTGGTGGTTGGCTGTGATCGTGTTGTTTACATCCTTGCTGGCCGTTGTATATGTCTGGCGTGTAATTGAACAACTTTATTTTTGCGAACCCCGAGAAGAACATTCCCATGTTAACGAAGCATCACCCATGCTTTTAATTTGTACATGGATCATGGTTTTATCTACGGTCTATTTTGGCATTGATACCCGCTTTCCGGTTGAGATGGCAACGGCTGCCGCCGAAACACTGTTCAAATGACGGAACTCAGCCAAAGCCTGTACGCAAGTTTGCTGGTACCCTTAGTCGGCGCCATACTTATTTATGTGTTCCGTAACCATCGTCGACTGATCGAAATACTATTTGTCGCAACCTCTCTGTGCTTACTTGGTGTAACAGTATTCGTCGTGAATCTGGGTGCAGATGTGTTTCATCGAACTGTTGCGCTTTTTCCCATCATAGAATCGATTCCCCTGGCATTCCATTTAGAGCCTTTGGGTATTCTTTATGCATGTGTAGCATCGGGATTGTGGCTGGTAACAACGATCTATGCCATTGGCTACATGAATGCCAACAAAGAAAAACATCTTGCACGTTTTTATCTGTTTTTTTGTATTGCGATGATGGCCGTGATGGGCATAGCCTATGCAGCCAACCTGCTGACCTTATTTATATTTTATGAAGTACTGACTTTAAGCACGTATCCATTGGTTGCCCATAAAGGCACTGAAACCGCTAAAGACGGTGCGCGCGTGTATCTGGGCATTTTGCTGAGTACATCGATCGGTTTTCTGCTCATCGCTATCCTGTGGACCTGGCATGCTACGGGCACCTTGCATTTTACGCCTGGCGGTATATTAGAAAATACACTGCCAGATGGCCTGTTGATGCTCTTATTTGCGTTGTATGCCTTTGGTATTGGTAAAGCAGCATTGATGCCTTTTCATCGCTGGCTGCCATCGGCAATGGTGGCACCGACCCCGGTGAGCGCATTACTGCATGCAGTAGCTGTGGTGAAAGCCGGTGTATTTTGTGTATTAAAAGTAACTGTGTATGTGTTTGGTATCGACCTGTTACAAACCTCGGGCGCAAATATTCCCATCGTTTGGGTCGCGACAGCGACCATGTTGCTGGCATCACTCATAGCGATTCAACAGGACAACCTGAAAGCGCGACTAGCGTATTCTACTGTCAGCCAGTTAGCCTACATTGTCTTGGGCGCAGTACTCGCGACAACGACCAGTGTAATTGGCTCATCCCTGCACCTCGCGACACACGCTGTAGGCAAAATAACCCTATTCTTTTGTGCCGGCGCGATTTACACCGCAACCAAAAAAACGCTCGTCAGTGAGCTGAATGGCCTGGGCCGCATTATGCCGTTTACATTTACCGCATATACCATCGCCGCAATCAGTATTATCGGTTTGCCTCCGATGGCAGGGAGCTGGAGTAAATGGTTTTTAATCGATGGCGCAATAGAGGCAGACCAGATCATCGTAGCAGTCGCATTTCTGTTGAGCACATTACTTAATATCGTGTATTTACTGCCCGTGTCCATCAATGGCTTCTTGTTGAAAGCGAAGACTGAAAGTACTTCCATGAACGAAGCGCCACTCACAGTAGTATTACCCTTATGCGTGACGGCGGGTTTGTGTTTGCTGTTATTCTTTTTACTACCCGTTGTATATGAATTTCTAAATTAATTGCGATGTTTTTTGATAAAAAAGTGATCAACATTATTGTCTACACGCTTTACGCACTTTGCGCAACGTTATTATTGGTTGATGTGTTTTATCACAAACATGGCCATTTTAAATTTGAAGAATGGTTTAGCTTTTATGCTTTTTATGGTTTTATTTCCTGTCTGGGAATCGTTCTTTCTGCCATATGGTTTCGCAAACTTGTAAAACGGGATGAAGACTATTATGACTGATATGTTCCTGCATCCCGGTGTGATTCTTATGCTGGGCGGGTGCGCAATGATGTTTCTGCCGAAAGCCCTATGTAAAGCGGCAACCATCAGTTTACCGGTATTGGCTTTGCTCGGCTTTTTATCCTTACCGGGCGAATTTTTCTTACCTGTTGAGATATTTAACTATCAGCTTTCGCCGTTACGCATTGATGGCTTAAGCTGGATCTTCACCTTAATCTTTATCATCGCCGCCTTTATTACCGCACTGTATTCGCTGCACAGCCATAATCGTGCGGAACAGGCGACCATCCCTATTTATGCCGGTTCCGCGATTGGCGCTGTATTGGCAGGTGATCTGTTAACGCTGTTTGTTTTCTGGGAAATCAGTGCGATCTCGTCCACGATCATTATTTGGATAGGAAATCGCAAGTATTCCAGGCAGGCGGGCATGCGTTATCTGTTTATTCATATCACGTCGGGCCTGTTGTTATTGCTGGGCAGTATTCTGCATTATCAGGAACATCAGTCACTCGAGTTTGCTTCGATGGGACTGAATTCTCTAGCCCACATGCTGATCTTCCTAGCCTTTGGCATTAAATGTGCATTTCCGCTGTTACACAACTGGCTGCAGGATGCCTACCCACAGGCCAGCGCCGTAGGGACAGTAGCACTATCGGCATTCACCACCAAGCTGGCAGTATATTGCTTGGCACGCGGATACGCCGGTACCGAATCATTGATATGGATCGGCGCAATAATGACGGCATTTCCGATCTTTTATGCCGTTATTGAAAACGACTTGCGCAAAGTCCTATCGTACAGCCTGAACAATCAGTTAGGTTTTATGGTCGTGGGCATCGGCGTCGGCACGACGCTGGCGATAAATGGAACTGCTGCGCACGCCTTTGCGCATATTTTATATAAAGCATTATTGTTTATGAGCATGGGCGCGGTATTACACCGGGTGGGTACGGTAAAGGCTTCGGAATTGGGTGGATTGTACAAATCCATGCCGTGGACGACGGTGTTTTGCATCATCGGCGCAATGTCGATTTCCGCGTTTCCATTACTCAGCGGGTTTATCTCCAAAGGTATTATTTTATTTGCCGTGGCCGAAGAAGGTCATTGGATTGTTTGGCTAGTATTGCTATTTGCTTCAGCGGGTGTTTTGCATCACTCGGGGATTAAAGTACCGTTCTTTAGTTTTTTTGCCCATGATCACGGGCTGAATTGCAAAGAGGCACCCTTAAATATGTTATTAGCCATGGGAATAACCGCGGCAATGTGTATTTTGCTTGGAGTATTCCCAAGTGTGCTCTATAAATGGCTTCCGTATACGATGGAATTTCACCCTTACACTTTTGATCACACCATTACACAACTTCAATTATTTTTCTTTGCCATATTGGCATTTACGGTCTTATACCGAAACGGCTGGTACCCACCCGAATTGAGATCGGTTAATCTGGATACGGACTGGTTCTACCGCAAACCACTAATGGCTTTAATCAACGCCTATTCAACTGGCTATGGAACACTATTGGACAACTGGCAGACGTTTAAACAACATAGCTTAAAGAAAATTACAATGTTCACCTATCAAGCACATGGCCCAAAAAGCCCAATCGCCCGCGGTGCTTCGGTAGGCAATATGGTAATTTGGGTTGCCCTATTACTATCGGCTTGCCTGATATTTTATTACTTTTAGTCTGAGTCGTTTATCGACTTTTAGTGATCATTTTCAATTAGCCTGGAATAGCTGCACATCAGATATCAATATGTAAATAAACGAGCGCATTGATTTTTAGCGCGACGATCGTCAAATGTTTCGACAATATTCTTTTATTTTTTACTAGATCTGCTGACGATAGGTCTATTCAGTTTGTAGCTTTGATAAGGCCTACATTGATCACGCACTTTACTGTAATCCACAGTCACAACTTGTTTTTTAAAACAATCCCAATCCTCGGCAAAACCGGGTGTGATGATAACGGAAAACAATAATAGTGTTAGAAATATTTTCATTTCTATCTCTCCAAAAATGCCAAAACGCAGGCTTCTTAATTATCTTTTTATCGTTATATGTAATGATTTTTATATAGTATAAAGAAAATTAATTTAATAGTGTGACAAATTACGAAATTAGCATCATCCCATCAATTAGCAATCCTAGCTAACCTAGTAAACATCTTTCGTAAGCCCTACTCTCGCCAATTTCGCTACTAAACGAACTTACGTGGTTGGTTCCATATGTCTACTTAGGAGCACTATAAGACCTACAGTGGATGCTTGCTCGGGAGTATCTAAATTGCTTCACAGCCAAAAACGATCATTCAGAATACACTAGGAAAATCTAACAGTTGCGTCCAAATGAATATCTGCAGCTAGCGAATTTGTAATCAAACAATTTTTTTCGGCTTTTTCCAACAAGCGTAAAGCCTTTTCCTCGTCTGATGGCGAATTGATTTGAAGTGATGCCTTGACATGTATTTCAGTAAACTTTGTTATCTTATCAATTCGGTCTAAAGTGCCTTTTGCTTCACAGGTTAAATTTTTCCACTCTAGTCCAGAGGCATTTGCAATAGCTCGAAAAGTTAAAATTAGACAATCGGCCACGGATGCAATCAGTAGTTCCTCGGGTGACCACTTATCTCCCGGCCCATCAAATTCTTTAGGAGCCGCTATTTGTAGCTTTTCCAATTCCCCGGAATCGGTTGTGATTGCCCCCGAAGGTTGTCCAATTGCTTGTGCAATATAATGATGAGGAAATTTTTGCATCTGATTTACCGCTCCTTTTCTGTGATTCTCATTTATAAACTATTGGGAAGGTCGCTTTACGGTCAAAAATGACCTTTCGGATTTTCAGGATTTGATCTAATGGGGGTGATTATGGTCTTTAAAAAAACCACTTATGTGAAAATGTTGTCGATACAAAAAATGTAGACAGGTGATTGCCGCGATTGCAAATACTCCTAAAACCAGAACAACCAGGCTATTTCTTTGCAGAAAACTTTCACCAATATATACCGTGCCAAGCGCATAGGGTAACTCAGTAATGGCAAGTGCTAGACAATACAGGGAAAAGCGGTAACGTAAAGCCCCTAATACATACCCTGGAATCTCAGATGGCAGTGCCGCCTGAAAAAGCAGGATATGAATAAATTTCGCATGCCGATTCACTTTTCGTTCGAATTTGGAGATTCGAGTATCGCCAATAAATATTGAAGCCACTGACCGACCGAAATGACGGCCTATACTGAATGATAATATTCCACCTAATAGCCAACCAATCCAAAGAAGAATAAAGCACTCAGTGGCACCCCATGTGTAAACGCCAATCGGTACTAGAATGGCGCTTGAGTAAAAAGCCAGCATCGCAGACGCCATCGCTAGCATGATAAATAGCAGCACGCCAAAGACTGGATACTGAAATATTAGAGACTCCACCAATTGAATGATTTCCTCGATCTTTTCAAATAGCGCGTCGGAGGTCACAATAAAAGCCGCTACAAGAATTATCGCGCCAAGAAGTAAACTGCGTTTATGAATTACATTTCTTATTATCATAAGGATTTAATAGTACTTCATAAGTGCAGGCGGGGCGTAAATACTCTTTTAATTTAATAGTCGGCAGTCGTCGTGATAAATGTATCATTTATCACTATCTATATATTTGGCGATACAATTGACTAAACCATGCAGGCCGCCGCAGCACCACATACAATAAAATCGATGCAGTAACCGGCAGTGGCAATGGTAGGGTATCAATCAATAGCAATAAAATTACATAAGTTAAAATTTTTGTTTGTGAATTCATAGTTGCCAGCTCAACCTATACTCCATAAGAAATGATTAATAGTACTCCTGATTTTCGTACCTCGATGCGTCTGAACGAATGTTAATGCAAATTAGGATTTATACCAGGTTCCGAGCTTGAATATGCTGGACTGGCATGATGAGCAATCATCTTCCAACCGTCTTCGGTTTGGTGATAAATATTTGTGGCGTAGACTGAACCTATAACTCTATTCATTACAGATAGAGTTTCTGTTACGTAATGAATACCTATTAATTCTCTTAAATCAAACACTGCACCTGATATTTCTATATCCACAGGCTCTTGTGCAGCAAATATCTGCTCCCAACTTGCTATTATCAAATCGAAGCTATAAATTCGCGGGGAGCTGGGGTGAATACAAATTACTGAGTCGGTCTGATCCCACACATTTTTCATTAACCCAATATCACGATCTCGAAAGGCCTGATAAAAAGACGCTTCCACCTGCTTTGAATCAGTGAATTTTATTTCTAACTCTTTCAATTAATATGGCCTTATTTAAACTCTGCGCTTTTGACGAATTAGACCAAATCGACTCACGGGGTTTCGTTATAGCAGATGTCAGCCCTGAGCGTAATATATTTATTGTGCGCAACAAAGATAAAATTGTTGGCTATGAAAACAGCTGTCCGCATAATTTTGCTCCATTGGACTGGGCTCCGAATCAGTTTTTGAGCTACGATAAAGATTATATTCAGTGCGCCAATCATGGTGCGTTATTTGAAATAGAAGATGGCAGATGTATATATGGGCCTTGTGCGGGCAAGTCGCTTCGTCCAGTTAACATAGTGGTCGAAGAGAACTTGGTGTTTGCATCATTGTAATTTTCTGCATATGTCTCCTTTACAAAAATATTTCCCGCTAATAGCCATTGGTGGCAGCATCACCGCTTACTTTTGGCCACAATGGTTAGCGGAACAGAAACACTGGATCGTGTACCTGTTAGGGGCGGTGATGTTTTGCATGGGCTCCACATTAACCCTGAACGATTTCAAACGAGCCATCGGTAATTACTGGATATTACTGCTTGGACTGGGCTTACAGTTTGGATTAATGCCTTTGGTTGCCTGGCAATTAAGTCACCTAGCTGGTCTGGAAATTACCCTAGCTGTCGGAATGTTGTTAGTAGGCAGTGTTCCGGGTGGTACGGCATCCAATGTGATTTGTTATGTAAGCAAAGGGGATGTTGCGCTTTCAATCACGTTGACTGCTGTCAGTACTTGTTTGGCCATAGTAGCGACGCCGTTACTCGTGTATTTGTACCTGCATACCACCATTCATATCCCTGTTCAGAAGATGATGTTGAGTATTTTTTATATTGTGCTTCTTCCAGTCAGCCTTGGGGTGTTGCTGAATCGCTATTTTGCGCGATTAATAGCTCCGGTACAGAAATTTGGCGCAGATCTTTCGATTATCGTGATTTGCTTCATAATTGCCATCATTGTGGCGCTTAACAAAAGTAATCTTGGCGCAGTCAGCCTCGTCCTGATTGGCCTGGTGCTGGCGCACAATCTATCTGGGCTGGTGGTCGGATATCTCACGACATTGGTGGTCACTCGTGATCAGCGATTAAGTAAAACCATTGCGATTGAGGTGGGAATGCAAAACTCTGGACTGGCTGTGGCGCTAGCAGTAAAATTCTTCGGATCAGCAGCCGCATTACCCGCAGCATTATTTTCAATCATTCATAATGTAACCGGGTCTTTACTAGCGAGCTATTGGGCAAAATCAACTATAAGAAAATAAATACTATGAACAGCATGATCTCAAATGTCATTGTTTTATTTGGCTGGGGAGTCACCGTGGCCCTGGTAATAAATTTGTTGGGCGGCACGTTTGATGAACGCACCTGCCAATCGGTGTGCGTCAATATGATGTACTGGGGTGCATTGGTGCTTGCAGTCGTTGGGTTGGTCTTTGGCATCAAAAATTGCTGCAAAACCGGGGCTGGAATTATCAACGTAATATTCGTTTTACTTGCACTAGCATTATTAGCCATATTAGTGGGCATAATGGTGATTGGTATGTTAACCACCTAGGCATGCGCATACTCGACCGCATTGCCTAACCATCTTCGGAGCACCACCTCCACCCGCTCGGGATGATTTTCAAGTATCCAGTGAGCAGCTTTTTGTACATCAGGAAGTAATTCAAGGTCTTTACCAAGGTTTGCAATACGCATTTGCATGTCACCGGATTGCCTGGTTCCAAGCACCTCTCCCGGCCCCCTTAATTCCAAATCAACCCGAGCAAGCTCAAAACCATCCGTAGTAGTTCGTAACGCTTCCAGCCGCTTTTTAGCCAGGTCGCCAAGCGGAGTTTTATACAAAAGTACGCAACTACTTTGTTTATCACCTCTACCAACCCGACCACGCAGTTGATGAAGTTGTGCCAAACCAAAGCGTTCCGCATTTTCAATAATCATCAAACTCGCATTAGGAACATCTACTCCAACCTCTATGACAGTAGTGGCCACGAGCACGTGAATTTCCTTATTAATAAATCCCTGCATGACTGCATCTTTCTCATTTGACTTCAAGCGCCCATGGAGCAAACCAATTGTCAGGTCAGGCAGTTGCGCCTGCAGATAGTCAAAGGTCTCGGTAGCAGCCTGCCTTTGCAACGCGTCGGATTCTTCAATGAGTGGACATACCCAATAGGCTTGCGCTCCTTCCTGGCAGGCGTCACGTATTCTTTCGATTACTTCGTCACGTCTCGAATCTGCTATAGCTACTGTAGCAATTGGTTTACGTCCTGGTGGTAATTCATCGATAACGGAATAGTCCAGGTGTGCATACATGCTCATAGCCAGCGTACGCGGGATTGGCGTTGCGGTCATCGTCAGCTGATGGGGAAAGATTTGTTTTTCTGATCCTTTCTGGCTTAGTTGTAGGCGTTGCTCCACGCCAAATCGGTGTTGCTCATCAGTAATACTGAGCGCGAGATTATTAAATACGACTCCATCTTGAAACAATGCGTGGGTACCCACCACAACCAATGCGGTACCAGATGAAATAAGTTCCAGCATTTCTCGTTTTTTCCTGGCCGGCAAACCTGAAGACAACCAAGCGACCTGAATACCCAGCGGCAGCAGCTGGTGACTAAAATAACGAAAGTGTTGCTCCGCAAGCAACTCGGTTGGCGCCATAATGGCAGCCTGGCACTGGTGTTCCACTGCAAGCAAACAGGCGATCAATGCAACCACAGTTTTACCACTGCCCACATCGCCCTGAATCAGTCTCATCATGGGCTGATCTGTACTCATATCTTTTTTAATTTCCTCCAGCACCCTGGCTTGCGCATTGGTCAGCTGAAATGGCAGGTTCGCCATGAACGGGCCCACCAGTTTTCCATTAGAGATTAACTGAAAGCTCTTACGTGCATTACTACGAACACGAATCTTCATAATACTTAAATGGTGCGCAAGTAATTCATCAAACACTAACCGCTTCTGTGCAGGGTGCCTTCGATCAAACAATGCTTTCTTGTCAACATTGGCCAGTGGCTTATGCACTTCATTTAACATCTCTAGCATCGATGGGCTATGAGGAAACATATCGGGCATTCCGTTCAGCACATCATCAAATTCGGCTTTCTGTTTTTCTGCCCAATTGAGTGCTTTGTCTACAAGTGTCTGCAGTCGTTTTTGCTGCAAGCCTTTAGTAGTGGAATACACCGGCTCCAGTCGATCGGACAGGGTAACAGTTTCGTGTTCCTGTAATACTCGATATTGTGGGTGAATCATTTCAATTCTTTTACCCATTCTGCGGGGTTCGCCAAAACACAAGACTTTCCTGCCATCGACAAGACTCTTAAGTTGTGTATTGCTGAAGTGAAAAAAGCGCAGAGTGATTTCACCGGTATCATCAAGTAGTGTTGCCGTCATCATACGTCGACGGCCAAATACCACTTTGGCGTTATATACTTCACCAATCACCTGCAATTCCTTATTGAAAGTGATATCGGCAATATTGGTAATGACTGTCCGATCGTTGTAACGAATCGGCAGGTGAAACAGCAGGTCGAAAATAGTTGTAATATTCAGTTTGGCCAGGTTTTCTATCGCTTTTGGCGTGATACCTGGCAAGCTTGAGAGTTCACTCACAGACTATTGTTACAAATAATTAAATGGATTCTGACTTATAGTGTCAGCACCGCGTCCATTTCCACTTTCGCACCTTTTGGTAATGATGCAACGCCAATCGCTGCCCGCGCTGGATAAGGTTCTGAAAAATAAGTTGCCATAATTTCATTAACCTTGGGGAAATGAGTTAAATCAGTAAGAAAGATATTCAGCTTCACCACATTTTCTAATGAACCGCCTGCTGCCTCTGCTACTGCAGAAAGATTATCAAATACACGTCTTATCTGATTCTCGATCTCACCATCCACTAGTTCCATGGTTGCTGGATCCAATGGAATCTGACCTGACATATACACAGTAGTGCCGACTTTAACGGCTTGAGAATAGGTCCCAATCGCTTGTGGCGCACGATCGGTGGAAACGATTGTTTTATTCATCGTTATCTCCTTCAATTTTGATTGTTTTTACCCGCGTGTACGCGAAACTTTAAACACACTTTGAGCGGCACGTAATGTTCGAATAATCTTAGCAAGATGTTTTCGATTTCGCACACTAAACAAAAATGTAATAGTTGTGCTGGTTCCATCTCGTTCTTCAAACACGATGTTTTCTATATTGGATCCCGCATCTGCAATGCGTGCTGCTAACGTGGCCAGCACACCGCGCTGATTAGCAGTCTGTACCCGCACTTCCGCGTTAAAATCTTGCGCTGGATGCTCAGACCACGAAACCGGCAACCATTTATCTTTATAGGCATTCTTGCGGTCAATGTTGCGGCAAGATTCGCGATGTATAACCAGGCCTTTACCCGAGGTCATCAGTCCGATTATTAGATCGCCGGGAATGGGCAGACAACATTTGGCAAAATTGACTACTACTCCTTCTGTACCATTAATTGACAATGGTGTCTGTCTACGCCACTTTCCCTTTCGCTTGGGCTGAACATTATTCAGCTTGAGCAGGTTCTGAACGGTTAACTCGGCGACTCGCTCACCAAGGCCAATTTCAGCGTACAAACTTTCCAATGAGTCGAGGTGGACACTCTTTAACAATCGGTTAATTTCCTTTTGCTTAACATCCTCGATTGACCTGTTATATAAAGCCAACGCCTTGCCAAATAATCGTTCGCCAAGTGCAATGGCTTCCTCATGTTGAAGATTTTTCAAATAATGCCTAATATTTACACGCGCTTTATTGGTCGTTACAAAGTTCAACCAGCTTGGTTTAGGTCTTGCGGACACCGTAGAAATAACCTCTACCGTTTGCCCATTTTCAAGCTGTGTACTTAGCGGGGAGATTCTTCTATCCACTTTTACCGCAACACATGTGTTCCCCAGATCCGAATGAACCGCATACGCAAAGTCTACTGCCGAACTGCCTCTGGGAAGGACGATAATATCACCCGCAGGTGTGAACACATAAATTTCATCCGGGAAAAGATCGACTTTTACTCTTTCGAGAAATTCGATTGAGTTGCCGGTACTTTGCTGAATATCTACGATTTCCTGAAGCCAATTGCGCGTAGTTGCCGCCGGTTTTGGCAAACCCACCTTCTCATGCTCACTTTTGTAAATCCAGTGCGCTGCAATTCCGGACTCTGCGATAACATCCATCTCCTCTGTTCGAATTTGCACTTCTATAACAATGCCATGTGGACCAAACAAGGTTGTGTGCAAAGACTGGTATCCATTTTTCTTTGGTATCGCAATATAGTCCTTGAAACGGCCAGGAACCGGTTTATACAGGTTATGCACCACACCTAATGTTCTGTAACAGGTATCGACATCTTTTACTAGCAAGCGAATCGCGTATACATCATAAACCTCTGAGAAAGGAATATTTTTAGTGCGCATCTTTTTATAGATACTAAAGAGATTTTTTTCACGACCAATAATTCGGCTTACAATTTCAGCTGATTCCAATTGAGCGCAAATTGAAGTCTCAACACTTTGCATTATCTCCTGACGATTTCCACGATTCTTTTGAACCACATTGTCAAGGACCGCGTAGCGATAAGGGTACATCGCCTGAAATGCCAGTCGTTCCAGCTCGAGGCGCATTTTATGCATGCCAACCCGCTGGGCGATGGGAACATAAATATCAAAGGTTTCTTGCGCAATTCGGCGGCGTTTTCCCGCTGGCATAATGGATATAGTGCGCAAATTATGCATTCGATCTGCCAGTTTGATGATAATAATACGAATGTCGCGCACCATTGCCAGCATCATTTTTCGAAAATTCTCTGCCTGTGCTTCAGCACGCGATGAAAACTTAAGACTAGTGAGCTTGCTAACCCCGTCTACCAATTCAGCGATTTCGCTGCCAAACTGGTCAGCAATTTGTTCTTTGGCTGTTGGTGTATCCTCAATAACGTCATGCAAAATTGCAGCAGACACACTTTGCCCATCCATGTGCATCTCCGCCATAATTTTAGCAACGGCAAGAGGATGGTAAATATAAGGTTCACCTGTGAGCCGTTTCTGGCCCTCATGAGCTGCGGCGCTAAACAGATAGGCCTGGTATACGTTTTTTACCTGGGAGGGTTCAAGGTAAGAGTCCAGCAGTTCACAAAGCTCACTGACTAAAAACCTCGATGGACTATTTACATGCAAGGCTGAACCGGTTTTTGAAGATGCCGCGATCGCCATTTACTCATGCATAAAGGAATGAAGTGGTTACCCGCTTTGTTCTGATTCGTCAGGAGCGGGTTCGGCAACATTGTCCGTATTTACTTGCATCTGACTTAGTTCCTGACCAATTTCCGCATGCAAGGCAGCAGCAAGTGCATCTTCTGACTCTTCTGATTCATCGTTAAACAATTCTTCTGGAGAAACCAGTGGGCGCTCCTGGAGAAATTCTTCTGTAATCAACTCATCAGCAATCTCACGTAATGCGACTACTGTCGGCTTATCATTCTCCCAATCAACCAAAGGTTCTGAACCGGTTGCAATCTGACGTGCACGCTTGCTCGCTACCATAATTAATTTAAATCGGTTATCGATCTTATCCAAACAATCTTCAACTGTAATGCGAGCCACGCGTATTCTCCTGGTTAAATGTCAAATTAATATATGATTAAAGTTTAGACGATTTTACCTCGCTAGACTACTGCCCAACTGGTCAATGATCTGAAATAATACGCGTTAGTTGGTCTTCTCCCGGCCGAATTGCATTCTCAGGAGAGGTAAATAACGTGATCAATTCGGCTACTGCCTGATCAAATTCGTTATTAATTACGAGATATTCATACTCTGGATAGTGGCTCAGTTCGTCTCTCGCTGATTGCATACGATCTGAAATAATCTCTTCTGAATCTTGCCCTCGCGTTCGTAATCGGTTTTCCAGCTCATCAATCGAAGGGGGCATAATGAATATCGATACAGCGTCCGGGTAAATATCCTTCACCTGACGAGCACCCTGCCAATCAATCTCCAATACAACATCGATGCTTTTTTCCAGCAGCGAATTAACCGCCTGCTTACTCGTGCCGTAAGAATTGCCAAACACCTCTGCAGATTCCAGGAACTCCTGGTTTTTCACCATATCAGCAAATGTACTCTTACTCACAAAATGATAATGCTCGCCATTAACTTCGCCAGGCCGCGCCTCTCTGGTGGTATGGGAAACAGCGACGGCGAGGTCAGGAAGACGTTCACGAACCTTTTTTAGCAGACTGGTTTTGCCTGCACCCGAAGGCGCAGATACTACATATAGAGTACCAAGAGACATGAGAAATAATTTGCTTTTTGGAATTCGCTACATTCAACCAAAAGACCCTGGCAATTGCCAGGGTCTTTTCGAAGGATTATATTTTTTAGACTACTATCCGGTCGTTATTGGGACCAGTGCGATCTCAACCCGGCGATTCTGTGATCGCCCTGTTTCGGAATCGTTATCGGCAACCGGGTGGTTTTCACCATAACCGTAAGCAGCTAAACGGGCTGAAGTCACATCACGACTATTAAAGTAGTCCGATACGCTATTCGCACGTTTTTCGGATAACACTTGGTTATACTGTTCAGATCCTGTGCTATCTGTATGACCCATGATTTCAATCAATGTCTTGTCGTATTCCTTTACAACAAGTGTTACAGAGTCAAGCACACCGTAAAAACTGCTGTCTATGTCCGCGCTGTTTACAGCAAACGTTACATTACCAGGCATATTCAATATGATGTTATCCCCGTCACGTACTACACTTACGCCTGTACCAGCCAACTTTTCTCTGAGCTTCGCTTCCTGCACATCCATATAATAACCAACCGACCCTCCGGCAAGAGCACCAATCCCAGCGCCGATTAACGCGTGCTTTCTACGTTCTCGACTATCGTCACCAGTAATTAAACCAACCACCGCACCTGTTGCAGCACCAATCCCGGCACCTTTTGCCGCGTTGCTAGTCTGCTTCTCACCCGTATATGGATTTATAGTGGAACAAGCTGATAAAGCAGCCGAAAATGTGATCAAGATAAAATAATGATTTAGCCTGGCTATCATTCAAACCCCCCTAGTTGGATGCTCGTTTAACTCACTCATTTTAGAACGCTAATTCTGTATGAAGTTCGCAACCATTTGTATCCAGTTTGGAACCATATATCGGTCGAAACCCAAGCTATATCTTAAAGTTAGCCAAGCTTAGTCTTTAATCACACTTTATTAATAAGAATTGATGTATAAACATTTTCGGGTTTGATACGGAAATAATTAATGGAATCATTAACGGAACTCACCTGGCCAAAGACCACCAGTAAAGATCCTCTAGCTACGCTTTCACAGATTAAGGATTATTCAGATCCTTGCGCATCTTCGCTGAATGATACTCTTGAAGAAGCGGACAGTTGGGCTCGCAGCATATTAAGTAAAGCCGGACTACCTATAGATATTAATAAACTACAGGGAAAACTGGATGACATTGAAGAAGGCTCCTCCACCTGGTACGCAGGAAACAGCCTGCTACAAAGTTTCACATTGCGTTCTGCTCTGGAAAACGGTGATCAGGCAACAACCATTTTACTTGGATTTTTGTTAGCCGATTTTCGCTGGCAAGGGCATTTTGCTGAAAACCGCGAACAAAGTATTGCGGACAAAAAGCTGGTCGAAGAGATTCTAAACGAGCCAGACAACGAAGACCTGGAAGCGGAAAGTTATCGGGCCGCAATTAATGCTCTTCAGAAAAAATATCCGCACTGCACAGTTAACGCGTTACGATTGCTACTGTGCAATAAACTTAATGTAACAAAGCAACGACTGGAAGAATTGGATATTCGTCCGGACAACGTTTAATAATTTATTAAAAATAGATTTACTAGAATGGAAACAAGTCCACTTACAAAAGAACTTTATTCGATAGATTGGGCAGCACGCTTTGAGCGGCACCAGGAAAATGAAAAATTTGATTATGGTGATTTAAACTCTCTGCTTAGAAAAATCGAACAAACCATTGAGGGAAACCTAAAAAACAAAAGCGGTCTGGACGATATTGAAACTCTAAAATCACGTTTGAAAGATGCCGCACCTGGATCAGCAGAGTGGCATAATTTATCCATGTTGGTAAATTTACACGTTATTAAAACTGCAATTCCTAAAGGACTGACACCAACAGCAACATTAAGCGCAATACAAATTATGGGACATATGTGGAAAACACTGTCTCAGGAATCTTCTCCAGTAACAGAACATGCCCGCAGCGCCACCAGCAAAGATAAGCCACAACGCAAACCTGCACGCTCTCAGGCAAAAACCGGCAGCCGTGCGAAAGCTACCGAAAAGAAAGCAGCGCCGGCAGCCAAGGCAAAAAAAGTTAACAACGAAAAAGCCGCGTCTAACTCAGTTTCCAAACGTAACGACGCCACCGTTACAGAAAACGTAGTGATTAAAAATCTGGCCAGCGAGGCTGGGGCTGAAGGCGATACACCACTCGCTATCCGCTGCGACGAGGTCGCAAATTCACTCGCCGATGAATATCCCCAATACACATTAACGGCAATTAGAGTGATGACTGCCGAGAAACTTGGTGTTACCCGGCAATACGTCGAGAATCTTGATATCAAGCCAGCTCGCTTTAAATAGAATAATTTATTTAATAAAAACAGAGACTTAAAAGCTTGCGCGCTAGCGCCGGTCTCGTGAATGTGGCCTAGTATCAGGCTGTATTGTATGGGTTGCCCTTAACCCATATAATCTCGATTCAATTTCAACCAGACAATTAATCAAGCTAACGCAGGAGTCCAAATGAACTACGATGTTTCTGCATTATTAGTTGGGATCGTCATAATTCTAGTCGCGCTAGTAATGGCCTTTGTATTCTAATAACTATAAGTAAACGATATAAAAAAAGCACTGCAAATATTGCAGTGCTTTTTTAGTTTGTACAGCAAGATTTAGTGTTTACTTACGGGACTTAAATTCTGCCAAGGCCTGCTGAAAGCTGGTATGTCTAACGTCTTTTCCCTCTACAGCAAATATTACATACTCACAAATGTTTTTTGCGTGGTCTCCAATTCTTTCCAGGGCACGCGCGCACCACATTACTCTAAGTGCACGTTCCACTGAAGATGGATCTTTAGTCATCAAAGTGATTAGCTCATGTGTTATCGCGTCATACTCGCGATTAATATCTTTATCACTTGCCGCTATCTTATACGAACTGGCCACATCCATGCGTGCAAATGCATCTAAAGTATTGCGTAACATAATCTTTACTTGATCACCTAAACGTTTTAATTCAGCAAAGTAGGTTTCGCTGCGTTCTTCTGTCGCAAGGTCAATCGCATACTTACCGATCTTTTCCGCCTCATCACCTACTCGCTCTAAATCGGTAATAGTTTTAATAATCGCCATTACTAAGCGTAAATCGCTGGCTGCCGGTTGACGCAAGGCAATAATATTATTGCACTCCTCGTCAATTGCCACTTCCATCGCATTAATCTGATAATCGCTCATTGCAACCTGCTCAGCCAAATTACTATCAGAATTCACTAATGCCAATAAGCTATTCTCAACTTGCTTCTCAACAAGTCCGCCCATGTTCAACACCTTATTTCGAGTAGTCTCTAGGTCTTCGTCGAATTGATGTGATATATGTTGGCCTACATTTTGAAATGTCATAATTTTACCAAACTTAGTCTAATTTACTTTCCTATATTGTATATACATTTGCATACAATGTATATACATTTATGTGGGATTTATATGAAATTTTAGCCGTATCGCCCGGTTATATAGTCTTCTGTCTGTTTTTCAGTCGGATTAGTAAATAGCTTATCAGTTGCTCCAAACTCAATTAACTTACCTAAGTACAAGAACGCCGTATAATCCGACACACGCGCAGCCTGCTGCATATTATGAGTAACGATGACAACAGTGTAATCTGACTTTAGCTCAAAAATTAATTCCTCAATTTTCAAGGTAGAAATTGGATCGAGCGCTGACGCAGGCTCATCCAATAACATAACTTCCGGCTGTATGGCTATTGCTCGCGCAATTACCAAGCGTTGTTGCTGTCCACCGGACAAGTCAAAGGCATTCTCTTGTAAACGATCACCCACTTCGTCCCACAACGCCGCACTCTTTAGCGACCACTCTACCCGATCTTCAATTTCACGGCGATTTGTGATCCCTTGTAAGCGCAACCCATAAGCAACATTTTCAAAAATTGATTTAGGAAACGGATTAGGTTTCTGAAATACCATGCCGACACGTCGTCGCAAATCGGTAACGTTCACACTGCGGTGATTTACATCTCGATCATGTAGTAGCAACTCGCCTTCCAGTCGAACACTATCAACTAAATCGTTCATACGGTTCATACATCGCAGCAACGTGGACTTACCACAACCGCTGGGGCCGATAAATGCTGTTACTCTATTTGACGGGATCTTTAAATTAATATCAAACAGAGCCTGCTTATCGCCATAGAAAAGCGAGAAATTTTTGCACTGCATACAAACTTTTTCGTCTCCCAAGTGCTTGGAAGATTTACTACTAAATACTTGATTCGATACTGCTGGAGTTTCCATAATCATAGTCTATATGTTGCCTAAATAAATTACCATTAATCTCATAGTGGTTTACTGCTCCATCGTACGGTATTTTTCTCTTAAATGATTGCGTATATATATGGCAGAAATGTTTAATACGACGATCACCACAACTAACACCAGTGCAGTTGCATATACTAGTGGGCGCGCCGCTTCGACATTGGGGCTTTGAAATCCAACATCGTAGATATGAAATCCTAAATGCATAAACTTACGCTCCAGATGAAAAAAGGGAGCATTTAAATCTACGGGTAAAGATGGTGCCAGTTTTACCGCACCGACTAACATCAACGGAGCGACTTCGCCAGCAGCACGAGCTACCGCTAATATCAATCCGGTCATCATGGCCGGACTTGCCATAGGAATAATAGTCCGCCACAGCGTCTCGGCTTTAGTCGCACCCAAAGCAAGCGAGCCTTCGCGAATAGATCTTGGAATTCTGGCCAACCCTTCTTCAGTGGCTACAATAACCACAGGAACCGTAAGTAAGGCCAGGGTTAACGATGCCCACATTAATCCCCCAGAACCAAAAGTAGGGGCTGGCAACGCTTCCGGATAAAACCATTCGTCTATCCTGCCGCCAACCAAATACACGAAAAACCCAAGCCCGAATACGCCATATACTATGGAGGGCACACCAGCCAAATTGTTAACCGATATCCGTACTAGACGCGTAACAAACCCCTGCTTGGCGTATTCACGTAAATATATCGCAGCCACTACCCCAAATGGCGTCACGATGACGGACATTAACAACACCATCGTTACCGTACCAAAAATTGCTGGGAAAATTCCACCCTCGGTATTTGCTTCGCGCGGATCGTCAGTAATGAAGTTTTTTAAGTTTACAAAATACCGCCATAGTTTTTCACCGACCCCCATAGAATTGGGCTGTGTTGCTTTAATAATGTCGGCCAGATTAATAACCACTTCTTGACCGGTCATCACTTTCATACGCGCGCTGTCACGTTTTATTTCAACATATAATTTATCCAGCTCTTGTTTTAGTTCACCATATTGTTTATCCAATAACTTGCGGCGTTCTAGAATATCGTTTTGTTCTCGTTTATCATTGCCGCCAGCGAGTTCCAATTTACGCTCTGTTAACCGTAGTTTCTCTATCTGATAATTGATTGCGCCAATATCATTTTTTTCAATCTCATGAATTCGTTCTCTTAGTTCGTCGACCCTGTCGATACGCTGTTGCAACTCGTCCCACAACAAACTTGACTCAACCGCGACTTCGTCGCTGTTTTCCTGAATCGATTGCAGATACCCGTAAAAATTACCCCATTGAGTACGCTCAAATAGAATAGCGTCCACTGGTTTGCGTACAGCAACTTCACCTGGACCAATAATTAATTTGAAATCGAATCCATATACATCACGGTTACCTGTTTTTAGCAAAGTTCGATCTACAAAATCCTGTTCAAACTCAAAATTAAGGCCGGAGGCTTTCAACTGTTCCGTCGACACAGTTTCAACTTTGGCACGCTCACCCAATAAAACAATCGAGTTATTATCTTCGAGGTATTCAATTTCCCAGACAGTCTTGGGCCAGAAATGACCTAGTCCTCTTACTGCAATGAGCAACAACAATCCGACTACCATAATAATACTCACGGAAACAGCACCGGCGTTTAACCACACCCACGGCGTTCCGCTTTTAAAAAAACCAGGCTTTTTTGAATTTATATCTTTCATATTCTATTGATTACAAACTTGCGTACTTCTTACGTAGACGTTGACGTACTATTTCAGCAACGGTGTTAAAAAAGAAAGTAAAAATAAACAACACAAATGCAGCCAAAAATAAAATTCGGTAATGAGTACTATCTACTTCAGATTCGGGCAGCTCTACTGCCACGTTAGCAGATAACGTACGCATACCCTGAAAGATGCTAAAATCCATTACCGGAGTATTCCCTGTTGCCATCAGCACGATCATGGTTTCACCAACGGCACGACCAAATCCAATCATCACCGCAGAGAAAATTCCCGGACTCGCGGACGGCAATACAACTCGAACCAGCGACTGCCAGGGGGTAGCACCTAGCGCAAGGGAACCGGAAGTAAGATGTTTGGGTACACTAAAAATTGCATCTTCTGCAATTGAAAAAATTGTTGGAATTACTGCAAACCCCATTGCGATTCCAATAATGAGAGCATTTCGTTGGTCGAAACCAACACCGATAGTCTCACTCATCCAAATACGAATATCACCATCAAACAACCAACGCTCGACATAGGGTGATGCGCTCACGCACAACCAGGCAACTATAATAATGGGAATAATCAATATAGCTGCTTGCCAACCATCTGGTATATACATTTTTATATGTGCTGGTGTTTTCCACCATGCTAGTGCAACTAATACTACGCCTATTGGCGCTAACAAAAATACGCTAAAAACACCGGGAAGATGCAACTCTACAAATGGCGCCAACCATAAACCAGCCAGAAAACCTAATATTACAGTAGGCAGCGCTTCCATGATTTCGATGGTTGGTTTCACGACTCCGCGCATACCCGGCGCCATAAAGTAAGCAGTAAATATCGCACCGCAAATTGCTAAAGGCATTGCAAACAGCATGGCGTAAAATGCCGCCTTGATCGTACCAAAAGTCAGAGGAATCAAACTAAACTTCGGTTCAAAGTCACTACTCGCTGATGAAGACTGCCAAACGTAATCGGGCTCAATATAATCCTCATACCAAATTTTCCCCCACAAGGCTTTCATAGAAGACTCTGGATGATGATTATCTATGTCCCAAGCTTGTAAATTTCCAGTATCATTTACAGCCATAAATATATCTGCGCGCGGAGCCACTGCCAGGTGTCGTATGGCGCTATCGCCCGCGGTATATGATAAAAGGTCGCGCTCACTGGTGGTGTAAAGCAGTTTAATTTCACCCGCCTCAGTCGCAGCAATTACACCTTTGCGCAATTGCTCTGCGACAATACTGATTACCGGAGAAGACCCGATTGAAAATTCACGAATCTTTGTAAGTTTAAACGGCAATTCGCCGTCACTACGAACCTGGAACCATTGGCCTAAATTACCTGCGCTATCACCGATTAGTAAAGAAATTCCCCCGGTTAAATAGGCAAACACAGTAGGTACTACACCACGATCGGTGACCCGTATACTTTCCTGAAAAGTTGGTTTATTTTTATCGCGTATACTAAATGTTAATAGCTCACCTTCGGTATTCAGTATGTAGGCCCATTCCTGCTCAGGATTTACCAATATACCTAGCACACGTGCAATGGGACTTAATTCAATTGTATCTTGCGCAGTTAAGGTAGTGGCATCATCGATAAGTGAACTTTCTTTTGCAAAAGATTTGAAAAGAATTCTGTTACTATCTGTACGCAACAATATTGAAATGGACTCTTCATTTTCACCCATGCCGAAATCCAGTACTGGACCGTCGGCAACATTAATTAATTCCTCCCCGTAAGGATAGCTAACCTTAGGATGAATAATGCGACGTGTCTCTGTGAACTCAAGTTGGTAATGTTGTCGAAAAAACAGTAGATCGCCAGAGCGTAAACCAACCACCATGATACCGAGTGTTTCATTAATTACCTGAAACGACTCAATTGCATTATTCGCACTTATTGGAAGACTGTGTTCTTCAATTATCTTGCCACTATTGACATCAAAAAATGAAATATTGCCAGCGTTGGTAACACGCATAGCAATTTCTGCCTGCTCCTCAATGGCTAAATATATGGTTTCAGAATTATTGTTACCTGGAATCTGATAGCTCGCCAATTGCTCAATAGTTGGCGTGTCAAATAATGGATATACAACGCTGAGCAGAAACACAAAGATAAGTGCAATTGCGGCAATAACACTGATGCCACCAAATTGAACCACTCGGCGCATTAATACATCTTTTACTTTACGCCAGTGCCATCTGCGTGCTCTGGATTGCAAGTCTATTAATGCCGTTTGTGCTTCCATTTATTTATTTTTTATAAGACAAATCTGACGGACAACTTAATTATACGCTTTATATATGACCTGCAAATAAAATAAGGCCCTACGTTACCATAGGGCCTTACTAGAGGTTATTTTGCTGTTGTTACTCTGCTTTTACATTCCCAATGCTTGTAGTGTCTTTGCAGCCACTTTTGCAGGTAATGGAATATATCCGTCTTTAACCACAACTTGCTGGCCTTCCTGCGAAAGCACAAGTTTAATGAACTCACCTTCCAAAGGAGAAAGATCCTTATTTGGATGCTTGTTTACATAGACGTATAAGAAACGCGCGAGTGGATATTTACCCGAAATCGCAGTTTCCGGTGTCGCTTCTATGAAGTCAGATGCCCCTTTTGCAAGAGGTACTGCCCGAACTCCCGTGGTCTTGTAGCCAATGCCTGAATAGCCGATTCCATTCAGTGATTGTGTGATTGACTGGACGACTGAAGCAGATCCAGGCTGCTCGTTAACCGAAGACTTATAGTCACCTTTACATAAAGCCTTCTTCTTGAAATATCCATAGGTACCCGAAACAGAGTTACGTCCAAACAATTGAATGTCTTTGCGTGCCCATTCACCAGTTAAGCCCAAGTCACCCCAATTGTTTACGTCACCTTTCCCGCCACATTTACGCGTGCTAGAGAATATGGCATCTACCTGTTCAATCGACAAGCCCTTGATAGGGTTATCTTTATGCGCAAATACGGCAAGTGCGTCTATTGCTACTGGAACTGCAATAGGCTTGTAACCAAATTTTTCTTCGAACGCCGCAAGTTCTTTATCTTTCATTTTACGGCTCATTGGGCCCAAATTAGAGGTGCCTTCAGTCAGTGCTGGGGGCGCAGTAGAAGATCCGGCTGCCTGAATTTGGATATTTACATTCGGATAAAAACGCTTGTATTCCTCTGCCCATAGCGTCATCAGGTTGGCCAAGGTGTCTGAGCCAACACTGGAAAGGTTTCCAGATACGCCGCTCGCAACTGTGTACTTGTTAAGCGCCTGATCAACCTTCGGCTCCGCCAGTACTATGTTAAACGACATCATCAGCAGTACCGAAAGCACTGCAATTATTTGCTTATAACTCATTGTTCCTCCTAAAATTATTTAAATTTTGTTGCGTAAAGCAAAGTAGTAAGTTTGGGTGTGAGTACCATATTACTTATTTGTTACATTTGTATTACAGGCTGCTTTATGAGTTAACTTGCTGTTTTTGATGACAGATTCGATCCGCCGGGAAATGCAACTGCACCGTGGTGCCTGAACCAACCTCGCTGATAATCTTCATTTCGGCCTCATGCCTTTCCATCACGTGCTTTACAATTGATAAGCCCAGTCCGGTTCCGCCCATGTCGCGCGAGCGTCCCGTATCGACGCGGTAGAATCGCTCCGTTAACCGTCGCAGGTGACCAGATTCCACCCCTTCGCCCTGATCTCTCACTGTCAGTAATGGACCACTGTCCAGCACAGTACTCCATTTGATTTTAATTAAAGTTTTAGGCGGGGAATACTTGACTGCATTATCAATTACGTTTTGCACCGCGCTTTGGAGTTCCCTTTGATCTCCGCGAATAAACAGATCGGATTGGAGATGCAATTCAAACTGTTGTTCATTATAAATATTAGACGCCTTGACCAAATCGACGCTCTCACGCACCAATGCAGCGACGTCAACTTGCGTTATTTGGCTTTTTATCAATGGAAGGCTTTCCAAACGAGACAGTGAAAGCAGATCATCGATCAACTGATTGAGTCGATGAGCTTGTTCCAGCGCCCCCTCGATACCTCTACGGGTTGCCGAATCTGTTTCTGAACGCAATGCTAGTGCCTCCAGATATCCAATAATTACTGTCAAGGGAGTGCGCATCTCATGGGAAGCGTTAGATATAAAAGCCTTACGTACATGTTGAAGTCGGAGCAAATCCTGATGGTCGTGTACGCACAGCAATTTGCGACCCTCTCCATACGATATCACCCGCAGCATCAAATCATTTTCTTCACTCTGGGCAGAGGAAAACTCGAGTGGTTTGGAAAAATCGGCGTTCCCCAGGTAGGTTGCAATTTCGGGATCACGCACAATATTGTCGATTCGCTGACCAATATCACGCTGCGGATCAATTCCTAGTAGTTTTTCTGCCGCTGGATTGGCCCAATCGATATTCTGATTGTTGTTAACGACTAGCATCGCATCCGGCATTGCGCGCGTAGCGGCATCAAATCGGCGCAACAATTCTTCCAGATTATCTTTTTGCCTCGCACTCTCTTTTTTAATTGAGCAGACCTCATCAACAATTTTATCCACTGCACCCACTAAATCGGGAGTACCTTTTATGGAGGCGCCCTCAGCCAGCCATTGCCTCAAACGCGCAATTTGCAGTAGTTGCAAGGAGATATAGATAAAAAAGACAAAGCTAAAGGAAAGGCCCCAATAGCCAGAAAGTAACCCCAGGATAAAGGCAATCAGGAGCGCAGCTAATGCGAACCTTAGCTCAGTCCCAATATATGATAAGTTCATTATTTGTCGGCGACGAGCCGGTAACCGTATCCTCTCACTGTGCTTATCATTGTATGACAATTGTGCGGTTTTAAAAGCTTTCGCAGACGTAAAATATGTACATCCACCGTTCTTTCTTCAACATACTTGCTGCGACCCCAGACATAATCGAGTAATTGCGCACGGCTATATACCTTATCGGGGTGGGTCATGAAAAACTCTAACAGGCGAAATTCGGTAGGCCCCACTTCAATCTGGTCATCCCCCACCAATACATGGTGGGCATCCAGATCCAGAACCAGATTCCCATAGGTCAGCTTGTTGTCAATCACATTTACATCAGAACGCCTTAATACAGCCCTAATACGCGCTGAAAGTTCCTTTACTGAAAACGGTTTGGTAATGTAATCATCTGCCCCGGAATCCAGCCCTTCAACCTTGTCCCGCTCCTCTGTTTTGGCGGTCAACATGATTACGGGAATTTCTCTGGTAAACTCATCACGTTTAATTCGACGAACCAGCTCGAGTCCGGTCACGTCGGGTAGCATCCAGTCCATAAGAATTAAATCGGGAACATCAAGCGCTAGCTTTTCTGCCGCTTCCTTGCCGTTGACAGCCTCAACAATTTCAAAGCCATCACTGTCGAGCGCAAAATAAACCATGTCGCGAATCGGCTTTTCGTCTTCGACGATCAGAATCTGGCGTTTATTCATACTGCGAGAATAGGGATTGTGCACCCGGTTGGCTAGCTGTGTATCCATAGTGACCCTGCAATTTTCAAGCTCATATTACTAAATTGCGCCGATTATTCATTATTCAGATTAAATATTTGTTACAAAACATCGTAAATTCCTACGATTGTAAGAACTGAATGACCCTTGTATAGCATTGCACGGATCATCTCGTGCAGTCGCGTGCTTTTACCAATGACAAAAAAATGGGGCAGTAAACACTGCCCCATCCTGCTTCTAACAGTCAGCTATGGTCTAGAACTTAAACACAAGATCCGTTTGCAGCAGGTCTTGATCTTCGTCATCACCCGAAATCTGGGATTCTGAATCGTAGTAATCAAGACCAAGGTAGACGTTCTTACCTAAACCGTATTTAAATGCGAATTCATTCGATTCAACTCCAGTTGCACCACCAAGTCGATCCGAATCAGGCAGAAAGTCGAGCCATGCGTCTTCTTCCAGATCGGCATAGATGTATTTAAACTGCCAATCGTGCAGTTTCTTGACTTTCTTATCTCCGAACTTAAACCCGACTGCGTAACCGGTATCTTCGTCGCTATCGGAGTTTTTGATGTAATCAGCGAAGATCGCCACCATCTTGTCTCCGAGGAAGACATCTTTCATGCCGGCTTCTGCGGACAAACTAAAAGAGTCGTAATCGAACATATAGTTTCCTGAAGCATCGATTGTATTGGTCCCTGCGGAAAATTCGTCCAGTGCGGCCTTGCCTTCCAGCCGATCGAACTGATAGATCGTCGCTGCTGCATTGCCGAAAAATTGTCCGGATTTCCATTTTTGCCCGATTTGAGCATAGTACATATTGGGATCAGATTCGTCACTGAATTCATCCAGCACATAGATTCCCGCGTTTCCATATGCGGTGCCAAGAGAGTTATCGAAATTTAGATGTACCGCAAAGCCTTCGGGCCGTATATCACCGTCCCAAAGCAGATCGGTTGAATTCCATAGATAGCCTTTACGCTTGAATTTTCCACCCACGGCCGACAACCATTCGGTTGGCTTGTACTCGGCAAAGGCATAATCAAGTCGCACATCTTTAGTTGAGAACTGATCGTCAAAGGTTTCATTAGTAGAGCGGGGATCGTCTCCTCCACTGGCAAGTCCTGCGCCTATTTTGATTTGTTCATTCACATTTCCTTCTATACCCAGACGATAGCGATAGCGAAAACGATTTCGATCATCATCGTCACCCGGATCGTCTAACTGCTCGGACTGATAACGCAGACGCATATCGCCTTTGAGTTTGAAATTTTCAGCCCATTTTAGCTTGTCAGTGGTCTTTTTGACGCTGGCCACTTTTTTCTCGGCGACTTCGTCGATTTTTGCATCGGTGCGTTCCTGGTCCGCTTTTGCGGAATTTGCGAGAACGCTGTAGGCCTCTGCACTGATGGTACCGTTATCACGAAGCACTTTTAGCAGTTCCACCATGGAGTCGTTGGCAGCCAGGGTCACACCGGAAAACAACATGCCGCAAGCAGCAACGGCACCCAGTGCAGTCGCACGAATATGTTTGAATTTCATTTTCATGTCTCTCAGTTAATAGTTTAGTTACGAGGATGATTATCTTCGCCTTTAGGGCCGAAATTTGAATGTAGGAATTTGTTTATTGGGCAGGGATAATATTTTAGATTTGTTACATCTATGTGACATAACTGCAGAAAAACAGCAGGAATAGACTATTCACGCCATAAGAGGTCTGATCAGATACACATGGATAGTAAATCTCGTAGAACAGATGGTTAAACGGCAAACAGGGACAGACTTGAACAACCAAGAACCGAGCCCAGTAGCGCACCCGCCAGGACATCGCTCGGATAGTGTAGCCCCAGAATTAAGCGGGACATTCCAATCAGCACTGTGAACCCCCATACCAGCGCGGCGACTTCAGGCAGGTAGTAGCTGAACAGGATGCTGAATGAAAATGCATGTATTGTATGGCCGGAAGGAAAACTGTATCGATCCAGGGCCGGTGCTGCCTGTTGAATGCTGTCGCACTGAATGAAAGGCCGTTCGCGAACGAGTTTTTCTTTAAGAAATTTATAGATCAATACCCCGGTCAGCCCAGTGAGGACCAGCTGAACAGCCTGGGTAATCCCCTCCCGGCCATTAAGGTAGACCAGAAATGCAATCAGGCTATACCAGAATACCCCATCGCCCAGACGACTTATGCCATGGAAAAACAGCCGAATAAAAACGCGCCGACTGCTGTTGTTTAAAAGGATACAATAACGCGTTTCAAAGTTATCCACCCTGGCAAACAGTTCGTTACTTTTAAATTGAGACATTCCCTGCTCACTTCACGAATGTTGACAAAAGTCATTCTAGACCTGAATTATTTCAATTCAGTGATTTGCAGATGAAAGAAATATTACATCCCCTATTTTTCAGCCGCTTATCGCCTATTTTTAATAAATCGTTCATATTTGTTTAATTAATATGTAATAAATTCTACATATTCTGCATGGAATTTATCAGCAGGTTACAAAATGGACTTAGAGCGATTTGGATAAAATAGCTCCAATTAGAGTTAGAAGCGTCTGGATATCCGACGTCCATCTTGGCTTTCGCGGCTGCCAGGCCCGAGCTTTATTACATTTTTTACATAGTGTGGAGACAGATTATCTGTTTCTGGTCGGAGATATCGTCGATTTCTGGAGTCTTAGAAAATCTTCCTTCTGGCCACAGGAACACACCAATGTCGTTCGTTCCATCCTGGGCAAGGCCAAGCACAACACCAAGGTCATTTATGTTCCGGGGAACCACGATGAAATCATGCGGGAGTATATCGGCTACACCTTTGGAAACATCGAATTTCACCAGGATTATGTTTATGAAACCTTGCACGGTAAAAAACTGCTGGTTCTGCACGGTGATGAGTTTGATGCTATCGTTAAACACAGCCAGTTCATCGCTAAACTTGGCAGCTGGGCATACGACAAGCTTCTTCATATAAACCACTACGTCAATTTTTTTCGCAGAATCTTCAAGCGAAATTACTGGTCACTTGCCAAGTACCTCAAACTGAAAGTCAAAAACGCCGTCAACTATATCGGCAGTTTTGAAAGTGCGCTGGCACATTTGGCCAAAGACAGAAATGTAGATGGAGTCGTGTGCGGGCATATTCACCATGCTGAAGTCCGGTATATCAATTCGGTTTTATATTGCAATGACGGAGACTGGGTCGAAAGCTGCTCCAGTCTTATTGAACATAAAGATGGCCGACTGGAGTTACTGTACTGGGCGGAAGAATTCAAGCGTTACCAAGCCGAACAGTCAAACGAAAACTTAAGTGATCAACAAGCTGCATGATCAAACTCACCATCGTCACTGACGCATGGAAACCCCAGGTTAACGGCGTAGTCACCACGTTGGGTAAAACCAGAGAAACGATTCAGGAACTCGGGCATCTGGTTAGTGTTATTAATCCCGGACAATGCAAAACCATTCCCTGTCCTACCTATCCGGAGATCCGCCTGTCATTGAATCCAGCGTCGTATGTCAACCGGGAGATGTCTGCTTTCTCACCCACTCATATTCATATCGCCACGGAAGGACCACTAGGATTAGCCGCACGTAGATATTGTCTGAAAAATCGACTGGCGTTTACCACCTCTTACCACACGCAGTTTCCCGAATATATCCGGGAACGCTTTCCTGTCCCCTTAAGCCTTTCCTATAAATTTTTTCGAAGATTCCACAGCAAAGCGGTAAGAACCATGGTAGGAACTCCTCACCAGCGTAAAATGCTGGAACAAAGAGGATTTAAAAACATTGTGTTGTGGTCTCGCGGAGTTGATACATCCCTATTCAAACCCGGGAATAAGGAATTTCTTTCCTATGCCAGACCTGTCTGGATTTATGTTGGCAGAGTGGCCGTTGAAAAGAATATTGAAGCATTCCTGTCTCTGGATCTCCCCGGCACCAAGGTGGTTATTGGTAATGGTCCTGCACTGGAAGAACTGAAACAGAAGTATACTAATGTTTGCTTTGAAGGATACAAATTCGGGGCAGAACTGGCTACGTATATTGCCAGTGGAGATGTTTTTGTGTTTCCTAGCGTGACCGATACTTTTGGAGTGGTGATGCTGGAAGCGATGGCCTGTGGTTTGCCAGTTGCCGCATTTCCCGTAACCGGACCCAAAGATGTTGTTCGCGACGGCAAAACCGGTGCGCTGAATGATGACCTGAAAACCGCCGCATTAACCGCTTTAAACCTGGGTCCCCGGGACTGCATCGAACAGGCTCTGGAATATACCTGGGAGCAGGCAACTCTTCAGTTTATTGATAACTTGACACCAGCCAAAACAAGTTAAACGATCGACCTATGCGCATACTGATGGTATCGGACGTTTATTTTCCCCGTATTAATGGTGTCTCGACATCCATTCAAACATTTAAATCAGAATTAAAAAAAATGGGGCATCAGGTCGTATTAATCGCGCCTGATTACAAATCAAATAGCGGATCTGAACAGGACATCATTCGAATTCGGTCTCGTAAAATTCCTTTTGACCCGGAAGACCGGATGATGAATTACCGAAGTATTCTGAAACAAATCCCTGAATTAAAACAAACGGGATTTGATCTGGTTCATATTCATACCCCGTTTGTTGCCCATTATGCAGGAGTGAAAATTGCCAGGGAACTGGAAATCCCCTGCATCATCACGTACCACACTCTGTTTGAAGAGTACCTATACCACTATATTCCATTCGTACCAAAACAGATGTTACGACTATTTGCCAGGCGATTTTCCTGTGACCAGTGTAACCAGGTCAGTGGCGTGGTTGCACCTTCTTCCATCATTGTGAATCTTCTTAAAAATTATGGGGTCGATAACAACATAACGATAATCCCAACAGGCATCGACAGCAAAAAATTCGAGACCGGTCAGGGCGGGCGGTTTAGGACCCGATTTGAGATCCCTGACAATAAAAAAGTATTGCTTAACGTGAGCAGAATTGCCTTTGAAAAAAACATCGGGGTCCTGATCGAAATGCTGAAACAGGTGAAATCACACATCCCTGGTGTGCTTTTAGTGATTGCCGGTGAAGGTCCCGCCAAAAAATCCTATATACAGCAGGTTTCCCGCATGGGGCTGGAAGACAGCGTGTCGTTTGTAGGTTATCTTGACCGGGACAGTGAACTGGTGGACTGTTATAACAGTGCCGATCTGTTTGTATTCAGCTCGAAAACAGAGACCCAGGGACTGGTTCTGCTGGAAGCAATGGCGGCTGGCACACCGGTGGTTTCTGTCGCCGCAATGGGCACCAAAGACATATTAAATGGGTGTAAAGGTGCCAGGATTTCGGATGGATCAGTAGACGACTTTTGCACCAAGGTAGTAACATTACTGAAAGACCGGAACGCGTTGGAGAATGCACAGTACAACGCACGGGCTTATGTCAGACAATGGGATTCCACCGCACTTGCCAAAAAGATGCTTGAATTCTACAAACAGATCACCAGAGAGCGGTTAATGGACAATGGCTGAAATAATTCATAAGACATTTGGAGAAACAAAACCAGATATTAGCCCACTCCAGGTTAAAACGCCGGATGTCAACAACCCTGATTTGTTTATTAATCGTGAACTCAGCCAGTTAAAGTTTAATGAGCGGGTTCTGGAACAAGCCAAAGTCAAAAACACCCCCCTACTGGAGCGTCTCAAGTTTCTATGTATCTCCTGCACGAATCTGGATGAGTTTTTTGAGATAAGAGTTGGCGGAGTAAAACAGCATATTGAATTTTCCACCGGGTTTACTAGCGCAGATCATATTCCACCAAAAAAATTACTCCAAGAGCTTCACAGCACCGCAAGCAACCTGGTTGCCGAGCAATATCGTGTTTTTAATGAAGTCATTCAACCTGAGCTTTCTGAACACGATATTCATCTAGTACCGCGCGAGAAATGGACACGGACGCAACGCAACTGGATTCATACTTTTTTCACAGAGCAAGTAGAGCCCGTACTCAGTCCGCTGGGCATTGACCCAGGTCACCCATTCCCTCGCATCCTCAACAAAAGTTTGAACTTTATTGTAGAAGTTGGTGGGTCGGACGCATTTGGTCGCACAGGCAATCTTGCTATCGTGCAAGCACCCCGCTCATTACCCAGGCTGATTCAATTACCAACAGACGGGAATGACGAGAAAACAAACTTTGTTTTCCTCTCGTCCGTGATTCATGAGTTCGTAACTGACCTGTTCGAAGGCTTACAGGTGCGTGGCTGTTATCAGTTTCGCGTAACAAGAAACAGCGACTTATTTGTCGATGATGAAATTGATGATTTGTTGCTGGCCCTGGAAGGCGAACTGGCTTCGCGTAGATATGGCGATGCAGTTCGACTCGAAACCTCTACAAATACACCAGACAATCTGGTGCAATACCTGTTACAAAAATTTCAATTGAGTGAAGTCGATTTGTATCGTGTGAATGGTCCGGTCAATCTTAATCGACTGCTCAATATCTATGACCTGATCGATCGACCAGACTTAAAGTACGGGCAGTTCACACCAATGCTGCCTAAACCGATAAATGCAGAGTCCAACCTGTTTGAGATAATTTCTAAGCAGGATGTATTAATGCACCATCCATTTCAATCGTTTGCACCGGTAACAAACTTGATTCGCCAAGCGGCGCGAGATCCGAAGGTACTGGCCATCAAGCAAACCCTGTATCGCACTGGGGCTCAATCAAGCATTGTGAATGCGCTGGTGGAAGCCGCGACTGCGGGTAAGGAAGTCACTGTAGTCATTGAGTTAATGGCGCGGTTTGATGAAGCAGCCAACATTGCACTGGCAAACCGTCTGCAAAAGGTCGGCGCGCATGTTGTGTATGGAATTGTAGGCATTAAAACTCATGCCAAAATGATTTTAATTATTCGGCGCGAGAACGATCGTTTAGTACGTTATGCACATTTAGGAACAGGCAACTACCATCAGAAAACGGCAAGGCTGTATACCGATTATGGAATGTTTACCTGTGATCCAAAAATTACTGCAGATATGCATGAAATCTTTTTGCAGTTAACCAGCCTCACAAAGATCCCCAGACTAAACAAGATACTGCAAGCACCGTTTACCTTGTATAAAACGCTGATTGAATTGATAGAAAAGGAAATCAAAAGGGCCAAGGCTGGTCGTAATGCAAAAATCATCGCCAAAGTTAATTCTTTGGTAGAACCTCAATTAATCCGTGAACTTTATTTGGCCTCTCAAGCAGGCGTGCAGATTAAGTTGATCGTCCGTGGTCCATGCTGTTTAAGACCCGGCGTTCCTGGCGTTTCTGACAATATAGAAGTTCGCTCCATTGTCGGCCAATTTCTGGAACATCCACGTGTATTTTATTTTTCCAACGGCGGCAGGCCTAAGGTCTACTGCTCTAGCGCGGACTGGATGGATAGGAATTTTTTCCGACGAGTTGAAACTGCCTGGCCAATTGAAGATCGTGTACTTAAAAAAAGGGTTCACGCAGAATTGGAACTGTATTTACGTGATAACCAAAATGCCTGGATCTTACAACCCGATGGAGAGTACAAACGGAAGACTTGCGGTAAAAATGAGCAGCCTGTTACAGCACAAATCGAGTTACTAAAAAAGTTTGCCAAAATCAAAAAACATTAACTAGGTAAAATCAAGTTCAAGGTTAATTACTTTCAGAAATTCGCTCTCCTGCTCCAAATCAATTCTTATTAGAGGAAACTGGTCTAGCCAACCTTTTGGAAAATTGACAGTAAGTCCATTTTCTCTTGCCTCAAGTTCAAGTACGGGAGATTCACCATCTATACGATCGCGGTTAAGTAATACTGCAAGCCTTAACAGCACTAGCAGGTAACTAACCGGTTGATGTTGATCACTATTAAAGTCATCGAAAAAGATAGTGCGAATTTTACGCCGATGGCAACGAACCAGGCAGGCCAGAATACGTTGCTCGTTCCATGCAAATCCAGGCATATCAGAATTTTGTAAGAGATAGGCGCCATGCCGATGGTAACCTGAATGAGCGATATCTATTCCAATTTCGTGCAGACGTGCTGCCCAACGCAAATAATTTTCGTACTCTGTATTTGTGAGCCGCCAGTCTTTCCTGACTTTACTGAGCAATAATAATGCCGCCAGCTCTACGCGGTTCGCTTGACCAAAATCGACATGATAACGCTGCTCCATGGCATAAACCGTATCTATGCGCGTATCTCCCTCTTGGAGATGCAATCGTCCTAATAAATCATAGAGCACGCCTTCACGAAGACCACCATCTGAAAAATTAAGCTGGTCCAGATCGAGACTGTCAAATATTGCCAGCAATATTGCGATCCCCCCGGGAAAGACTGGTAGACGTTCTTTCTTTAATCCGGAAAGGCTGAGTTCCTTGACATGTTCGCATTCGAGGATCTTGTCACGCAGTGTAATCAAGGCATCATGGGTAACCACCTTGCCTCCACCCAATTGACCATGTACTACTTCAGAAACTGCCTTAATGGTCCCTGATGTGCCAATTTCCAGATCCCAGCCCAGGTGTTTATACGTTCGAACAATGGGCAGTAATTGCAATTTCGCGGTAAGAAAGGCCTTATCAAAACTTTTGCGGCTAAGTTTACCATCGACGAAATAGCGTTCACTCATAGAAACACAACCCATAAACAGACTTTCCATTGTAAGCGGCTTAACACCTTCTCCAATAATTATTTCTGTGCTACCTCCACCAATATCTACCACAATTCGACGCTCATTGGGTCTCGAAATCGCGTAGGTTGTTCCCTGGTAAATCAAGCGTGCCTCTTCGATACCCGAAATAATTTCTATCGGGTGGCCCAGTGACTCTTCGGCGGCCGCTAGGAATCCACTGGTATCTTTTGCTCTTCGCAAAGCATTGGTTCCAATTGCGCGAACAGAATCTGCATGCATGTCACGCAACCTCTGCCCGAATCGTTCAAGGCATGCCAAAGCACGTTCAGCGGCTTTTTTGTTTAATTGCTGCGATTCACTGAGTCCGGCGCTTAGTCGCACCATTTCACGTATCCGATCTACAATCTTTAATCGCCCATTATGGTTATTGGCTACAACCATGTGAAAGCTATTGGATCCGAGGTCTATTGCGGCAATTACTTCAGGATTGGTTTTCTCTTTCAATCCCAATGAAGACTGCACAGAGTCAGATGAAGCCAATGAAAATTCCTTGTTTTATTATTTGCGTTCCAGCAATGCCCTGCCATTGCCCGTGTCCATGACCACTCCTTCTGGTGTAATGGCGGCTACTAGCGGTCCGCCCCCAGGCAATCGATCTCCCTCTTTGTATTTGGTCATATTTATAAGAACAAATCGATTCTTTACATTACTGTCATAGACGTGAACATTTATTTCATACTGACTTAAACGAGACCTTTCGGAAGGTGAAAGATCTGTAAATTCGCGCACATCGCCAGAATCTGTTCTTGCTGGTCGAGTTGCGACTGGTTCGGGCAATTCAACTTTTCGGGAAGGTTCCGACAGAGGTTGCGTAGAATAACGAACTGGAGGTGTTTTTTTCGCAATACCTGAAACCCTGGGTTTACTCGCGAGTTTAGGTTTGCGGACTTTTGAAACTTGAGCCTCTTCACGCAAGGACAATGCCGGCTCTTGGGATAACGGTACCAAATTCGAATGTGCGGGTTTCTCCAATAAAGCCGGCTCGGCCACAACATCCTGATCCAGACTGGAATGAACAGGTTCCACCGCCCCTAACGTTTGTTCAACTTTTTGATTGCTTTTTGACGCGACTTCCTGTTGTTCAACAGAAATATCTTTGTTTACGTTCTGAGTGAAATTTTGCGAATCGTCTTTCAATAAAAAACCGGCGAGCAGAAAACCACCCAGCACTAAATTTACTAGCAAGGCCAGAAGTATCCATTTTTTTATCCGATCTTCCTTTATCGAGGAATTCCCCACGTAACGCGCTGGATCGAGAACAGTTCCGTTCTCGCTACGCCGCTCCTGCTCAGCTCGAGACAAGGCATCCAGAATCATTGACATAAATTAACCCTTGTTTCCCTGAATCAACTTTGGTGCAGCATTAGAAGCGTTAACATTTGCCAGGGCAATAAAAGTTTCACGGCCTACGATACCATCCGCCTTTATTCCCTGACGCAACTGAAAGGCGGCAACACGATCAGCCAATTGATTATTGAACTGCAGGTTTTCTGCAGAATACTCTGCCTGTTCTTTCCCTTCCAACTGATCCAACTGGTGACGTAACCATAATACGTCTGGTCCAATGAACCCTGTTGCGAGCGATTCATTATTAGGAAATGGCGGTTTCCAGAAAATCACATAATTTCCTGTCCAGAGTCCTTCCAACTCCGATAACGCTACGGTGGCGCGAGTATCAAGGATAGTAAGTATTGCCTTGCTTTCCTTTAATTCGCTTAACACGCCATAGACCAGCTGCTCTCCCCCTGCGCGAATTTCAATTACCGCAGGTCGATTGTATTGCTTTAATTCTTCAAATGTTCCTTGGCCAAATATACATCGCATGCCGGCGTTGATTGCCCGGGTACATGCAGTGCTTCCAGTATAAGCAGTGTAATCTCTTTCCCATATCTTAAACATTCTGGTAAATGCCGTAGCAGTAGTCGCGAGTCCAGACTTTGCAGCGACGAGTTGAGAAAATTTTGTTTGTTCCGGATCAGCTCTCACCACTTCGTTAGTTGTAATCGGCTGTGTAGTCAGTAATTTTTTCCCGATTGACGCTAATGGTTTTACAGTGTTTTTCACGGACATCTCCACCGCACCATTTGCGGCATTGGCAACCGAGCTATCAACTACCTCGTCATTTTTACTCAGAAATACGCCCCACAATCCAAAGGCAAAAATTAAGACTGCTGTCGAAACTACAGCCGCACTAAGCCAATTGAAATCTGAAGTCCGCTTCGGCGATTTGCCCAGCACCTCCAATGCTGCACTGCTGACAACGTCCTTTTTTATGAGGGGAAGATTAGCGCCGTACGCACCTATTAATGCGCGCTCACACAATGTGTTGATCAACCTCGGGATACCACGTGATAAACGATAAATTTCACGCACTGCGGATCGTGTAAATATTTCTCTTGTGACGCCGGCAACTTTCAGACGATGTGCAATATACTCACCGGTCTCTTCTCTGGTCAATGGCGTTAGATGAAAACGCGCAGTGATTCGTTGGGCGAGCTGCCGTAGTTCGGGCCGACTTAACATAGTCTGCAATTCTGGCTGACCAATTAAAATTATTTGCAGTAACTTTTGAGTAGAAACTTCCAGGTTTGTAAGAAGGCGAACTTGTTCTAGCACTTCGAATGCAAGATTTTGAGCTTCATCAATCACTACAACGATACGTTGCCCCTGACCATACGCTTTAAGCAGGTACAGATTTAATCGATCAATGAGTGCTTTTAGACTTCCCGCATTTTTCGGATAATTGATTTGCAGCTCATCGCAGATTGACGCGACCAGCTCAAGGGCCGATTGCTTGGGATTAAGGATCAGCGCAACACGAACATTATCGGTAATACTCGCTAGCGCACTGCGACATAAAGTTGTCTTGCCAGTGCCTACCTCACCAGTCAAAAGAACAAATCCACCGGCTTCATCTGCACCGTAAAGCAAATGCGCAAATCCGTCACGATGACGGCGACTCATATATAAGAATCGCGGATCAGGCGTGATCTGAAAGGGCTTTTCTGTTAATCCAAAATATTCAAGATACATGAGATGTACCAGACAGGGCTCAGTCCAAAACCTATTCTACTGGCAAGCCAGATCGAGTGTAAAACCAGGTTTCAAGTGAACTTCCTTCAAAGTAATGTCTTCTATTCCTTACTACATTAAAATCAACACGATAGCTTCACTCATTTAGACCAACGTCGCTAATCACTTGCATCAGCGATCGCACAACCTCACCAATCAGCAGTGATTCCCCCAATAGGCTTCCTATCATAAAGCCCTTGGGCCATTAAAGAGCTGAATGCTCACAAATGGTAAGGTTTAATTGCTGCTCTTATATCTTGCGCCAGGTGGTACCGTCCGGTCGATCCAGAATTTCTATACCCATACCCGCGAGCTGGTCTCGAATGCCATCAGCGGTCGAAAAGTCTTTATTTGCCCGCGCGAAATTGCGCTGTTCGATCAACTGCTCTATCGAATTTGCATCGATGCCTCCGTCACCCACGCCAAACCAGGATTCTGGTTCCTGCTGCAGCAATCCCAGCTGCCCCCCACATTCGAGCAAGGCGCCCTTCAATTCGGCCTTTAATTCATCCTCTGTTGCACTATTCGCCTGCTTGGCAATGGCGTGTAGTTCACTGAAGGCTAGCGGGGTATTGATATCTTCCCTCAGTGCATCGTAAAAATTTTTTGTGATCGCTGCCGCGGGAGTTTTTGCCCGAATAGTACTTATTTCTTCCAGTGCACCATACAATCGATCCAGGCTTTTCTTCGATGACGACAGTAATTCATCGGTCCAGTCCAGCGGACTTCTGTAATGTGTACTCAACAATGCATACCGAACGGCCTCTCCGGGCGCTTCCTTCAACAGGTCATGGACCAGCAATACATTGCCAATCGACTTGGACATTTTTTCATGATTCACATTCACAAACCCGTTATGAATCCAGTAACGACAGAATGTTTTCCCATCATGCGCACAGGTTCCTTGCGCAATCTCATTTTCATGATGCGGGAAAATTAAATCCTGACCGCCTCCATGTATATCAATCGACTCACCAAGATGTTTTTCAATCATGGTAGAACATTCGATATGCCAACCTGGTCGACCGGATCCCCATGGGCTATCCCATGCCGGTTGCTCCGCTGTAGAAGGCTTCCACAAAACAAAATCAGCAGGATCTCTTTTATACGGCGCCACCTCAACACGTGCCCCGGCAATCATGTCTTCCCGGTTGCGACCTGATAATTCACCGTACCTTTCATAGGCAGGCACATTAAAAAGTACATGCTGTTGTTCTTCGTATGCATATCCCTTTTCTATCAGCTTTTCTATCATCACGATGATTTCATCGATATGTTCCGTAGCGCGCGGTTCAACATCAGGCATTTGCACCCCGAGTGTTGCCATATCTTCATGATAAATATCGGTATAGCGGCTGGTTACCACATTGATCGCAACACCCTCTTCCAGAGCTGCTGCATTAATCTTGTCATCTACGTCCGTAAGATTGCGTGCGTACACTACATTTGGAAATTCCATTCGTAACAATCGAACGAGGACATCGAACACTACTGCCGGGCGCGCATTGCCGATATGAGCATAGCTATACACAGTAGGTCCACACACATACATTGTCACCCGATCAGGATCAATCGGTTCAAACAATTGCTTTTTTCGCGTCAGTGTATTGTAAAGTTTAATACTCATCATTCATTCAATAGGCAGGACTAGAGAAGATACCGTTTCAAACCAGGCATCTGATTTGTTTCCCCCATGCCAAACAAAGTGCGAAGTTTAATTTGATTGCTGGTCGGAGTGAGAGGATTTGAACCTCCGACCCCTGCCTCCCGAAGACAGTGCTCTACCAAGCTGAGCTACACTCCGATTACCGATCAGCGCGAGCAAGTATACGAGCTGTCGTGGAATTTTAATAGATTCGGGAAACGGAGAATTCCACCAAACTGCTTAGCGCAGTTTTATAGGGACCGTCAGACAAACAGCTAACAGCATTCTTTGCTCTCTCGGCTTCCTGCAACGCAACTTGCTGTGCGTAATCCAGCGCATTGGTTGCAAGAATGATTTCGATGACCTGCTCCAGTGAATCCCGATCGCCATTTTTTATGACTCGCCTTAATTCCTTCACCTGAGCGGGACTACCACTTCTCAATGCATAGATTATTGGCAGCGTGGGTTTCCCCTCAGCCAGATCATCGCCAATATTTTTCCCCAGGGTCTCACTATCGGCACGATAGTCCAGCACATCATCAATTAACTGAAAAGCCGTTCCGAGATGGATTCCATAGGCAGACAAACCCCTCTCAACCTCGGCTGACTTATTGGCCAAAATGGGCCCTAACTGAGCTGCCGCTTCGAACAGTTTTGCAGTTTTACAGCGAATTACATCCATATATTGCTGTTCCGTAGTATCTGGCTCATTGCAATTCAACAACTGCAATACCTCACCTTCAGCAATTGTGTTTGAAGCGCTTGCCAACACCTCCATTACGCGCATATCTCCCACTTGCACCATCATCTCGAACGAGCGGGAAAAAATAAAATCCCCCACCAGCACACTCGCCTCGTTTCCCCATATAGAGTTCGCGGTTTCTTTTCCACGACGCAAATCAGAGGCGTCAACCACATCGTCGTGCAGCAGGGTTGCAGTGTGAATAAATTCGATGATTGCGGCGGTAAGGAAATGTTTTTCACCCCGATAATCAGCGGCCCTGGCAGACAAAATGGCTAATACCGGGCGAAGGCGTTTGCCGCCACTATTAACGATGTACTCACCCATTTGCTCAATCAGGGCCACATCGGAATGCAGCTGCGCCCGGATATGCGAATTAACGCCCTCCATGTCCTCTGCTACAAGTGCTTGTATTTCATTAAGTTGCATGACTTTTTCCATTCGCTCGAACCTTACATAATGAAGTGTCATATAAAAGTAGGCAAGGTGTTTGACCTGGCTGCCCTATATCGCTAGAATTTCGCGCTCTTTTCCTTGAGTAAATCATGATGTATGCAGTTATCGCCACGGGCGGAAAGCAATATCGCGTTGAAGAAGGCGATATCCTGCGAGTCGAAAAATTAAGTGTTGAAGAAGGTGCGACCGTGGACTTCGACCAGGTGCTTATGGTGGGAGCAGGAGAAGAGGTAAGTATTGGCACACCCTATTTGGAAGGTGGCAAGGTTAGCGCCGAAGTACGGACCCACGGTCGTGGTGACAAAGTCGAGATCGTGAAATTTAATCGACGCAAGCACCATCGCAAGCAGATGGGACACCGCCAACCCTACACAGAATTAGTAATCAAAAAGATTAACAAATAGAGCATTTCTGATGGCACATAAGAAAGCAGGCGGAAGTACCAGAAACGGTCGCGATTCTGAATCAAAACGACTTGGAGTTAAATGTTTCGGTGGTCAACAGGTTACAGCTGGAAACATCATTCTGCGTCAGCGTGGCACCAAGTTTCATCCAGGAGAAAATGTTGGCCTGGGACGTGACCACACAATTTTCGCCAAGGCTGATGGTGTTGTGAAGTTTGAAATCAAGGGACCCAAAAGCCGTAAATACGTTAGTGTGGTTAGCGGATAACGGGCTTCGTAGTACATAAAAGAATTCTAAAAGGCCCCGTAATACGGGGCCTTTTTTATGCCTGCTCATTCGCTAACCCTGTAATATGCTTATGTTACGGGCTCGCTTACAGAGAAAGTTTGTTCTGCCCAACCCAGCTACCCAGAAAAAGTTAGTACTTAATAATGAAATTTGTCGATGAAGCTACAATTACCGTCCATGGCGGCAGTGGCGGCAATGGCTGCCTTAGCTTTCGTCGTGAGCGCTTCATCCCGAAAGGCGGGCCTGACGGGGGTGATGGCGGAGATGGCGGAAATGTTTACCTAAAAGCACGAGAAGGAATTAATACACTCGCTGATTTCCGTTATACCCGAACTTTTAGAGCTGAACGCGGTACTGATGGCCGTGGGCGTAATTGCACCGGCAAGTCGGGAGCCGATTTAACTATTGATGTGCCGGTCGGAACAGAAGTATTCGATAATCAGACAGACGAATGTATCGGCGATCTGACCCGGCCTGATCAGATTCTGCTGGTAGCCAATGGAGGCTTCCATGGTATGGGTAATGCACGCTTTAAGAGTTCCACCAACCGCGCTCCACGCAAGACGACCAAGGGTACAGAGGGTGACGTACGCGAATTGCGGCTGGAATTAAAACTGCTGGCCGATGTTGGACTACTGGGTCTACCCAGTGTCGGCAAATCTTCTTTGATTACGGCTGTTTCAGATGCCCGCCCGAAGATTGCGGACTATCCATTTACAACATTACACCCTAATCTTGGTGTTGTGCGTGTAGGGCCTCTCCAGAGTTTTGTTATGGCAGACTTGCCAGGCTTGATTGAAGGTGCATCACAAGGTCAGGGCCTGGGAATACAATTTTTGAAGCATTTATCACGTTGTCGCTTATTGCTGCATATGGTTGATTTACCACAAAGCAGTACGCAAGACAGCGCCGCAATTCAGTTTGATACACTGGACAACGAACTCCGAGAGTATGGGGATTCTGTTTCCGGCAAGGATCGTTGGCTTGTGTTGAACAAAGTTGATTTATTGCCCGAAGATGAAATAGATAAGACCGTGCAAAAGTGTATTAAAGATATTGACTGGCAGTTGCCCTATTACGTGGTTTCAACAATTACGCGAACCGGTTTAAATGAACTTTGTAATGACATTATTCATTATTTAGATCGCTATGAAGAAAGCAACTAATAATAACAACGTTGGGAAACGCTGGGTAATTAAGATCGGCAGTTCGCTGGTCACTAACGATGGCCAAGGTCTTAACCAGGCAGCAATTCACCAGTGGGCTCAGGAAATTGCCGCACTGATAGAGCAGGGTTATGAATTGATCCTGGTGTCTTCCGGAGCAGTGGCCGAAGGAATGTCCCGCCTGGGTTGGACGCAAAGACCCCACGCACTGCACGAGCTTCAAGCCGCAGCTGCAGTCGGACAAATGGGCTTAGTGCAAGCCTATGAGAAGAATCTCCAGGGTCACGGACTACATAGCGCTCAAGTATTACTGACTCACGAGGATCTGCATGACAGGAACCGGTACATCAATGCTCGCTCAACACTTTGCACCTTACTGAAACTTGGTGTCATACCGGTTGTTAATGAAAACGACACGGTTGCCACGGATGAAATAAAGTTTGGTGATAATGATAATCTGGCAGCACTGGTAGCCAACTTAGTGGGAGCCGATGTACTGATTATTCTTACGGATCAAAAAGGCATATACGACAAGAACCCGCAAGAGCATGAAGACGCAACATTAATTACATACTGCAATGCAAATGACAAAGTGCTGGACCGGGCAGCTGGGCCATCTCATCATAGCCTTGGACGTGGCGGCATGCTTACCAAGGTCACTGCTGCGCGTCGAGCGGAGCGATCCGGCACCACCACAATCATTACATCCGGCAAACAGACCAACGCTCTACTTGCCATTGCCAATGGCGATTTTGCTGGCACAACCATAGCTCCTGCCACTGAGCCCTTGAACGCAAGGAAACAATGGATTGCCAATCAATTACAGTTGGTTGGCACAATCCACCTCGACGCGGGCGCCTCCAAAGTCATTTTGTCCGGTGGGGCCAGTCTTTTGCCGGTGGGTGTCAAGGCTGTAGACGGTGAATTCAAGCGCGGCGATCTTGTAGCCTGTCTGGACCAACATGGCATGGAGATTGCGCGCGGTCTGATCAATTATAATTCCGAGGAAACTCGCCTGATTCAGGGCAAGGTTTCGAATGAAATCGAAAAAATACTCGGTTATGTCGATGAGCCCGAATTAATTCACAGAGACAACCTGGCCATCCTGTGAGGACAGCGCATACTATTTTCTGAAATTAAGGGAACGTGTCGCGAATTTAGACCAGATTAACCAGTGCGCTTACATTGCACGAATGCGTGCATTCATTCGACGCTTGTGACGAGCCGCCTTATTAGTATGAATGATCCCTTTACGTGCAGATGAGTCAATTACCGGCATTGCGGCAGAAAATAACTTGCGGGCATTTTCCTGATCTCCTGACTCGATGGCCTTCATCACATTCTTTATATAGGTACGCATGCGTGAACGTAACCCCATATTGTGCTGTCGACACTTTTCAGCCTGTCGAGCTCTTTTTCGAGCAGAAGCGATATTTGCCAAGATCTGTCCTTTGTTATGCTGGTTTGTTAAGGGCGCGGTACTATGCGATTTTCACCGTTAAATGTCAACACATAGCCGCGTAATAGGCGCAGTCCGTGCAAACCCCATGGTTATGAGTTAGAGTCTTTTCCCTTATAAATCAAACAACTATAGCTAGTGAGCAAGAAGCCATTTAAATCCACACTGACGGTAGGAGGCGCTACTTTTGTTTCCCGCATCTTCGGCTACGTCCGTGATGCCGTCATCTTTATCGTGTTTGGTGCCAATGCTTCTACAGACGCCTTTTTTGTTGCTTTTCGTATCCCCAATTTTCTGCGTAGATTATTTGCCGAAGGGGCATTTTCACAGGCATTTGTTCCTGTTATGGCTGCAAATTTACACGAAAGTGAGACAGCGTTTCATCGCCTGATCGACCATGTCACCGGCTTATTGTCGCTCGTGCTGATCGCTATTACCGTGCTAGGCGTTCTCGCCTCTCCATGGTTGATCTTCATCTTTGCTCCCGGGTTCGACGATTCCCAGCAAAAATTACTTGCGAGCGACCTCCTCAAAATCACATTCCCCTATTTGCTGTTCATTTCGTTAACCGCCCTCGCCGGCAGCATTTTAAATATGCGTCGCAAATTCGCAGTGCCCGCTTTGACTCCGGTACTTCTAAATGTGTCATTAATTATGGCGGCAGTTTGGTTAGCACCTCAGATGGAGCAACCCGTTTATGCGCTTGCATGGGGTGTATTCATTGCGGGTATCGCCCAACTATTATTTCAAGTTCCGTTTTTAATCAAAGAACGTGGTTTACCACGCCCTAAACTCCATGGTGCTTCGGAAGGCGTAAATAAAATTCTGAAACTGATGCTGCCAGCTATATTTGGTTCTTCCATTGTTCAAATAAATTTATTAGTAGATACAATGATTGCGTCGTTTCTTGCCGAAGGAAGCATTAGCTGGCTGTATATCTCTGACCGATTTGTCGAATTACCACTGGCGCTGTTTGGCATCGCTACGGCAACAGTAATATTGCCAATGTTGTCAAAACAACATGTAGCTGCGCAAACAAGGCAGTTTGATATGACACTTCAATGGGCTATGAAGATTTCCCTGTTAATCTGCATACCCGCGATGCTGGGGCTCATCGTTCTGGCCAGTCCTATCCTGTCCACACTGGTACAATATCGACAGTTTAATGTAGTCGATACCCAGATGGCCTCCATGAGTCTGATGGCTTACGCAGTAGGACTGCCGGCTTTTATCTATATAAAAGTTCTCGCACCGGGCTTTTATGCACGCCAGGACACTAAAACTCCCGTAAAAATAGGCATTATTGCCATGCTGGCTAATATAGCTCTTAATCTGCTGTTCGTTTGGCTTTGGCATCGAATGAATCTCCCCGGCGCCCATACAGGACTCGCGCTTGCAACATCACTGTCTGCATATATAAATGCGAGCCTGTTACTACTAAGCCTTAAAAATGCACAAGTACTTGCACAACTTCAGAGTTGGTTTCCATTAGTAATAAAAGTACTGTGTAGTGCTTTTTTAATGTTTGGTGTGCTGAAGTATTTGGTTCCTGACATTACAGTCTGGTCACAATGGCAGGTCTTGCCGAGATTTGGATCTCTAGTGGGATTCATTACGCTTGGTTTAGTTATATATGCAGTTTCTCTTTATTTACTCGGGCTACGATTCTCTCAGTTTAGGTTTTCATTCATTGATCGCTAATTCGCCATGAAACTGACTCGCGGCAGCAATAGACTTGCCTCCCTTAACCAGCCCACTATCGTAACGGTAGGAAATTTCGATGGCATCCATGTTGGTCACCAGGAAATTATTCACTATGTAATAGACCAGGGGAAACAGTATAATTTGCGGTCCGTTATATTAAGTTTTGAACCCACTCCCAAAGAATTTTTTGCAGGGAAAAACGCTCCTCCAAGGATATATTCACTTCGCGACAAGTACGAAATTGCAAAATCATTACAAATTGACCATTTTGTATGTTTACGATTTTGCGAATCGCTAGCAAAGATGCCAGCGAAAGACTTTGTAAATGAAATTTTATTTGAGGCATTGAACACAAGAATATTGGTGGTCGGAGATGATTTTCGTTTCGGACATAACCGTCTCGGTGACATTGAATTATTAAAAACAATGGGGGAATCTTTGGGATTCAGTGTCGAAGATAAAGACACTATCCTGCGCGCTAATACACGGGTTAGTAGCTCTTTGATTCGAGAAAAATTGGCGACTGGAGACTTTGAAGAGGCACGTTCACTGTTGGGACGATGGTTTGAAGTCAGTGGTCGAGTATTTCACGGAGACAAAAAAGGTCGAACAATAGGTTTCCCAACGGCAAATATAATATTAAATCGTCGCATTACGCCGTTACGAGGGGTGTTTGTTGTAACGGCTACTCACGAGAATAACGCCTGGAAGGCAGTTGCCAATATCGGTCATCGGCCTACCGTTAATGGTAAACGTGACCAACTCGAAGTCCATCTACTGGACAGCGCAGAAAATTTATATGGCCAAAGATTGCGAATCAGGTTTCTGGCCAGGCTGAGGGACGAGCAAAAATTTTCTTCTTTAGATGAACTTAAACATCAAATATCATTAGACGTACAACAAGCCAAAGAATATTTCAGCAAAAGGACCTAGCACCGCGTGACTCAGGACTACAAGCATACTCTTAACCTGCCAAAGACCAGCTTTCCAATGAAAGGAAATCTTGCTCAACGGGAACCAGAAACATTAAAACGCTGGCAGGAGATGAACATCTACGATTTAATTCGTAGGGAATGCGCTGGTCGAACAAAAAAGTTCACCCTGCATGATGGCCCTCCTTACGCTAATGGTGACATCCACATTGGCCATGCCGTCAACAAAATCCTCAAAGATATCATCGTAAAAAGCAAAACATTCAGCGGTTACGATGCTCCCTTCGTGCCCGGATGGGACTGCCATGGACTGCCTATTGAGGTAATGGTCGAGAAGAAAAAAGGCAAACCGGGCCAGAAAATTAGCAAGAAAGATTTTCGGCTGGCCTGTCGCGAGTATGCGCAAAAACAGATCGATCGGCAACGCGAAGATTTTATCCGTCTGGGAGTTTTTGCTGACTGGCAGAATCCCTACCTTACTATGAACTTTGCATTTGAAGCAGACATTGTACGCGCACTTGGAAAAGTGATTGCCAATGGTCATTTGGTAAAAGGATTTAAGCCAGTTTACTGGAGTGTTGCCAGTGGGTCGGCCCTGGCTGAAGCAGAAGTTGAATACAAAGAAAAAAAATCTTATGCAATCGATGTGCGATTCACTCCCGCAGATCAGGCTGCCTTTAAAAAAATATTTAATGATTTAAAAGACGGACTTGATGCCCATGTGGTGATCTGGACAACTACACCCTGGACTTTACCAGCAAACCAGGCTGTAAGTCTGCACCCGTCCTTGGAATACTCTTTATTAGAAATTAGCATCGACAAACAGCGTGAATATATTCTTATCGCCAAAGATTTGATCGACTCAACATTACAGAGACTTAACATTGATGAATATTTGGAAGTCGGATCCTGTATTGGCAACGAGCTGGAACATTTGCTGTTACAGCATCCGTTTTATAACAAGACAGTACCAATCCTTCTTGGTGAGCATGTAACCACGGAAGCCGGTACGGGTGCAGTACATACTGCCCCTGATCATGGCATGGATGATTTTATCGTGGGCCAGAAGTATGGCCTAGACACTTTGGATATTGTTGATGACAATGGAGTGTATCGTGAACAGGTAGAACTATTTGCCAAACAACACGTACATAAAGTGGATGAGGCCATCATCCAAACACTGATTGGTAATAATAAACTGCTGCATCAGCATCAGATTACCCATAGTTTCCCTCATTGCTGGCGAACCAAAACACCATTGATATTCAGAGCAACACCACAATGGTTTATCAGTATGGAAAAAAACCATCTGCTTAACCGTTCAAAGGAGGAAGTAGAAAATGTGCAGTGGTTTCCCGATTGGGGTAAGGCGCGAATAAACAGTATGTTGGAAAATAGCCCAGACTGGTGTGTTTCTCGACAACGCACCTGGGGAGTGCCAATACCTTTGTTCATTCACGAAAAAACTCAGGAGTTACACCCCGATACCACACAACTTATTGAGCAGGTTGCACAAAAAATCGAAACAAAAGGGATCCAAGCCTGGTTCGATCTCGATCCGAAAGAACTACTGGGTGATAATTCGTCGGAATACGTAAAAGTAACGGATACGCTTGATGTCTGGTTTGACTCCGGCGTCACTCACGAAGCTGTTTTACAGCGAAACAATCAACTCCAATTCCCGGCTGATTTGTATCTGGAAGGTTCCGATCAACATCGTGGCTGGTTTCAATCCTCGCTAAAGACCAGTATCGCAATCAATGATTGCGCACCTTACAAGTCCGTTTTAACACACGGATTCACTGTCGATGCCAAGGGCCGCAAGATGTCAAAATCTTTAGGGAATGTTATTGCTCCCCAAAAAGTTTTTAAATCTCTTGGAGCTGACATTCTGCGACTATGGGTTGCATCGAGTGATTTCAGCAGCGAGATGAATGTTTCAGATGAAATTTTGAAACGCACTGCAGACTCATACCGTCGCATGCGCAATACAGTGCGTTACCTGTTATCAAATCTGCACGGCTTTGATCCCGAACAGGACATGTTGGAACACACAAATCTGCTCGCACTTGATCGATGGATTGTGCATAAAACTGCACGATTACAGCAACAGATCATTGATCACTATGCTCGTTATGAATTTCACCAGCTTTATCAGTTGTTACATAACTTTTGCATCATAGATTTAGGTGGGCTATACCTGGACATCATCAAAGACCGCGTCTATACCACTCAGACAAATAGTATAGCGCGAAGATCGGCGCAAACTGCTGCATACCATATCGCGCAAACTGTGTCTCGATGGTTCGCGCCAATTATGAGCTTTACCGCCGAAGAAGCTTTTGCACATATACCGAAAAACGAAACTCAATCAATATTTACAGCCACTTGGTATGAACAATTATCGCAGCTAAACGATGACGAGCTTTTAAACGAATCCGCATGGAACCTGATTTTCGATGTTCGTCAAACAGCATTAAAAGTATTAGAGGAATTGCGCGAACAAGGCGGGATCGGTTCCGGCCTGGACGCCGAAGTGAAGATATTTTGCAGTGATAAAGTTTCTAATGTACTGGCACTAATAGAAGATGAACTACGCTTTGTACTCATAACTTCGCGCGCAGATGTTTGCCCTATCGAGCAGTCACCTGCAAATGGGCCGACGTTTACATTACAGAATGGTGAAGACATCAAAATATCAGTAACTAAATCCATACATGCAAAATGTGTTCGGTGCTGGCATCTGAGAAGCGATGTAGGAGAAAATAACCAGCACCCGGAACTTTGTGGTCGATGCATTGAAAACGTCGATGGAAAAGGAGAAACCAGAAAATATGCGTAAGTGGTTAATTCTGATTTGCGTGCTCACAGCTTTAGATCAGATAACTAAACAAATTGCGCAGGAATCGCTGAATTTTGCCGAACCTGTACCGATCGTACCTTTTTTAAATTTTATGCTGGTTTACAACACCGGAGCCGCCTTTAGTTTTCTAAGCGATGCAGGTGGCTGGCAACGCTGGTTTTTTATCGTGCTTTCACTCGGAGTCTGTGTGTACCTATTGATCTGGCTGCGCACTCTAAGGGATCAGCATCTAATTTTAGGCACTGGATTAAGCTTTATTCTAAGCGGCGCTCTCGGCAACCTTTTTGATCGCTTATTGTATGGAAAAGTTACTGATTTTATTGACTTTTACTACCCTACCAACGAACAATGTCTGTTCTTCTTTTTTTCTCTTCGACACAATACCTGTCATTGGCCAACGTTTAATATTGCAGATATTCTCATTACTATAGGTGCCGGAATATTAATACTTCAACTGTTTAAGGATCAAGCACATCAACATGAGTCACGTTGAAATTAAACTGGCCAACCCTCGCGGTTTTTGCGCGGGAGTAGACCGAGCCATTGAAATCGTAGAGCGTGCGTTGGAACAGTTTGGCGCGCCAATTTATGTACGACATGAGGTAGTACATAATCGTTTTGTTGTTGAGTCACTGCGCAAGAAAGGTGCCGTATTTGTCGACGAGCTGGAAGAAGTACCAAACAACGCTACTGTAATTTTCAGTGCGCATGGGGTCGCGCAGTCTGTACGTAATGAAGCATCTCGGCGCAAGCTTACTGTGTTCGATGCAACCTGCCCTCTGGTAACCAAGGTGCATATGGAAGTTGTACGCAACTGTAAACGCGGTCGCGATACGATTTTAATCGGGCACAAAGGCCACCCGGAGGTAGAAGGAACCATGGGGCAGTGCATTGATGAGTACGGAGGTCAGATCATACTGGTTGAATCACCAGATGATGTAGAAGCCATTGAAGTAAGCAATACCGATCAGGTTTCCTATGTTACCCAAACTACCTTATCTG
>CAJIBE010000045.1_pt1 | contig 89282 bp, 83 predicted proteins | sample 9199301 | NCBI WGS metagenome assembly CAJIBE01 (sample SAMEA7708291, study PRJEB35096) | sediment metagenome | biome: marine neritic benthic zone biome [ENVO:01000025]; feature: sediment [ENVO:00002007]; material: shallow marine sediment [ENVO:03000034] sea grass bed [ENVO_01000059] ... | reverse complement strand
CCATCAATTTTATGAAGCATTTCCAAAACTATATCTGGCATACAAAAACTAAAGTGATTTCCTGCTGTATCTTTTAGCGGAATTTGCTTCTGTAATTGAGATCGAGCTATTTTTATCCCGCCCCACCAAAGCTCGTGGTCTAGTCCTTTCGGTGGTTTCTTGTGTTTTAATTTTGACCAGTGTACGTATGCGCCTTTCACCGTTGGACAAGGCAAATTGCCAGATGGTGAAAATAACTTATCCCAACCTTCTGGCTTAATTTTGTCCATTATCTCTTTCAGAGATGGAGCATCTTCTGGTCTTTTCATAGGACTATCATAACTATCAATTATTAATTTATTGATAGTTAAACTATAGCACTATCTATCAAATATCTACAGATTGATAGATAATGACACTGGCTTATCAAATCGTATTCGAAACTATCCTGTGATTCCACGCAATGCACTCTGACAATAACGATTAGAATTATAACTAATTGAAATAATTTAAAAATTTATAGAAAGACTAGAGATTATTAATTCGCTGTTCAATGACTGCTTTCGGCCAAAGGGAGTCACTAGAGAGTGAATTTGGTGCAATTAATCATAACTCCGGCCAACCAATCACCACCAACCTCAATTATGTATTCGTAATAGCCTTTTGAATGATCCAGTGTGGAACATTGTACTTGGTGGTGATTTATTAAATTTGTAGGACTCATAATCCTTTGGTCGAAGGTTCCAGTCCTACCGGACCCACCAGCATTTCACAGCGCGTAATGAATTACCGGATTCCGGCCATATGCTCTGTCTTCCAATGCCACTAAATTGGCTAAGAGGCCAGGACTGCAATATCGCTCCAGTAAGCTTGAATGCGTCTTCCTAGTAGCCAAAATAAAATCTATTTATTAGCATTACTTATGGATGCTATTAAAATCTTTTATGTAACTCACTTGAGTGTGTTGTAACCAAATGATAGGGTCTGGGTCTGCGACGCAGGTGGCTTATGCGGATAGTAATCGCACCTAGTCAGATTTATTCGGGAAAGCAGATTCTTCTTAGGAGTCGAATCAATAGCTTGGTCGTAGAATTAATTTACCCTAGTAAATTTCATACATAGGTAGAAATTAACGGGTAAAACAAATTGGTCCAGCTGAATATACAACGATAACAACTCAGCTATATTGACCATTCACGCTGAATTTAATTTTATATTCACACGATGGCAAGAGCGGGAAGCAATTTCCGTCAACAGGTAACTTACGATAGGGTTTTTACTATATGACTACTAGTCCAACAAACAATACAAAACTTTTAAATTGGGTCGATGAAATGGCCGCTTTGTGCAAACCAGATGACATCGTCTGGTGTGACGGTTCAACGGCCGAGTACGACAGACTGTTTAGCATGCTGGTTGAAAATGGCACTGCCACTAAACTTAACGAAGCGAAAAGACCAAACAGCTATATCATTCGCTCTGATCCCTCTGATGTAGCCCGGGTAGAAGACCGCACCTACATCTGCAGTGAAAAAGAAGAAGATGCTGGGCCCACAAACCATTGGATGGATCCAGCCAAAATGCGCAAAGAATTAAATACCCTATTTACTGGGTGTATGCGCGGACGAACTATGTATGTGATTCCTTTTAGCATGGGCCCAATTGGTTCAGACATTGCAAAAATTGGTGTTCAGCTAACTGATTCAGCTTACGCAGTAGTAAATATGCACATTATGGCAAGAGTAGGAACCAAAGTGCTTGAAGTATTGGGTAACGATGGCGAGTACGTTCCATGCATTCATACCGTGGGTGCTCCGCTTGAAAAAGGCCAAAAAGATGTTGCCTGGCCATGCAATGATACGAAATACATTACTCATTATCCTGAAACCAGAGAAATCTGGTCATTTGGCTCCGGATATGGCGGCAATGCTTTACTTGGTAAAAAATGTTTTGCCCTTCGTATTGCATCTAACCAGGCTCGAGATGAAGGTTGGATGGCAGAGCACATGTTAATTCTGAAAATTACTAGCCCAGAAAACGAAGTTCGCTACATTGCCGCTGCTTTTCCAAGTGCTTGTGGAAAAACCAACCTGGCGATGATGGAACCAACTATTCCGGGTTGGAAAGTTGAATGTGTTGGTGACGACATTTGCTGGATGAAATTTGGTGAAGACGGACAACTACATGCAATTAACCCAGAGTCAGGATTCTTTGGGGTTGCACCGGGTACGGGGGATCATTCAAATCCTCACGCGATGACGACTCTCAGAAAGAACAGCATCTTTACCAATGTAGCAACAACTGACGATGGAGATGTCTGGTGGGAAGATATGACAGATGAGCCTCCTGCACATTGTATCTCTTGGTTAAATGAAGACTGGACACCGGACTCTGACAAACCAGCTGCCCATCCAAACGCGCGCTTTACTACACCGGCAGGTCAATGCCCAGTAATTGCAGATGAATGGGAAGATCCGAAAGGGGTGCCAATTAGTGCCTTTTTATTTGGTGGTCGCAGATCAACGACCATACCATTGGTGAGTGAAGCGTTTAATTGGGATCACGGTACATTTCTCGGTTCCATTATGGGCAGTGAAAAGACTGCAGCACAAGCTGCTGGAGGGGTTGGTGAATTACGACATGACCCGATGGCGATGCTTCCATTCTGCGGCTATAACATGGCGGACTACTTTAGCCACTGGTTAAAGATCGGTCAAACCAAAGGTGCTAAGTTGCCAAGGATATTCTACGTAAACTGGTTCCTTAAGAATGAACAAGGAAAATTCATGTGGCCCGGTTTCGGCGAAAACGCTCGTGTACTTAAATGGGTATTCGAGCGTGTTAATGGCAAAGGCGATGCTATTGAAACGTCAATTGGCTATGTCCCTCCAGCGGATGCAATTGATACCAGTGGACTGAATATCGACAAGGACACCATGGAAAAACTGCTTTCCGTTCATCCTGACAAATGGCTGGAAGACGTCGAAAGCATTCGCAAGCACTTTGCCCAGTTTGGTGACAAACTTCCCCAGAAGTTATCCGATGAGCTGGACGCGTTAGTTAAAAGACTTGAGCAAGCAGCTGCCGCTTAATCTTTAATCCAACGATAAAGTCCATTAGGCCGGCAACACCTTGTGTTGTCGGCCTTTTTAATGCGGATTATCTATCTGTCTACGTTACTGTACCCTCTTTCCGCCCTCAATTGCCCTTCTTGGGCGCCTAGCCGTTATAGTAAAAAAGAGCCCTGAACGAATACCCTGTTATCGCGCGATACAGGCTGTGTTAACACCAGTTTTCCCGCAGATTACAGTACTAAAGAGTATCGGAGTTTGGTCGATATCATTACAGCGATTGTAATTACATACTCTGAGATATGATTCCATTAGACGACAATCTATTAGTGATGCTAAAAGCATGCACCAATCTGCCAAGCCCTCCAGCCATTGCGAGCAAGATTATCGAATTAAGCAGTTGTGAAACATCTTGTCTTGGAGCTGTAGCGGAGATTATCAGTCTCGATCCCGCGCTTAGCGCCAAATTACTGCGCATGGCCAATTCCCCTTTGTATGCAAAACAAAGAAAAATTGAGAACCTTCGCCAGGCGATCACGCTATTCGGGTTAGAAGGCACACTGAATATCGCACTTAGTTTTTCGTTAAAACAGAATGAGCCGGATAATAATGAATCTGGGTTGAACTACAATATGTATTGGAAAAGATCGTTAGCAGCGGCGGTGCTTAGTCAGGAAATTAGCAAAAGGATAATGGGCTGCACTAAAGACAGCGCCTTTCTTGCCGGGCTATTGCAGGATATTGGTATGCTAGCGCTGGATAAAGCGATGCCAGACTTGTATAAAAACATTGGTGACGCACAAAGATCTCACACCCAAGTATATCTTCACGAACAAAAAAACATGGGAACAGATCATAGCGCCGTAGGCGCCTGGTTATTGACTCAATGGCATATACCAGAAAAAATTATAAACCCGGTCGCCGATAGTCATGCAGAACTCACACATGATGTGCTCGCTAGTGCGCCTGGTATTTCTAAAGCCGTAGCGTGTTCTTGTTTACTGGCAGATGTATTTATTTGCGAAGATAAAGACCTGCAAACCGTGATGCTTGAGGCAGTTTCAGAGGCGGAGCGCATTTCAGGAATTGATCGAGATGAATATCAAGATGTGATAGAGAACGTGTCAGCCAACTTTTGTGATTTAGCAAATATGTTTGATATAGAGCTCGAAAATCCGCGCATGCTGGAATTAATATCTGAACAGGCAAAAGAGGTGTTGGTTCTTAGGAATTTAAGTAAGATCAAGGAAACAGAACATCTGCAGGAAGCGGCAGAAGAGTTAAAAAACAAAGCCGTTGAGCTCGAAAAAGTAAGTCGTCGAGATAGTCTCACTCAATTATTTAATCGTAGACATTTTGATGAATCTATTATGGTTGAATTTGAAAACTCCAAGAAACATAGTTGGCCATTAGGCTTGATGTTTGTTGATATCGATTTTTTTAAAAAGGTAAATGACACATATGGTCATGAAGCGGGTGATGAAGTCCTCGTGCAGACTTCACGAATATTATTAAACTGCATGAGAGATGCAGATATTGTCTCTCGCTATGGAGGAGAAGAATTTACAATTTTACTACCAGGGACACATCGTGAGGGAGTCGAAATTGCCTGCAACCGTGTTATAAATGCGTTTCGCAATTCTTCAATAAAACTGAGTAATGGAAACGTGGTCCATATAACCGTTTCCGCAGGTGCTGCCTTTTACCAGGGTGAACCCAGTGTTGTCGAATGGTCTGACTTGGTTCGAAATGCAGATAAAGCTGTATACCGTGCAAAACAAAACGGCAGAGACCAGTACTACTTATATGATGAAAGTAATCAATCAAATGTGCGACAACTAATGGGCTAGCTCACGATCAATTTGTAGTTCTTAATCATCGTCACATATTAGGCCATAGCCTGGTCTAGATCAGCAATTATATCTTCAACATCCTCGATCCCAGTGGAAAGACGCACGACATCCGGGCCGGCTCCCGCTGATATTTGTTGTTCCTCGGTTAATTGCCGATGCGTTGTTGACGCCGGATGAATTATTAGTGAGCGTGTATCACCAATATTGGCAAGATGTGAAAATAATTCACACTTATCAACCACTTTCACGCCTGCCTCATATCCACCTTTGACGCCGAATGTGAATACTGCTCCTGCACCATCCGGGCAATACTTTTGGCCTAATTCGTAAAACGGACTGTCAGTTAATCCCGCGTAAGAAACCCACTTGACTGCATCATGGTTCTGCAGCCATTGGGCAACTGCGAGCGCATTGTCTGCATGTTGTTTCATCCGTAATGGCAGCGTTTCAGCTCCCGTTATCGTCAGATAGGCATTCATTGCAGACATGGCAGGTCCGAGGTCTCGAAGTCCTACGGCATGGTTGTAAACCGTGTATGCCATCGGTCCGAATGTCTCGTAAAAATTCAGGCCGTGGTATGCATTACAATTTTCTGTTAAGCCCTTGAATTTATCATTCTGACTCCAGTCAAATTTTCCTGAATCAACGACTGCACCACCCATTGCATTGCCATGGCCCGAGATAAATTTTGTTGTTGAATGAACAATAATATCGGCGCCGAATTCAAACGGTCGGCACAATGCGGGAGAAGGCAAGGTATTGTCAACAATGCACGGCACACCTGCTTCGTGTGCAATATCTGCAATCGCTTCTATATCACATACCACACCCCCAGGGTTCGCCAAACTTTCAGTAAACACTGCCTTCGTATTCGGAGTCATCGCCTTCCTGAAATTTTCCGGGTCTACAGGATCCACAAAAATGACGTTCCAGCCAAACTTTTTAAACGTATGACCAAATTGAGTAATCGAACCACCGTATAATTTATTGGAAGCGATAAAATCATCGCCCGAATTCATTAACGCAAATAAAGCCAGCATTTGACCTGAATGCCCCGAAGCCGTACAAGTTGCGCCCACCCCTCCTTCAAGGCTGGCAATTCTATCCTGGAGAACACTTACTGTTGGATTGGTTAGACGTGAATAAATGAAGCCGGTCTGTTCCAGTCCAAACAGTGCGGCAGCATGGTCAGCATCATTAAAAACAAATGCCGTCGACTGAACGATAGGAGTCGAACGAGCTCCAGTGGTAGGATCAGGCTCAGTACCTGCATGAATAGAACGAGTTGCAAATCCGAAATCCTTACTGTCAGTCACATTTCACCTCAAGATTAAATAAGTGGTTAACAAATCTGGTTACAATAGCCCACGATTCAACAAGCTATTCAGGTCGGGCTTTATTGACAGAAGGGTATCGATTTCATCAAATGATATCAAATGGAGTTTTGGGATAATGTTTGACCGTTTAATCGTCCTGGCCGCACTTTCTATAAATCCACTTCTTGACCAGCCCGATCCATCAGCTGCCAGCTCTTGGCTGGCGTTTGAATAAATTTTTTTAAATTGCCGATTAATCGTTTCGTAACGACCTACAGGAACGCTCATCCGCGCAAGTACGTTCTTTTCTGCATACAAATTCTTTATCCATTCTGCAGACTTTTCAACACATCCACACAACTGGGTTACAACTTCAACCTTCAAATCCCTGGAAATCGCATAGTCAATTTTTTTGCCCAGATATCGGGTTAATTCTTCATTGGATATTAAGGGATGCCCCTGGGGGTACCCCGCAAACAAAACGGTATCAATCCCGATTTCTTTCAACTCATGCCCTACTATCAAATCGAGGCTGTTGCCATAGGGGCCCGCCGGATTTCTACGGTCACCTGCCAGCAAAAGTACTGATCGTATTAAAGAAATCTCGGAGAATGTTTTTAGTATCGCTTTATACTGATCTTTATCCTCGATGTTGCGAGCTACGACATGAGGTACCAGGGGTATTCCACATTTGGTTAATTCTTCACAGGTTTTGATATACACATCTAATCGTATGGTAGGTCTCCAGGAAACAAATACCTGCTTTGCTTCTAGCTCCCTATATATCGTATGGACTGAATTTGAATCAGAGTTTGCACTTACTTCAAAGCTGATATCACTCATTTTAATGCTTAGTCTGTGATTAATTTAGGCCAAACATTTATTGCTGAGCTCAATTTGTGATATTCGACGTTTGCTCATACGCACTATTTTTTATACTTCATCACATTATGGCTCATACCGGGGACATGAATCCACGTGGGCTGCATCACATTTTTATCAAATCGAGCCTTACTGTTATTTATGATCACGATGATTCAACGCATTAAATCCCATTGCGTGAATTAGGCCAATTAATTAATAGTGGCAAATGGTTAGAGTACGCTAGTCCGTTACTCACATACTATCAATACAGTGAAGCCAGCAGAATCCTCATCAAAAGAAAAAATTTCATTTGCGATCAAAGAACAAAATTCGGGAATCATACTGGATAGCGTTATCGATCGTGTCCGTGACAATATAATTGCCCATATAAAGCAGTCTACTGATATTGTTTTAGTTACGAGTGTTAATCGCGAAACCATTGCGAATTTCGTAGACGAACTCAGCAAAAAACTTGACCATGAAATTCGTTCACTATCTCTGCGTGGCCAAGACCTGCTAAATATGGAAGATGGAGGTGAGGGTTCCAACGAAAACGATTTCGGACTCATCTCGAGCATTATCTATGAGTCAATTCAGCTTGACGAGCACCTGCTGATAAGTATCTATGACGCTGACAAGCTGCCAATAGAAACATTCAACAAGCTCGTTAGCCTGGCGTTAAATACGAACTCGAAGAAAAATAATATTATCTTCATGTTTAGTGGTGGACCAGATTTATTGAGCCAGGTCGAACAGATATCAAATATTCGAAGACTGAGTATCGCACATTGCACTTTAGACGACCTGATGCCGGAAGACCTGGTTGAGTTTATCAGTACCAGGCAAGGGCATCTGGAAGCTAACGAGCAATACGAGTTTGAAGAACTAGCAATAAAAACAATTGTTACTCATGCCAGTGGGAGTTTGTATAAAGCAGCTATCCTGCTTGAATGGTGCCGGGAATATTGCGACTTTAAACAATCTTCACTGGCGAGCGGAGCGCTCGTAATAGAATTACTTAGTATACTATTGAATAAGAGCCAAGCTGAAGGAACAAACCTATTCAGCAGTTACCCAACCGCGAACTACAACTTTAATGCCTTACCTGACTTAGAGCCAAATGCGCTTGTAGAAAATGGTGCTCCCGAAGATCCTGTTGAATTCTCTGCCATTGAAAGTAATGACAAAATCTCCGTTCAGGTAGTTGGCGAAAAATCCAAGAAAGAAGCGCCAAATGTTTTCGAGCGTGCAATGACAGATGCATCAGAATCCGAGTTAATATTAGATAAAAGTAAAGAGGCAGACAAAACTATCCACGCTCCCACAAATGAGGAATTTAATGGTTTTGGGCAGATCGAATCAAGCAATATAGAGCATATCGTTGTAGAAACAAAAGATTCTATTCCTTTTGACGAAGAACTTGATGATAGCTCTATTGAGCTTATAGAAAAATTTTCAGCCCTGGACGATTCACGGAAGGATTCTGTCAAATTCTCTGAAAAATCAAAACCACTTCATATAGAAAATACTGATTTATCACTTACCCGTCTCGTGCCTAAACACGCGGATAAATCGGTTTCACTTTCATCTTTACAATGGACATTTATCATTTTGATTATCGGCGCCATCCTATTTTATGCTGGCATCATGTTTATTGCATCACAAGGAAATTCTGATTTACCTACTTTTAGTAGTATAGCGGACGAGGAAGTCATCGACGGCACCATCCAAGAAGCTGCAATTGAACCGGAACAGGAAATTATCCCGGGATCTATGGATTTGAGCATAGAAGAAATACCAATTGAACAAAATGAAACAAAAATTACTCTTCTGGAACGCATAAAGTCTATTGGCGCATTTTTTGGCAAGATCAATGAAACACCTGACGAGTCAAATATAGACGATAGCTCCCCTACAATGGAGGGCTTACCGGAAATTGTTTTGCCGCAATCAGAGGGTTCGCCTAAAGAGCAATCGATTCAATCATTACTTGTGCTGGCTCAAGAGCAAATGCAGAGTAAGCATTTGACGACACCACCATCTGATAATGCGTTTGAAACCTATAAAATGGTCTTGCAATTCGATCCGAAGAACGAAAAGGCATTATCAGGAATAGAGTCAATCCGAATGCGATATTTAATATGGGCCGAGCAACAGGTCATAGCGGGCAATAGTAGCCAGGCCAAGTATTATCTGGATCAGGCCTTGGAAATATCAAATCAATTTTCAAACCACTAAGCAGCTAACAGGCCAGTGATTCTCTCGTTACATTGGCCTTTTCTGCTTCAGAAATAACGTTAACATTAACGTTTTTCTGCCAAATGTTTCTGCTGGCATACATAACCTTATAAATCGACAGCGAACCTTATGCCAATCCCTTAGTCAATATTGGTATAATGAAGCTATTCGCTTTCTTCGCACAGGCGTGTAGGCAATGGTGGACCTTTACCAATGAACATAACCGCACCCAGCACAATTCTTATCTTAATTCTAAATGCAGTTTTTGCTCCGCCTATTCAGGCGCATTTATTTGAAAACTCGAAGGAAAGTAGTTTTGCTATTGAATACAGGCAATTGGCTTTATTACTGAAAGAGGTAGTAGATCAGAAGTCGGCTCTGCAGCACAAGCAAGCGATAGAAATTCAAATTGAAAATTTAAAGCGTAACCAGATTTCTGGCGAACAGGCCTTTGATACGATGTCAGACTCGCAGAAAAATATTTTTATCAAAAAGTTTCAAAGCAACCGATTTCATTGTGGCGAGGTTACTCAGGTTATGGTTGAACGACAACGCATACTCCTACACCCCGAGCTTTCTGAAGTCCTGCGAGACCTGCTGGAACAAATACCGTAATTCTCAATTATTTTTTGCATTAGTTTGAGATAACCAAAAGCGGCGTGATTGGGAACAAACCATTGAGACCAGAACGGAGAACATGAATAAATATAAACCATAGTGAGTGTGCCCGGAAGATAGCATGCCCAACTTAATTACTACTATTACTAACGCGGCAATAAATACGTCCAGCATTGCCCATCTGCTTATATGCTCCAGGTACTTATAACTTCTGAAGAATTGCTTTTCTATGCTTGGCCGTAATCCATAGGCTATTAATAATGAAAATTTTAGAATGGGTAGAATTATTGTGAAGATAAATATTATGCTTCCCAGGAAAATTTCTTCGTTTTCTAGAAGCGTAGATAGTATTTGGAATAAACTAACCGTGTCATTGATAAATAAAAACTTTTTTACGGTTATTAGAGGACTGTTTATTGAGATAATATAGGAAACTAGACCCACTGTTACCATTACGTGGTACGCTAGTCGCTTACTCATTGCAGAGAACAGAGTTTAATAGAATGCAGCATTATTATTGCTGTTTACAAGTGTGCAAAACAAACCAAACCATTCCGGCACGTTAATTCTTGAGGAAACACTCTTTATACTGCAGGAGTGTTTACAAGTTGATCGATCATGTTTCCCTGCAAGCACTATCGAGAATCATCACATTCAAAAACTAAAGACATTCTATTCTCCCAGATTCGATTTTGATCATTCCGAATCAGGATCCTATTTCTTTGCCACATTACAATCCATTCACGTCTGCTTTATAGATAAAAATGCGGACTATAAAATTTCATTGTCACGGAATTTTAAAATCAGCCTGGAATGCCTGCTTGACATTAGCATGCTTAGTATGAACTATCGAAAAAATAAACATATTGTAATCGAGCAATTAATTTCACTTTCTGGCATATGGGGTTTAAATACAACCCTGGATATTCAATCATTAATAATACAAATACTGGAGGAAATGCGTGCGGATCTGGTGGGAAAAACTCAAATTTAGGCGCTGCTGATAAATGTCAGACCTTCAAAGTCAGCCCAGTCTGGTGGTACTGGTCAATTCTCAAAAATCGATCGAGTATTTTAGAGATCGACCACTAAGTAGAAAACAAAACGAAGACCTTTTAGCGATGGAGGAAAAACTGGATAAGGGGTTTAAACTGGGCAATCAATTTATTAAGAAACCGTCATTGCAAGACAAAGCGACGTTTGTAGCAAATTTTCTTGCTGCAGCGATACAACGTCAGGAAGATGCCAATGCTGCTTTGGCATGCGCATACTTGGCGACTCGATATGGCGAGCTGAAACAGATCAAGGTAAGCAACCACGATCGCGGATTTTCGATTCAACTTATCCATGATGAGGAGTATCGGGAACAGGTGCCCCTGAAATTCGTGCCAAAAACCGATTTGGACTAACAAGTTAACCGGGACAGCTTAGCTCCAGGCGGCCCAACCGATGCTCAAGATCAAAACGATGAGCGCTAAAAAAAGATTGATTGTCATACAAATCCTTTGCGTGATCATTCAAGAATAGGCTGAATTTTATTACGGAAACCTTAACTACTATGGTCAGACGGGACCAAATCATGCTTTGAGCCGATAGCCGAACGGCTTTCTAATGCATCACTGGCCACAATAATGCAACTAATAACTACCGCTAAATCAACTGCTTATATTAATATCGTCAGCTGTTGCGAAATTACAACATTTACTGCGAACAGGGTCACTATCGAGCACCCGTCTATCGTCCAAAGCAGCCATCCACAAAACTGTGCTTTTCTGGATAACAACCAAATTTCATTCAGTTGTTACCTTGCATCGACCAATTGTCGTATTTTTACCACATAAATTAAAAATTGTTGGATTTGCGCAAATTTCGTGTGGTAAGATCGCAACGCTTGAATAATTTCAAGGAGTTAAGTGGTGTTTTCACATCATAAGATTAAGCGCGAACGGAAATGCGTATTTCTCCTTGGGTTTAGACAGAATCTCACATTCAGGACGAAGTCGTGGATTAATGTGTTAACTGCGAATTCTGTCACAAGCAAAACTACTCGAGTACTTTTAACTTTTTTAATGAGAGGAGTCTCAATGAAAACGAAACTACTAGGATCCGCACTCGCGCTGGGCCTGGCCGCTGCACCTTTCGCAGCACAAGCCGGCGGTGTCAGTGGCGGAAACGCAAACTCTAACTGGACCATCTATGGCTGGCAAAACTGGTCATATGAGTGGGTCAGTGCAGATGATTATTATGGCGATGGAGACGATCGTGACTTTGACCGTATCAGTAACAACGCGGCAAACATCGGATTCTCTGCTTCCATAGACACCGGAATGTCTATGGGCGGCGAAGCGATCATGGCAAACTTCCGCTGTGAGCAATTTACCTTCCATAACCGCTTTGGTGGTTCTGGCTTCTTTGGCTTCAACGACTTCTGTAATCGTAATAGTAAAATCAGCTTAAGCGGTGCATTCGGTGAATTCATGTTAGGCCAATGGTTACTGCCACATAACGAAGCCGTCGCGCAGTGGGTTGACCCATTTTATGACGCAGGTGCAGATTCACACACCGCGATCATGGGTTCAGTCGGTTACGGCACCCGTTTCTTCAACGGTGGCTTTGGATTTGATAACGGTGGTGGTTTTGGTGGATTTACCAACTTCGGTGGTGGATTTGCGGCTGCAAACAACGCCTTTAACCGTCGTCAAAATGGTTTGGTCCAGTACTGGAGCCCAAATATAAACGGGTTTACCTTCCGATTGGCGACCACCAATGCACAACAGGATAGTGGCTACAACTACTTCGCGGGTAATGGGGAAGTTCGGGTTGTCGACTCTAATGGTGATTCCCATGATTTAGACCCACGCATCTGGTCTACCAGCCTGGCGTATGAGAATACACTGGCCAGTGGTGACAACGTGTGGTTCGCAGTGACCTATGAGAAGCACGATGAGTGGGCAGCAGTCGATGCACTCTGTTCTGATTCAGACGATGATTCTTACCGTATCGCAGGACGTTACATCCATCAGTGGGGTAACGGCATGTTTACACGAATCTCTGCAATGTGGGAAGACTTGGAGTATGACTGGGATGATTGTGCCGCCGGCACGCTGCTCAGCGGAAATAGCTCAATTACCACTAACGCTACCGACCTGGACATGGATAGATCTGCATGATGATATCTGGTATTCAGAACTTTGGTAATGGCTTTGACTTCCGATTCTCTTACATGGATGCGGACGAGTTTGACTGTGATACTTGTGATGTAACAGACAGCGACACAGACGCTGCATCATACAACTTGGGAGTGTTCTACACGATGCCAGCCGGTACCGAGCTTCGTGTGACCTACTCTGAAGTAGACAATGAAAGCAACGCGAACTATGACTTCGGTATTAGCCCAAGTGGTGTTGGGGTTGGTGGCGATGTCGACATGATCGCAGTAGGTATCGTTCAGTGGTTCTAAGTTAAATACTACTTAGCTACACGTACCATACTAAACAGGCACCTTCGGGTGCCTGTTTTTTTTGTGCGGTAAATTGAGAACTTTGGAAAAAATCTCTACACTTGTGCTGATATTTACAGTCTGATTTAAAACTATAATAGGCAACTGCCAGTGCGAAACTACATTATTTTCCTGGGGTTATTTACATTCCCCGTCCAGTCCCTAGCGGAATGTACCCCTGAGACCATCCAGTTCTACCTCGACAAGGGCTTTAACCAGGAACAGATCACCAAGCTCTGTTCGCTCGGCACTGGCAGTAGCACGCCAAAATATGAGCCCTATCAAAAACCGGTCGTCATCTACCAGGAAGGTGGATACAAGCCCGGGATATCGGCAGAAGAACAAAAAGCCATTAAAGAAGTTAAAGGTGCCATTGACGGACGTTCAGTGGACGTGACCGAAGACAGCATTGAATACATTCGTAATGTATGTCTTCGAGCAGGCAATGCCAAAGACGTGGACCAGCGTGCAGAAAAATGTATTGATGTCGCATATTCAATTGCGCGCAAGGATTTAGCAGTATTGGAATCTGGCCGGGGACTAATACTTTTTGGGCAGATTGAGTTGGAAGTAGTCAGTAGTGACATTAAACGAAAAACTGTTGTTGCTAATCCCTGGGATGCATTTTCACCAGATTTAAGATTTCAGTTCAAGCGAAAATATGAATCTACTGAAGTTGGAAATCAAACGACTATTCCAATACGCCGATCGGCTTCAACCGGTCAGGTTGTTAACGCACTCAAAGTCATCGCTTCTGCCACACAGCTGAGGGACGATGGCAAATACGATACCGAAGTAGCTCGCGTGCTGGACGATTCCTATGTTGCCCCAACTGAAGAGGAATATGCTGCAACGCGACCAGCGCCTGATGTCGAGGAAGAGAAAAAGAAAAAGAAATGGTGGAATCCCTTCGACTAGGTATCGCTATAGGCAACTAATACCAAACCCTACTTATTACTATCCTCTTAGTGCGTCTAAAGCGTTTTAATGTCTTACCTTAGAATCAACTGAATGCAAAAAACTTTCGTCCGTAGCGTGGGTTACAAACAATGCCTACATTACCAGCGCAGACTGGTTAAACAATAATTGATTCTGCCAGCATTTGCGATGGAACAGGCAAATTCATCAGCTCAAGAATGGTAGGGGCAACCGAGCTTAAACCCTTTCCTTTTGCCAGTGTTAGTTTTCTTTTGCCGGAAATTACCATACACGGCACAGGATTGGTGGTATGTTTGGTATGAGGGTCGTGGGTAAGTGCATCAAACATTTCATCGCAATTACCGTGGTCTGATGTAAGCAATACATTTACCTTTTTTCTGACCGCAGCATCCAGTACACGACCCACCTCTTTATCCATTACCTCCAACGCCTTAATGATTGCCTTTGGCACTGCGGTATGGCCAACCATATCGCCATTGGCAAAATTAACGATGATGAGGCTATACAATTTACTTTCCAGCGCCTCAATAACTTCATTGGCAACCTCGTGCGCGCTCATTTCAGGTTTTTTATCGTAGGTAGCCACTTTAGGTGAAGGAACAACAATTCTGTCTTCGCCCGGAAACGGTTTTTCCCTGCCACCATTGATGAAAAATGTAACATGTGGATATTTTTCAGTCTCAGCACAATGCAATTGTTTCAAACCGGCGTTACTAACCACCTCAGCCAGGGTAATGGTTGGCTGTACGGATTTGAAAGCTACCGGGTAGCGAAACTGAGTGTGGAATACGGTCATGGTGCGTAAATTTACCGGCTCGTAGTCACCACGATCAAAATATGCAAAGTCCTTTTCAGCTAATGCGGCGCTAAGTTGGCGAGGGCGGTCATTACGAAAATTAAAGAAAATTACGTCGTCATTGCTGTTAATTCTTTCTGTACCAGTGATAATGGTTGGTTCAATAAATTCGTCATAGAGGTCTCTTTCATACGATGACTTGATTGCATTTCGAGCCGTATCTGCCTGCAAGCCATTCGTTTGGGTCAGGGCATGCCAGGCACGTGCGGTTCGATCCCAACGCCGATCACGATCCATGGCATAGTAACGACCAATCATAGTGTGGATTTTTCCATCCGACTCTTCCAGCAATTCTTTTAACTCATCCAGAAAACTTAACGCTCGATTGGGACTGGTATCTCTACCATCCGCAATCATATGTACTGCAGGTATAACCTGATTTAATTTACACATGGCGAGCAGCGCCTTTAGGTGACCAATATGAGAGTGGACTCCACCGTCAGATACCAGCCCGAGCAAGTGGATAGGACGCCTATTCTTTTTAGCGGATTGCAATGCCGATAGTAAAACCGGATTTTTGAAAAAGCTGCCATCGTGAATAGCATCGTTAATGAGGACAAGGTCTTGATGAATAATGCTGCCACAGCCCATGGTGCTATGGCCGACCTCGGAATTCCCCATTTGGCCATCCGGCAGCCCGACTGCTGCACCGGATGCCTCCAGTGTAGTGTATGGGTACTTGGCAAAATAGTGATCCAGACGTGGCATGCTTGCCTGAGTGATAGCATTGTGTTCTCCTGCCGCGTTCACCCCAAACCCATCCAGAATGATCAGCATAGCCGGCCGCAGGGCTTCGTTACCTTGTTTTGCTGCCATTTTTGTTATGATTAACTTTTAGGGTCGTCTTCTTTAGACTCAAGCAACTCAATTTCGTCTAATTCCATATCCATTTCTTCTTCCGACATTGGTCGAAAGCGTCCCTCAACTTCACTAGTTGTATTTGTACTATTATTTACCAGTTTCGTCATTAGCAATCCAAGTTCAAATAATAACCAAACCGGGATCGCCAGTAGGACCTGTGAAATTATATCGGGAGGGGTCAGCAACATTCCGACGACAAACGCTGCGACAATTACATAGGAACGCGCATTTGAAAGCGCTTCTACCGTTGTAACCCCCGTCGTTACGAGAACAAAAGTCAGAACGGGCACTTCAAACGCAGCGCCAAACGCAATGAACAATTTCGTCACAAAATCAAGGTAGCGACTGATGTCGGTCATCACCGAAACACCCTCGGGAGCAACCTTGGTAAAAAATCCGAACACCAGCGGAAAGACAATATAATACGCAAACACCATTCCCAAATAAAACAGGGCAGAGCTGGAAACCAGCAATGGCATTACCAGTCGTTTTTCATGTTTATATAAACCTGGAGCTACAAACGCCCATACCTGATAAAGGATCCATGGGATGGTTAACACTATCGCCAACAGTAGAACCAGCTTGAATGGCGTCAAGAAAGGAGAGGCTACATCTATTGCCACCATCGTACTGTTGTCTGGCAGATGTTTTAGCAATGGCGCCGCAAGAAAAGAGTAAATTTGGTTGGCGAATGGGAATAAGCCTAGCAGCACAACTCCGACACCAAGAAAAATTCTGATCAGTCGATCACGCAATTCTACCAGATGGGTAACAATGGATTCCTGTTGCTGCTCTTCTGGGTCTGGTGTATCAGACATTTACGTTAGATTGACTGTTCTGGTTTAGATGAATGCTCATCCTGATCGGAAGAAGGTGATTCAATCTTGTTTTCTGGATTTGTAACAACCGGCTCATCGCCGACGCTTAACTCACTTAGCTTACTTAGCTCATTTAACTCCTGCTCAACGTTTGTCTTGGATTCACTCAGAATACCACGCAGCTCAGAAATTTCATTTTGCTGTTTCTCCAGCATTTCTTTTAATTCTGCAGCCTTAATTTCGCTCTCAATGTCTGAACGAACGGACTGGATCATACGTTTCGCTTTCCCCGCCCATCGACCCACCCTTGCCGCCAATATCGGTAGCTTGTCGGGACCAACAACCAACAATGCAACCACCAGAACAATCGCGAGCTCCCAGAAACCGAAATCAAACATGGCAGCGAGAACTACGAGTAGACTTAGCTATCTTTCGAGTTTTCAGAAGTGGTGTTGGTTTCGTCCGACTTCTCATTTTTCACTGCGGATTTAAAATTCTTAATCGCGCTACCAACATCACCCCCCATATTTCGCAATCTCTTGGTTCCAAATAACAGTAAGACAATTGCCAGTACGATTAATAGTTGCCAAATACTTATACCCATTGAGTACTCCAAATTGCGGCTGACAGACTCAGCCTTTTTTACGACTTGCCTTCTCTTCTAATCCTGAGACTCCAAATCGTCGGTCCAGTTCATGTAAAACATCGTTCGCGTCTTGCCCATTGTTAACCAGAAGGACCATGCAATGAAACCAAAGATCCGCCATCTCCTTGATAAGCTCGGAAGAATCAGATCCTTTTGCTGCAATAATTACTTCACTGGATTCTTCACCAATTTTTTTCAGTATGTGATCCAGGCCATTGGTATACAGACTGGCCACGTATGACTGTTCTGGATCGGCCTGTTTCCGATCTATTAATATAGCCTGTAGCTGATCAAGTGTATTTTGCGGCACATTGAATTCTTTGATTTCGGTTATCGCTAATAAGGATAACATACTAGGTGTATTCCAATTACTATCAAATAATTAGAGCAACCCAGATTATTCCCGAACGGTAATTCCTTGCTTTCTCATATGGTCTTTGGCTTCCTTGATAGTATATTCGCCGAAATGGAAGATACTTGCAGCCAAAACCGCGTCTGCCTGTCCCAGTATTATGCCATCAGACAGGTGCTGCAAGGTTCCTACCCCTCCCGAAGCAATAATCGGGATACTTACGGATTCGCTGATGGTACGAGTCAAATCAAGATCAAATCCCTGCTTGGTTCCATCTCGATCCATGCTGGTAAGCAGTAATTCGCCAGCTCCATATTCAGTCATTTTCTTTGCCCACTCGATAGCATCTATGCCAGTTGGATTACGGCCACCGTGGGTAAAAATTTCCCATCGATTAGACTCGTCTTGTGCTGATACTTTTTTAGCGTCGATTGAGACAACGATACACTGTGAACCAACCTTGGCGGATGCCTCAAGAACAAACTCGGGCTGATTTACTGCTGCTGTATTGATTCCGACCTTATCGGCTCCGGCGTTTAGCATACGACGTATGTCTTCGATTGTGCGTATTCCACCCCCTACTGTAAGAGGGATAAATACTTCCGAGGCTACCTGTTCAACGACATGCACCATCGTTGCTCGCTCATCTGAACTGGCAGTTATATCCAAAAATGTTACTTCATCTGCACCTTCATCATTATATCGTTTAGCGATTTCAACCGGATCACCAGCATCACGTATATCGACAAACTGGACTCCCTTGACTACACGCCCTGCGTCCACATCCAGACACGGAATAATTCGCTTTGCCAGCGACATCAGTCCTTACTGGCCAAATGCTTGCTAGCAATTTTTTGTGCTTCACTTAATTCGATTGTGCCTTCATATAAGGCGCGTCCAATAATAACGCCAATAATCCCCTCTTCATCCGTCTCGCAAAGACGTTCAATATCTTTTCGATTTGTTACTCCACCTGAGGCGATAACTGGAATATGGATAGATTCTGCAAGCTCAACTGTGGATTCGACATTCAGCCCCTGCATCATTCCGTCACGACTAATATCCGTAAATACAATTGCAGCCACGCCATCCTGCTCGAAGTGCTGTGCCATATCGATAATGTCATGATGGGATAACTTCGACCAACCATCGATTGCAACTTTGCCATCCTTCGCATCCAGACCAACGATAATGTGGTTTGGAAATTCCAGGCATAGATCATTAACAAAATGCGGAGCGGTAATGGCACGAGTACCAATAATCACATACTGAACACCGCATTCAAGATATTCCTGCACGGTGTCTTCATCTCGAATGCCACCACCGACCTGAATTGGAATGTCAGGATACTTGTTTGCGATCTCACTAATTATTGAAAAATTTCTTGGTGCTCCACTACTGGCGCCATCCAGATCGACAATATGTATTCGCCGCGCACCAGCTTTTATCCAACGGTCCGCCATATCGACGGGATTTTCCGCAAATACTGTTTCATCATCCATTTTACCCTGGCGGAGTCGAACACATCGCCCATCTTTAATATCAATCGCTGGAATAATTAACATGACTATTTCAAACCGTTTCTTAGTTTCCGCTCCATTGGAGGAAGTTTTTGAGTAATTTTAATCCATTATCCGCGCTTTTTTCGGGATGACATTGCATAGCGAACACCTTATCACTTGCAATTACAGATGCAAAATCAAAGCCATAATCTGTAATTCCAATGACATAATCTTCATTATCGGCACCTACATAATAGCTATGAACGAAATAAAAATAACTTTCTTGTGGAATGTTGGCCCATAACGGATGGTCAACTGATTGCCTGATTGTATTCCAACCCATGTGTGGCACTTTCAGCCCGCGCAAATTTTTTGAATTGAATTGCTCCGAGAAATTTCTCACTGTACCTTTATAAAAGCCCAGGCAGTCGGTGCCGTTATTCTCATCACTGGTCTCAAGCAGCACCTGCATCCCCATACATATACCCAAAAACGGCTTTTCCGCAGCTGCGGAGATTATAGACTTACGCAAGCCTAGAGAGTGAATCGCCTGCATGCAATCTGCCGCCGCCCCCTGCCCCGGAAATACAATGCGGTCCGAGTTACTGATTTCACTAGGATCATTAGTAATTTGGAAATCAATCTTTTCGGTGGCCACATGTGACAGGGCACTGTACACAGAGTGTAGATTGCCCATGCCATAGTCAACTATTGCAACTTTTTCCACGTTCTAAACTGCGCGTAAGCCTAAAATCGCTTAAAGCGCTCCCTTGGTCGAAGGAAGTTTATCCGACATGCGAGGATCCAGTTCACAAGCAACGCGCATCGCACGCCCCAAGGCCTTGAAAATCGTTTCGGCAATGTGATGGGCATTGCTGCCACGAATACTATCCACGTGCATGGTTACCTGGGCATGGTTAACAAAGCCCTGTAAAAATTCATAGATCAGATCAACATCAAAATCACCAATTCGAGCGCGCGGGTAATCCACATGGTATTCAAGGCCCGGCCGTCCTGAAAAATCGATCACGACTCTGGAAAGCGCCTCATCCAGAGGCACATATGCATGTCCGTAACGACGCACCCCTTTTTTATCGCCTATGGCCTTGTTAAAGGCCTGCCCGAGTGTAATGCCGGTATCTTCTACGGTGTGGTGTGCATCCACCTCCAGATCGCCTTTGGCCGAGAGTGTAATGTCGAACTGGCCGTGACGAACGACCTGATCCAGCATATGGTTAAGAAATGGGATACCGGTCTCCACCTCACCCTTTCCTTCTCCATCGATGACGACTTGCGCGGAAATCTGAGTTTCCAGCGTATTTCGCTCGACATTTGCTTTTCGTGAAGACATAGAGACTAGAATTCTAACAGTAGGGAATATTAGGCAAAAATGTAATTAGGCGGGGGGTTACTACACCTCAAGCCAAAAGGTAACGGGGCCATCATTGTTTAATGTAATTTGCATGTCTGCACCGAAAACTCCTTGTTGAACCTTACTATATTCTTCACGCGCATGCACAACCAATTGGTCAAACAACTGCTTACTCACCTCTGGGGTAGCGGTCGTGCTAAAACTGGGACGATTGCCATTTTTAGTATCTGCAGCGAGCGTAAACTGGGAGACCAACAAAATTTCTCCCTGAACATCTCTCAGACTTAGATTCATTTTTCCCTGCTCATCAGGGAAAATCCGGTAATTCAGCATACGCTTGAGCAGGCGTTTTCCGCGCTCCTCGCTGTCTCCCTGCTGTATTGCTATGAATGCAAGTATTCCCCGACCTATCTCCGAAACCTTCTCACCTTCCACCTCAACCGAAGCTTGGGTAACTCGCTGTATCAAGGCAATCACGAATATCGATCCGCCAATTCATTAGTCGACTGGATTAAGGCATCGACAATTTCCGGTTCCGTCGCCGAGTGGCCGCTGGTTGACGCAATTACAAATTTCGCACTCGGCCAAGCACAGTGAAGCGCATAGGCCTGCTCAATTGGACAGACTACATCGTAACGCCCGTGCACGATGTAGCCGGGAATTTTTTCCATCCTATGGGCTTGTTTGAGTAATTGATCTGCCTCCAGAAAGGAGTCATGAACAAAATAGTGGCACTCGATTCGAGCCAGACTTAACGCAACCTTCTCATCACCAAAATGATCCGTCACCATTTTTTTTGTATGCAAAGTCGAAGTCCTGCCTTCCCAAATTGACCAGGCATTGGCCGCCATTTGCTGGACTTCCTGGTCCGGGTCCGTCAATCGTCGATAGTAGGCACGCACCAATTCACTTCGTTCCTCCGGAGGTATGACAGAAATGTAGTCTTGCCAGAATTCCGGAAAGATCGCACTAGCACCTTGCTGATAGAACCAGTGAATATCATGTCGACGACATAAAAATACCCCTCGTAAAATCAGGCCCATGACTTTTTCAGGGTATTGCTCGGCATATGCCAGCCCCAGAGTGGAACCCCACGATCCTCCAAACACCACCCAGCGATCAATATGTAAATGCTCTCTCAGAATTTCGATGTCCGCAACCAGATGTTGAGTCGTATTCTCTTCCAGGCAGGCATGAGGAGTAGAACGGCCGGACCCACGCTGATCAAACAAAATAATTCGGTAGAGTTGCGGATCAAAGAAACGTGCGTGGTAATTCTCACAACCTGAACCCGGACCACCGTGTAAAAAAACAACCGGTAGACCTTGACTGTTGCCGTACTCTGCTACCCACAGGCTGTGAACCGAAGAAACCTGCAGATAGAACTCGCGTTTGGCTGAAGCTTGTGGATAAAATGTCAGCATAGACAAGCAATCATCGGCAATGAAACATAAACATGCAATCCATAAAACCACCTAAATCTTTATTGCACCTGTCCGGAAAAGCGGTTGCCGACTATGAAATGATTCAACCAAATGATCGAGTATTATTAGGTCTGTCAGGCGGTAAAGATTCCTTAAGCTTATTGCATATTTTGTTACACCTCCAGCGACATGCCCCGATTTCGTTTGAGGTAGGCGTGGTCACCGTTGACCCGCAGTCCGATGCGTACGACCCCTCACCACTCATTCCATACTTAAAAGAACTTGGTGTGCCCTACTTTTATCAATCTGAGCCCATTTTAGCTCTTGCTGATAAACACATGACCAATAACTCTTATTGTGCATTTTGCTCTCGCATGAAACGTGGAATTATGTATAGCACGGCTCGAAAAGAAAATTACAATGTACTTGCCCTGGCTCAGCATCTGGACGATTTAGCAGAAAGTTTCCTCATGTCTGCATTCCATGGCGGCAAACTAAATACAATGAAAGCGCATTATGTTATTGATAATGGTGATTTGCGAGTCATTCGTCCATTGATCTATGTACGTGAACGACAAACACGCGCCTTTGTGGAAAATGCCAAACTACCCGTAATATCTGAAAACTGTCCTGCCTGCTTTGATATGCCCACACAACGATTTTACTTTAAGAATCTGCTCAACAATGAGGAGAAAAATAACCCCGCTGTATACAAAAGTCTTCTATCGGCTATGCGGCCGTTAATGAAAAAATCAATGCCGAAGTTCAGCCAACCCACCGAACGGGTTCAGGAAATCAACGGTTAAGCATTCACCTAATGCATTAATAAACGACTATTAAGAATCTACTACTAAAATCTATTCTCTCCCTTATCTCACGATTGCCATTAGTCACGATACTGGCTATTGGCAAATTTCTGGGCTCAATTCTTTACCTTACACATAATCGTAGTAAAAAGATCGCTCAAACCAATATCAGAATTTGTTTCCCGGAAAAAAATAAAGACTGGCAAAAACGTTTACTTAAACGGTCGTTACAGGAAAGCGGTCGAACGTTGCTCGAATCGCTATGGCTATGGCGTAACGCAAGCTCGGCCTTTTCTAAATTACGAAAAAAATCGGATAATCAAGCCATATTAGACCGAGCAATTAATAATGACAGAGGCACTATATTTATAACTCCTCATTTTGGCTCATGGGAATATTCCGGCTTGCTCATTGCATCGCAATGCGACTTAATGATCTTATATGCACCCCCGAAAATTCCTTACCTTCACGAATTTTCACGCCATGGTAGAGGCGGCACGGGCGCAACACTAATAGACACTTCTACCTTAAGTTTTAAACATTTGGTAAAGCATCTGAAAAAAGGCGGTAACATTGGGATACTCCCAGATCAGGTACCGGTTGGGCATGGTGGAGTCTATGCGCCGTTTTTTGGTCGACTGGCTTATACAAGCACTCTGGTTTGCAAACTGGCAAAAAAATATCATTGTAATGTGGTACTGGGTTATAGCTTACGTAAAAGAGCACCACAGTTACATTACAATACTTTCTACTATTCCGCTCCGGATGAAATCTATAGTGCAGATGAAGCTATAGCAACTCGCGCGCTGAATAAATTTGTAGAGCATTGTATCTTGCAGGAGCCCGAACAGTATCTGTGGAGTTACAAAAGGTTTAAGCGACCTGCGCCTTCTGACTCCAACCCTTATATTTAAACGGGTTTGCGTGCAACTATCATGGCCTGGTTACGCCAGCCCGCATTGATTTCACCCTGTTTCCCTTCTTCGCGATAGACCAGCACATTCAGGGTATTACAAAGTGTAAGAAGCTCGTTCGATCTTAACAAATAGTCCGGATTATTCGGCCCGCTGCTATTAATTTTATCCCTGATGAATGTCTGATAAAACAATAACCCGCCCTCCCGTATGGCGGACAACAAGGCTGGAAAACTGGGTCGATGTAAAAACCTGGACACAACGATCACATCAAACGATGAGGTTTCGGGTGGGCATGTTTCAACATCTCGAACTTCTGTAATTAACTCCAGTTTTCTGGATTTGGCGCGCTGATCAAGAGCAGTCAGTGCTACCTGTGAAATATCCCAGGCGTGGGTTTCGAGTTTTTTCTCCGCAAGCAACAGGGCATTACCGCCCAGGCCACAGGCGTAATCAAGTGCTTTACCACTCGCAGGCAACAAATGTACATTTTGCTCCAAGACGTCACTAGGCGGAATAATTTCCACCGAAGCTACAGCGTACTGTTTATTCCACTTTTCAGTAAGATCGTTCACACCGTTACGCGGTTTATCTGGTAGGTGTAAATTCTAGTAGTCTCATCGTCGCCAGAACACCGGCGTAAAGATTACAAGCAAAGTAAATATTTCAAGCCGCCCAAGCAACATACCTAAACAGAGTACTAACTTGCTAAAGGCATTCACATTCGAATAGTTTTCAGCCACGGCACCCAGGCCGGGGCCCAGATTATTCAATGTCGCAGCCACAGCAGAAAAAGCCGACACCTGATCCATGCCGCTTGCAATAGTAACCACAAGCATCAGTACAAACACCGCAATGTAGGCGGATAAAAACCCCCAAACTGCTTCAATGACACGATTATCTACCGGCTTTCTTCCCAGTTTCACCGCAAACTGACCATTGGGATGTATTAGACGCATTAATTCCCGCGTTCCCTGTTTAAATAACAACAGCACTCTAATTACCTTCATTCCACCACCGGTTGAACCGGCACAGCCTCCAATAAAACTAACCAGAATAAGTAAAACCGGCAAAACCGTCGGCCATGCAGAAAAATTTGTAGAGGTGAAACCGGTTGTAGTGCCTATCGACACGACCTGGAATATCGTTGTAGTAACCAGCGCAAATAAATCCGAGTGCACCTGATGATAAGATAAAATTAATAATGCGAGTATGCAGATTCCGCCAAGCACTGAAATGTATGTCTTAAATTCTGCATCGCGCCAGTAGCATAAAAATGAACGGCTCCTCCATGCTACAAAATGTAAGCCAAAATTTGCGCCCGAAATCAACATAAAAATGATCGCGACCCATTCAACATGAGTACTGTTAAAGTACTGCATATTTTGATCATGTGTAGAGAATCCACCGATCGCAATAGTCGAGAAACTGTGACACACAGCATCAAATATGCTCATCCCGGCCAGCCAGTAAACAAAGGCGCAAGAGATGGTTAAAGATAAATAGATATACCAGAGTGCTTTTGCCGTTTCATTAATACGCGGTGTAAGTTTGCTATCCTTAATTGGGCCAGGTGTTTCTGCGCGGTACAACTGCATACCACCCACGCCCAGCATTGGCAGAATGGCAACCGCGAGTACAATAATTCCCATACCTCCTAGCCATTGAAGCTGCTGGCGGTAAAACAGTAAAGAACGAGGCAATCCATCCAGGCCGGTTACTACCGTTGCACCCGTCGTAGTAAGACCCGATATAGATTCAAATATACAGTCGACAATCGTCAGCGTAACGGCTTCTGAAAAATAAAATGGCAATGCCCCGAATGAACCTAAAACTGTCCAGAACAAAACAACAATAATAAAGCCATCCCTGAGTCTTAGGTCGCCGTGCGTTTTTCGATATGGTATCCAGAGAAAAAACCCGGTGATCAACGTAGCTAGAAATGCTTTACCAAAGCTGTTATACGCATCCGGCTCGGAAAAATAAAACCCAACTAGCATAGGTGGTAGCATGCTGATACTGAATACCATCAACAATTGCCCAAGAATTCTTTGAATTACGGTACGTTGCATAGACGATTGATACGCTATACTGATTTTAAATGAACGTAGCGCTTACCTGGAACATACGTTCTGCTTCCCCAACCCTGTTTTTATCTGCTAGAAACATAATCACATGGTCCTCCGGCTCTATCATCAAGTCAGGGTTTGAAATCAAAACTTCGTCTGATCGAACGATTGCACCGATTTTTGCACCGCGTGGCAAACTTAAATCTGCAATCTTTCGACCCACGACTTTCGATGTTTTTTCATCACCATGAGCCACCGCTTCAATGGCCTCTGCGGCCCCTTTTCGCAATGAATGCACAGCAGCCACATCACCCTTGCGAATATGTGCAAGTAGTGCTCCTATCGTTACTTGTTGCGGAGAAATTGCGATATCAATCATCCCGCTCTCAACAAGCTCAACATAACTCGGTCGATTGATTAAAGACATGGTCTTGCGCGCGCCAAGGCGCTTTGCCAACATGGCAGAAAGAATATTCGCTTCGTCGTCATTGGTTAATGCGCAGAACACGTCCACACTGTCGATGTTTTCCTCGAGCAGAATATCCTCATCAGCCGCGTCACCCTGTAACACAATGGTTTTATCCAGGTTTTCGGACAGCAATCTAGCTTGCTCTGAATTTCGTTCAATCAGTTTAACCCGAAAATTGCTTTCTAAAATTTGTGCCAACTGTGACCCAATATTTCCCCCGCCGGCAATCAACACCCTACGATAAGGTTTATCCAGTCCCTGCAACATTGAAGTGACCTTCTTGGCCTGCGCGCTCGCAGCAACAAAAAATAGGTCATCACCAGGTTTCATTACCGTTTCCTCTTTGATTGGAATCGCTTCATGATCACGGTAAATGGCAACGATACTGGCTTGTTGCGACTTGTCATTATCAAATACATTATTAATGGTCTTACCTACCAACATACTGTCTGCACTAATGCGGATGGCCACAAGTTGCACTTTACCATCGGCAAAATTTAGTACTTGTAAAGCACCCGGGTGTTCAATCAGGTTCTGTACATATTTGGACACCAGTAGTTCCGGACTTATCAAGACATCAATCGGAAGCGCTTCTTGCACAAACAAATCTTTATAATTTAGATAATCACCTGTTCTTACCCGCGCAATCTTAGTTGGCGTATGAAACAACGTGTAGGCAACCTGACAAGCAACCATATTGGTTTCATCGCTACTTGTCAGGGCAACGATCATATTGGCATCACGGGCTCCGGCCTGAGCCAGGACCGAAGGATGTGCAGCGTGGCCAGTTATCGTTTGCAGATCGGCACGATCCTGAATATCACGCAAAACCTTTGCATTTTGGTCGACCAGGGTAATGTCATTGGGCTCATTAGCGAGACTCAACGCCAATGATCCGCCTACCTGTCCCGCGCCTAATATAATAATTTTCATTGGTAATTATGGAGAAAAGAATTGCTCTGGGAATAGTATGGGTTAGATTACTTTGTACCAATTCCAAGGCCACGCAATTTTCGATATAGATGCGTTCTTTCCATACCGACCCGTTCTGCCAGCTTACTGACGCTGCCGTCTACCTGTTTTAACTGGCGCAGCAGATACTGTTTTTCAAACGCTTCCCGCGCTTCCCGTAGCGGCAGATCAAAAAGTTTTTCAATCCCTTCGTCTCCCGCGTTTGAAGTATGTTGCTGGGATAAGAGCAATTGTTTTACTTCCGACAAGGCAATCTCTTCGCTACCACCTAAGACGAGCAATTCTTGAATAAACCCCTTTAACTCGGCAACATTACCAGGCCAATCATAGTGTAAAAATGCATTTTGAGCTGCGATAGAGCATTTTCTGTAGGGGTAATTTTCATTTGCACACAAGTAATCGATAAAATGGTTTACTAACTCCGGGATGTCTTCGATATGGCTGCTTAGCGGCGGCACTTTTAATCGCACCATCGCAAATGTAGTCAAAAGCGTATTCAGTAATTCCTCAGGAGCTGTTTCTCTTACCGATATATTCACACGCACATCAAATCGACTAAATACCTGCGCTGCAAACAACTGCGATAATAGATCCAGCAAACGTTTTTGAGATTCTTCCGGGATCAAATCTACGTTTTGGAAGAAAAGAGCACCGCCTTCCGTCTGTTTAATCGAGTCGATTAAATCTACTTTCAATTTAGACCAGGCCTCATCATTTCCTGTCAGAACCTTGAATCGGTCACTGGAAAAAACCACGAATGGCTGCTCTGATCGTTCACTCAGTTTGTGTACAAACCTCAACATAGTCGACCGCCCACTACCTTGCTCTCCAACTGCAACTAGGCCGCTGCTAATCTGCGCACATTTTTTACAACTTTCTAAAAGTTTCTGCATCGGCTGACTGGTACCAACCGGAAGAACCAGGCTTAGTTCATTTTCTGATGCACCATCGGTTGTATCGATCTGTATTTGACTATCCAGTGCTTTGCGGATGGTGCTAATTAGCTTCGCTGTAGTAAGTGGCTTTTCAATAAATCCAAATGCGCCCAGACGGGTCGCTTCCACAGCAGTGTCAACCGTGCCATGTCCCGACATCATCACTACCGGACAGCGCAATTCTTTTTTATCCTTCCAGTCTTTTAACAAAGTGATGCCGTCCTCATCTGGCATCCAGATGTCAAGCAAAACCAAGTCATGATTTCCTTTTGCTACCTGCTGTCTGGCACTGGCAGCAGTTTCAGACGCGGTCACCTGATAGCCTTCGTCAGCCAGGATGTCGCTAACCAAAGCACAGATATCTGGTTCGTCATCTACCACTAGAATACTTTCTGCTGTCATCCTGTTTTAGCATCCGGTTGAGGTCTATTTTTTTGTACTGAATACTCATGCAAAGGGAAACGAATATTGATCATGGCGCCTCCGCCCTTCTGATTCTCTGCACGAATTACACCATTATGTTCCTCTACAATCTTTTTTACGATCGCCAGACCCAGTCCATTTCCTTTTTGTTTGGTCGTCATGTAAGGATCAAATACATGGCTTAACAAATCATCCGGAAAGCCAGGTCCATTATCGATTATCTCCACACCAGCGTACATTGTATTTGAGTATTCAAATGGGAATGTTGAGATCCTCACTTCACATTTTTCCCCTTGCGGAATCGCTTCAATAGCATTTTTGATTAGATTATGAATAACCTGCCGTAATCGCACGGAATCTCCCCGAATATGCAAACGATTCGAATCCAGATCTAGATGTATAATTACGTTCTTCTGATCTCCTTTATAAAGCTCCACCGTATCTCTTACGAGGTCGTTAATGTCCAGAGGCTCCGGCTCCATAACCGGCATACGCGCATAGTCTGAAAAATCGTTGACCATCAACTTCATGGACTCTACCTGCTGAACAATAGTATGGGTCGCACGATCCACTATTTCTGACTGTGTTGACGCAAGACCAGGTAATAGTTTTCTTCTTATTCTCTCGGCTGATAACTGAATCGGAGTCAGCGGATTCTTAATCTCATGCGCAAGCCGTCTGGCTACTTCCCCCCAAGCTGAATCCCTTTGCGCTTGTAATAAAGTAGTTACATCGTCAAATACCAGTACATATCCTCGCTGGGATTCCTGCTCGCTGGGCAATTTAACACTTTTGCACACAATGGTTTTGCGTCCCTGCGGAGTAAACACTTCAATTTCCATTTGCCACTCTTCAGTCGTCTGCCTCAGTTTATTCAATACTGATAAGCAAAATTCCTTCAGAAAGTCATGTGTTACCCCAATTTGCATAAACTGCTTGCCGATAAACTGGTTCATGTTAACTTCGAGAATATCGCTGGTAACAGCGTTAATCGTTTTCAGAGCCAGCGATTCATCCAGCGTCAAAACTCCAGAAGATAAATGCTCAAGAATCGTCTGCAGATAGGTGCGCTGATTCTCAATAATTCGCTGGTTGATAATCGTCGTATCACGTGCAACGGTTAATCGTTCGGTCATGCGATTAAACGATGCCACCAGCAACCCGAGATCATCCTTTTGCTGAACGGATAGTTTTTTATGGTATTGGCCCGCAGCAACTGCCTTGGTTCCCTGCACAAGTTCACGAATAGGTTCAACCAATACGCGTGACCAGTAGAATGCTGCGAACACCGCAAACAGCACCCCTAGTGATAACACCAACGTTAAGATCAGTATGAAATTTTGCTTTAAAGGTGATCGCAGGTAAATTAACTCATTGTATTGTCCAAATGCGCCCTGCACGTTTTCAGCAAGACCGCCGATACGCTCTGAAACCGGATAGAGCAGCTGTAACAATCTTGTCTTCCCGGTAGGTAATTCAGAGGGCACTGGAAAAACCAGCCTGATCTGTAAACCGGTATCTGGTCCAGGTTCCAGAGCAACATAATTCTCACCCTGACTGACCAATTGCAAAACGCTTTCTGCCGGCAGCTGTGGAACAATGGTATTGGGCTCAGAACTGCCGGATGCAATGATTCGATTATTGGCGTCAAACAAAGCAATTTCGCCGGCGCCTGTGCTGCCCAGTAAATCGTTAATGGTCAGAGTTGCATTAAACGAATCTGCTCCAACAAATTGTTTGACCAAAGGCGCGCCTTGCTGGCTGAGTGTTCGAATATGCATATCCAGCGAGGATCGGCTTAAGTCAACCGCGTCTTGTAATGCTTGCTCAACTTTCACATCAAACCAACTATCGACCCCTCGCTCCAGCAACCAGATTGAAAAGGTATATACGATAAACACTGGCATGCTTGCGATTACCACGAACAGCAATACCAGACGTAATGTCAGCTTTGAGCCAGGCGCATTGCGACGTAACTGATAAATGAGTTGGCCAACATTGTAGGCAATCAGAGTCAGGAAAATGGCCAGCAAGAAGAGATTGATTGGAAGCAACCAGTTATGCAGACGGCCAAAGTATGCGACGCTCTGGGTTGCATCTGCCATTAGCAAAATGGCCGCAACAAGTGCAGCAAATAATGCGACTAACCACCATCGCTGACGCGTTAGGACTTTAGTTACATTGGCCATACTGTCCACCCGCTGGAAGGACGCCAGTCCTTGGAAAAATAGCTTTTGATACGCAAAGGCAGGGGTAAATTTTCAGACAACAATCGTGCGCGTGCCCGAACCTGATATTGCTTATCTAGCTCCATACTATCCAGATTTGCAAGCACCAGATTCCGAAAGCGACCCATATAATAAAATGCGGAATATAAATCTGGAAAACTACGTTCCTGACCCTGGTCGACATTCACTAATACGTACTGTTTGGAAAGTGCATGGTATTTGAGCCGAAATTTTTGTTTCAGAATCGCGATCGTGGTATCCGGCCAGATTTCTCGTTGCATCTGTAGTTCAAGCTCGAAACCAAAAAAAATTTCGATGCCGTTATTTAATGCGGATTTGACCTTCTCATCCACTCGATACCGCACTTCACTATCGACCTTAATCTCCCGATTCACGACCTCGACAGACAAATTGTTAACCGATATAGATTTAGATTTGGCGTAGGCAAATGACGCGGTACTGTAAAACACGTAGACGAGGCAAATACTACATGCGACAAGAAGGCGCATAATGATTTCCAATCCTTCTTCAGTTTTGTTCATCTTGCCAAAATTGGACCCGAGTGTCTTGATAAAATTGGAGCGTCACTGCGTTTCCCCTAATCCATCGTCACCCAAAACCCTATGTAAAAGCGGGTTAGCGTGAACGAAATCCGCCGCACTGATTTGCTTCCCCCCCGCCGGGACCAGTACAAGTATCCGCAGCGCTCCTTTGGACGTCTGGACCAAGATTCCGTCTTTATCCGCCGCCAGCACATGACCAGGGCCTCCTCCAGAAGCCGGGACAGATTCTTCCACCGCTTCGATTATGCTTAATCTGCGGCCTTTGAAGGTTGTGTAGGTCCCCGGCCAGGGATAGAAAGCCCGAACCTTACGAGCAATTAACTCGGCGGAATCCTGCCAGTCAACCTGACCGTCACTTTTGTTCAATTTACTGCAGTAGGTTGCCTGGGATTCATCCTGGGGTGAACAGCCGGAGCCGGGTTCACTGACCCGTTTGATAGCAGCGAGTAATGCACCTCCGGCCAGGTCCGCAAGTCGATCGTGCAGTGTTTCAGCGGTATCATCATCCTGAATCGTGATCTTGCTCTGAAGCCAGATTTGCCCGGCGTCCATGCGCTTTTCCATTTGCATAATGGTGACACCCGTTTCTTTGTCACCCGCCAGGATGGCATGTTGAATGGGAGAGGCCCCACGCCATCGAGGTAAAATTGAGGCATGAATATTCAGGCAGCCTAGCCTGGGCAAGTCCAGTAATGTCTGGCTAAACAATTGCCCAAATGCGGCTACAACCATTAAGTCTATCGATAACTCCTTGAGCATTTGGAGAAATTTCGGGGAATTGATGTTTTCAGGTTGCAGGACAGAAAGCCCAGCTTCAAGGGCTGCCGCCTTGACCGGACTGGGTGTCATTCGTCGTCCCCGTCCTGCCCGCCGATCGGGCTGGGTAATCACCGCTACGACTGGGTAATCAGCTATTAGTGAGCGCAGTGCAGGGACCGCAAATTTCGGGGTACCAGCGTAGGCAATTCGCAGTCCAGCCATAAGGTCTGTTTTGAAGTGAAAATAGCGCGACGGCGACTTAAATTACATTTGAGCGATTTTCTGCCGGTGAGCCAACGCCGGATTTATCCATTTTTAACAATTTTTTCTTGATTCTCTGTCGCTTGAGCGGAGACAAATAATCAACAAATAGCTTCCCTTCGAGGTGGTCAATTTCATGTTGGATGCACACCGCCAGAAGGCCGTCTACTGACAGTTTAATGGATTCACCCTGTTCACTTAGTGCCTGCACGGTAATATATTCAGCACGCGTTACATTTTCGAAAAATCCTGGTACCGAAAGGCAACCCTCCTGAGTCTCTTCCTGGCCTTGTTTTTCGACTATTTCGGGATTTATCAAGCAAAGGGGCTCATTTTTTTCCTCAGAAATATCGACCACGATTATTCTCTGCTGAATATTGACTTGAGTCGCTGCCAAACCGATTCCTGGCGCCTGATACATGGTCTCAAACATGTCCCGCACCGCTTGTCGCACCTGATCGTCCACCTGCGCAACTGGCTTGGCTTTAAGCCTTAATCGCGGATCAGGAAAGTGTAATATTTCAAGTAGAGCCATTACGTTATGGGTTTCGTTTAATTAAGATTCGCTTTGTTAATTGAATAACTAGCGACTACAATTTATACCTTCTCAAACCTTACATTAAACCAGAGCAAAGTCCAATGTGCACAGTTATAGCTAAATCGTACAAATGGTTAATTAGTCTATTATTTATCTCACTGATTGTTTCAGGATGCACCACCACGGCAACGGACTCTGGTGACGACGCAATGGCGTCAGGAACAGATGCAGCCTCAGAAAAGATGGAGGCCGCAACAACGGGCAATGAAGAACACAACTTGATTGAAATTGATGCGGCAGAGAATGTAGAGGTGGAAAGTCTGCCGACACCGCCAGAACAAAATACCGCAACATTGAGGGCCTCTGCTCCAGAGCAGTATGTTGTTAAAAAAGGTGACACCCTGTGGGACCTTTCCAACAAATTTCTCAACCAACCATGGTATTGGCCGGAAATCTGGTATATGAACCCGCAGGTAAACAACCCCCACCTGATATATCCAGGTGATGTAATCAACGTATTTTATGTAGGTGGTCGTCCTTACCTCACCGTAGGTGACGGACCACGCATTGCGGGAACAGAAAAATTATCACCTTCCATGCGCGGGGAGGCGATTGATATCAACGACCGGATAATTCCTATACAGGCGATTGAGCAATTTTTGATTCGACCACAAATTGTCAGCAGGGAAGAACTGGAAAATTCCCCGCATATTGTTGGGGCACGCGATAACCGGCTGATTTATGGTGCCGGTGACAACGTCTATGTGAAAGGCTCGCAAGGCCATGTAGAAGGTGAGGCTTTTAATATTTATCGGGCGGGTGAGGAGTTTGTCGATCCGAAAACCGGCGAAATCCTCGGTTATCAGGCTATTCATTTGGGCGATGGCGAACTGATTGATGAAGGTGAGGTCGGCACCTTGAATCTGCAGCGTACAGAACGCGAAATATTGCGAGGTGATCGTATCCTGCCATTAACCGTCGTCGACGCAGACTCGGCCTTTTATCCTCGACCACCCAGCAGCAACGTAGATGGCGAAATCATCTACCTGTTTGACGCCATCTCACAAGTGGGAAGCTATCAAATAGTTGCGATGAATATTGGACAGCAGGATGGAATCGAAAAAGGGCATCTCGTTGAAATTTCGCAGGCCGGTCGCCAAGTCGTCGACCCATTCGCCAGAACCAAGCGCGATAATGTTGTTCAACTCCCAAATGAGGATTCCGGCGTAGCAATGATTTTCCGCATCTTCGATCGCGTCAGCTATGGATTCATTATGAATGCACACCGACCGATTCAGATAGGCGATATTGTAAGCAATCCCGAGTAAATTCTAGCACCATCTGTGCGGACTACACTATGAATGGTGTGGTCGTTCGCGCTATGTTTTTCGGCAATCCAATTCACCGCCGGAAAACCGTTGACTGCAAAAGAATTACTGGACTGGTTAACCCTGTGGCATGTGCCCACAGTCGGTCCACGAAGGTTCTTAACCTTACTCCATGCCTTTGACAACGATCCTGGAAACGCCCTGAATGCCAGCACTGAGGCATTGATCAAGACCGGACTGCCGAGCAGGACCGCACACTTGATTAGAAATCAGGACTCAACGAAGGCACAAGCGGATATTGCCTGGCAACAGTCCCGCGACGAACACCAAATACTCACGTTCTTTGACCCCTCTTACCCTGCAATTCTAAGGGAGATCTCAGACCCGCCCCCGCTACTGTATATCACAGGGCAAACCGAAGCACTCACGGACTCCCCATGCCTCGCAGTGGTGGGAAGCCGCAAGGCCACTGCGCTAGGGAGACTGGCTTCGTTTGAGTTATCCAGGGAATTATCCTTCAAGGGGATTACGGTGGTCAGTGGGTTGGCAGTCGGAATTGACGGACAAGCCCACCGTGGCGCTTTGGCGTCCGGCAATGGAAAAACCATTGCCGTCCTCGCGAACGGCCTCACTCGAATCTATCCACCCCAGCATCGAAACCTGGCGCAAGAGATCCGGGACTCGGGTGTGCTTGTATCTGAATTTTCACCTTGGGTGAATCCGTTACCACAACATTTTCCAAGGCGGAATCGAATTATCAGCGGTCTTAGCCTGGGTACAATCATCATTGAAGCCGCCGCCAAAAGTGGTTCCCTAGTTACAGCCAGGTTTGCCCTGGAACAGAATCGCGAGGTGTTTGCCACACCCGGCCCTATTTTCAGCGCTCAAAGTATGGGCTGTCATTCACTCATTCAGCAAGGTGCCAAGCTAGTAACCAAAGTTGAAGATATTCTGGTAGAGTTCCCCACTATCGAGCATGGCACGTATTCTGATCAATGTGTAAGCGGGTCAGCACCTGGCCCAGAGGCCGAAAAGCTTCTGGATTTTCTTGAGCATACGCCTATATCTATAGACCTATTAATTGAGAAAAGTGGATTGACCCCAGACCAAGTTTCCTCCATGCTGATAGAGCTTGAGGTAAGCGGGCACGTCATCTGTGACGCTTACAGTCTGTATACGCGTTCTGCAATGGATTAAATTAATGAAAGAGAATGTTCTTGATGTTTTGACATATATGTTTGAAAGCTACTTCTATGAAGAAGCCGACAGCATGTTCAATCGAGAGACACTGCTAGAAGAACTAGTTGAAGTAGGCTTTGACCATCAAGATGTGGAGAAGGCCTTTAACTGGTTAGCTGACCTGCCTTCCAGTCACGAAGACCTACAGCTTACTTCCCCTGAACAATGTTCTATCCGGATTTATGATCCTTGGGAGACAAAAAAGCTCGACTTGCACTGTCGCGGATATTTGACAGATTTGGAACAGATGGGAATATTGACTCCTGCCAGTCGAGAGTTAATTATTGACCGGGTTATGGCGTTAGAAGCCGATGAAATCAGCAACGAACAACTGCGTTGGGTATGCCTTATCGTACTTTATAACCTGTCAGGATCAGACATTCCTTACAGCTGGTTGGAAGATATCGTGATGGATTTATCTTCATCCCATATACATTAAGTAATTAAGCATGTAACAGGCCACTATGCAGGTGGCTTAAAACTTTATTTTCATTGCCTTCCAGATGAGTAAAAACCTTGTCATCGTAGAATCGCCCGCAAAAGCAAAGACGATTGAAAAATATCTAGGTAAAGATTTTAGTGTCCTTGCCTCCTACGGACATGTGCGTGATCTCGTGCCCAAAGAAGGGGCTGTAGATACTGAAAATGATTTCGCCATGAAATACCAGATCATCGAACGGAATGAAAAACATATACAAAATATTAGTAAGGCATTAAAAAATGCCAAAGCATTGTACCTGGCAACTGACCCGGACAGGGAAGGTGAAGCCATTTCCTGGCATTTATACGAGCTATTAAAAGAACGTGGCCAGCTGGATGACAAAGAGGTACATCGTGTTGTATTCCATGAGATTACCAAAAGTGCGGTGCAAGACGCGATTGAACATCCACGCTCACTCGCTACTGAGCTTGTAAGTGCACAACAGGCCAGACGTGCTCTTGACTATCTGGTCGGATTCAACCTGTCTCCTTTATTATGGAAAAAGATCAAGCGTGGTCTTTCAGCAGGCCGCGTCCAAAGTCCGGCACTTCGATTGCTCTGTGAACGGGAAGACGAGATCGAAAAATTTGTCTCCAGAGAATACTGGACTATTGAGGCAGATTGTCTAAAAGAAAAGCAAACTTTTCAGGCAAAACTTACTCACCTTGATAACAAGAAACTCGACCAGTTTGATATCAACAACGAAAAATCGGCCCAGGAAGCGCACGACAGCTTAAACCAGACCGCACAAGGAACGCTTGTTGTTGGCAAGGTTGAACGAAAAGAACGAAGACGTAACCCCGCTGCACCATTTATAACGTCCACCTTGCAGCAGGAATCGATTCGCAAATTACGCTTTTCCGCCCAGCGCACCATGCGCATTGCGCAACAACTTTATGAAGGAATCGACCTTGGGTCCGGCCCCATCGGACTTATTACCTATATGCGCACAGATTCGGTAGTTCTGGCAAAAGAAGCCGTGGAAGAAATTCGAGGACTGATTCAGGACCGTTACGGAAAAGACACGGTGCCGGCTGAACCCAGAATATTCAAGACAAAATCCAAGAATGCGCAAGAAGCGCATGAAGCAGTCCGCCCAACATCAGCACTGCGATTACCTGAAGAGGTGAAACCTCACCTCACAGCCGACCAGTTTAAGCTTTACGATCTCATCTGGAAAAGAACCATCGCCAGCCAGATGATTCATGCGACACTGAATACGGTCGCGATTGAACTCAAGTGCGGGGAAAATAATATTTTCCGCGCCCTCGGCTCATCTGTGAAAACTCCAGGCTTCATGGCCGTCTACCTTGAAGGTGCAGATGAAAAAACCGCGGATCCTACAGAAGAAAAACTGCTTCCGGATATGGAGGTAGGTGATAAAATTAATCTCGAAGAAATCCGTTGTGAGCAGCACTTTACGGAACCACCACCACGCTTTACAGAAGCCAGTCTGGTTAAAGCACTTGAAGAATATGGAATTGGGCGCCCATCAACCTACGCGTCAATTATTTCGACGATTCAGAACCGAGAGTATGCAGAACTGGAAAACCGTCGATTCACGCCAACGGACATAGGTAGATTAGTGAATCGATTCTTGACCAAGCACTTTACACAGTATGTGGATTACGATTTCACTGCACGCCTCGAAGATGAACTCGATGAGATCTCTCGTGGTGAAAAAAACTGGGTACCGGTAATGAAGTCGTTCTGGGGTCCTTTTGATGAACTGGTCAAAGACAAGGAGGTTTCGGTAACCAGGGAAGAGGCTGTCGAGGCTCGTGATCTGGGCACGGATCCAAAATCAGGCAAACCGGTAAGTGTACGAATGGGTCGTTACGGTCCATTTGTACAAATTGGTACCAAGGACGACGAAGAAAAACCCCAGTTTGCAGGGTTGCGGCCCGGCCAGAAAATGGACCAGATCAATCTGGAGGAAGCGCTCGAATTATTTAAATTGCCACGTGATCTGGGCGAAACTCCTGAAGGCGAAAAGGTCTCAGCCAGTATTGGAAGATTTGGCCCATACGTAAAGTATGGCAGTAAATATGTGTCCATTCGTGGAGAAGATCCACACACAATTGAACTTGAACAAGCCCTGGATTTTATTGCCAAGAAAAAGGAAGAGGACGCCAATAAACTTATCAAGGATTTCACTGAAGAGGGTCTTCAGATCCTCAATGGTCGTTATGGACCCTATGTCACAGATGGAAAAAAGAATGCGAAGATCCCAAAAGACACTGAGCCCTCATCTTTAACGCTCGAACAGTGCCAGGAGATGATTGCAAAAGCCCCTGCTAGAAAGTCTAGAAGGAAAACGGCCAAAAAGAAAAAGGCATCCTAGTTAAGGGCTGAATCCCATCCTATGGCCCACCACCCAACAAACCGCGCAGCCGCGGTTCTCGAGGCAAATGGGATTATTGCTCACTTTACAGACACCGTTGCGGGACTGGCCTGTTTGCCCAATGAACGATTGCTACAGCGTCTCGCAAACATTAAGCAACGAGCAAGCGATAAAGGGTTTATTCTGCTGGCCTCTGATGTGGATCAACTGGTAAATTTCTGCCGCTGCACGCCGGAGGAATTAGCAAGAATCAGCACTCATCCAGACAAGCCCACGACATGGCTGGTTACAGCAGAGGAAGGCATTGCTCCCTCGCTTACCGGTGAGAAAAAAAAACTTGCAGTGCGTCTAGTTCACGACACCGAGGTTAAATACTTGTGCGATCGTGTAGGCGCGATTGCTTCCACAAGTGCGAATTTTAGTGGAATGCCAACTTGTACCAGTTTACGTAATGTGCGTGAAATTTTTGGACCACAAATCGATTTTATCGATATAGCCAATAACAAGGGTAGCGGTAAACCCAGTTCGATTGTTGATCTAACCAGCGGTAAGATAGTACGCGCTTGAGACAAACTTATATGTCATCCAATCCTGATCTGAAGTCTGTATTAAATTATCTTGAGTCATTGCAGGATTCCATATGTAATCAACTTGCTGCTCTGGATGGTTCTGTTTTTAAAGAAGATCAGTGGAAACGCGAAGAAGGTGGCGGAGGTCTAAGCCGTGTTCTTCGAAACGGCAATGTATTTGAGCAAGCCGGTGTAAATTTTTCTAGGGTGAGTGGAAACCATCTACCTAAAGCAGCTACCTTGCAGCGACCTGAACTATCAGGATGCAGTTTTGAAGCCACCGGTGTTTCCATTGTAATCCACCCTTATAATCCCTATGCGCCGACAACTCATTGCAATGTCAGATTTTTTCTTGCACAACCTGAAGATAAAGACCCCATCTGGTGGTTTGGTGGCGGATTTGATTTAACACCCTATTACGGGTTCAGAGAGGACGCTATACACTGGCACAAAACAGCCAGGGAAGCCTGTATAAAGTTGGGTGAAAATCACTATGAAAAATTAAAGAAGTGGTGTGACGAGTATTTTTATCTTCCACATCGCCAGGAGCCACGCGGTATAGGCGGCGTGTTTTTTGATGATTTTAACGAGCCTGATTTTACTACCTGTTTCGAATTTATGCGCAGTGTAGGCGACCACTTCATGCCGGCCTACCTGCCCATAATCAGCCGCCGAAAAGATCTGGAATATGGAGATAGAGAACGACAGTTTCAGCTTTATCGTCGTGGTCGATACGTGGAATTTAATTTGTTATATGATCGCGGCACGTTATTCGGCCTTCAATCCGGCGGAAGAACCGAGTCAATCCTCATGTCCCTGCCACCACAGGTTCGCTGGGAGTATAATTGGAAACCACAACAAGATAGTCCGGAAGACGAACTTTATAGCGTGTATCTGAAACCTAGAGACTGGTTAAGAAAATCCTAAAAAGGTTAGTTCATTGAGTCAGTATCCATACATTCGAATGCGAAGAATGCGCGCATCAGCATTCAGCCGATCATTAATGCAGGAAAGTACCCTGTCGAGTAAAGATCTTATCTATCCGATGTTTGTAATTGAAGGGAATGCTGAACGACAGGCTGTTCCATCTATGCCGGGCATTGAACGGGTTAGCGTTGACCAACTCATCAAGGAAGCCAAACAGGTATTTGAGTTGGGCATTCCAGCTATTACTATTTTCCCAGTGATACCAGTTGAGAAAAAATCTTTGAATGCCAATGAAGCGTTTAACCCAGATGGGCTTGCTCAGCGGGCTGTTCGGGCTATCAAATCGGAGTTACCTGAGCTGGGAGTAATAACGGATGTTGCTTTAGATCCGTTTACTTCACACGGACAAGATGGGCTTATCGACAGTGGAGGTTACGTCCTTAACGATGAAACCGTCGATACCCTGGTCAAACAGGCACTTTCACATGCTGAAGCCGGAGCCGATGTGGTCGCACCATCGGACATGATGGATGGGCGCATCGGTGCAATTAGATCAGCGTTGGAAAATAATGGCTTCGTTAATACACTAATCCTCTCTTATGCTGCCAAGTATGCTTCAAGCTTTTATGGCCCTTTTCGTGATGCCGTCGGTTCCGGTGACGCCCTTGCCGGTGGAAATAAATACAGTTACCAGATGGATCCGGCCAATAGTGATGAAGCCTTGCGTGAAGTTCAGTTAGATCTGGATGAAGGTGCGGATATGGTTATGGTTAAACCGGGCATGCCTTATCTCGATATCGTTACTCAGGTGAAACATGAGTTTCGTGTTCCTACCTTTGTTTATCAAGTCAGTGGCGAATATTCGATGTTAAAAGCAGCTGCGTTAAATGGCTGGCTGGACGAATCCGCCTGTGTTGAAGAATCTCTTCTTAGCATGAAACGGGCAGGGGCAGACGGAATACTTACCTACTTTGCGAAAGAATTTGCACAGCAATTAACGCGTTAATTCAAAACCCCAGTGGACCAATACGCAGTAATCGGAAATCCGATCGAGCATAGTAAATCTCCGCAAATTCATGCGGCTTTCGCACAACAGGAAGGAGTCAACATTGCGTACCTACGCATCCTTAGTGAAAAATCCGAGTTTGTTTCAAAGGTAGAACATTTTGTAAAGAATGGCGGAAAGGGATTAAACGTAACCGTGCCGTTTAAAGAGACTGCTTTTCAACATTGCCAGCAAGTAAATACATTTGCCCGTTATGCAAAAGCGGTCAATACCCTCAGCTTTTCAGAACAAGGGGCCTGGATTGGTGCAAATACAGATGGTATAGGATTATTACGCGACCTGAAGTTCAATATTGGGGCAGTCATAACCAGTAAAAGAATACTTATTGTTGGCGCAGGTGGAGCAACGCGGGGCATTCTGCTTCCCCTGCTGCAGGAACAACCTGCAGAAATGGTACTCGTCAATCGAACGATCGAGAAAGCCGTTCAGTTGGTAACTGAATTTTCCCAGTTTGGTGCGATAACCAGTAAAACATTTGAGCGCCTGGACACATTGAAGTTTGATATCGTCATCAACGCAACATCAGCCAGCCTGGATAACACGCTTCCCCCCCTACCTGATTCGATCATCGACGCTGACACGCTTTGCTACGATCTCGCGTACAGCGATAAAGATACCGCATTTCTAGCTTGGTCGAAGTCAGTCGGTGCCAGCACTGCACACGATGGCCTGGGAATGTTAATCGAACAAGCGGCAGAATCTTATTTTATCTGGCGCGGATTTCGCCCGGATACAAACCCGGTATTCAAACAGCTACGCCCGGGAATTTAAATTTTCACATCTTGCCTTGATGACTGCGGTTAAGATGAGCTTTCATGCATCTTTTTTACTTTGACATAATGTGCTGCCGAATACGTTAGGTACTCTATTTCACGATCATTTAATTCACGTACTTTTTTTGCCGGTCGACCCATCCATAAGTACCCGCCCTCAAGCTCCTTGCCACTGGTAACCAGCGAACCCGCGCCGAGCATGGCATTACTATGCACAACGGCATTATCCAGCACTATCGACCCAATCCCAATCAGGCACTTATCGTGCAGGGTGCAGGCATGCAGAACAACGGAGTGACCGACCGTTACATCATTTCCGATAGTTAACTTCGCACCACCGGGGCTAAACTCACCGTCATGGGTAACATGCAGGATAGAGCCATCCTGAATATTGGTACGTTCACCAATAGCCACTACATTGATATCACCGCGCACAACCGTCATGGGCCAAATTGAGCTATTGGCACCCATCGTGACCTGACCAATGACCAGGGCCGCCGGATCAACATATGCACTAGGATCAATGGATGGGGTATGGCTATTAAATTTTCTTATTGTCATAACGCTCTGCTCTGGGAGTGGTCTAAACTAAGGCGAGGTAATGCTATCATGTCGCGCCAAAATCAGTGAATCACAAATTGATTAAAAACTTCCCCTGAAAAGTATGAGTGTAAAATCTAAACTCTCAGCGTACGCTGTTCTGATAAGACTGAACCGGCCCATTGGAATTTTCTTATTGCTATGGCCAACCCTGTGGGCATTGTTCCTGGTTGCTGATGGCAGCCCTGACCCAATCATTTTATCGGTTTTTATTGCCGGTGTGATCTTAATGCGGTCTGCTGGTTGTGCGATTAATGATTACGCTGATCGGGATATTGATCAACATGTTATGCGCACTAAAGATCGCCCGCTGGTAACACAAAAAGTGACAGCTACTGAAGCTCTCGTTATTTTTATCCTCCTTAGCAGCATTGCTTTTTTACTGGCTTACCTGTTCTTAAACGAACTTACTCTCTGGTTTGCACTGGTTGCGGTCGCTTTAGCGCTGACTTACCCTTTTACCAAACGACTTCATTATCTTCCCCAGGTTCATTTAGGGGTGGCATTTGCCTGGGCTGTTCCCATGGTGTTTATTGCACATACGAATGAATTACCTAACGCATGGGGATGGTTGTTATTTGTAGCGACCATATTATGGACCACCGCCTATGACACGATCTACGGAATGGTCGATCGGCAGGATGATATTCGCATCGGCGTAAAATCCACAGCCATTCTGTTTGGTAGCGCAGATCGACTGATTATTGGTGTAATGCAGCTGTTTGTCCTTTTAAGTTTAATCTCAGTTGGCCAGCAGACAAACTTACGTTACTGGTACTACCTGGCCATCATAATCGTCGCTGCACTATTTATTTATCAGCAGACGTTGATTTATTATCGCGATCCACACGACTGCTTTCGTGCTTTCTTAAATAATAACTATGTTGGTCTCTTAGTATTTGCCGGAATCGTTGCGAGTTACTTGCTACCATTCTAGACGTCTTTGCTCGAATGTAACTTAACTACTTAATAGTTTCCTGGTTCTGGCCAAGGCCCACACCTCAACATACTCAACTCCCTGGGATTTAAGATATTTACTAATTTCATTAACCGTCGCGCTCGTAGTAATAACATCATCAAACAGAATTATTTTCTGCTGTTGTATGGGCTTTTTAATTAGAAAAGCATTTTTCACATTTTTTCTTCGCTGTCTTCTTGATTTTCCAGTTTGAGTAGCGGTGTGTGAAACACGCTGTAACGCATAAAGATCAAACCTAATATCCATTTTTTTACGGAGCATTCGAATGAGCTCAAATACTGCGTTAAACCCTCGTTCTCGAATTCTAGCCTGATGGCTTGGGACAGGCAGCAGCAAGGGAACCTGATTGCTGGTCCGACAAGCCTGCGCAAACAATTCGATAAGCAAACGACCATAGTCCCAACGATACGAATACTTGAAATCGACGATTAACTGTCTAACGGGTGGCTGATACCAAAGTGGCGCAACCAGGCGATCATAGCTGGGCTTTTCCTTTTGACACTGTCCGCAAGGAGTTATTTCTGCTCTTGTTTCTTCCATTGGTAAGCCGCACACGATACAAACGCAATCACACCAGGGTAAACAAGGCAGGCACTGATTACAGATGCCAATGTCGGTATTCTCCAGCCGATGACACAAAAAACATCGCCATGGATAAAGCAACCGTGCGGCAACATTGGCCCAGCCGTTTAATTTTCTATCATCCAAAATTTGACAAGCGGTCGCGATTGATTAGACTGAGCTAAATACTTGATATGTATTTATTTTCTTTAGGTATTTACGATCGATCCTATATAACTTTGATGATTATGAACGCTACCAAACGCTGGAATGCTGACGAAGTCAGTGAAATATTTACAAGGCCATTCAACGACTTATTATTTGAAGCACAACACATTCATAGAGCCCACCACGATCCGAATTCAATACAGGCTAGCACCCTATTATCTATCAAGACAGGGGCATGCCCCGAAGATTGTGCGTACTGTCCGCAAAGTGCGCATTACGATACCGGCTTGCAAAAGGAAAAGTTACTTTCACTCGATGAGGTCCGTGATGCCGCACGTGCCGCGAGAGACCTGGGCGCAAGCCGATTTTGCATGGGGGCAGCCTGGCGTAACCCGACTGACAAGAATCTTGATTCGGTTATCGAAATGATCAAAGTTGTCCAGGAAGAAAATCTGGAAACCTGCGTAACACTAGGCATGTTAAGTGAAAAACAGTCCAGCAGACTGGCAGGCGCAGGCCTGGATTTTTATAACCACAACATTGATACCTCACCTGAGTTCTACGGTGAAATCATTTCAACGCGGGATTATCAGGACCGACTGGACACGCTGCAAAACGTCCGCGATGCGGGGATTAAAGTCTGTTGCGGAGGAATACTGGGAATGGGGGAAAACCGGCAACAACGGATTGGCTTATTAGTTCAACTGGCAAATATGCATCCGGCTCCTGAATCGGTTCCAATTAATTTGCTGGTGCAGGTTGAGGGGACACCATTGCATGGAACACCCGAACTCGACCCGATCGAATTTATTCGTATGATCGCAACGGCTCGTATACTGATGCCGGATACTTATGTGCGGTTATCAGCAGGCCGCGAATCAATGGAAGATTCTATGCAAGCACTTTGTTTTCATGCGGGCGCAAACTCCATTTTTTACGGAGAGAAATTACTCACAACATCTAACCCGACGTTTATCCAAGACAAACAGCTGCTTGAGCGCCTGGGTATGGACATCGAGGATCCTCGCCAACGCTCACAACAAGATCCTGTAGCGACAACGTGCAACAATTAGGACAGCGCAGGGGTTTCTTCTGTTTGCGAACCATAGTGATCGGCGAGAACTGATCACTGCTATGGTTTAGTTAGCAGACTTTCTAACACGCAACTGCTTGCCAGATGAACCCATTCAACGTATCGCTGGAACTTTCTGCGTTACAAAAACAATATGCCTACCGTAAGCGCCGCACCATAGAGGGTCCCCAGGGAGTTAACGTCACCATTGATGGCGGTTCGTTTTTGTCGTTTTGCAGTAATGATTATCTGGGCCTAGCCAACCACCCCCGCGTGCGTGCAGCGGCCTGCAAAGCGATCAATCAGTTTGGTGTTGGTAGCGGTGCCTCTCAACTCATTTCAGGGTATTCAACGGTACATGCCCAACTGGAACAGGCGTTAGCAGACTTCCTTGGGTTTGAACGGGTGTTATTATTTTCCTCAGGTTATCTCGCCAACCTAGGGGTGATCGCTGCGTTGACTTCCAGGGAAACAGAACTCCTGGAAGATCGCCTGAATCACGCATCGTTAATTGACGCGGCCAGACTGGCGGGTGCCCGCTTACATCGATACAACCATCGAAACATTTCTCACCTGAAGGAATTACTAGACCGCACCAATAATAAAAATTCGCTGATCGTCAGCGATGGCGTGTTCAGCATGGAAGGTTCAATTGCACCATTAGCACAGCTCAGCCAATTAAAATCTGACTCCCAGTCGCGGTTAATGATTGACGATGCCCACGGTATCGGTGTGCTAGGCAAACATGGAAGAGGCAGCATAGAACACTATGGATTGAACAACAAAGATGTCGACATTCTGGTAGGCACATTTGGCAAGGCTTTTGGCAGTGCTGGTGCATTTATTGCGGCTGAAAGTGATTTAATAGAATACTTAATTCAGAAAGCACGCACACTTATTTATACAACCGCCCCCCCACCTGCCCTGGCTGCTGCGGCAGTTGCAAGTTTAGCTATAATTCGCAAAGATAATGAGCGTCGGGAAAGATTGCACCGCAATATAGCGTACTTCCGCAATAAGCTGGCCAATTCAACACTTACACTGCAGGAGTCGGAAACTCCCATACAAACCATTATTATTGGCGATAATCGCAAGACGCTCGAGTTTTGTGAACAACTTGCGCTCAGAAATTTTCTCGTGTTCGCGATACGCCCGCCAACGGTTCCAGCCAATACGTCCAGATTAAGAATCACACTATGCAGTGAGCACACGCCTCGACAAATTGATTCTCTGGTAGCGGCGTTACAGGAAATAGGGCATGAATCACTATAACATGCCCTGCTCCGCCATTGAAAACGTCGTTTCTCCCACGATTATATGATCCAGGACACGAACGTCTATTAGATCTAACGCGTCTTTTAGTCTTTGGGTAATTTCCTGATCTGCGCTGCTTGGACACGCATTACCGGAAGGATGGTTATGTGCAAAAATTACAGCGGCAGCGTTGCTACGTAGTACGAGTTTGACAACTTCGCGGGGATACACACTTGCGCCATCTATTGAGCCATTGAACAGCTCCTCAAACCGAATCAGCTGGTTGCGAGTATTCAGTAAAAGGCAGGCAAACACCTCATGCTGGTAATCGCGCATCGTCGCAAGCAGGAAACGAGCCGCAGTTCCGGGGTTTTTTAGTGAAGGCTTCGATTTAAGTTCGCCTTTCAGGCTGCGTTGCGCAATCGCCTTTATCGCCGCAATCTGGGCATACTTTGCAGGGCCCAGTCCTTTAATCTTTCGCAAGGCATCATAATCACTCGAAAGTAGTCCGCGAATATCGCCAAAGGTACTGATTAATTCATGCGCCAGGGTTACCACAGACTTTCCACGTGTGCCTGTTCGTAAAATGATTGCGACCAGCTCAGCATCGGATAGTCGCTGGGCACCTTCAGTGATGAGCTTTTCTCTGGGACAACCTCCCGGCGGCCATTTGTGTTTCATGGCGCCCTAAAATTCCGCTTGGATTCCTGCCCTGCTGGATGATTCTGGTACACTGACAAGTTATGAAGCTGGCAAACAAACATGTTCTTTTAGGCGTAACTGGCGGAATCGCGGCATACAAGAGTGCACAATTGTTGAGAGAACTACAAAGGATGGGCGCACAAGTGCGTGTTGTGATGACCAGGCGTGCAACCGAATTTGTAACTCCGCTTACATTCCAGGCATTGTCAGGACATCCGGTTTACACCCATGATTGTGGTGAATTTGATGCGGCGGGAATGGATCACATTGCGCTGTCACGCTGGGCAGATGCGGTCATCGTCGCGCCAGCAACGGCCAATATGCTGGCCAAGCTTACCCATGGTATTGCGGATGATTTTTTATCCTCCCTGTGCCTGGCGCACACGGGTGAAATTGTTGTAGCGCCCGCCATGAACCAGGCCATGTGGAACAACGAATCGACACGGAACAATCTGTTAATATTAAAACAACGCGGTACCCATGTATTCGGACCGGATGAAGGCTTACAGGCCTGCGGTGAAACGGGAGCCGGTCGCATGATGGAACCCGATGTCCTGGCCTCCTGCATAAGCGCTATTTTTTCATCCGAACGCCTTGCAGGACGTACTATTCTGCTGACCGCCGGACCTACTGTCGAACCTATCGATCCTGTCCGATTTATCTGTAATCGATCCTCGGGAAAGATGGGGTATGCATTGGCAGAAGCGCTGCTGGAAGCGGGTGGCAACGTAACGGTTGTTAGTGGACCTACTCACCTGGAAATTAACGATCGCATTACCTTCGTACCCGTTGAAACTGCAGCACAAATGCATACGGAAGTCTTAAAGCGATGCGCCAATGTTGATATCTTTATCGCTGCAGCTGCAGTAGCTGACTATAGCCCGAGTGAATATCAGCATCAGAAAATAAAAAAGCAGGACAGCACGCTTACTATTTCACTGTCGCGAACACCTGACATTCTCAAGGACGTTAAGCTAAACCGGCCTGAACTATTTTGTGTAGGCTTTGCAGCGGAAACGGAAAATATCATTGAAAATGCGTTGAATAAGCTACAAGGAAAATCGGTGCAGATGATCATTGCAAATCCCGTTGGTGATAAAGAATCGGGATTTGACAGTGATTACAATGCTGTCGAAGTCCTGTGGCAAGGGGGCCAGTATTCGATCGAACGGGCTCGTAAAACCGAGATCGCCAGAAAACTGGTTTCATTAATTTCCGATCAATTTGAGAATACCAATACAAATTCAAATGTCAGTTACTTTTCAGCAAAATAAAATCAATTTAAAAATCCTCGACCCGCGAATAGGAAAAGAGTTTCCTCTGCCATCCTATGCAACTCATGGATCGGCTGGACTCGATCTTCGTTCCTGCACAGAAAAACCTTTGCAGTTAGCGCCCGGCAAGACGGAACTGATCCCCACCGGTATCGCGATTCATATCGATGATCCTGGACTAGCAGCAGTAATTTTGCCTCGTTCCGGTTTGGGTCATAAACATGGTGTTGTTCTTGGTAATTTGGTCGGCTTGATTGATTCCGATTATCAGGGTCCATTAATGGTTTCTGCATGGAATCGCGGTCAGCAGGAATTCAACATTGAACCCGGGGACCGAATTGCTCAATTAGTTTTTGTTCCCGTAGTACAGGCAGCCTTTGATATTGTGGAAGACTTCGTTACCAGTCAGCGGGGTGAAGGCGGATTTGGTCATACCGGTACCCAGTAGAGCATCTGGAATTTTAATCAGGAGTTAGAAATGCAAATCGATGCCAGTATATTTCGGGCCTACGATATTCGCGGCGTTGTTCAGACAGCTTTGCGCCCCGACGTCGTCAATTTGATTGGCAAGGCACTGGGGACCCTATACCCACAAAGCAAAAGCGTAGCGGTTGGCCGAGATGGTCGCCTAACCAGTCGCGAATTGGCAGATCATCTTATCGCGGGACTGCGTTCCACGGGTACCGATGTTATTGATATTGGCGAAGTACCTACTCCGATTCTATATTACGCAACTCACGCGCTCAAAACCGGTTCCGGACTGATGGTAACAGGAAGCCATAATCCACCGGAGTACAATGGAATCAAGATGGTCATGGACGATAAAACGCTTTATGGCGACATGATTCAATCTATTTACTCGTGCATTCAAAAGGGTACTTTTAAAACTGGTAGCGGAAACCTGGAACAACATGATCTATTAGAAGATTATATTGCAAGAATTTGTCAGGACGTTGTTTTAAAACGCCCTCTGGATATCGCTATAGACTGTGGTAACGGCGTTGCCGGCCCGGCTGCAAAAGCGTTGTTCAAACGTCTAGGGTGCCGCGTATGTGAGCTTTACTGTGATGTTGATGGGACATTTCCCAATCACCATCCGAATCCAAGTGAACCCGAAAACCTGGAAGATCTCAAGCAGGCTGTTCTCGAGCAACAACTCGACCTGGGCTTGGCCTTCGACGGCGATGGTGATCGTGTCGGCATCGTCGATGAAAACGGTGATGTTCTGTGGGCCGACCGGCAAATGATGCTGTATGCCCGCGATGTCCTTTCACGCGAACCCGGTGCAGAAATTATTTATGACGTGAAGTCTTCTCGTAACCTTGCAAAGGTGATTGAAGCGGCGGGTGGAAAAGCAACAATGTGGAAAACGGGCCATTCTTTTATCAAAAACAAGATGAAGGAAACCGGCGCGCTCTTAGCCGGGGAAATGAGTGGACATATATTTTTTAAGGAACGCTGGTTCGGATTTGACGACGGTCTGTATGCCGCTGCGCGCATGCTGGAGATTCTATCTGCGGATGCACGACCCGTTAGCGAAATATTTAATGAATTACCAAATGATGTCAGCACGCCCGAAATTACAATCCATCTTGGCAAAGATGGCGCTCAACATGACTTCATTAAAAAATTTATCAAGCAGGCAAGCTTTACAAATGCTGAGTTGTCTACGATTGATGGAATTCGTGCAGATTTTTCAGATGGCTGGGGCCTGGTGCGGGCTTCAAATACAACGCCTTCATTAGTCATTCGCTTCGAGGCTGAAAATCAACAACGCCTGAATGAACTAAAAGACATTTTCAAGGTTCAAATTCAATCCATTGATCCTGAGATAAATTTACCCTTTTGATATGAACCCAGAAAACGCCATAAATACCGCCAAAGTTTTAAGCGAAGCACTACCTTACATTCAGCGCTTTTCTGACAAGACCATTGTCATCAAGTATGGCGGCAACGCAATGACAGAAGAAGATCTTAAGAACAGCTTCGCGCGGGATATAGTTTTGTTAAAGCAGGTTGGAATACAACCCATCATCGTACATGGGGGCGGCCCACAGATTGGCGCATTGCTTGCGCAACTTGGCAAGGAAAGTAAGTTTATTGATGGTATTCGTGTAACAGACAGTGAAACCATGGATGTGGTCGAAATGGTGTTGGGAGGCAAGGTTAACAAGCAAATTGTCCAGTTAATCAATCAACACGGAGGACGTGCAGTCGGATTGTCTGGAAAAGATGGTGACTTAATTTACGCCAGGCAACTTAAAGCGAAACAAACCGAAACCGAGCTGAATCCTTCTGAAATAATCGACCTGGGACATGTTGGTGAAGTAAGTGGAATCAATCCTGCAATACTATATACGTTTATCGATAGCGATATCATTCCTGTTATTGCCCCCATTGGGGTTGGCAAAAATGGCGAAACCTACAACATTAACGCGGACATGGTTGCCGCGAGTATTGCAACGGTAGTAAAAAGTGAAAAGCTGATTTTACTCACCAACACTACGGGGATAATGTGTGATGATGAGTTGCTTACTGGTCTAGACCCAAGTGAAGTTCTTTCCCTGATAGATAAAGGAGTGATTCAGGGAGGGATGATACCAAAAGTTCGTTGCGCAATTGATGCGTTGCAATCAGGAGTGCATACGGCACATATCATTGATGGGCGTATTCAACATGCTGTGCTGTTGGAATTGTTTACGGATGAGGGAATTGGAACACTTATCGAACGGTAATGGCTCGATCAGTTAATTCTGAATAGCGTTTGATATCTTGATTAAACTGTGAATGCAATTCTTCTTTTTCCAGTTCGCGTTCACGAATATAGTCTACTATGCCAGCAATCTGATCAAGCACCTGTTTTTCATTACGCTCGAGCCAGGGTGGAATTTTCAGATCCTGACTTAGAAATCGTTTTCTGCTTTCATCAAGTCTAGCCAATTCTTTTTGTTGCTTGTGTAAACGTGTGCGGGACAACTGAATCGTCTGCTCTATTAAAGCTACTCTTTCATCTCGTGCATGCTCCATATCTTCCACACTGGTAAATGTGGCCAGTAAAGCACGATCGTATGCAGCTTGTTCTTCTGACTTGCGACGCTCTAGTTCAGCAATTTTTTGCTGCTCTTCTGCGATCTTGATTTCTTCTGCGGTCTTGGCGCGCTCTATGGTTTCTACTACTCGCCCGCTATCATTGATTTTCTCTCTGCCCTGCTTGGTATCCGTAACAGGTACTTTGTCCCCATAGTGGATTTCACCGTCTTTATCGACCCATCGATAATACTCGGCCGTTGCCGTGGTACAAAAAGTACCAACGAGCCATAAAATTAAGCATGTTGTGAATGTAATCCGCATTTGCATGGCCAAATATAGCAACTGACGCCCTGACAGAATTTAGACTGGATCACTAATTTTCTAGGTCGCGCCTACTTAGTGCCATATGCTTGCCGATAAGCCGTTAATTGTTTCAGTTGGTCGGCCAAATCTGGCCTGGCCTGGGCAAAATCCAGCAAGTTTTCCAGCTTTGCAATAGAAAAAACTGGTAAATCATAGGCTTGTTCCACTTCCTGAATGGCACTTTGTCCATGCGCTCCCTGTTCCTGTCGATCCAATGCCACAATTACCGCTGCCGGCTGCGCGCCCGCTTGCCTAATCAGGCCTACACTTTCTCTGATGGCTGTCCCAGCGGTAATGACATCATCGACAATAACTACCCTGCCCGCTAGTGGCGAGCCAATCAAGCTCCCCGTCTCTCCGTATGCCTTCGCCTCCTTACGGTTAAAGGCAACACCGACCGAGCGTTGATGTTTTTGATGCAATGCAATGGCGGCCGCGGTCGCCAATGGAATACCCTTGTAGGCTGGGCCAAACAAGATGTCAAAATCAAGCGACGAATCGATTAACGTATCGGCGTAGTACTGCCCGAGGGTCGCCAAATCCGCACCTTTATTAAACTTACCGGCATTAAAAAAATAGGGGCTTATACGGCCGGATTTCAGTGTGAATTCACCAAACTGAAGGGCGTCACACTGAAGCGCAAATTCAACAAAGCCAGAAGTATTCATGTTATGGAGCATAGTGATAGTTATTTTTCCTCATGCTAAAGTAAGCTTTGCATTTTAACAATCTCCTCAACACGCTCTTTTGCCAAATCTCACCATTATCACACTGAATGCGAACGGCATTCGCGCCGCGGCTCGAAAAGGTTTTTTCGACTGGCTAAAAAAGCAAAACGCCGATGTCATCTGTATTCAGGAAACAAAGGCACAAGTAGAACAACTGCAAGAAAACCCTGATTTTTTTCCTAGTGATTATCACTGCTATTACGTAGATGCGAAGAAAAAAGGATACAGTGGAGTCGCCCTGTATTCACGACACAAACCCGACAGAGTTATCACTCGCTTAGGCGTTGAAGAATTTGATAACGAAGGGAGGTATCTCGAGGTGCAATTTAATAGCCTCGCCATTGTTTCTCTCTATGCACCATCGGGATCCTCCAGCGAAGAGCGCCAGCAAGCAAAATTCCGTTTTATGGACGCCTTCATGAAACACCTTAAATCAATAAAAAGACGCAAACGGGAATACATCATTTGTGGTGACTGGAATATTGCACACAAACAAATTGATCTAAAAAACTGGCGCGGCAATCAGAAAAATTCTGGTTTCCTTCCTGAAGAGCGCGCCTGGATGGATGAGCTGTTTTACAAACAGAATTTTGTCGATGTGTTTAGGGAAATAAATCAGGAAGAAGATCAGTACACGTGGTGGTCTAATCGTGGACAGGCATGGGCAAAAAATGTCGGTTGGAGAATCGACTATCAAGTTGCAACGCCAAACTTGTCTAACTGTGCCAAGTCAGCGTCAATCTATAAGAACGAACGCTTTTCGGATCACGCGCCACTGATTATCAACTATCAAACGAAAATTTAATATCACACTACCATGATATCCTGGACGCAGTCTTTTCAAGTCTATTTACAACCCAGGATGCTTGCTATGTTGTTGCTGGGGTTTTCAGCTGGTCTTCCTTTATTACTTGTTTTCGGGACCTTATCGTTCTGGTTAAGAAAAGAAGGAATCGATCGTGGCATGATTGGCTATATCTCGTGGGTCGCACTGTTTTACGGAATCAAATTCCTATGGGCACCATTAGTAGACCGTTTACCCATTCCTCTGTTTACCAAAAAACTCGGTCAACGAAGAAGCTGGATGTTGCTCGCACAATTGGGCGTATTTAGCGGATTATTACTGCTCGGAACCGTAAGCCCACAAGAAAATCTTTCAGCACTAGTAGGATTTGCGATCCTGGTAGCATTTTCTTCTGCAACTCAAGATATAACCCTTGACGCCTGGAGAATCGAATCGGCTCCCGATGATCAACAGGGGGCGATGGCCGGCACTTATCAATTAGGATATAGACTGGGAATGTTGTTAGCCGGCGGTGGTGCATTTTCACTGGCATATTTTTACGGCTGGAACTTTGCATATCTGGTAATGGGTGCTTGTATGCTTGTTGGTGTAATCACAACCTTATTGGTTAAGGAACCTCAAAATCGAATAGGAGAACAAACCTGGCAACAGGAAGAGAGAGTTCAGAACTTTTTAAATCGCTCGGCCACGATGCCTGTTGGATTAAAAAAACTGGCAGCCTGGTTTATTGGCGCAGTTGTCTGTCCTTTCACAGAATTTTTTACGCGTAATGGCCTGTTTGCAATCGTCGTCCTGGTATTTATTGCAACCTTCAGATTAAGCGATATAACCATGGGCGTCATGGCTGGACCATTTTATGTAGACATGGGGTACAATGAACTTCAAGTAGGACTGGTATCCAAAACATTTGGAGTAGTTGTAACAATCATTGGTGCTCTACTTGGCGGAGTACTCGTAATGCGTTTCGGTATTTTCAGAGTATTGATACTGGCAGGCATTTTGGTGGTAGTAACTAACCTGATTTTTGCCTGGCTTGCAACCCAGGATCCGCTAACCGCGTTACTCGCGATTGTAATAACCGCTGATAATTTAAGTGGAGGAATTGCAGGCACCGTGTTTATTGCCTATTTGTCCAGCTTAACGAACCGCGCATATACCGCAACTCAATATGCCTTGCTTAGTTCGGTAATGCTTTTGCCGGCTAAGTTTCTTGGCGGATTCTCGGGAGATATCGTTGATAAGTTTGGATACATTAACTTTTTTATCTATGCAGGCAGTTTAGGTATTCCGGCAATCTTAATCGCCTGGTATCTTGGAACTCGTCAGCATCGATTTAGTCTAAAATCAGTTCCTACAAAATAACAGGGCGGAATATATGAACACCTTTAGCAGAATATTGCTTGGCACAGCGATGCTTGGATTACTCTCAACTGTTCAGGCTGGGTGGCTAGATACAGTCAAGGATGTAATAAGTTCCGACACCACTTCAAGTGCTGCATTAACCGACAGTGAAATGGCTGGCGGCCTAAAAGACGCCTTAATCGTAGGATCGGAGAATGTGGTTAGCCAATTAAGTGCGCCTGGCGGGTTTAACTCAGACCCGGCAATTCATATCCCTCTTCCGGAATCATTGCAAACTGTGCAGAAAACCATGGACAAGTTTGGTATGGGCAGTTCTTTAAACAATCTGGAGCTCAAGCTTAATGAAGCGGCAGAAATCGCCACAAAAAAGGCCCAGCCATTATTTCTGGATGCCATTAAACAACTGACCTGGGACGATGTAAAAAATATTCTCAATGGACCCGACGATGCGGCGACTCAGTATTTTAAAGGAAAAATGTCCCTTCCGCTGGCGGCAGAAATGAAACCCATTGTGGATGAAAGCCTGAACCAGGTTGGCGCTATTAATACCTATAATAACGTGATGGGAAAGTATAAATCACTTCCTCTGGTACCTGATGTTCAGGCAGATTTGTCGCAACACGTATTAGATAAAGGGATAGATGGTATTTTTCATTACCTTGCAGTAGAGGAGGCAAACATTCGCAATGATCCCGCCAAAAGAACAACTGATTTGCTGAAGAAGGTATTTGCAAACTAGCTATGGCTCAATTTTGATTGGCGTACCATCCCGTACCAGGTCCCAGATTTCCAACATATGCTGATTCTCAACAGCAATGCAACCTTCTGTCCAGTCTTTGTTAGCGAAAGTAAGTTCGATTCGCTCCGCCCAGTCACTGGGTTGACCATGAATCATGATTTCACCACCGGGATCGATTCCAGCTTCCTTGGCATTTCGTTTCTGGGAAACATTTGGGTAAGACACGTGAATGGATCGAAAAAAATTACTCGTCGGGTTTCGCCAGTCCAGGGTATACAGGCCTTCGGGGGTACGAGAATCCCCCTCTTTAAGTTTTTGGCCCACGGGCTGTTTTCCTAATGCAACCGGGTATGTCTTAATAGCGCGGTCGCCAGAGTACAAATAGAGTTTTCGTTCACCTTTTCGAACTAAAACAAAGTCTACATACTGACTTTGTGGCTCAGAAGTTTTTGTTGAATATATTTTGGTCTGCACAGGCTGTAAGAATAGTGCGGTGTCATCGGCATTGGCAATTGAAAAACCCAAGCCTGTCAGTAGCACCACCCAGGCTCTACGATTTAATTTTGGTCCTTTTCGTTCAAACAAATGACTCTTCCCTAAATTGTATAAGTATATTTACGGCTGACTTCGTTTACTCTTTACCCATTTGATAATAGGTTCCCATTGATCACGATCTACTGCGGTGGCGGCAGGCCCCATTTCAAAAATACCCAGCCCCCGCTCTGCTGCACGCACATAATTCTGACTATCACGCAGCATTGTGAGGTACGGAAGTTTTTGTGATCCTAAAAATTCTTCCAGCTCCCAAAAAATATTCGTTATCTCGCGCGACCGATTAGCGATGAGTGCCAGTTTGGCCTTTTTTTGAGAAACGGGCGCACTGGATTTGATTTCTTTTAGAAATGATTCCGCTGCACGCATATCAATTGGTGATGGCAAAACTGGGATCAGGATGGTTTTCGCTTTTCGAACCAAACTTGTTAGTGCTGCACCATGAACGGCAGCCGGTGCATCCATAATGACGATATCTGTGTTTCGCTTGGGCCTTTCTGCATGTTTTTTAAATCCGGCAATTCCGTAGATGGGTTTCTTTGCGGGAGAACGGGCCTCTAGCCAGGCAAGGCTACTCCCCTGTGGGTCATAATCCACGATGGTGACCTTCTTGTTTTGAGTCGCAAAATAACTTGCTAAATTGGTGCAAATTGTTGTTTTTCCCGAGCCTCCCTTGGCATTAATTACCATGATTTGTCGCATCATTCCCCCTTTATAAAGGTGGTAACAAATAAAATTGCCGACAAGTTTGGACTAAGCTTCATAAAGCCACAAGTCGGAGCTGCAATTTTGATTACTTTTAGCAATATATTATTCGCTCCCAAACACGGCAACCACTGGTGTATGATCGGAAGGTCGTTCCCAACTACGTGGGCTGACGTCCACAAAACTACTGCGACAGTTCCTGCTCAATGACTGACTTGCCAGGATCAGGTCAATTCTAAGTCCATGATTTCGCCGAAAACCTCCTCCTCTATAATCCCACCAACTAAACACACCCTCGTCCTGATCAAACAAACGAAATGTATCGTTTAGCCCTAGGTGCATCATCTTTGTCAGTGCGTCACGTTCCGGTACGCTGCACAATATTTTATCCTTCCACATATCGGGATCATGTACGTCACGATCATCGGGCGCAATATTAAAATCACCCAATACAATCAGCTTATCGTATTGCTTAAGTTCATTTTTAATATGGTGAGTTACTTTGTCCAGCCAGTTAAGCTTGTATAGAAATTTTTCACTGCCAACCTCTGATCCATTAACGACATACAGATTAATAACCCGAATATCGTTGACTGTGGCGGCTAATATTCGACGTTGCGGGTCATCCAACCCATTAACATCAGTGACTGGATTCATAAGCTTAGACCGGGCAAGAATGGCTACCCCGTTATAGGTTTTTTGACCGGAGAAAACCACCTGGTAGCCGGCAGCTAATATCTCGTGGGTTGGAAAATCTTGGTCCTGTGTCTTTGTTTCCTGTAATGCCAGCACATCAACCGGATTATCTTCAAGCCATGCCAAAACGTGCGGCAACCGCACGCGTAAAGAATTTACATTCCAGCTAGCTATTTTCATTTATTTAATGAGCCAGTCGATACCCCGATAACCGACGTTTTTCTCGCGACCTGAACCAAGCCATGGCAAACAAAAAACCGATTATAAAAGAAAATAGAAAAAAACCAGCTACGATTAATCTAAGGTCATACTGTTCTGCAAAACGATATTTTGCCAATTCTTTGACTTGCTCGTTGATGGTATCGTTGAGGGAGGTATTCTGCGAGGTTAGTTGATTTATTTTATTCGAAAGCGCTTTATTTGATTTTATTAATGACTTGTTTTCTTTTGCCGTCGCACTGTCGAAATTCTTTAATTTCTCAAGCGCCCTGCCAAGCCTATTTTCTAAATCTTCTTTTTCACTGGTGACTTTTTCGAGAACAAAGGTTGCCGGAGGTTCATCGGTCAAAAACCATGACTGCACCCAACCGGTTTCACCATCCGCTGTTTTAACCTTGGTAAAACTACTATGTTTTTCTAGCAAAGTAAGTTTTTGGCCACTATACAAAGTGGTAACAACATTCCCATCAGTATTCGCAGTAGCACGCAATTTAAGTTGCAGACTATCTGTAACAAATATTGTGCTTGCCTGCAGCGCTAGTGGCAGTATACCTATACTCAGGATTAACAATGCAGCTATTCTTTTCATTCCAGAACCCCGTTTTGTGTCAGTGCCAATTGAATAAACTGTTGTTTACAATTTCTCGTTACGGCATTCTAAATATCTGATTTTGAGTATTCCATGATATGTAATGCGCGCACCAGAGTTGTTTACACCACCTAAACCTTTGAGACGACGAATGCGATCTTTTTCTGTTCCAGGCATTGATTATATGGATTGTGGATAAAACGACTAGTTTAAAGTACGTTTCCCAAAACGTTAGTGTAAGCCATTAAATTACTGGGTCTATGGTCTGATCATTATCAGACTTTATTTCAAGCTTTTCATAAGTACTGAAAGAAAATAAATAAGCAATCACATTATTTGGAAACGTAAGAATACGTTCGTTGCTAGCCGTTACACAATGGTTATATAGTTCGCAACGATCGTAAATGGCTCGATCAAATTCAGCAAAGATAGACTGCAAACGCACAAATGCGTTTTCATTGGCCAGCTCTTCATGATCTTTTGCCTTTTCAAGCAAAATACCCAGATTATGTTGTAATTGAAATTCAGCAGCACCCAGACTTTTAACTTCTCCCATTTGCTGAGAATTCATAATTTGAGTTCGTATTGAAAGAATTTTTTCAAATAAATCCTGATCATTGATATCAAACTGCTTACATAGGTCGATTAAATTTTTCAGTTCATCATGGCGCTGTTTTAATAAAACCTCGATATTTACCCATGCCTTGCTTACCGAGTGCTTCAGCGTGACAAGACCGTTATAGGACTTGACGCCGAGCATTACCAGGGCGATAAGTACTAAAACAACGATAATGGAGATTACTTCCATGATTTTTATTCGATACAAAATGTGGATCTACGGACCCGCATTCTCGCTTATTACACGTAATAACCTGAAGTAAATTTTGTATAAGAGCTGTTATTTTCAGACAAAGGGTAAATAATCTAAACGTCTAAATTTGTTGCAGATAGCGCATTTTCTTCAATAAATTCGCGTCTGGGTTCCACCTGATCCCCCATTAGCGTTGAAAAAATTTCATCCGCGGCAACTGCATCTTCTATATTTACCTGCACCAATCGACGAGTTTCCGGATCCATAGTAGTTTCCCAAAGCTGGTCCGGATTCATTTCGCCCAGGCCTTTGTAGCGTTGTATAGTCTGCCCTCTTTTAGCCTCTTCAAATATCCATTCCATGACTTCACTGAATTGAGTCACGTTCGCTTTACGATCACCACGCCGAATATAGGCGCCTTTTTCTAGCAACGTGCTCGTATTCTGGGCAACTATCTGGATTAATTTGAATTCCGGGCTGTCAAAAAATTCCTGGCTGTAAATATCTTCTGTGCCCAGACCATGTACGAGCTTTTGGATAGTCACCTGCTTTCTCTGGTCATTCCATTCCAGCTCGGCATCGTACCGTACCCCGGGAGATTGCAATTCATTCGCCGATTGTATCACCGCGTTGATCCAGCTATGCACATCAGACTCGGAAACTGAAATCCCCAATTCATTAGGTTCCACTGAAGTCGGTAGTGGGTTTCGAGCCATCGCTTGTAAAATATTGACATCGTGTAGCTTTGATAAACGCTCAATGATTGTCTTAGCAGCCATGAATTCTTTTGCGATATTTTCTAATGCGGTTGCCTGAATTGGCGGTGAATCCGGGTTGATAAACAATTCGGCTTTTTCTGTAGCATGATGCAGCAGGTACTGATTCAGCTCATTTTCATCTTTAACGTAGGTTTCCTGCTTTCCTTTTTTCACCTTGAAGAGCGGCGGCTGTCCTATGTATATATGCCCATTTTCAATTAGCTCTCGCATTTGGCGATAAAAAAATGTCAACAAAAGCGTGCGAATGTGCGAACCGTCAACATCAGCATCCGTCATAATAATAATTCGATGATAACGTAGCTTGCTCAAATCAAATTCTTCTTTTCCGATTCCGCAACCGAGCGCAGTTATTAATGTGGCGACTTCGACAGATGACAGCATTTTGTCGAACCGCGCTTTTTCTACATTAAGAATTTTACCTTTTAGCGGAAGGATGGCCTGCGTGTGTCGGTCACGGCCCTGTTTCGCGGAACCGCCAGCTGAATCTCCCTCCACCAGGAAAATTTCTGAATTGGCGGGATCCTTTTCCCGGCAGTCTGCCAATTTTCCTGGCAATCCGGCTACGTCCAATGCCCCTTTTCTGCGAGTTATTTCACGTGCTTTACGGGCTGCTTCCCTGGCTCGAGCGGAATCAACAATTTTCTCTAAAATAACCTTTGTTTCTATAGGGTTTTCAATTAAAAACTCCTGCAGTAGTTCCGCAACTACGGCTTCTACAATCGGCTTAACTTCGGAAGAAACCAGTTTATCTTTAGTTTGCGATGAAAATTTGGGATCGGGCACTTTCACTGACAAAACGGCTGTGAGCCCTTCTCGAGTATCGTCTCCAGTGAGGCCGGTTTTGTGTTTTTTATTATGGCCTTCTTTTTCCATGAACTGGTTAATACTGCGCGTTAATGCTCCTCTGAACCCCGCCAGATGTGTCCCACCGTCCCTTTGGGGAATATTATTGGTGAAACAGAAGATATTTTCCTGATAGGAATCATTCCATTGTAATGCGGCCTCCACTTCTACCTGGTCGCGTGTTTTCTTCACGTATATAACAGAAGGGTGCAATGATGTCTTTTTGCTGTTCAGGTGGCTTACAAAAGCGCTTATGCCTCCCTCATAATGAAATTTGTCGTGTTTACCACTTCTGTGATCAATCAGTTCGATCAGGACCCCTGAATTTAAAAACGATAGTTCTCGAAGTCGTTTGGCAAGAATTTCATAATGGAACACAACGTCAGAAAATATGGTCGTGCTAGGTTTAAAATGTATTCGCGTACCGGTAGATTCGGTATCACCCGTCACCGACAAGGGTGCAACCGGCTCTCCCATTCTATAGTCCTGGTGATAGACTTTGCCTCCGCGCAAGATGGTTAAAGTAAGCTCTTCTGAAAGTGCATTGACTACAGATATACCTACTCCGTGTAAACCACCCGAGACTTTATAGGAATTATCGTCAAATTTTCCGCCCGCATGCAGGACCGTCATGATGACTTCCGCCGCAGATCGTTGCTCTTCTGAGTGAATGTCAGTTGGAATACCACGCCCATCATCCGTTACAACGATGGAATTATCGGCTTGGATATCGACTAGGATTTTCTGGCAATGGCCCGCCAATGCCTCGTCAATAGAATTATCCACCACTTCAAAGACCATGTGATGCAAACCGGTGCCATCATCCGTGTCTCCAATGTACATTCCCGGGCGTTTGCGCACGGCTTCCAGACCTTTAAGGACCTGGATATTCGTTGAATCGTAACTCATAAAATTTCGGTAGATATAAACAAGCTATTATAGCATTGATGAGACTTGACCATGTTTCACGTGGAACCAATTTATATCTTGATTTGGAATTGTTTCTATTGCGTCTTTGGAAATTGAAGTTATCAATATCTGACTTTCCAGATCGGCTAAGAGCCTCAACACTTTTTCACAGCGCCCCCGATCCAATTCGGCGGGTAACTCATCAACAAGATAAATGGATGACTTTTTCACTCGTTGCATCAAATGTCGAGCTTGAGCCAGCTTCAGCGCAATTGCAAAGACCTTTTGCTGACCGCGCGAACTGGCTTGTGCAAATTTGGCATCATTCCAAGTAAACAGTATATCCGCTCGATGTGGCCCACTTATTGTTCTAGCAGGAAAATTGTTGCTATTTAATTCCTCTTCCAACAGCGCTTCCAAATCAGCGCCCTCTTTCCAGCCTCTGGCATATTTCAAGATGATAGCGTCTTTTAAGCCCAATTTAGACGCAATTGGCAGCATTATCTCCGAAATTTCAGTGCAATATAAAGTCCTGAGATCATTAATGTAATGCCCATTTTGCACTAAAACTTGATGCCACGCTCTCGCTGTTTCGATATTTTTATTGCGTAAGCAATAATTTCGCTGTTTTAACGCCCGATTGTAATCCCTCCAGTGATGAATAAACTGTGGTTCCACGTGGAACAGTCCCCAGTCAAGAAATTTTCGGCGTTCGCCTGGACCACCCGTGACTAACTTATAAGATTCTGGATGGATGGTTAATAATGGCAAATGCTGCGTAATATCAGACCACTTAGCAACATTATTTTGATTGACTCGTAGTTTTGTAAAGGCCGCATTTTTTTCAATTCCCAATTGAACAGAGACGTTCTCAGCACTGATGAGTTCAGCAGAGACTACCAAGGCTTCTTGTTTATGCGTAATAATCTCCAGAATGTGATGGCTGCGAAAGCTTTGCCCTCGACTGAGGATATCCACTGCCTCAAGGATACTGGTCTTACCTGCCCCATTATCTCCTGTAAACAGATTGATTCCTGGAGCCAAATCGACCGCTAGCTGTTCTACTGAGCGAATATTTTGAGCCCGTAATTTGGTTAAGTGCATCTTTGATTAAAGACGCATAGGCATTACGACGTATTTACTATGTTGATTTTCGGGAGACTGGATTAGCAGACTGCTATTGGAATCCTGCAAGTAGAACTGCACATCGGTTGAGTGAACCGTATTTAGCACGTCCAGCAGATAACTCACATTAAAGCCTACTTCAAGCTCGGGGCCCTCATATGAAATTTCGAGTTCATCCTCGGCTTCTTCCTGTTCGGGATTATGAGCCTGAATCTTTAACCGGTCCTTGTGTAATGCCAATCGAATTCCTCGGTATTTCTCATTACTGAGAATGGATGCGCGCATTAATCCCGCCCTAACGGCCTCACGATCAATCGTAGCCACCAAATCGTGTCCTTCGGGAATCACTCTTTGGTAATCCGGAAATTTACCATCAATCAACTTGGTCACAAATTGAATATCGCCAATTTGAGCCATTAGATGATTGACACTCAGTGATAACTCTACCGAACCGTCTGATGAGCCTAGTATTCGCATAAATTCATGCACCGCTTTGCGCGGTACGATGACCTGCCGAACGGGAACCGTTTCTTCCAGGCTTATGTCCGCAAGGGCCAGACGATGTCCATCCGTGGCCACCGCACGCAATGTTCCTTGTTGAATTTCCAGCATTAAACCGTTGAGATAATAACGAACGTCTTGTTGAGCCATGGCGAAAGCGGTATTTTCGATTAGAAAGTGTAATTGATCTTTATCCACAACTACTTTTTCCTGAACTTCGATGGCATCAACTAATGGAAACTCTGCCGCATTCAGTGTAGCCAGTGAAAACCGGCTTCTGCCTGACTTGAGCTCGAATTTATCCCCATTTAGGGAAAATGATATCTCGCTGCCATCGGGCAATGACTTGCAGATATCCAGCAACTTTCGTCCCGGTACAGTGATTGAATCACCTTCCGGAGAAATATCAATCGTTGCCGAAACTTCCAGTTCTAAATCGGTGGCCGTAATAACTAATCGACCGTCCACATTTCGTAATAGAAAATTGGACAATATCGGCATAGTTTGTCGACGTTCTACGGCTCCGATGATCTGTTGCATCGGCTTTAGTAAGTTTTCTCTCTGAATCGTAAATTTCATAGACTAATAATATTAGGTATTATTTAGTTTATTATTATTAATACGCTATAATTCTGTGGATAATTCTATTTAATATAATAATATCAGTGAGTTATATGTGTATTAAACTGTTGATAAACATGCTTTTACTAATGATAAAACTATCTGGAAAACGCCTAATCAATTTTGCAGGAAGATATTCAGATGTCGTCTTCAACTTATCCACAGCTAGCTGCTAAGTATACGTAATAGATTCACGTAGTCGTCATTTATTTTTACATCACTTTGTCTTAATTCAGAAGTCTTTCTACAGGCGTGTAGTACCGTCGTATGGTCACGTCCACCAAAGGCCTCGCCAATTTCTGGAAGGCTATGATTGGTCAATTCTTTTGATAAGGCCATCGCGAGTTGCCTGGGTCGGGTTATGGATCGACTTCTGCGCGCTGAACTGAGTTCAGATATGCGTATTTTGTAATATTCCGCGACGGTTTTCTGAATATTCTCAATCGTGATTAGTTTTTCCTGCAACATAATTAGATCACGCAGGGCGTCCTTGGCAAACTCCAACGTAATGGGCTTGCCGGTAAACTGGGAATTTGCTATCACTCGACGTAAAGCCCCTTCCAGCTCACGAATGTTGGACCTGATTCTCTTGGCGATGAAAAAGGCAACCTCGTTAGGCAAATCAACGTCAATAGCTTCCGCTTTACTTTGCATTATCGCTACACGCGTCTCGAGTTCTGGTGGTTCAATGGCTTGAGTAAGTCCCCAGCCAAATCTAGACTTTAATCGTTCTTCCAATCCTTCCACTTCTTTGGGGTAACGATCACAAGTGATAATGATCTGTTGCTGTCCTTCGAGTAAGGCGTTAAACGTATGAAAGAATTCTTCCTGCGAACGCTCTTTGCCCGCAAAAAACTGGATATCATCTATTAGCAAGGCATCTACAGAACGATAATGACGTTTGAATTCATCAATGGCATTGTGCTGCAAGGCCTTAACCATATCCTGCACAAATCGTTCGGAATGCAAATACACCACGTGAGACTGAGGCTTTAACTCAAGTATACGGTTACCAATCGCATGCATGAGGTGAGTCTTACCCAGTCCAACGCCACCATAAATTAAAAGCGGGTTATAGGCCTGCCCGGCATTATTCGCAACTTGAACAGCTGCTGCTTTGGCCAGCTGATTGGATTTCCCTTCGACAAAGCTGTCAAAGGTAAAATCACGATTTAGATTATGTGAGTAGTTTTTTCGAGCGGATGCTGGAGCGGTTTTAGCCGGGGCAGGGTGAATTACCGGTTTATTGGCCGTACGGGCGCCAACTAGCAAGGAAACCTGTTTGGGGTCAGCAGACTCAGAATGGTGCGTTACCAGTTCACTGATCCGTTGCATGTAATGGTCGTTAACCCAATCCAGGACAAACCGGTTGGGCGCATATAATAATAAATCGTTTTCCTGTTCATCCGCCTGTAAAGGCCGAATCCATGTGTTAAGTAATTGATCCGAAAGCTCTGATTCCAGCTGACGAACGCATAAATTCCAGATGGGGCTATTCATTTTATTGATCAGTTATGAGTGTAATACGTTTTCCCGGCTCTAACGGCCCGAGTAATGAATCATACATCGATAATAGACATTATAATCATTGACAAATGAGGAGCTGGCAATTAATGTTTGCGCCCCGTTTGAGGTATAACTATCGTGTTGAATGGTAAAGTAAAATGAAACAAACATACCAACCTAGTAACTTGCGCAGAAAGCGCACTCATGGGTTTAGGGCAAGAATGAAAACTCGTGGCGGACGTGCGGTTATTCGTGCACGCAGGGCGCGGGGCAGGGCGCGACTTTGTCCATAAACATTGGATCCAGAATCACAAGCTAATTCTTTCTCCCGCCGGTATCGCTTATCTAACGCAAAAGATTACCGACAAGTATTTGCCCAGCCAATTCGAACAGCTTGTTCGGCTTATACAATCCTTGCTCGAAAAAACAGTCTCACGGTTCCCAGGCTGGGTGTAATAGCTAGCAAAAAAAATGTGCCCAGGGCGGCAGACAGAAACCGGCTCAAAAGAATTGTACGCGAAAGTTTCCGGGCCTCTAAACATATTCTTGGGTCTCTCGATGTTGTAGTAATATGCAAGAAAAATAGTGCACATAAACTTCACGGCCAACTCTTCCAAAAACTACAAAAGCACTGGGAATCTTTAAGTGAACATGCTGAATAAAATCGTCATCGGTTTAATCAGGACATACCAGTATTGTATTAGCCCAATGTTGGGACCGCATTGCCGGTTTTCACCTACCTGCTCCCAGTATGCTCAGGAAGCACTACAAGAACACGGAACAGTAAAGGGACTTGGACTGACAGTAAAACGAGTTTGTAAATGTCATCCTTTTCACGAGGGAGGGTTGGATCCTGTGCCCACTAAAAACGAAGAACGAAGCTAATGGAAAATCAGCGATTTATACTTTATGTAGGTCTTGCTCTAGTACTCTATCTAATTTGGAATGCCTGGCAACGTGAACATTTGGTTCCTGTGCAGCAGAGCGAACCCGCACAAGCTTTGCAAACAGAGCAAGAAGAAGTCTGGCAAGACGATATCCCAAAACCAGTCGGGGAACCACTGGTTACAAAAAGTGAAAAAATAGCAACAAAACCATTAGAAAGTAAAACCATACACATTGAAACGGATGTCTTTGCAATCGAAATTGATGCACGCGGTGCAGATATTCATCAAGCAAAGTTGCTCTCGTATCCTGTTTCAATCGATGATCCGGACACGCCACTGGTTTTGCTGGACGATAAATCTAAAACGTATATCAGCCAATCCGGTCTGGTGCATGAGAAAGTCGGGAATAGTGACATCAGTATCCTAGCACCCAATCACCACCATATTTATTCAACCGAAAACACTCGATACGTATTGGCCGATGGCCAGGATGAATTGGTCGTACCTTTTACCTGGTCAGGCCCTAATAATGTTGTAGTAACGAAAATGTACACTTTTAATCGCTCGAGCTTTTTGATAAAAGTTGAATACAAAATAGAAAATAATGGGCAGCAAATCTGGTCCGGAAGTCAGTACAAGCAGTTACGACATAGTTATGTGCAAGGAGAACGAAGCTGGTTACGGCTCCCTACTTATACGGGTTCAGCATACTATGATGGTAAATATGAAAAACTGTCTTTTGACGATATGGTTAAAGAGCCTCTTTCGAAAGAAGTTTCAGGTGGCTGGGTTGCCATGCTGCAACACTATTTTTTCTCTGCCTGGCTAGCAGAAGATTACGAAACCAATAAATTTTATTCAAAATTTGTTAATCAAGATGTTGGCAGCGACTATATCATTGGAATTCAATCGCAGCCCGTTAGAGTACATCCTGGCGAAAGCGCGACATTCTCCAATAAGCTTTACATTGGACCAAAGTTACAAAAACAAATCGAAGAAATTAAACCCGGTCTGGAGCTGACTACAGATTATGGAATGTTTACGCCACTGGCTAAGCCGCTTTTCTGGCTGCTGGATTTTATAAACCAGGGTGTAAATAACTGGGGCGTTTCCATTATATTGGTAACATTATTAATAAAGCTTGCCTTCTATAAACTTTCAGCAGCAAGTTATCGCTCGATGGCAAAGATGCGAAAAGTACAACCGCGGTTTCAGGCTCTTCGTGAGCGCTACGGGGATGATAAGCAGAAGCTTAATCAGGCCATGTGGGAAATGTACCGAAAAGAAAAAATCAATCCCCTGGGCGGATGTCTGCCTATACTGATTCAAATGCCGGTGTTCTTGTCTCTTTACTGGGTGCTTATTGAAAGTGTAGAAATGCGCCAGGCACCCTTTATGCTATGGATACAGGATTTGTCTACAAAAGATCCATTTTATATCCTGCCTTTATTGATGGGCATTACCATGTTTATTCAATTTAAACTCAACCCACGACCACCGGATCCAATACAGGAGAAGGTATTTATGCTGATGCCTATTTTTATGACTGCGTTTATGGCTTTTTTCCCGGCAGGTCTAGTGTTGTACTGGTTTATGAATAACCTGCTCTCCATTGCTCAGCAATGGGCAATTACTCGGCGTTTTGAAAAAGCGTAGTATCACACTATTCTTTGGAAACGCATTAAGTACTTACATTAGTGAACAGCACAGATACTATTTGTGCGCTGGCAACACCAGCAGGGAAGGGTAGTGTAGGAATAGTTCGATTGTCCGGGCCACGTGCTCCGGAAATAGCTCAGTTAGTTGTAGGCCGTGAACTCGAACCTCGGTTTGCCCATTTTGTATCATTTAAAGATTTAGCCGGAAATGTTATAGACCAGGGCGTCGCAATCTATTTTCCGCAACCGCAATCTTTTACCGGCGAACACGTTGTTGAGTTTCAGTCACACGGAAATCCATTTGTGCATCAGCAGTTGTTGAACTGTTTGTGTGGGTATGGTGCGCGTCTGGCAATTGCAGGTGAATTCAGCGAACGCGCTTTTCTCAACGGCAAGTTGGACTTAAGCCAGCTGGAAGCAATTGCCGATTTGATTAACAGTGGTTCAGAACAGGCGGCCAGGTCTGCGGTACATTCCATGCAGGGAAAATTCTCGCAGCAAATTCAGTTAATCTTGCAACAGTTGATTCAAATTCGTACGCATATTGAGGCTACTCTGGATTTTGCAGAAGAAGATATCGAAGTTGATGTAAAAAGCACGTTGCAGAAAAAGCTCTCAGACATTGCGTCTTCCGTCGATTCATTGTTTTTACTGGCTCAACGGGGAGTTAAAATGCAGCAGGGAGCAACGATCGTTTTAACCGGTAGACCGAACGTTGGAAAGTCTTCCTTGTTAAATGCGCTTTGTGCAGAAGAGCGAGCCATTGTGACAAGCATTCCTGGGACAACACGGGATATTGTAGTTGCCGATATCGATCTTGAGGGCCTGCCGGTGAGATTGCTCGATACCGCGGGTATACGAAAGGAGGTCGATGAAATCGAACAGGAAGGTATTGAGCGTGCACACGCCGCGATTAAAAATGCGGATGTAATCGTTCACATCATCGATGCAACGGCAGATGAATATCAGAAAGAATTGACGGAAAAATCTTCCAACACAATTTTAGTGTTGAACAAGGTTGATCTTATTTCCAGTCGAAATAAATTACCTGTGCAGGTTCTGGCGGTGTCGGCTAAAACGGGAGAGGGGCTGAATCAGCTGCGAAACCACATCGCAGAAAAATCTGGTTTGGAAACCGACAATCAGCAGACACCATTTTCGGCGCGAGCCCGTCACCTCGAAGCCATGCAAAGAAGCAAAAAGGCAATCCTGTCAGCTTCCGCACATCTGCAAGTCGATAGTCCATTAGAGCTTGCTGCCGAGGAACTGCGTATTGCCCAAAAAAGTCTGGGTGAGATTAGCGGTGAGTTTACGCCAGACGATTTACTTGATTACGTGTTTCGAGAATTTTGTATCGGCAAGTGATCGGTGATGTGGTATATCTGGCGCCCCTGACAATTTTATACTCGTAGTTTCATGCAACAACAATATGACGTCATCGTCGTGGGTGGAGGCCACGCTGGAACTGAAGCCGCCCTGGCCGCCGCCAGATCGGGCGCAAGTACGCTGCTGCTGACTCAAAATATCGAAACAATCGGGCAAATGAGCTGCAATCCCGCAATCGGTGGAATTGGAAAAAGCCACCTGGTGAGAGAGATTGACGCTATGGGAGGCGTCATGGCGGTAGCGGCTGATCGTGCAGGTATTCAGTTTCGGGTGCTAAACCGCAGAAAAGGGCCTGCCGTACGTGCCACGCGAGCCCAAACCGATCGAGCATTGTATCGCCAGGCTATTCGCAGTTTGATCGAGAGTCAGCAGAACCTATCGATATTTCAGGCAGAAGTCGATGACCTGCTGGTTAATCAAGGCAGGGTTTTGGGTGTCGTTACCCGGATGGGCCTGAAAATTCTTAGTCAAAGTGTAGTTTTAACCGTCGGAACATTTTTGGGCGGGCGTATATTTGTCGGTCCACAAACGTACCAGGCCGGCCGGGCCGGTGACGCTGCGTCCATTCGACTGGCATCGCGGTTGCGCGAACTACCTTTGCAGGTAGATCGACTGAAAACCGGAACACCGCCAAGAATTGATGGAAAAACCATTGATTACAATAAAATGGAGGTTCAACCGGGGGACCAGCCGCTACCGGTTTTGTCCTTTCTCGGGAGTCCCGCTGACCACCCTGAACAGGTCAACTGTCATATTACCTATACGAATGAAAGTACCCATGAAGTCATTCGTGAATCTATTCACGAGTCACCCATGTACAGCGGTGCAATTGAGGGTGTGGGTCCTCGATACTGCCCTTCGATAGAAGACAAGGTCACCCGCTTTGCGGATCGCGATCGGCACCAGATTTTTATTGAACCCGAAGGGCTCCACAGCCACGAGGTCTACCCCAATGGTATCTCGACCAGCCTCCCCCATGAGGTACAGTTGCAGATGGTGCATTCCATCTCCGGGCTGGAAAACAGTCATATCACGCGGCCGGGTTATGCCATTGAATACGACTTCTTTAATCCAACTGGTCTTCACCCGACCCTTGAGTCCAAGGTGCTTCCAGGCATCTATTTCGCGGGGCAGATAAATGGAACGACTGGCTACGAAGAGGCTGCTGCACAGGGACTGATAGCGGGTATCAACGCCGCACGTGCGGCCCGTGAGCAAGAAGAATTAATACTGCGCAGGGACCAGGCATACATTGGGGTGATGATCGACGACCTGGTTACCCGCGGAACCAATGAGCCCTATCGCATGTTTACCAGCAGGGCGGAGTATCGATTAATGTTGCGTGAGGATAACGCCGACCTAAGATTAACGCCCGAAGCGCAAACCCTTGGCGTAATCAGTGCGTCTCGATGGCAACGCTTTTGCTTGAAACGTGACTGTATTGAACGTGAACAGCAGCGATTAAAAGAAACGTTTGTTCAGCCCGGACAGCTGCCAGCGGAATCCAGTCAGCGCTTGTTTGGGACTGTGCTTGAACGAGAGTACAGCATGGCCAGTTTATTGCGGCGTCCCGAAGTTAATTACCGTGATTTTGCAGAATTGGGCCCAGTCGAAAGTGATGCGGAGGTGGTTGAGCAGCTGGATATACAGGCTAAATATGCTGGATACATGCAACGCCAGGAATTGGAGATCGAAAAGAATCGGCGCATGGAAGAAACTGTTATTCCCAGCGAATTTGATTATGAGCGAGTGACCGGCCTTTCCAATGAAGTGCTGCAAAAACTTTCCACAATTCGACCAAAAACAGTTAGTCAGGCCGCAAGAATATCCGGTGTAACGCCCGCCGCCGTGTCGCTGCTGGTGGTTCATCTGAAGGCACGAGGCAAGAGTCGAAAAAGAGCTTGAGCCAGGGTGTTTCGTGGATAGTCGAAAAGCGCTCGAGGAAGGTATCCACGAGCTGGGAAGGCCAATAGAATCGTTGCAGATTGATCAGCTAATCCAGTATCTGGATTTGCTGAAAAAATGGAACCGAACCTACAATCTTGTTAGCAGCTGCGGGGCGCGTGATCTGGTGCACAAGCACTTGCTGGATAGTTTGGCAATCGCACCTTTTATAACATGTTCACCCGTGCTTGACGTGGGCAGTGGCGCCGGGTTGCCAGGTGTACCTTTAGCGATCACACTACCTGAATTAACCTTTACACTGCTTGATGCGAACGGGAAGAAGACCAGGTTTCTGCGTCAGGTTGTCATCGAGCTGGGCTTAACGAACGTACAAGTTATTCAAATTCGAGTGGAAAATTATCAATTCAATGATGCCCCTTGCTCGGTAATTTCGCGTGCATTTGCGCCGGTGGAAACAGCCCTATCGACGTTGCTGGGCGTTTGCGCTCCGCATGGACAGGTATTAATTATGCTGGGAGAGTCATTGCATATTGAACCGCTGCGACAACAAGTATCAGACATTTGCATGCATACCCTGCAGATCCCTGGTCTTTCAGATCAACGTCATTTGCTTGTGGCCACAAAAGCGTGATCGTGCAATGACCAAGGTAATTGCGGTAACGAATCAAAAAGGTGGAGTAGGCAAGACTACAACCACAGTAAATTTAGCGGCCTCTCTTTCGGCTGCGAAGCGACGCGTTCTTCTGGTTGACATGGATCCACAGGGAAATGCAACCATGGGATCAGGCATTGATAAGCGCAAGGTAGAGGTTTCGGTGGCGGATGTACTCCTGGAAAAGCTCTCGATCAGTGACTGTATCGTCGAAAGTCAAACGGCGGGTTACGATGTCTTACCGTCAAACGAGTCGCTGACGACTGCAGAAGTAGGTCTGATTGAGGCGCGCGGACGCGAATTTCGTTTACGTCGTGCTCTGGAGGATGTTGCTGCAAAATATGATTATATTTTGATCGATAGCCCACCTTCCCTGAATATGCTGACGGTGAATGCGCTGGTGGCTGCGCAAAGTGTCATTATACCAACACAATGTGAATACTATGCGCTTGAGGGACTCTCTGCGTTACTCGGTACAATCGAAAGAATTCGTCAAACCGCCAATCCTGAACTGCGAGTCGAAGGTGTATTACGCACTATGTTTGATCCTCGAAATAATCTTGCAAACGACGTATCCTCACAGCTCACGAATCACTTTGGCGACAATGTGTACAGAACCATCATCCCACGGAATGTGACATTGGCTGAAGCGCCGAGCCACGGACTTCCGGTGATCCAATATGATAAGGGTTCGCGAGGATCACGAGCATACATTGCCCTTGCGGGCGAAATGTTGCGACGTGAGGAAGCGGCACACGTTTCTCATTCATCATAGGAACCTCGATATGGCAACTCAAAAAAAGCGTAAAGGCCTGGGAAACCTGGGGGTTGATGTGTTGCTCTCCTCTCCGGTTCAGGCAGTACCATCCACGCAGCCGGAAAAACCATCCAGCGGCCTCAATTACGTTCCCGTAGATCTAATTGACCGCAGTCCATTCCAGCCACGACAGGAAATCCCGGCAGAAGGAATTCAGGAATTGGCCGAATCTATTCGCAGCCAGGGTTTGATACAGCCAATCGTAGTTCGAAAAGTAATCGATCGATACGAACTGATAGCGGGTGAACGTCGCTGGCGGGCCGCACAACTAGCCGGGCTACAGGAAATTCCGGCTGTCTTAAAAGATGTGAATGATCAATCCGCCGCTGCCATGGCGCTGATCGAAAATTTGCAACGGGAGAACTTGAATCCGATTGAACAGGCTTATGCGATGTCAAACCTGATTGCGCAATTCGACTGGACGCACCAGGAAGTTGCCGACGCCGTGGGTAAGGCTCGAGCTACGGTCAGTAACTTATTGCGACTGCTCGAGCTGTCTTCCGACGTACGCGAACTCATTAAGCGCGATCAATTGAGTATGGGTCATGCACGAGCCCTGTTGGGGCTGGAAAAGGGGCTGCAATCACGCGTAGCCAGTCAAGTGGCGGGAGATCAGCTATCTGTGCGGAAAACAGAACAGCTGGTTCGAAAGCTGACCACGCAAAGCACTCAAAATATTCCGGCAAAAAAGGCCGAAAAAGACCCGAATATAGTGAACCTTGAAAATAATCTGGCAGATACCTTAGGCGCCATGGTGTCGATTAAATATGGGGCCAACTCAACCAAGGGCCGGATTGAGATTCATTATAACAATCTCGATGAGCTGGATGGAATTTTGCGCAAAATCGGTGCGTAACTGAAACTCCAGGCAACACGCCCAATGTATCCCGATTTAATGGTCAATTTGTTGAGATTTTGTTCACTTACGCTTATACTCCCGCGCCGCGGAAGAACGGACATACAAGCTAAAGAACTTGTTTTTCACTAAATATATGCGATCGCCGATTGGAAGAATATTGGCGGTGCAAATTCTGGCAACATGCTTGATAACACTGCTATTATTGCCACTGGGAGAGATAACTGCGTTTTCAGCCATGCTGGGTGGTTTGATTTGTTTTGTTCCGAACTTGTATCTAGCCTACCGACTGACCGCGAAAAGAACGGCTGAGCCTAATAAATCAGTACAGGTTCTGTATACCGCAGAACTGGGCAAGATCGTCATTACTGCTACATTGTTCGCAACCGTGTTTGCGACTCAAGAATGGATTCAACCAGTCTTCCTTTTGGGTGGCTTTGGAGTAGTACAGTTAGCGCATTGGATAACTCCCGTGGTAATGGGCACCGAAACAAACAAATGTAGGGAAAAATAAGTTTATGGCGAGCGAAGAATTAACTGCTTCCGGGTACATAAAACACCATTTAACCAACCTAACCTATGGGAAACACCCAAATGGAGATTGGGGGTTTGCACACAGTGCACAAGAAGCGACCGAAATGGGTTTCTGGGCGATACATGTTGATACCATGTTGTGGTCCGTGCTGTTGGGCCTGATTTTTCTTTATTTCTTCTCCAAAGCGGCAAAGGCTGCAACTTCTTCAACACCAAGTGGCCTGCAAAATTTTGTGGAATGGGTTATCGAGTTCATCGATGGCAATGTAAAAAGCACGTTCCACGGTAAAACTCCAATCGTTGCTCCTATGGCGCTGACCATTTTTGTCTGGGTGCTGGGTATGAATCTAATGGATCTGGTGCCGGTTGACTGGATTCCAGAGTTGGCAAAGCATGCTGGGGTAAGCCACATGAAAGTGGTGCCTACTACCGATCCTAACGCAACCATGGGCATGTCACTGACCGTATTTGCTCTCGTTCTTTTTTACAGTATCAAAGTGAAAGGAGTCGGAGGATTCGTTGGTGAGCTGACTTTGCAGCCATTCAGTGCAAAATTCCCTTTCAATATTATTCTTATGCCAATCAATTTGTTTTTGGAAGGCGTGGCGTTATTAGCAAAACCAGTATCACTTGGTTTGCGCCTATTTGGTAACTTATATGCGGGAGAGATGATATTTATCTTAATCGCATTGATGTATGGAGGCGGGCTAATAGTCGGATCTTTTGGAGGCTTGCTGCAACTAGCGTGGGCAATCTTTCATATTTTAGTCGTCGTACTACAAGCTTTTATATTTATGGTGTTAACCATAGTCTATTTAAATATGGCGCATGAGCACCATTAATTAATACGAATAGTAATTAAAACTTAAACTTAGCAAGAGCGGAGACGTTATGGAATTATCACAAGCAATGATTTACTTAGCTGGCGGAGTATTGATGGGCCTGGGTGCGTTGGGTGCAGCGATCGGAATTGGTAACCTGGGTGGTAAATATATGGAGGGGATTGCCCGTCAACCTGAATTAATCCCAATGTTACGAACTCAAATGTTTATCGTTCTGGGCCTTGTGGATGCCGTTCCTATGATCGCAGTAGGTATCGCGTTTTACATGATCTTCGCACTATAAGCTGAAACAAAACTCGCTTAATCGTATTTAGATGAGGTAATAAGGTGAACATAAACGCCACGCTTATAGGACAATCTCTTGCATTTCTACTATTTGTATGGTTTTGCATGAAGTTTGTATGGCCTCCCATTACAGGAGCGCTTGCCGAACGCAAGAAAAAGATTGCACAAGGGCTTGAAGCTGCAGAACGTGGGCTTCAATCGCAAGAGCAAGCAGAGGTTAAGGTTCAGGCACAATTAAAGGAAGCAAAACAAGAGGCGTCCGAAATTATTAGTCAGGCACAGAAACGCGCTAACGAAATCGTAGAAGAGGCAAAAGGTATTGCGTCACAGGAAGGAGATCGGATTAAAGCTGCTGCTCACTCTGAAATCGACAAAGAAATAAATAAGGCGAAAGAGGAGCTGCGAAGCCAGGTCTCGGTGTTAGCGATTGCCGGCGCTGAAAAAGTTTTAAACAAAGAGATTAATGCTGATACACATCGCGCTGTATTGGATGATCTCGCCGCTCAAATTTAAGGATTATAGTGTCTGAACTAACTACTGCAGCACGACCCTATGCACGCGCCGCATTTGATATTGCGTCAGAAAATAATGTAGTTGATCAATGGACCGATATGTTAAGTCTGTGTGCAGCTGTAGTACACGATCCAGCAATGAAAGCGGCTCTTGATAACCCGAATTTAAATTGGCATCAGTCTGCAGATTTAATTAATGAAATATGTGCTGACCATCTTGATGCTCGCGGGAAAAACTTTATTAAACTACTGGCCGAGAATGACCGCTTGACACTGTTGCCTGAAATTGCGGCTCTGTATCAGTTTTACCGGGCCAAAGCGCAAGGAACAGTTGATGCAGAATTGGTTAGCGCACAAGAAGTTAGCAATGACCAGGTTAATGCTATTGCAGCCTCGTTAAGCAAACGCCTGGGCAAAAAAGTTTCATTGACGACACGCATCGATGAAACGTTGATTGGTGGCGCAATCGTGCGCGCAGGTGACATGGTTATTGATGGTTCAATACGCGGGCGACTGGAAAAATTGTCCACAACGCTTGCCAACTAGAATTAGATTAAATTAAAGAGTTCGAGAGGAATTCATATGCAACTCAACCCTACTGAAATAACAAACTTAATCAAACAACGCATTGATAAGTTTGAGGCAGCGTCAGAAGCGCGCACGGAGGGAACGGTAGTCGGTGTAACCGATGGTATCGTTCGTATTCACGGATTAGCCGATGTGGTATCTGGCGAAATGATTGAGTTTCCGGGAAACACGTTTGGAATGGCCTTAAACCTGGAGCGCGATTCTGTAGGTTCAGTTGTCCTGGGTGATTACAAGCACATATCTGAAGGCGACAAAGTTAAATGTACCGGTAATATTCTAGAAGTACCTACCGGGCCTGAAATTCTGGGTCGTGTTGTCAATTCTCTTGGAATGCCCATCGACGGTAAAGGTCCCATTGATGCAAAGTTGTCGTCACCAATTGAAAAGATTGCGCCCGGCGTTATCGAGCGTCAGTCCGTAAGCCAGCCCGTACAAACAGGGCTTAAATCGATTGATTCGATGGTTCCCATTGGAAGAGGCCAGCGAGAGTTAATTATTGGTGACCGCCAGACAGGTAAGACGGCTGTTGCGCTGGATGCCATCATCAACCAAAAAGGCACAGGCGTTAAGTGTATTTACGTAGCTATTGGTCAAAAGAATTCATCAATTGCTAATGTCGTGCGCAAACTTGAAGAACATGACGCAATGGCGCACACAATTGTAGTAGCCGCAAGTGCATCTGAGTCCGCAGCGATGCAATACATTGCCCCTTATTCTGGCTGCACAATGGGCGAATACTTTCGGGATCGTGGCGAAGACGCACTGATTATTTATGATGATCTTTCAAAGCAGGCGGTAGCCTATCGCCAAGTTTCACTATTACTACGTCGTCCGCCTGGACGGGAAGCTTTTCCTGGTGATGTTTTTTATCTGCACTCAAGACTTTTGGAGAGAGCATCGCGCGTTAACGAAGCCTATGTTGAAGAATTTACTAATGGGGCAGTAAAAGGAAAAACGGGTTCTTTAACCGCACTTCCTATCATTGAAACGCAAGCCGGTGACGTATCCGCATTCGTGCCGACAAACGTAATTTCCATTACTGACGGGCAAATTTTTCTGGAGTCAGATTTATTTAACTCAGGATTCCGGCCTGCGATCAATGCAGGCTTATCAGTTTCGCGTGTAGGTGGTGCAGCTCAAACAAAAATTATCAAAAAGTTAGGCGGTGGTGTTCGATTAGCACTTGCTCAATACCGCGAATTGGCAGCGTTTTCGCAATTTGCTTCTGATCTTGATGAGCAAACACGTAAACAGCTTGAACGTGGTGAACGTGTAATGGAGCTAATGAAACAGCCACAATATTCGCCTCTTAATGTAGGTGAAATGGCAATCTCACTTTATGCTGTCGATCAAGGATATATTGACGATGTTCCTGTCAATAAAATCGTTGCGTTTGAATCTGCGATGCAAGATTACATGCGATCGAATCAAAAAGACCTCCTTGATAAAATTAACTCCACCGGAGATTACAACGATGAAATCGAAGGGGCAATAAAGAAAGCAGTCGAAGACTTTAAAGCAAATAACGTTTGGTAGCTTAGATGTCTAACGCAAAACTAATTCGGACGCAGATCGCGAGTATTAAAAATACTCAAAAGATCACCAAGGCAATGGAAATGGTGGCTGCAAGTAAAATGCGCAAGGCCCAGGATCGCATGAACGCGACTCGTCCATATGCGCAGAAAATCAGGCAGGTTATTAGCCATCTCTCGGCAGCACAATCCGAGTACAAACACCCATATTTGATTGCGCGAGAAGATATAAAGCGCGTTGGGTTTATTATCGTTTCTACAGATCGTGGTCTGTGTGGCGGATTGAACGTAAACCTGTTTAAGAATGCACTGCGCTCTATTCGTGAATATCAGGATCAAAACATTGAAGTTGATCTGAGTATTATTGGTGCAAAGGGAATGGCATTCTTTAAGCGGCTGAAAGGCGTGAACGTTGTATCACATGTCAGCCATCTTGGAGATACCGTACATGTGAATGAGGTCATTGGCACAATAAAGGTGATGCTAGATGCATATACAGAAGGGATAATCGATCGATTGTATCTGGTAGAAAATGAATTTGTAAATACGATGACGCAGTCTTCACAAGTCAATGCGTTATTACCACTTCCGAAGGACAGTGGTGAGGCAAGACAGCATCATTGGGATTACATATACGAACCCGATGCTAAAGACGTTCTGGATTCACTATTGGTCAGATACGTAGAGTCGATTGTGTATCGAGGTGTAGTTGAAAACATAGCATGTGAAATGGCTGCGAGAATGATTGCCATGAAGAGCGCATCAGATAATGCAGGTAATCTTATTGATGAGTTACAACTTGCATATAACAAGGCAAGGCAAGCGTCGATTACCCAGGAGTTATCCGAAATTGTTGGTGGTGCGGCAGCAGTGTAAAGAATGTAAATACTAAGATTGAAGTAACGAGGAATTAACATGAGTACTGGTCAAATTATAGAAGTCATCGGCGCGGTGGTTGACGTGGAGTTTCCTTCCGGTCAGGTGCCTAGAGTGTACGACGCACTTAAAGTAGATGAAAAAGGATTGACGCTAGAAGTACAGCAGCAACTGGGTGACGGAGTGGTAAGAACCATTGCGATGGGGGCATCAGAAGGATTGCAACGAGGGTTGCAGGTTACCAATACAGGTGAAGCAATTAACGTGCCTGTCGGCCCTAAAACGCTGGGTCGAGTAATGGATGTGTTGGGAAACCCTGTAGATAATGCAGGTGATGTGGGAAATGAAAAAACGATGCCCATTCACCGTCCGGCACCCACCTTTGAAGAGCAGGCAGGCGGCAATGAGTTATTAACAACGGGAATTAAAGTTATTGACTTGTTATGTCCATTTGCAAAAGGCGGAAAAATTGGTTTGTTTGGTGGAGCTGGTGTAGGTAAAACAGTAACCATGATGGAACTGATTAATAACATCGCAAAGGCTCATTCGGGGTTATCCGTGTTTGCAGGGGTCGGTGAACGTACTCGTGAAGGAAACGACTTTTATTATGAAATGAAAGAAGCGGGTGTTCTTGATAAAGTAGCAATGGTTTACGGCCAGATGAATGAACCTCCAGGTAACCGTTTACGTGTAGCACTAACCGGTCTTACCATGGCGGAGTATTTTCGAGACGATGGAAAAGACGTTCTTATGTTTATCGATAATATTTATCGGTACACATTGGCTGGAACGGAGGTTTCAGCACTTCTCGGACGTATGCCTTCAGCGGTAGGTTATCAGCCAACACTTGCTGAAGAAATGGGTGCATTGCAAGAACGTATTACCTCTACCAATGCCGGTTCGATTACATCTATCCAGGCAGTGTATGTACCAGCAGATGACTTAACCGATCCATCACCGGCAACAACGTTTGCTCACCTTGATGCTACGGTTGTGCTTTCGCGGCAAGTTGCAGAGCTGGGAATTTACCCCGCAGTGGATCCTTTGGATTCCACCAGCCGCCAGCTCGACCCACTGGTTATTGGTCAGGATCATTACGATACAGCACGCGATGTGCAAAATACTTTGCAGAAATACAAAGAGTTGAAAGATATCATCGCAATTCTTGGTATGGATGAGTTGTCAGAAGAGGATAAACAAGTCGTGTCTCGCGCCCGCAAGATTCAGCGTTTCTTGTCACAACCATTCAGCGTGGCGGAAGTATTTACGGGAACTCCTGGAGAATTGGTTCCGCTTAGCGAGACCGTCGCCAGCTTCCGAGCGATTGTTGATGGTGAATATGATCATTTGCCGGAACAGGCATTTTATATGGCGGGCAATATTGATTCGGTACTCAAGAAAGCCGAGGAACTCTAACACCGTAAATTGATATGGCTACAATGAGACTGGATATTGTAAGTGCAGAAGCCGAGATTTATTCCGGCACTGTTAATGCGGTTTTCGCACCTGCAATCGTTGGCGATGTGGGGATTTATCCGCAGCATACGCCACTGGTGACTCGTCTCAAGCCAGGTGAGGTGAAAATAGAGATCGATGGGGAGGAAGATCAGTACATTTATGTATCCGGAGGAATGCTCGAGGTCCAGCCGGATGTGGTAACAGTATTGTCTGACACCGCCATTCGGGCCGAAGACCTGGATGAAAGCATGGCGCTGGAGGCCCGGCAGCAGGCCGAGGAATCTCTTGCAGACAGGCAAACGGATATTGACAGCGCGCGAGCATTGGCGGAATTGGCCGAATCAGCGGCACAATTGCGTATGATTGATAAGCTCAGGAAGATGAAAGGCTAATCATTAATTTACAGGATGGATTGAGTAGAAAGGCAGCCAAATGGCTGCCTTTTTTGTTTCTCTATTGATGTAACTAGTTCAAAATAAAATGTATAAAATTGGTGTAACCTTCTCAGATTAAAAGAATTCATTAGCATATGTCACTATCTGTCGTAATTCTGGCTGCCGGACAGGGAACCCGCATGAGAAGCAGCCTCCCCAAGGTGCTGCATGAGATCGGGGGTCGGCCTTTACTATCCCACGTAATTGCCATGGCCAAGGAGCTGGGGGCGAAAAATATCATCGTGGTCTATGGCCATGGTGGAGAAATAGTCCAGGCCGCCATAGACGAAGAAGGGGTGCAGTGGGTAGAGCAGAAGCAACAGCTTGGAACTGGCCATGCCGTTCAACAGGCCATTCCGAAACTGGAACACGACGAGGATGGTTCTACACTGGTTCTGTACGGTGATGTGCCGCTGGTACGGGTAGAGTCCTTGCGATCTTTGCTCAATGCCCAATCTCCCGAGTCGCTTGCAATATTGACCACGAAATTATCGAATGCGACCGGCTATGGCCGTATCATCCGCAGTGAAAATGGCAAGGTGACGAAAATCGTAGAAGAAAAAGATGCAGATGAAAAAACTCGGCAAATAAAGGAAATTAATACAGGCATTCTTTGTGCATCTGCACGCAACCTTAGACGTTGGTTGGACAAAACGGATAATTCGAACCAGCAAAAGGAATACTACTTAACCGATTGTGTTGAGTTGGCGGTAAAAGAGGGAACAACGGTTGGCGCAATAATCTGTGAGGATCCCACGGAGGTACTGGGAGTTAACACCCGTGTTCAGTTATCAGAACTGGAAACCATATTTCAGGCACGCGAACGACAAAATCTCATGCTCAACGGTGTAACGATGCGTGATCCAAAGACCGTATATATCGAGGGAAACTTAGAAGTTGGTAACGATATTGTCATTGAGCCAAATGTATTATTCAGAGGCGACGTAAAACTGGACCATAACGTCAAGGTTGGCACGAATTGCGTCATCATCAATTCCACGGTTTCTAATGGTGCAGTCATTCACCCCAATAGCCATATTGAAGAGGCCAATGTGGGGGCAAACTGTGAGATTGGTCCATTTGCACGTGTACGCCCAAATACTGTATTGGGGAATAAAGTAAAGCTTGGGAATTTTGTAGAAGTAAAAAAATCAAATATTGGTGATGAAGCCAAAGTGAACCATTTAAGTTATATCGGAGATGCCACTATTGGTTGTAAAACCAATGTTGGGGCAGGGACAATTTGTTGTAATTATGATGGCGCAAATAAACATCAAACGATTATTGGCAAGGATGTGTTTATTGGCTCCGACACTCAATTAGTTGCGCCGGTAAATGTTGGAGACGGTGCAACCATTGGCGCTGGTTCTACTATTACCCGAGATGTTCCGGCAGAAAAGTTGACCCTGTCACGCAGCAAACAGACTACTGTGGAAAATTGGCAACGGCCAACCAAAGAAGGAAAGTAAGGAGACTTTCATTATGTGTGGAATCGTAGGAGCAATATCAAAACGAAATGTATCCAGCATACTGTTGGAGGGATTAAAACGCCTCGAATATCGTGGATATGATTCAGCGGGAATGGCGGTACTGAACAAAGGTTTGTTGGAGCGTATTCGGAAACCGGGAAAAGTCTCTGAACTTGGTGAAGCGTTACAGACATCCAAACTGGATGGAGGGGTAGGAATTGCACACACTCGCTGGGCGACCCATGGTATTCCGTCGGAGTTTAATGCTCACCCTCATATTTGCAATGGTCGAGTCGCTATTGTCCATAATGGCATTATTGAGAATTTCCAGGAACTGAGAGAAGCCCAAGGGCGGGCGGGTTTTAAATTTACATCGGATACCGATACTGAAGTTATTGCGCACCAGATTGTTTTATATCTTGACCAGGGCAATACGTTATTTCAGGCCGTGCAAAAGACTGTCTCTGATTTGAAAGGAGCATATGCGCTTGGTGTAATTGATCGTACGGATGAAAACAGAATGATTGCCGCGCGTAAAGGCAGCCCGTTAGTCATTGGACTCGGTGATGATGAAAATTTTATTGCTTCAGATGTGCAGGCGTTATTAAAAGAAACACAACGATTTATATATCTTGAAAATGGTGATATTGCTGACATAACCTGCGATAAAATTTCTATATTTGACCAGCAAGGACAGTTTGTAGAGCGTGAAATCAAATCGAGTAAGTTGAGTTCCGAGGCGGCAGAAAAAGGTGAATACCCACATTACATGCTCAAGGAGATCTACGAGCAACCGCAGGCTATTGCGGACACCCTGGAGGGTAGAGTTTTAAATGGCCGTGTAATGGATGAAATTCTTGGACCCAATGCAAAATCTATTCTCGATAAAACTCAGTCCATTCAAATCATTGCATGCGGAACAAGCTACCATGCGGGGTTGGTTGCTAAATACTGGTTTGAAGAAATTGCCGGGCTGCATTGTCACGTCGAAGTTGCCAGCGAATTTCGTTATCGAAAACATATTGTTCGTCCCGGAACGCTATTTGTAACAATATCTCAATCAGGTGAAACAGCAGATAGCCTGGCTGCATTGCAGCAGGCGAATTCTGAAAATTACGTTGGCTCGCTGGTAATATGCAACGTGCCGGAAAGTTCTCTGGTGCGGGAATCTGATCTCGTATTGATGACTCATGCAGGTCCTGAGATTGGCGTTGCCTCGACAAAGGCGTTCACTACCCAGCTAGTTGCATTAATGATGCTCGTAATACTGGTTGGCCGACGCAATGGGCTACATCCGGAAATGGAAAAAATTCTCGTAGAGCAGTTATTGAATTTGCCTGTTAGAGTCAATAAGGCGCTTTCACTAAATGATGAAATTAAGAAGCTGGCCGAACTTTACAAAGATAAGCATCATGCACTGTTCCTTGGTCGAGGTTCACATCACCCTATAGCAATGGAAGGAGCGCTGAAGCTTAAGGAAATATCATATATACACGCAGAAGCGTATCCGGCAGGAGAGTTAAAGCATGGTCCCATTGCATTAGTCGACAGCAATATACCGGTGATCACTGTAGCTCCTAACAATGAGCTGCTTGAGAAACTGAAATCCAATTTGGAAGAGGTGCGTGCACGTGGTGGTGAATTGCATGTATTTGCCGATATTGGCTGTGAGTTTACCAACGGTGAACAGATCCACCTGCTGGAGATTGACGCGCCGGAAAATGCAGTTGCGCCAATAATATTCACTGTACCGCTGCAATTGCTTGCATATCACGTCGCAGTTCTGAAAGGAACAGATATCGACCAGCCGCGTAATCTCGCCAAATCCGTTACGGTCGAGTAAGGGTAATCATTATTCGAGGGTTGGCAAATTTTTATGATGTCAGTCCTAACCCGCAAAATCATTATTACTTTGTAACTTTGCTCCCTCGACAGCTCTTTATTTGATATGACAATCGGAAGACAAGTACTAAGCTCTGTTCGCTGGATGACGGGCATGAAAATTTTGGGCCAGGTTATTACCTGGGGCAGTACATTGTTTGTAATCCGCCTGTTACTTCCCGAAGATTATGGCTTGATGGCAATGGCTACGGTGGTTATTAGCCTACTATCAAATATCAACGAAATGGGGCTTGAATCAGCCATTGTCCAAAAAAAGGATCTGGAAAAAAAATTAATAGAAAAGGTATTTGGCCTGTTAATCTTGTTCAACATCGTATTGTTCGGCCTGATATATTTAGTAGCCCCGTATATTGCTGATTTTTTTAACGATGACCGATTAATACCCATGGTTCGAATCCTGGGAGTATTAATTCTATTGAGTCCTTTTCATACTATTCCTGATGCAATAATGACGCGAAACATGGATTTTCGACGAATTTCCTTGATTCAATTTTTCTCTCAGATAATTGCAAGTATTACGACATTAATATTTGCTTTTTATGGCGCTGGTGTCTGGTCACTCATTTATGGCCAGCTTACATTAGCTATGGCGGCAACTATTGGAACGATTGTGGTATCGAGATACCTATGTATCCCCAGATTCAACTTTTCAGGAATTGGTAGTGTGTTGAACTTTGGAGGGTTTGTGACACTTCAGTCTTTACTCTATACATTGTTTGCCAGAGCGGATGAAATAGTTATCGGTAAACTTCTTGGTAAGGAAATTCTTGGTTACTACGCAGTCGCCATGCGTCTGGCTTCGCTGCCACTGGAAAAGTTTAACGCCATCCTAAACGAAATTGGTTTCTCTGCGTTCTCCCAGATTCAGGATAAACAGTCAATGGTACAGGATCACCTGTGTAAGGCTATTCGCATCCTTGGAGTAATTGTGTTTCCGGTATTTTTTGGAATATCCAGTATTGCCCCGGAACTCGTCAGCGTTGTTATTGGAGAAAAATGGCAGACGTCTGTATTGCCATTACAGATTCTAAGCATTGCCATGGCGCTTAGAATGATGAATGTAACAGACCCGGTGTTAAATGCGTTGGGGCGACCAGACGCTGGCGCAAAGGTATTCGCGATCGGCTGTGTAATCATGCCTGTCGCTTTTTTAATTGGTGCGCAATGGGGACTGGTGGGAGTGTCTCTCGCCTGGTTATTTGCTTACCCTTTACATTTTTATATAACGTTGAGAATCGCGCTACCTATCATTGGTATGACACTATTGAGCTATGTACGGGAATTTATCTATCCAGCAGTAATTAGCATGTTTATGTATGCGACAGTAATTCTTGCCAAGCATACGATAATCCCATCGATAGGACAGCCGATCCTGGAGCTTATCTTTTTAATATCAGTAGGTGGGTTGACATACACTGTTCTGATATTCTTATTTCAACGATCTTCAACACAGGAACTGCTTTCAATGGTTCGAGGTTAGTACTTTTATTCGCACTGCCTGCGGTTCAGTTTTCGTTGAACTGCCATGTATGTTTACCACTATAGATAGCTCAAATACATTGTGAAATGTGTGAGATGAAAGTGCCTGCGCCTGTAGGTTCAATCTCCTGGCAATTATGATTTCTCGGTAGCAAAGTTTGGGGGTTTGAGAATTTGCTGTTTAATCCTCCCTGCAAGTTGTTGATTACTAGTTGAGACTCCTTTTTTTACTCAAATCTGTGTCTGTAATGGTATATTAAGGAGTCCATATATATTTATATATGTTGTATTGGCAGAATGGTCACGCCATTTATATTGTGTAGTCCGGCGCATGGGTTATAGAAAAATGAATGCATGTAGAAGTGATTATGAGTTCAACGCGATGGTAACAGCAAAAATCAGCATTAAACGATCATTCTAAAATCCAGGTGGGCTACTCGGCAAAATTTATTGATGAAGCGCCACAAGCACTGGAAAAGGGGCTAATTTGACAAAACGTCCAGAGATTGAAGATGAGGAAGCCCACGAGTGGGTCGAAGCATTGCACGATATTCTCCAAAATGTGGGCGGACAACGTGCACACTCACTTATTGAATTACTAATAAGTGAGGCCCGTCGTGCAGGCGTTAATTTTCCGTTTAAAACTACCACCCCTTATATCAATACCATTGCGCCAATCGATGAGGAACGATTGCCCGGAGATCCCTTACTGGAACATCGTGTGCGTTCACTGGAGCGCTGGAATGCGCTAGCAATGGTAGTTCAGGCCGCTAATACCACGACGGAACTAGGTGGCCATATTTCATCTTATGCATCGGCTGCAACGCTATACAGCATAGGATTTAATCATTTCTTTCGGGGGCCCAGTGGAGATCATGGGGGCGACTTGGTCTATTTTCAGGGACATGCTGCACCTGGAGTCTATGCGCGTGCCTATCTTGAAGGGCGTTTGACAGAAGATCAGCTGAAAAACTTCAGGCGTGATGTAGATGGGAATGGTTTAACCTCGTACCCACATCCTTGGATAATGCCTGATTTTTGGCAGTTTCCTACGGTATCTATGGGTCTTGGACCCATTACTGGCATCTATCAGGCGCGATTCATGAAATACCTGCATGATCGCAGTCTGAAGGATGAAGCGAATCGAAAGGTATGGGTCTTTACCGGTGATGGAGAGATGGATGAACCCGAATCGCTGGGTGCAATTTCGATGGCCGCTAGAGAAGATCTGGATAACTTGATATTCGTTGTTAATTGTAATTTGCAGCGACTGGATGGGCCGGTACGAGGGAATGGCAAGATCATTCAGGAACTCGAAGGTGTATTTCGTGGAGCTGGCTGGAACGTAATCAAGGTTATCTGGGGATCAAACTGGGATCCTCTTTTTGCGCGTGACAAAACTGGAATACTTTTAAAAAGAATGGAAGAAGCCCTGGATGGAGATTATCAAAATTACCGTGCCAAGGGTGGTGCGTATACGCGTGAACATTTTTTTGGTAAGTACCCAGAGTTGGCTGAACTTGTGTCGAAGCTAACGGACGATGACATTTGGCGTCTAAACCGTGGCGGACATGACCAACAGAAAATATATGCGGCTTATATGGCAGCTACGAAACATCAAGGTCAACCAACGGTTATCTTGGCAAAGACCGTAAAAGGTTATGGACTTGGCAAAAGTGGAGAAAGCCTAAACATTGCTCATCAGTTAAAAAAACCGGCCAAGGAATCTATTCAAGAATTCAGGGATCGTTATCGAATTCCAATACCCGATGAGCAGTTGGACAGCGTTCCTTTTTATAAGCCCGAGGAAGACAGCAGAGAAATCAAATTCATTAAGGAATGTAGAAAAAATCTAGGTGGCTCTATTCCGCAACGCAAACCTGCTACTGAACCATTAAATATTCCAGGAATAGAAATATTTAAAACCTTAATATCAGACAGCGGGGATCGAGAATATTCAACTACAATGACATTTGTGCGAATTATCACAGCGCTGACACGTAATAAAGAATTAAGTAACCGCATCGTTCCTATTATTCCTGATGAGGCACGTACATTTGGTATGGAAGGTCTGTTTCGCACCATGGGAATCTACTCACGTAAAGGGCAGCTTTATGATCCGGTCGATGCCAATGAATTAATGTATTATCGAGAGGACAAAGCGGGGCAAATTCTGCAAGAAGGGATTAGTGAGGCGGGTGCAATATCATCCTGGATTGCTGCTGCAACTGCATATAGTAATCATGGCGTAGCAATGATTCCATTTTATATCTTTTATTCAATGTTTGGTTTTCAACGGGTAGGGGATCTAGCCTGGTTAGCAGCCGATAGTCATTCCCGAGGATTCTTGCTTGGCGGCACGGCAGGTCGAACCACATTGGCTGGAGAAGGATTGCAACATCAGGACGGCCAGAGCCATATAATGGCTAACTTTATTCCAAACTGCAAAAGTTATGATCCTGCGTTTGGGTATGAGCTTGCTGTAATTATCCATGATGGTTTAATTCGAATGTATAAGAAGCAGGAAGACTGTTTTTATTACATAACCGTTATGAATGAAAATTATAAACATCCTGTGATGCCGGAAGGGGCAAGCGAAGGTATTATCAAAGGAATGTATTTATTAAAAAAATCGTCACTTAACGGAAATAGCGTTCAGCTTCTGGGTAGTGGAGCGATATTGTGCGAAGCTGTAAAAGCAGCAGAAATTCTGGAGAGCGATTATTCAATAGGGGCGCACGTATGGAGTGTAACCAGCTTTAATGAACTGTATCGAGATGGAATTGAGGTAAATCGATGGAATATGTTGCATCCAGAAAATGAACGTAAACAATCCTACGTCACAAGTTGTTTGAGCAAAAAGGATACTCCGGTTATCGCTGCGACAGACTATGTAAAACTTTACGCTGAACAAATTCGATCACTAGTGCCCGGTAGCTACAGAGTGCTGGGTACTGACGGTTTTGGCCGCAGTGATACACGTGAAAAATTGAGAGAATATTTTGAAGTTGACCATCGATATATCGTATTAGCCGCCTTATACGAATTAGCCCAAGACAAAAAAATAGACTACACAATAGTTAGTGGTGCTATTGATCGATTTAAAATCGATCAAGAATGTATTAATCCCCTGTTTGGCTGAATCTGTTTATGCCGATTAAAAAAACAATTGTCGCTACCAATCTGGAAGATTTTGATGAAGTAGATGTAGTTGAGGTATTAGTCAATATCGGTGATTTTATTAAAGAAAACCAGTCTATTGTAACTCTCGAAAGTGATAAGGCCACTATGGAATTTCCTTCTTCATTAGAAGGAACGGTAACCAGTATTGAGGTATCAGTAGGGTCAAAAGTAAAAGAGGGTGATCCGTTAATTACTATATCTTCTGATGAAACCTCTGCTGAAGAAATAGAAAAGCAGATGCAATCTGAACCAATTATTGAAACAGAAAGTAAATCAAAATCAACATTGAGTAGCGCACAAAAACCAGTGCCCAATTTTCAAACAGATGAAGCGTATGCAAGTCCATCGGTTCGCAAATATGCGAATGAACTGGGAGTCGACCTGGAACAGGTTTCAGGATCAGCGACTCATGGCAGGGTACTTAAAGATGATGTTCAGTATTATATTAGAGAAAAATTAACTACGGATATTCAATCTGCGCCCACTAATAATAGTTACAAATTGCCTGATTTCAGCGAATATGGTCCAGTAGAGGAGGTGCCTTTAAATAAACTTAAGCAGGTATCTGCTCGGCATCTTTCTCATGCCTGGCATGTTGCTCCTCATGTAACACAATTTGACGAAGCCGATATAACGGATCTGGAAAAAGCGCGAAAAATAAT
>CAJIBE010000112.1_pt1 | contig 89361 bp, 93 predicted proteins | sample 9199301 | NCBI WGS metagenome assembly CAJIBE01 (sample SAMEA7708291, study PRJEB35096) | sediment metagenome | biome: marine neritic benthic zone biome [ENVO:01000025]; feature: sediment [ENVO:00002007]; material: shallow marine sediment [ENVO:03000034] sea grass bed [ENVO_01000059] ... | reverse complement strand
TGATCCGCCAATTCATCCGTGAGGCATATTTCAGCTGAATCGGCTACTAATATATGAATAGAGGTATCCAGGGGATAGGTGATATCCACCGCCATCACGCCGCACAGGAATCCATGCCATTCTGACACTCGATGTTGCAGCGCAACGGGCTCAAGCACGTGGCAAAGCTCTTCATATTTGGGGAATTGCATACCGCGAGTCTACCATCGAAATATTCAACTTTTAATGTGGTTTAATGGCTTTTAACTGAGAAATTTCAATCAATTGGTATTTTTTTCTGCATGACTTATTGACCGCTCGCTCCACAAAACCTACACTTCATCCATGGACGCCAATAAAAAAACAAATAGAGTGTCAGAAGAAGAACTGCGTAGACTCGAAATTCGCATCGATGAATTGATCAATACATGCGAGCAACTGAAAGAAGAAAATCGATTGTTAAGGGCACAGCAACAAGCATATAGTGGAGAACGTGCGAACCTGTTGGACAAGCAGGAGCAGGCACGCACTCGCGTTGAAGCGATGATTAATCGTTTGAAGGCCCTAGAACAGAGTCAATGAGTTCTGATAACCAACCTGTAACAATTCAGATTCTGGACAAAGAATATTGTATCGCCTGCCCTGCTGGTGAGGAAGATGCCCTGCGCAAATCGGCTACTTTCCTAAATAGCCGGATTAACGAAGTTCGTGATAGTGGCAAGGCAATTGGACCAGATAGAGTTACTGTGATGGCCGCACTGAACATCGCTCACGAATGTCTCTCCCAGCGTGTTGAACAAGAACAGTATTCCAACAACATAAATAAAAAAGTTCGCAGCTTACATGAGCGGATAGAGAGTGCTATTCGATCCACCCAACAGTTGGAATTATAACTCCCCCCATCGTACACTACCCTCTGGCGCCTCTGTGATACACGTGAGTTTATCGCTATATCCCTTGAGCCTATTTTTGTACTTCGGGGCCGCGCGTTTAAATGGTTAGTGTGCATGTCCGTCTTGACGGAAAGCCTTAAACCCTTAACAGCGAACCCACTTGAACCTCTGGTTCAAGGTCCACGACTACCACGGTATCCATGGAGTGCGCTTCTTAATCTTTGCAATATCAGGCATCGTCCGATGCTTATGCGTGCTGTGGTAGGATCTATCCCATTCATAAATTCACATTCTGAGATCTCTCTATGCAGTATTGGTTAATGAAATCCGAACCTGGTGAATACAGTATTGATCACTTAAAAAGTGACAAAATCGAGCATTGGGATGGTGTTCGAAACTATCAGGCACGCAATATGATGCGTGATGAAATGAAAAAAGGAGATCTCGCGTTTATGTACCATTCCAATTGCGACGATATCGGAATTGTTGGAATCATGGTGATTCATCGTGAAGGATATCCCGATCACACCGCTTTTGACAAAAACGACAAGCACTACGACCCCAAAAGCAACCCTGACAATCCACGCTGGTTCATGGTTGATGTTAAGTACAAAAGAAAATTAAAACGAACAATATCGTTGCAGGAACTAAAACAGCAGAAAGAACTTAAAGATATGGTACTGCTACGTAAAGGAAATCGACTATCTGTTATGCCTGTAAATGAAAAAGAATGGAATTTAATTCTTTCCCTGGAATAAAAATTTCATCTGGTTTTACGCAAAAATATTAATTTCGACGCGAAAATTTTTATAAATCTCGTTAAAACTGACACAAATTTCTAATTTACTTGACGTTATGTTAAAAAATATCGGATTTATTTCGATTTTTGAAAAAATTATCACGCTGGTAAAAATTTTTTATTGTAATTGAGATAAAAACAGTCCTGATGAAAAGATAAAAAAACAATATAAAAAAACTAGTAATTTTTAACCGTTTGTTTATACTCACGACGTCAAAAAACTTAACGTTAAAGTTTGGAGGAATATTTGATGGCCATCAAACGCAAAACTGCCAAGCGCAAAACTGCAAAACGTAAAGCTCCTGCTAAGCGTAAAGCAGTAAGAAAGACCGCAAAGCGTAAGACTGCGAAGCGTAAGACCGCGAAGCGTAAGACCGCAAAGCGTAAGACCGCGAAGCGTAAGACCGCAAAGCGTAAGACTGCGAAGCGTAAGACCGCAAAGCGTAAGACCGCAAAGCGTAAGACCGCAAAGCGTAAGACCGCAAAGCGTAAGACCGCAAAGCGTAAAACCGCGAAGCGTAAAACCGCGAAGCGTAAGACTGCAAAGCGTAAAACCGCGAAGCGTAAGACCGCAAAGCGTAAGACCGCGAAGCGTAAGACTGCGAAGCGTAAGACTGCGAAGAAACGCAGATAGCAATACAATATGTGTTCAAAAGGGCCCGCTAAGGGCCCTTTTTTTTGCCAAATCTCCTGAAATCCTACTTTAGAAACAACTCGTAAGCTGGATTATCTGATTCCTCATAATAGGTATAACCCAGGTTTTGCAGAAACTCTCTGAATTCTTCTCGCTGATTTGCCGGAACTTGCGCTCCTACCAAAACACGCCCATATGCTGCTCCGTGGTTACGATAATGAAATAGACTGATATTCCATCGTGAACCCATTTCTGAAAGAAACTGCAATAGTGCACCAGGTCGTTCCGGAAATTCGAAGCGATATAGTAATTCATTTACCAACTCCGGCGAACGGCCACCAACCATATGTCGCAAATGCAGCTTTGCCATTTCATTATCTGAAATGTCAATTACCGGGTAGCTCTTCGATATCAACTCGTTCATTAATGCCGGAGTCTCGATTTCTGCCTGCTGAAAGTTGATCCCTACAAATATGTGTGCCTGATCAGAATCAGAATATCGATAATTGAACTCGCTGATGCTATGTGTTCCTAGGACCATGCAAAACTGCAGAAAACTACCTTTTCGTTCCGGGATAGTCACTGCAAACAGTCCTTCTCTTCCCTCACCCAGCTCAGACCGTTCAGCCACATGCCGAAGACGATCAAAATTCATGTTTGCACCACTATTTATTGCAACCAGACTCAGGTCAGCGCATTTTTCCCGTGTAACATACTTTTTTGCCCCGGCCACAGCCAATGCGCCCGCTGGTTCCGATACTACTCGCGTCTCATCAAATATGTCCTTTATTGCGGCACATATTTCATCGATCGATACCAGCAGCACTTCATCTACCAACTGCTTTGCAATATCGAAAGTCTTCTCGCCAATCTGTTTTACAGCTACGCCGTCGGCAAATATACCAACTTGCGGCAGAATCACTCGTTCACCAGCTGCCATGGCGGCATAAAGGGTGGCCGCATCTTCCGGTTCCACACCAATAATTTTTGTATCAGGCGAATGGGTTTTCACCCAGGCTGCTATTCCGGCAATGAGACCTCCCCCGCCCACAGGCACAAAAATTACATCAATTTTGCGCTCAAATTGGTCCAATAGTTCTTTTCCTATTGTGCCCTGACCTGCGATTACCTCGAGATCATCATAGGGATGAATAAACTCCCGACCGGTTTTGCTCGCAATATCGTAAGCAAGCGTACAGGCCTCATCATAAGTGTCCCCATGTAAAATTACTTCTGCTCCAAGCGCTCGTACCGCATCAACTTTGATACCAGGCGTTGTCTGGGGCATAACAATTTGTGCATTGATCCCCATACGCTTAGCCGACAGTGCTACGCCTTGCGCGTGATTACCGGCAGAGGCTGCAATTACACCGGACGCGCGTTGCTCCTGGCCCAGGTGAAATATCTTGTTGTACGCGCCCCTGAGTTTGAACGAAAAAATGGATTGCTGATCTTCCCGCTTGAGCCAGAGTTGATTGCCCATTCGTGCAGACAGGCGTTTGGCATGGCTAATTGCCGTCTCTTCAGCCACATCATATACCGCAGCTGATTCAATCAGCTTTATTAGCTGCGCGACTTCAATCGAAGAAGAATTATTTGATGTTTTTGATATTGTCACAATGCGTTTTAGCCTTTAGTCTGACGGTTTAATTAAGAATAACTTTCACCTGACATCACCCACGAGATAGCAATCAATGAATACAGACGATAAAAAACGATTGGCTGCCGAAGCCGCCCTTGATTATATACAAATTGATGATGTTGTCGGCGTAGGGACAGGATCTACCGCAAATTATTTTATTGACGGATTAGCGAACTTGAAAAGCAAATTCGATGGTGCGGTTGCCAGCTCAGAAGCAAGTGCAAAGCGTCTGCAAACTCACGGAATTCGTGTACTTGATCTGAATGCCACTGGACAACTGCCACTATACGTGGATGGCGCAGACGAAGCCACGCAAAATCGTGCTCTGCTAAAAGGTGGTGGAGGTGCATTAACAAGAGAAAAAATTGTCGCCAGTGCCAGCACCAAGTTTGTATGTATCGCTGATGATTCAAAACTGGTCAGTGTCCTGGGTAGCTTTCCATTACCAGTTGAAGTAATTCCTATGGCACGGAGCAGCGTCGCCCGCCAATTAGTGCAACTGGGGGGTGTACCGGAGTTAAGAGAAGGTTTTGTTACTGATAACGGCAATATCATATTGGATGTACATAACCTGGAAATTATGGAACCGATTAAACAGGAAACTGAAATCAGCACTATAGCGGGCGTAGTCACGGTAGGCATCTTTGCAATAAGACCTGCAGACATTCTTCTGCTAGGAACAGATAATGGCTTACAGACGATCTGAGTCGCTATCATGATATCAAAATCCTTTCGCCAACGATTATTGAATAAAGAAACATTGATTGGCACGTTAATTTCATTGCCCAGTACAGAAGTCGTTGAACTGTTATCCCTAACTGGATTCGACTGGCTATTTATTGATGCCGAACATGGCGCTTTTGGTCCGGCTGAAATTGTTACCCTGCTGCAGGCGGCTCATGATTGCCCCTGCATCGTGCGTATCCCTGGCCCCGACGAGGCCTGGATAAAAAAGGTTCTGGATGCCGGTGCAACCGGAATAATTGTTCCACAAATCAATTCCACTGAACAAGCACGCGCGGTGGTTCGTTACGCCAAATATCCACCCGCTGGAAAGCGCGGTGTTGGCCTCGGTCGTGCACATCAATATGGCCGTGAATTCTCTTCGTACTTGCAAAACGCGAATGAAGAAACGGTCATCGTGTTACAGGCGGAAAATCAACAGGCTTTGGATAATATTAACGATATTTCCAAGGTTGAAGGCCTGGATGCGATCCTAATTGGCCCCTATGACTTGTCCGCGAGTCTCGGACACATGGGGGAAGTCGGACATCCCGTAGTTCAAAATGCGATTCAACAAATTAGTAACGCGTGCACAGCCAATAATACCCGTCTTGGAATATTTGGCGTTTGCGCCGAGGATGTTGCGCCGTATAAGCAACTTGGATTTACCCTGCTGACTGTTGGTGTAGATACATTATTTCTTGAGTCATCAGCCAAGTCAGCCTTAACCATGCTGCGAAATTAGCGAATCACAAAGAATAACGTATGGATAAAAAACAGATTATTTTTAAAATTGGCAGCTCCAGCATTGCAGCTACGCTGCGCAAGACACCGACTGCCGAAAACATTGCGCAGCTTCTGCCTATTGAGTCAACTGCACAAACTTGGGGTGAAGAAGTCTATTTTGCGACACCGGTCGAATCCGAACTCGAAGAAGATGCACGTGCTGTGGTTGAAGCAGGAGAAATAGCATTCTGGGTTGAAGGTCAATGTATCGCTATCGGATTCGGTGCTACTCCAATTTCCCGCGGTAGTGAAATTCGCCTGGCTGCCCGTACAAATATCTGGGCCGATGCAATCGATGATGTGCGCAACCTGGGAGAGGTACAGCCTGGTGATCCGGTATTGGTTGACTGGCTGGATTAGAATTATTTTTTTATACGAGTGTACTTGGAGCCTTCCAGAGTTAAGTTCAACATCAAACCCTTGTTGCCAAAAGCAAATGCAATGATTGGATCTGAAATATTAGTCGAATCGATTGATCCGCCAGCGCCAACATCGGCCAATGCAATGGAGCCATCCACTCCGACTTCCCAATTTGCACTCGTTCGGAAGTGACGTAAGGCCTCTTCTTCCAAAAAAACAATAATCAAAGACTTGGTCTGAGCCCCGATCTGAAACCCAAATGAAGCGCCGGTCGTTCGATAATAGTCCACCGTCTTGCCTTTTATCTGCAAGGCACCCTCGCCAAATTCGGCACCAACAATAAATCCGGCCTTGACAATATTAGGAAAAACCAGGATCCCTTTGGCATTTTCCAGAAACGCTCGCCCTTCAGTTACACGTTGATTGAAGACTTCGATGGTGGCGTTCACCCGGATTTCGATCTCTTCCTTACCGGCAGCAGCCACCGATTGGCACATCAATAAAAACGGAATCAGTGTAACCAGACAAAACGTTGCGTATCGTTTTCTCATTACAGCCGTTTGTTCCATTTAATTCCTGGTCACTGTGAATTTTGCCGGTGCTTTCGGCACCCTACCCTGTGGATAGTAGATTGTAAAATGAATCCCTCCAACATACAGAGAGACGCCTGGACACAAGCGCAAATACAGAATCGCTGACTGAGGTCCTGCCCGTTGATGGCAGAAAGATTAGCGCTTTGAGTACTGCTCTTTCTTACGCGCCTTGCGAAGACCAACCTTTTTGCGCTCGACCTCTCGAGCATCGCGCGTTAGAAAACCACCCTTGCGTAATGATGAACGAAATTCTGCATCGTAGGCCAGTAATGCTCTGGCGATACCCAGCTGGATAGCCCCTGCCTGTCCATTCGCACCGCCGCCCTTGACCTTGACGTTGACATCAAACTGAGTGTCGGTATTGGTAGCCTGCAATGGCTGACGAATGATTCTGCGAGATGTTTCACGTCCAAAATACTGGTCAATGGAACTGGAATTCACCATAATTTGGCCATTTCCTGACTTGATGTAAACACGCGCAGATGAACTCTTTCTGCGTCCTGTTCCGTAGTATTGAGTATTCGCCATAAAAATTTTGCTCGCTTAGATATTCAGAGGTTCGGGTTGTTGTGACTGATGGCTATGATCGGGACCAGCATATACCTTCAGCTTACGAAGCATTGCTCGACCGAGAGGATTCTTGGGTAACATGCCCTTAACCGCTGTCTGAATAACTCTCTCTGGATGAGAATCGAGTAAATCAGCCAAATTGGTTTCGTTCATATTTCCGATATAACCTGTGTGACGGTAATATTTCTTATCGCTGAGCTTGTTTCCGGTCACTCGAATTTTTTCTGCATTGACCACAATAATATAATCACCGGTATCCACGTGCGGTGTGTACTCAGGCTTGTGTTTACCACGCAAACGGCGCGCGATCTCGGTGGATAAACGACCCAGCGTTTTATTGGTAGCATCTACTAAAAACCATTGACGGTTTACTTCAGCAGGCTTGGCGCTTATTGTTTTCATGAGGCGTTGCAGTCAATAACAAAGGCGCGCAATGGTACTAGAGTCGATGAATCCAGACAAGCATCTACGCCCAAATCAGTCAAAATATGTCAGACAAAAAAAACGCGGCCCAAAAGTAGGCCGCGCAAATCATACCACCAGGGGTAGATGGAGGAGTAATTCAATATCATAAATATATTTGAATATTTGCATTTTCTAATATACTTACATACTTGTCAACTCTTTTCCCTCCAGTCCGTTCAAATCTTTAATCGATCTACAATATCCCCATTTATTAAATGGTCTTGTACAATTTCCTTCAGATCATCAATCGAATCATACCGATACCAGACTGCATCTGGATACACTACGGCGATCGGACCTTCGTCGCATCGATCCAGGCATCCTGCTGTATTAATTCGAATCTTACCCTGGCCGGTCAAATTCAGTGCCTTAGCATATTTTTTAACCGCATCCCGCTTTTCTCTAGCATCATGCTGTTGACAACAGATTCCATCTTCACGAAGGTTTGTACAAATAAACATATGGCGTTGGTAATAACTCATATTAATGCATCCCATATTGATTCGAATTTTTCACCCGCAAAAAATCTTAAAAATCGATTACCGATAAATCTACCGGCTTGTTAATACATATTTCAGGAAAAAATTTTACCTGAATTCGTATAATGAAAATGAATTTTTATTATCACCAGTAAAGGAAGAAACCTTTGCATAACTACAAGCCATTGAGTGTCGGCAGTTACCGTAAGGTCGACTTACATAGAAAATTTTACGAATACAATGTTGTCTGAAAAAAGTATCATAACCAAGGCTGATCAGTGTGTCTTGTGTGGACTATGCCTGACGCACTGCCCTACATATATGGTCAGCCAGCATGAAGGTGAATCTCCGCGTGGCAGAATTTCTCTAGTAAAAGCACTTGCACAAGGGGAATTACAACCAAGCCCAGCCACTCAATCACATCTGCAAAGCTGCACTGCATGTATGAATTGTGAAAAGATCTGTCCTGCAAATGTTTCCTATAGTGAAATTATCGACGCTGGACGTGCACTCTATCGACCCTGGCTGGATATCAAAACTCGCTGCGTTCAATTTTTATCCACAGTTTTTTTGACCACCACGTGGGGACGCCGCTGCATACCTTTTTTAATTAATTGTGCCAGATTGATATCAAACCTGAGGCCTTTCCGTCACTTGGAGTTAATCAAACTTGCTCGCATTCTGACTTCCCAGAAGAAAATAAGCGCAACCACTTCCAGCGAGGATGGAAATCCTGCCGTGACAATTTTTCCTGGCTGCACAGGACAAGTTTTTGATTCCGAAACCTTAAACAGTTCAATTCGGCTTGTTTCTGTGCTTGGGTACAATGCAAGAGTGCCTCAATCGCAACTCTGTTGTAGTGCTCTGGCACAACATAGCGGACAATTGAGACGGGCAAAGCAACAGCAGGATGCTGTTCAAACATTTTTGCACGCTCAGGGCGCTGAAAGTATTATTTCTATAGCGAGCGGATGTGGACAACAACTCGATAGAATATCGAATCTATCGGCAGGTGTTCACCTGGATATTCATAATTGGCTGATCACAACCGAGCAACTGCACAAGCTCAAAATACGACCCTTAACAAAGAAAGTATTGATGCATGTCCCTTGTAGTATGCAAACCAACTCGGTTAACCCTGCTGCCATGAAAGAAATTTTGCTGGCAATCCCGGGATTAACATTACTGGAGTTCAATGATAATGTGATCTGCTGTGGCGCAGGCGGCATGCAGTTATTGACTCCTGAAAAAAGCAATCGGGCATTATTGCAATCAAAACTCGATGCCATACACGAACTAAAACCGGATGTAATTGTCAGCCCAAATATTGGATGTGCGTTACAATTCAGAAAAGGAATCCGACAAACAGGATCCGACATAGAAGTAATTCATCCGATTACACTACTTATCAGGCAGATCGAACATTTGTAAATGAAACATGAACCAGCCCTCACTTACAGACCAATTCATTACAGCGTTTGATCTTGGGTTACGCACGCTTACCCAAGTAAACCGAAAATCCCAGCGAATTAATCCCGCGCATTCAGTACCGGAAGACGAGCTTACGGATAAAGAGAAAAAGCTTGCCGGGCGACTGATGCGGGTTAATCACGCCGGCGAAGTTGCGGCACAGGGCCTTTATAATGGGCAGGCGCTCACTGCACGCAACGAAGAGACATTGCGACAAATGCAAGTATCCGCACGCGAGGAAGAAGATCATCTCGCATGGTGCGAACAACGACTGGAAGAATTGCATTTCCAGCGCAGCCTTATTGGACCTATTTGGTATTTTGGTTCTTATGCAATAGGGGCTACTGCAGGTTTAATTGGTGATCGCTGGAGCCTGGGCTTTGTATCTGAGACAGAAGCTCAAGTCGAAGAACATCTGACGGATCATCTTAATAAGATACCGGCAAAGGATTATAAAAGTCGCGCGATACTCGAACAGATGAAACAGGACGAACACAACCATGGTGAGAAGGCTCGCAACCTGGGCGGTAAACCACTACCTGCTCCTGTCGCTAAGGCTATGCACTTCGTTTCCAGAGTTATGACAACTGGCGCCTATTGGATTTGACGCCTATTCAGGCATGTTCATACCATAAAATATTTCAGTCATTTCCTTACGCAATCTGGATTCAATCAAATCCAGTTCCTGTTGCTCAAGGCCCTCTACGCCTTCTCCAAACAGATAGTTGTCGAGCTCGAATTCTTTCAGCATCATTTTTGTATGAAAAATATTTTCAGGGTAGACATTCACATCTATCATTTGATATTGATTCGCCGTTTTTTCAGACAGGTATTCCTGGATGGACGAAATAGGATGGTCCTTGTAATGCTTTTGCCCTTCTATGTCGCGTGTAAAACCGCGTATTCGATAATCCATAATGATTATTTCTTCTTCAAAGCTGTCAATTAGATAATTCAGCGATTTTAGGGGTGAGATTCTGCCACAGGTAGAAATATCCAGGTCTGCACGAAAAGTAGTGATCCCTCCATCGGGATGCGACTCCGGATAGGTATGGGCAGTTAGGTGGCTTTTATCCAGATGAGCGACAACCGTCTGTGGCGACCCCTTTTCATCTTCTTTTGGAAATGCATTTTCTTCCGAAATTAGCATCGTGACACTTGAACCTCTGGGATCATAATTCTGGGTCGCGACGTTCAGAATGGTGGCGCCGATTATATCTGCCACCTTGGTCAGTACTTCAGTTAAACGCGCTGCGTTGTATGCCTGATCTATATAATCAAAGTATTCATCGCGGTGCTTCTTTGTTTTAGCATAGCAGACATCATAGATATTGAAGCTTAGCGTCTTGGTCAGATTATTAAATCCATATAAAGGAATTCTGGAATCAAAGCTGTTCATTAAAATCTGAAACCAAATTTATTGTTTTACGTTAGAGGTGTCTTCTATTTCATAGTCATAACTGATCTCAACACCAGGCTTTAACATCATCGATACCGAACAATACTTCTCGGATGTCAGCTCTACTGCCCGTTTGACGTGTTTATCTTTTAGACCAGGACCCTTAACAATATAGTGGACATGAATTTTGGTGAAAACAGCCGGGATCGATTCAGCGCGTTGCGCATTCAGTTCCACAACACAATCATCCACGGGAACCCTGGATTTTTTCAGTATGCTGACAATGTCGAATGCGGTACAGCCGCCTAATCCGAGCAGCACCATTTCCATGGGCCGTGGTCCGAGGTTGCGACCGCCGTGTTCTGGCGAACCGTCCATAGCCACAGAATGGCCACTTCCCGACTCGCCGATAAAGCTCATATGGTCTAACCACTTGATTCGAGCGTTCATTTGCTACCTTTCATTCTCCAATAAATCGACATAAGGAACTCACTGCCATAGACTTTGCACAAGCAAACAAGAGTTCAGGGGTTCGTTGTGTCCAACCTACAATATAAAATACAATCCGTTGATCCAACCGTAGAACGTTTACTAGAGCATTGCCACACAAAGCGCTATGCGAATAACAGTCGCATTATCCATGCGGGTGATGATTCTACGACACTTTATTATATTACACGCGGTTCAGTCAGCGTTATGATTGAAGACGAAACCGGTCACGAAATGGTACTCGCCTACCTCAATCAAGGGGATTTTTTTGGCGAAATGGGCCTGTTTGAAGAAGATGAGCGCAGTGCTCTGGTCATCGCTCGCGGCGAATGCGAAGTTGCAGAAATCAGTTATTCGAAATTTCGCGAGTTGGCAAGCAATGATTCTGAAATCCTGATGTTACTTGCCGGTCAAATGGGCCGTCGATTGCGCGCCACCAGTCGCAAGGTAATCAATCTGGCATTCCTGGACGTAGCAGGACGTGTCGCCAGAACTTTACTGGACCTGGCTCATCAGCCAGATGCAATGACACACCCCGATGGTATGCAGATCCGCATCACTCGCCAGGAAATCGCAAAAATTGTTGGTTGTTCTCGTGAAATGGCGGGGCGTGTACTAAAAGAACTGGAAGATCAGGGCCTGATCACAGCACACGGCAAAACCATTGTAGTATTTGGCACGCGATAGGATTTATCTACTGACTTGTTTAATAATACGAACGCCTTGAATTCTAGTAAGAACGATTTGGAAAAAACAGTTCCTTAAGCTTCTCTCCCGGGTCGGGGGCGCACATAAAAGCCTCCCCGACCAGAAAGACATTAATCTCATTATCACGCATTTTCTGCACATCCTCGGATGTGTGAATGCCACTCTCAGTAACAATCAAACATTCACTCGGCACCATATCCCGCAAACGCAGCGTTGTTTCCAAATCAACCTCAAATGTATGCAGATTCCGGTTATTGATTCCAAGCAATGTCGGCGAAAGTTTCAGCGCTCTTTGCATTTCAACTTCGTTGTGCACTTCGACCAAAATATCCATATTCTGCTCTTTCCCCGATTGGTACAATGCATGTAGTTTTTCATCTTCCAGTGCGGCGACAATAAGCAACATACAATCTGCACCCAGCACGCGCGATTCATATACCTGAAATGGATCGATAATAAAATCTTTTCGCAACGCGGGCAGTGAACAGGCCTTGCGTGCAAGCTCTAGAACCGGGCCACCACCTTTAAAAAACTCGTTATCTGTAAGAACCGACAGACAGGTCGCACCACCTTGCTGATAGCTTCTTGCTATCGCCATGGGGTCAAAATCTTCCCGCAGAATCCCTTTACTTGGAGAGGCACGCTTTATCTCTGCAATAACACCTGCCTTCTCCGCACTAACTGCTCCACGCAACATGGCTTCAAACGGACGCTTGCCATCTGCTTCTTTTGCCCACTCCTGCATCTGCTGTAATGGAACTCTCTGCTGCTTTTCCGCAACTTCCTGCTCTTTATGCTTTAAAATTTTATCCAGAATCTCCGGTATTTGATCAGACATATCCGTTATCTTCTTATCTGTTTTTTAAACGTTATTTGTAAACTCAACCAATTCTTCCAGCTTTTCTTTTGCTGCGCCTGAACGCAATTTCTCAATCGCAATGCGCACTCCTTCTTCGAGAGAATCACATAGCCCCGACACATATATTGCAGCACCAGCATTCAAGCTGACAATATCCGCCGCAGGGCCAGCCACACCTTGCAGCAATGTTTGAATCATCTCTGCACTTTGCATGGCGTTTTCAACCTGAATGGATTTCAGTTCTCCGGCCTTGATGCCAAGCTCCTGCGGATTAATTACATACTCCCTAATTTCCCCGTTATGCAGCTCACACACATTGGTCGAACTGCCAATACTGATTTCATCCAGCCCATCCCTGGCATGAACAACCAGCGCATGGACACTACCCAACTTCTGCAAAACATTAGCCAGAGGATGCAACCAGCACTCATCAAAAACACCCAGCACCTGGCGCTGCGCTCCCGCAGGATTCGTCAACGGGCCTAAAAGATTAAACAAAGTGCGTACACCCAGTTCCTTGCGTGGCCCAATAGCGTATTTCATACAACTATGATGCAGCGGCGCAAACATAAAACCGATCCCGGTTTGTTCAATGCACTCGGCGATTTGTACGGATGTCAGGTCCAGCTTTACTCCCAACTCCTCCAATACATCGGCACTGCCTGTGTTGCTGGATACTGAACGATTACCGTGCTTGGCAACATGCGCTCCCGCACTCGCCGCTACAAGGGCTGCAGCGGTTGATACATTAAAGGTTTTTTGACCATCCCCGCCAGTGCCACAAGTATCTACCAGGTTATCGACGGATACATTTACCTTGCTGGAAAGCTTACGCATTACTTGTGCTGCAGCAGACAACTCATCCACTGACTCACCTTTCATGCGTAGCGCAATTATGAAACCCGCGATCTGTGCCGGAGTTGCATTGCCATTCATTATGGTATCCATTACTGCTTCCATCTGCGCTGTCTGCAGATTGACACCATGTAATACCTGATCCAATGCCTGTTGAATTGTAATCGTCATTTATTTTGCTGCAGAAAATTTTGTAACAGATGATGTCCGAATTCGGTCAGTATAGACTCAGGGTGAAACTGCACACCTTCGACAGCCAGCTCCCGATGTCGAACGCCCATAATTTCATCTACTTCACCGTCTTTACTTTGTGTCCAGGCGGTTATATTCAGACAGTCCGGCAAGCTGCATTGCTCGATGACCAGCGAGTGATACCGTGTCGCACTGAACGGGTTAACACAATTTTCGAAAATATGTTCATTACGATGGTAGATCATCGAGGTCTTGCCATGCATGATATCGTTGGCACGCACAATTTTACCACCAAAGGCCTGGCCAATGGTTTGATGCCCAAGACACACTCCAAGTATCGGAATCTTGCCAGCAAACTCCTCTACTACCTGCAGGGAGACACCTGCCTCGTTAGGTGTGCACGGGCCCGGTGAAAGAACGATATGATCAGGCTGTAACTGGGAAATTTCACTCACGCCAATCTGATCATTGCGCACAACTTTCACCTGCTGTTGCAACTCGCCGAGGTATTGCACCAGGTTGTAGGTAAACGAATCGTAATTATCGATCATTAAAATCATCGTAATGAAATCCCCGGGTTAAGCATTCTTTTCTGCCAGTGCCGCAGCGCGTAACAATGCCTTCGCTTTATTCATGGTTTCCTGCCATTCATTAGCGGGAACAGAATCGTACACAATTCCTGCCCCTGCCTGAACATGAACCGTATTGCCATGAATAATAGCCGTGCGTATTGCAATGGCTGTATCCATATCGCCGGACCATGAGAGGTAACCAACGGCTCCGGAATATACACCTCGCTTTACCGGTTCCAGCTCATCGATTATTTCCATGGCACGAATCTTGGGTGCCCCGGAAACTGTTCCTGCCGGAAACGTCGCTCGCAATACATCCATACAGGTATGATTATTCGCCAATTTGCCGGTAACGTTAGATACGATATGCATGACGTGAGAATAGCGCTCCACAATCATTTTATCGGTAAGTTCTACAGAACCAGTTTGCGCAATTCTGCCAATATCGTTGCGCCCAAGGTCTATCAGCATTAAATGCTCTGCCAACTCTTTTGGGTCCGCCAATAATTCCTCCTCAAAAGCCAGATCCTCATGTTCATCCTGGCCTCTGGGCCGCGTACCGGCGATGGGTCTCACGGTCACCTCATCGTTTTCCTGGCGTACCAGTATTTCCGGTGAAGACCCTACTATTTCAAACTCGCCCATATTCAGGTAGTACATATAGGGAGAAGGATTCAGGCGTCGCAAATGACGGTACATATTAATGGCCTGACCATTAAATCCTGCACTGAGCCGTTGAGACAAAACCACCTGCATGACATCACCGGCAATAATATATTCCCTGGTCTTATTTACTGCATTCTTGAACCCTGTCTCGCTGAACCCGGAAACAAAATCGAGTTCAGCATCAATATTGTTAGCGACGTCCAGGGCTGGGAAAGAAACAATTTTCTGCATTCCCTGTGCCAACTCATCGATACGTCGCTGCGCATGATTTAGATCTGCGTGCTCACTTGCCGGCATCAATACGACAATGTATACAGAACCTTTTAAATTATCGAATACCAGAAATTCACTGGATACCATCAACATAATATCGGCAGCATTAAGCTCGTCGACTTTATTGCAAACACCCAGCTTCGGTTCGATGTACCGAATCGTGTCATAGCCAAAGTACCCTACCAGGCCACCAACAAAGCGCGGCAAGTTTTCCAACACCGGCACTCGAAATCGACTTCGATATTCGTCCAGCCAAAGCAGCGGGTCTTCCTGATCAGTCTGCTCGATGGTTTCTCCGGCCCTAACCACCGAAACCTGACGTCCGCGCACACTGACATATTCTTCACAACGCAATCCAATTATGGAGTAACGTCCCCAGCGCTCACCTCCCTGCACAGACTCAAACAAATAGCTGAAGGGCTCGTTCGCGAGTTTCAGATAAGCACTTAATGGTGTATCAAGATCGGCCGCGACTTCACGCACAACCGGTATGTGGGTATAACCCTGCTTGGCGAGATTAGAAAATTCTTGGATGTTCATTGGATTTCACTTTCATAGTAAATATACAGATACGACAATTGAATCGTTAGGCGCGCCAACGCCAACCGAGATCGAACTGCCATCCGTTAATATGAAGTTGAAACATCCAATGCGCTCGTGGTTGTGAATAACTGAAGTAGTTCCCTGAGTCGATCAATACGAATCGGCTCATGCTGATCGACACAAACGCCGCGATTATAGCCATAGGTTGCATAAATTGCACCCGCGCCTGCTGCCTGAGCCGCAATCAAGTCGGTTTCCGAATCGCCCACCATATAACCCTGATCCGGAACACCGCCTAACTGGCCTATGGCGTGCAGCAAGGGTTCCGGGTCAGGCTTTTTAACTGGTAAATCGTCCCCACATACCAGCGAATCAAAAAAGACCTTCAACTTAAGCTCGCGCAACAAGGGTTCAACAAACTGTCGGGGTTTATTCGTTACACAGGCCAGTCTCACACCCCCTTTCTGGAGTTGTTTCAGTACCGCGTGGCTATCAGGATAAACTCTAGTGCAGTTAGCAACATTGGCTTCATAAGCGCTGAAAAATAGTTCTTTTGCCCTGTCTATCTCTTTTTTTTCCGGATGGGTCAACTGCCCATGCGCCAGCGCCCTTTGTATAAGTTTTAGTGCTCCGTTGCCAATCCAGTTGCGCACCTGGTCTTCAGTAGCTAGCTTGAGATGTAACGCGCTTAACATGCAATTAAGACTGATAGTTAAATCAGGCGCACTATCAATCAGGGTGCCATCCAGATCGAAGCACAACCATTGTGGTGCAGGAAGAGAAGTCATTAGCCCGGTTGAAGTTTACGAAGATGCACTCGCAATCTCTGCGCGCATCGATGCAATCGTTTTCTGGTAGTCGTCAGAATTAAAGATCGCCGATCCGGCAACAAAGGTATCTGCACCGGCCGCCTTAATTTTGCCGATGTTATCGACCTTCACTCCACCATCAATTTGCAGGCGAATATTCAAACCTGAGTTATCGATTAACCTGCGAGCTACGGACAGTTTATCCAGCGTCGATTCAATAAACGTCTGTCCGCCGAATCCCGGATTCACAGACATCAGCAAAACCATATCGACTTTATCCAGTACATAGTCCAGATAATGAAGCGGTGTCGCGGGATTGAACACCAAACCACTTTTACAGCCCTGATCGCGTACTAATTGAAGACTTCGATCGATATGGTTGGTGGCTTCCGGGTGGAAGGTAATATAGCTTGCACCGGCTTCAGCGAAATCTGTAATGATACGATCGACCGGAGAAACCATTAAGTGCACATCAATAGGTGCATCTACTCCGTATTTACGTAATGCCTCGCACACCAGTGGCCCAATGGTCAGATTGGGGACATAGTGATTGTCCATGACATCGAAATGTACAGAATCAGCACCTGCCTGCAGGACCTGATCGACTTCTTCTCCCAGGCGGGCAAAATCAGCAGACAAAATCGAAGGTGCAATCCAGTCTTTCATGGCAAAAAATACAAGCTGGTTGAAAAAATGCACTTTAACGCAGGCGTCCAACTTTTGCATGCGCAATTGAGTTTAAATTTACACTGCAATCTGTTTTATACTCGCAGCGGTAACTATAAATAACAAAATACAGATACCCATGAATTGGGAACCATACTATTTTTCTATCGCTATCAGCCTACATGCACTGGCGGCCGTGATATGGGTAGGAGGAATGTTTTTCGCCTACATGACCCTGCGGCCCGTGGTCGCAAAGCTGCTGGAGCCTTCAGTCAGAATTACCTTGTGGCTACGAACACTTTCCCGGTTTTTTTTCTGGGTATGGCTGGCTGTAATCATCATTCCCGTTAGTGGTTACTGGATGATTTTTTCCGCCTTTGGAGGATTTGCTGGTGTGGGTTGGTACATCCACATCATGCAGGGGCTGGGATTTATCATGATTCTCATATTTCTACATGCGTTTTTCTCGCCATACAAGCGACTGCGACTGGCTTTGAAAACAGAGGATTTTCAGGCCGCCGCCAAACACCTTGCGACGGTCAGAACATTAATTGGACTGAACTTGCTGCTCGGGATTATTGTAATAGTTTCCGCCATCGGACTGGAACACATTCCAATGTAAAAAAGGGCCTGTAAAAGGCCCCTTGTTGACTGAATGATTCCCGCCCCTTATTGACAGGAAAGGCTGGAGTAATAAGCCGCCAGATTTGCCATATCCTCTTCGGTCAGATTTGCCACCATGGGAGACATCTGTGCATTTTGGCGTGTGCCATTCTTATAAGCCTTAAGTTGCGCAAGCAGATACTGTTCCTTTTGCCCAGCCAGATTAGGCCATATTGGTGTAGGGCTAATTCCTGCGCCACCATGGCAAGCTGCACACGCTGCAGATTTTGCTTTTCCTGCTTCCTTATCTGCCGCCTGCACGACTCCGCCCGCGAGGGCTATTCCCAAAGATATTGCAAATAAAATCGATCTCATAGTGTTTGAACTCCTGTAATAATTTTCACGCCAAGTCTAGAATCGCGTGCATTGTACAACCAACCCTTCACTTATTAAATATTAACTCCGATGAAAATATCCATCTCGATCATAATTTTAAGTGAAGGTTAATCCATTAGGCTCTGCTATTATTAGCCATTCCCAAATATAACGCGATAACTTCTATATGACATTAATTAGATCACTAGGTTTCCTTCGCGCTAGTTTAATTGGTCTCGCAATAATCAACATCATTTTACGCCCTGCACCCGGTACTATAGTTGCGCGCGAGGGAATTGAAATCATCCCGACCCTGGTAGCTCCAGCAGCAGCACCTATTTTAATCATGGTCATACTGTTTGATGCATTGATGTCAAAGGTGCGATCCAGTGATTCAACAGGAGCGGAAAGACACAAATTTCGAAAAATCATGCTGGTTGAACTGACAACCATTGGCGTCATGATCATCGCCTGGCTACCATACTTTATTGCACTGGGAAACTGATTCTTTATGTTAGGCTGGTTCTGGTCTTGTTGTATCGTCGTTTCTTTTCTCGCCTGCCTTGTCCAATTGTTGTTTTTCGGTAATAGTGAAATTTTTACGGCCGCAATTGATGCACTTTTTCAAACTGCAACGCTAAGCGTTGAAATTGCAATTGGCCTAATCGGCTTAATGGCTGTGTGGCTAGGTTTTTTCAAGATTGCGGAACAAGCCGGCCTGGTACACGCAATTGCCAGAATTTTATCTCCGTTTTTCCAAAAGCTAATGCCGGAAATTCCAGCTAACCATCCCGCCCAGGCATCGATTACTATGAATCTTGGAGCAAACGCGCTTGGCCTGGATAATGCTGCTACCCCATTGGGGATCAAGGCTATGCATGATCTACAAGCGTTAAACTTAAAATCCGAAACTCTATCCAATGCGCAAATTCTCTTTCTGGTTTTAAACACGTCATCTGTTACCGTTTTGCCAGTCACCGTTTTTCTGTTTCGAGCTCAACAGGGAGCCAGCCATCCGACTGAAGTATTTATACCGATTTTAATTGCGACGTTCGTTTCAACCCTGGTAGGCTTGTTGAGTGTGGCCTTTGTACAGAAGTTACCACTACTAAATGCAACCGTATTAGCTTATCTGTTAGCACTGGGCTCAATTCCCATCTTTTTGGCAATCTATTTTCTTTCTGTTCCTGCTGAACAAATGGGACAACAGGCCCAACTGTTCGCTAATTTCACATTATTTGCCGTAGTGGCTACTTTCCTTATTGCTGGCTGGATACGGCATGTACCTGTGTACGACACATTTATTGTCGGGGCTAAACAGGGTTTTGAAACCGCAATAAAACTGATCCCCTATCTGCTCGCGATGTTACTCGCCATCGCTTTATTACGCGTCAGCGGGATTTTGCATGTTTTTCTAAACGCAATCAGCGCGATACTACACAGCCTGCAGGTTGATACCGGTTTCGTTGAGGCATTACCTACCGCCTTAATGAAGCCATTTAGCGGAAGCGGTGCTCGCGCTGCAATGCTGGAAGTCATGCAGACTCACGGGGCAGATTCCTTCCCGGCCAAGGTGGCAGCTGTTATGCAAGGAAGTACAGAAACGACTTTTTATGTTCTCGCCGTGTATTGCGGCGCGGTCGGGATCACGAGAATTCGCTACGCAATGACCTGTGGCTTGCTGGCCGATGCAGCAGGTATAACCACGGCCATCATAATTTCATATTACTTCTTTGGAAACTGAAATTTACTGGGAGATTAATTTAGTAATTAATTTTTCAACTTTTTTAGCTCGCTTGTCTCCCGCATGTGTTTCACCAATAAACACACCCTGCACCTGTCCTTTTTTATCAACCACATAAAAAGTTGGCCAGTATCGATTGCGTAACGCCTTCCAGTAACCAAAATCGTTGTCCATCATTACTGGATGAGTAACCTGAAACTCTTCACATTTTTTGATTACACTTTCCCGCTTGTGTTCGTGATCAAACTCCGGCGTATGAATACCAACGATCAGAAATTTCTCTGGATCAAAACGACCTTCCAGTGAGTTAAGCCATGGAATGGAACGATAACAGTTCCAGCAGCCGTAGGTCCAGATGTCGATCAGCAACACTTTACCGCGTAATTCTTCAACCTGTAAGGGAGCAGAGTTAATCCAGGCCTGCTCGGATGTCTGCGTGAACTGCGGCAGTGAGAAAGGTGTGCTTTGTTTGGCATAAGGGCTAACCAAATAAAACCCGCAGCCAATCGCTACGATAACAACAATTAATACTTTCAATTTACTTATACGCATACCAGTTGCCTTCCTCGCATTGTTCCACTTAATAGCTTTTCGAATGCCGCAGGTAATTGATCCAATGTGACCTCACCCGCATAAATTTGATCAAGTTTTTCCGGAAATAGTTCAGTGCCCAGGCGTGACCAGATCTGTTTGCGAAGATCCTGCGGACAGGCGGCTGAGGTTACTCCAATCAGTGATACCCCACGTAAAATAAAGGGCATCGTGGTCGTTTCCACCTGCATTCCCCCGGCCATACCGATGCTTGCAATATTGCCCCATGGTTTGACGCTTTTGATTAACCAGGCAAGAGTATCACCACCAATATTGTCAATAGCGCCGCCCCAACGTCCTTTGTGTAGACTGGCTTGGTCGTTAATAACTTCATTCGTACTAATGACTTCATGCGCGCCCAGTGATCGCAGATACTCTTGCTCATCGAGTTTGCGTGTCATGGCAAAAACCTCATAGCCTAGCTTACTCAGAAAGTGGACAGCAAAACTACCCACTCCCCCAGTCGCTCCAGTTACAAGTATTGGCCCATGATCCGGTGACTGATTATTATCTTGCAGGCGTTGAATAGCCAGTGCCGCAGTAAATCCTGCGGTACCAATAATCATCGCCTGCCTCGAATTGAGCCCCGACGGCATCGGAACCACCCAGTCGGAAGGAATACGTGCATACTCACTATAGCCACCATCGTGCACTTCACCCAATCCGCTGCCATTAGCCAGCACGGCCTGTCCCGGTTCAAAATTCGGGCTATCTGAAGATTTGACAATTCCGGCTAAATCGATCCCGCCATTTAAAGGCGACATTCGAAGAATTTTACCCTTACCTGTACCCGCCAATGCATCTTTATAGTTAATGCTGGAATACTGTACCCGGATAACTACCTCACCTTGAGATAAATCATCCAAAGACATTTCTTCAACACCAGCACACTCAAATTTTTTACCGGCATGAATCCGAAAGGCCTTGAATCGTTTCTGCGTCATTGCTCAGGATTCATCATTTGTTCGTACACCAGTAGCGCAAGTCGGCGAGCATCTGCAACTTCTTCAGCCAACACATTAAAATGTCCCATTTTACGGCCTGGCTTTGCACCCTGTTTGCCATATAAATGTAAGTGTACATTTATGTTTTCTAATAATTTTTCTGCCGGAAAATAATTATCCTTCCATGCTTCACCCAGAATGTTGACCATAGCAACCGCACTGTGATTTCGTGTATCCGCCGGCGGCCAACCACAAATCATACGCACCTGCTGCTCGAACTGGGAAACATTACAAGCATCCAATGTATAGTGTCCGCTGTTATGCACACGCGGCGCGATTTCATTTACCAGCAGATTCTGCTGCTGGTCTATAAAGTATTCAACTGCAAGTATTCCGACATAATCCAGAGCTTCTGCTATTCGATGCGCTAATTCGCAGGCGTAGGTTTGTAGTTCCTCAGATATTTCTGCCGGCACCGTACTCACATGAAGGATGCCATTTTTGTGTTCGTTGTTGGCGCTTGGAAAAAAACAGACTTCGCCGTGCTCGTTACGACCTAACACAACCGAAATCTCTTTGGCCAGATTGACTCGCTCTTCGAGAATGCAGGGAATTTCGTCCATCTGCAAAAATGCATTTTTTACATCTTCCAGCCTGTTTACTACCTGCTGACCTTTGCCATCGTAACCAAACTGCGCCGTCTTTAATATACAGGGCCACTGCAGTTCACTGCCTGCATCAAGGTCTTTCACAGAATTAACTGCAATAAACCTGGACGTGGGAATTCCAAGCTTATTGACAAACGATTTTTCACGAATTCGATTTTGCGCAATGTATACAGCATTGGGATTTGGTGAAACCGTGCAATACTGCTGAAGATACTCAAGGGTACTGGCAGGCACATTTTCAAATTCGGTAGTAACGACCGCGCAACCGCTACCAAAGTCTTTTAGCGCCTCAAGATCATCGTAGCACGCCTGAAAATGACGGCTGGCAACTTCACCTGCTGGGCTTTGTTCGTTCGGATCAAGTACCCATACCTTATAACCCATTTGCGCTGCCGCCAGTGCAAACATGCGGCCAAGCTGGCCGCCACCCAGCATGCCCAGAATGGAATCTGGCAGTATCATGAATTTGGTGGGAGCGTTTTCTCTAAAACCTGGTCACGTTGTCGCTCTCGAAATGCAGTTAACTTTTCGGCAAGAGCCGTATCATTGTTTGCCAGCATGGAAACCGCAAACAGGGCTGCATTCATGGCCCCTGCGGGGCCAATGGCAAAGGTAGCAACAGGAACGCCTTTTGGCATTTGAACAATTGACAACAGTGAGTCCTGGCCTTCCAGATACTTGCCTGGCACCGGAACGCCCAGCACTGGCACGGCACTGATTGCCGCGGTCATACCTGGCAAATGCGCGGCACCGCCGGCGCCGGCAATGATACAGTTCAGCCCTCTCTCCCAGGCGCTGGAGGCATACTCGTACAATAACTGCGGGGTGCGATGGGCCGAGACAACCTTGGTTTCAAATTCCACCCCGAACTCTTTCAGCGTATCAGCAGCGGATCGCATCACCGCCCAGTCGCTGTCGCTGCCCATAATGATTCCAACTTTAGCCATATGGCGCTTTCTCTTTGGAAAAAACGCGCATTTTCCACTCTTTGCGCCGTTTACGCCAGTTCTATCTGTAGTTTTACAGAGCTATTCAGCCTACAATTCGCCTCTTTTTCGGAAAATTCAATGTCCAAGCCAGTATTCGAAACCAAGCTCACTACTTTGCCCCTGATCCACCGCGGCAAGGTGCGGGATATCTACGATGTGGATGCAGAGCACATGCTGATTGTTGCCACAGATCGCATCTCGGCGTTCGATGTCATTCTGCCAACACCCATTCCTCATAAAGGGAAACTTCTTACCAACGTTTCCAATTTCTGGTTTGATCGATTCAAGAAGCTGGTACCTAGCCAACTCAGCGAAATGACCGTAGATCAATTGGGTCTACCACCACATGAAGCAGAACAGCTGGAGGGGCGCGCGGTTATCGTTAAGCGTCTAAAGGCGCTTCCGATTGAAGCCATAGTTCGAGGCTACTTGATCGGTTCGGGCTGGAAAGAATACCAGGCGAAACAATCAGTATGCGGTATTGCACTCCCCGCGGGCATCCCTCTCGCAGGCAAGCTTCCACACACATTATTTACGCCATCGACGAAAGCCGATGTTGGACAACATGATGAAAACATATCCTTTGAGGCAACCATTCAACTTGTGGGAGCCGATATTGCCGAGCAAGTACGTACCATCAGCATCCAGTTATATGAAAACGCAGCCGCTTACGCGTTAAACAAGGGAATTATCATTGCCGACACCAAGTTTGAGTTCGGCCTGGATGAAAAAGACAACCTGACGCTGATTGACGAAGTACTGACTCCGGACTCGTCGCGATTCTGGCCCGCTGACAGTTATGTGCCGGGAAAGAATCCAAGCAGCTTTGACAAGCAATACATTAGAGATTACCTGGAAACCCTGGATTGGGATAAAAAAGCACCTGGACCAGCGCTCCCGGATGAAATCGTGAAGAACACCCAGGCAAAGTACCAGGAAGCAGCCGACCGATTACTGTCGCCTGCCAACTAGCCCTTTGATAAAACCGCATCACTCTTTGAAAAAATCATCAGCATGATCGGAATAAATGTAAATGTAGCAAAGATTGAGACCAGCATCGCCAAGCATGTAAATAGACCAAAGAAAATTGTCGGCGTGAAATTTGAGAATACTAGCAATATATACCCTGCCGCTATCGTAATGGATGTAAACCATAACGCTTTGCCGACGGTGACCTGAGAGGCACGAATAGACTCATACACATTCTTGTTCGTTGCAAATTCTTTTTTGTATCGATGTATGTAATGAATCTCATCATCTACCCCGATTCCTAACGTTATCGCTGCAATGGTGATTGTCATTATATTAAGAGGAATACCCAACAATCCCATTAAACCCAAAATTACCAGTGCAGTGAATATATTGGGCAGAATCGCAATAAATGCAAACTTCACACTTTTAAATAGAACAGACAAGACCAGGAATATGCTTACAAAGACGACCCCGAGCGTGAGTATTTGCGATCGATACAAACTTTGTAGAACATTATTGTAAAGCACGCCGATACCCGTTAGACGTATTTCAGACTTATACTGTTCAGCAAAAGCCGCCAGCCTTGCATTTATCTCTCGTAGTAAATTATTCCTAACCAGCGTTCGATCTGAATCTTTAACTCGCGCGATAATACGGGCCTGTTCGCCCTCTTTCGATAGATAGGGCTGAATCAGAATGTCTTTAATATCCGGTGGCAGCCTGGAATAAATTACTGAAAGCTGAAAATCATCCAGTTCTTTTTCGTCCGCCAAATGTTCAAAAATAGCTTCAGTGCTTGACAATGAAAGCACTTTCCCTATTTGTGGTATGTTTTCCAGATACGCGTGAATTCGCGCAATTTTTTCGATACCTCTGCGATTGTACCAAAAACTTTCAGAAGTAAAGCCGCCTTGCGACTCATCCAGCTCTGCCAGATAATCATCAAACTCAGAATCCTCTTCGATCTCTTCAGGCACTTTTTCAGCCAACGGGGCATTCAAGATAACCTCGATTGGAACAGTGCCACCGAGCTCCTGATCAATTATCAATAAACCCTGATGGATATCGGTTGTTTGCTTAAAGTAGTCGATGAACCGGTTTTCCACTGTAATTCTGGTTATCCCGGCTACACTGATCAGCAATACTCCTGTAATCGCCAGTATAAATATTCGTTTATGTGCAAGCACAACATGCAAACATTTCTCAAGCATATGATGCGAGTAATGTTTATGCGCTGGTCTGGAGGTTGGTCTAAACAGATAGATTAGTACAGGAAGAAAAGAAAAAGAAATGATATACGCGCCAATTAAACCAATTACCATAATGTAGCCAAACACGATTACTGGTTGTACATCGCTGACAATCAAAGACAAAAAAGCAATCGTTGATGTCATGACCATATACAGGCAAGGGGTACTGATATGCTGAATTGCAACACATAAATTCTCCTTAAAGTCACCCCCAAGCTGCGTCGCCTCCTCTTCCTGGTATCGCACGACCACATGAATACCAATTGCCAAGGAAAATATTAATAATATCGCAACAAAATTAGACGAAACTACTGTGAGATCGAATCCCAACAGACCGATTATTCCGGCAACCACGACAACATTCAGAAACGCGCAAATAATTGTTATTCCAACCCATACAAGCTTATGAAAAATTATCAACAATATAATAATCATAAATATTAATGCGGCAATTCCAAATGTTTTTATATCCTGAAGTACATACCGCTTCATATCATTGGCTATTAACGGCGTTCCACTTAAATACGAATTCTTTTTCACACCGGAGTCAGACAGAATTTTTTTTATCTTTTCAAGAGTTTTTTTGTGTAACTCACCGTCGATGCTCCTGAGCTGACTAAGTGTATCGTTTATTTCTTTCAGCTCACTTTTTCCCTCGCGGCCCAACAAACTTTTGGCGCGCTTTTCCAACAGAAGATAGCGACGATCAAAAAGCTCCTGGTACAAAGGTCTTTCATTAAAATCGATCTTGAATGCAGCAATACGCAAGTCCCGATCAGAAAGATTTCTCTCGTAGAGCGGATTTTCCAGCAGTTCTTGTTTTGCCTTCTTCAGATCAACGTCACCTGACAGTAAAGTGGGAAATAGGATTTCTGCTTCTTCTTCCCGATCCAGGGACTGAAATACGAGAGGTACCGTTGTAATGTTTGTTACTGCAGAAATACCCTCTAAAAGGCTAAATTGCTGAGTGAGTGCTTCAATTTTTTCTATTGATGATAGCTTCAGGACTGGCTCATTAAATCGTACTGCTACGATAACGTACTCATCTGTTCCATAATGGAAGTGGATTCCCCGGTAAAATTTTAATTCCGGATCATTCTCCAGTAACAGCGAGTCTGGGGACGCATCAATGGTGAGCCACGTTGCTGGCCAGGAAAGGAGTAAGCCTGCAATTATAATTATGACTAGTGACCAGTATGGGCGCCTGGTCAGGGTATGCACTACTTGGCCGGCTGTTGACTCCCAAATCTTCATGCATGCACATCAAGATGACAGTTTCTTGAAATGGAGTTTAGTTCTCCTGAATGGAGTTCAAAAATAATATCAACTCAAAAATTTTGCCTCGAGCTACGGTCTCTGCATGTTTAGCACTCACATCGAACCAACTCTCTGCACTATAGCGCCCGCCCCAAATAGGCATGGTGCGAGAACCATGGATACCAGCTCCTTCTCTACCATCTATAATTTCATAAACTTTCAGAAAGGGAAACACGCCTCCATTTTTCTTGCGAATCACGGTTAGATCATCTGGCATTTTCGTTAACTGACGACTGAAAAGACCATCCCCTTTCGCACCCGCACCATGGCATATTGCACACGTATTAAGAAATTCTTCACGGCCAGATCGTATACCATCCGATGCTTCGCTTAGAATTTCTCTTTCCGCTTTTCTACTTTCAATCTCCTGGCGCTTAACCTCTTGTTGGGCATCGATGATCTTCTCAACTTTTTGAGTGACGATGGTCTCATCATCGGCTTGGCCAAATGTAGCAAGTACAGAAAACCCCAACAATCCAGCCAAGATAAAAAGAAATTTGTTCTTGTACATGTCGTTCTCTTTTTAATTTGTATTTAATTAAGAGTATTCTTACACTAATCACCTGATATAGGTCAACAAATGATTAATTGTTTTCACACATATTGATTTTCACTTTGAATTCAGATCTGCAATCCACAGTTTTTCAAAAACACCCTCCTTTCTTGCCGCTTTAGTAGTACAGTTCTCATTCTATCTGGAAAGCATACTATGGAGTTCCCGTGAAAAGAATCGCTGTGTTCGCTGATGTGCAAAACATCTACTACACAACCCGCCAGAGCTATGGCCGTCAGTTTAACTACCGCAAACTTTGGGAAAATATAAGCGCTGAAGGAGATATCCTATACGCCTATGCTTATGCAATTGATCGTGGCGATGATCAACAGCTTAAGTTTCAGAATGCCCTCAAAAGTATCGGCTTCACAGTAAAGCTCAAGCCGTACATTCAGCGCAGTGATGGATCGAGCAAAGGAGACTGGGACGTCGGAATCGCCATTGATGTGCTGGAAACAGCAAAGTTTGTCGATACAATCGTTCTGTTATCCGGTGATGGGGACTTTGACCTATTACTAAAAAAAGTTAAAGAAACCAATGCGGTCACCACTCAAGTTTATGGCGTACCCGCACTCACCGCTAACTCTCTGATCAATGCAGCCGACATCTTTAACCCCATCGAAAAAGAACTGCTTTTATAGCCTACATCCCAAATGACTTATGCATGCCTGAGTGTAAACCGTTACACTACAAGCCCTTTCTGATAGTCAACGAATTTGGACCATCCAAACTGTTTCGTGCAGTCCACTTATTAACAGGTACATTACATGACTACCGAAACAATAACCGCATTTAGCCAATTTGGGCTAAAGTCATCGCTATTAAAGGCCCTGGATGAGGTCGGTTACGAAACACCTTCACCCATTCAGGCGCAAACGATTCCATTATTACTGGATGGCCGGGATGTAATCGGTCAGGCCCAAACTGGCACCGGCAAGACCGCAGCGTTTGCGCTACCGATTCTGTCTAACCTCGACGTAAAACAGAAAGATCCACAAGTCCTGGTGCTCGCACCTACGCGTGAACTGGCGATTCAGGTTGCAGAAGCATTCCAGAAATACGCGAAAAACCTCAAAGGTTTTCACGTATTACCGGTTTATGGTGGGCAGGATTATCGCAGTCAGATTCGCGCATTGCAGCGCGGTGTGCACGTTGTTGTCGGGACTCCCGGACGCGTAATGGATCATATGCGACGCGGAACATTAACTCTGGAAAATCTTGCAATGCTGGTGTTGGATGAAGCCGATGAAATGCTTCGCATGGGATTTATAGAAGATGTTGAATGGGTACTGGAACAAACTCCTCCCGATAGACAAATTGCATTGTTTTCGGCCACGATGCCTAAGCAAATAAGGCACATCGCGACCAGCCACTTGAATAGTCCCGCTGAAATCATTGTAAAAGTCAAAACAACGACCGCGGAAACCATTCGCCAGCGTTTCTGGCCAGTAAGCGGCATTCATAAACTCGATGCATTGACCCGCATTCTTGAAGCAGAGACCTTTGATGGCATGCTAATTTTTGTACGCACGAAGACTGCTACCGTCGAGTTATCAGAAAAACTGGAAGCCCGCGGTTACGCATCTGCAGCGCTCAATGGCGACATCGCTCAAAATCAGCGTGAACGCACAATTCAACAGTTAAAGAAAGGCAACATTGATATTGTAGTCGCCACTGATGTTGCGGCACGCGGTCTTGATGTGGAACGCATCAGCCATGTTGTAAATTATGACATCCCTTATGATACCGAGTCCTATGTGCACCGCATTGGCCGCACTGGCCGGGCCGGCAGGAAGGGGGATGCCATCCTGTTTGTTGCACCACGAGAAAAACGTTTATTACACGCGATTGAAAAAGCTACACGGAAGAAGATTGAAATCATGGATCTGCCTTCCACAGAAATCATTAACGACAAACGCATTGCCAAATTCAAACAGCGTATTACTGACACCCTTGCCAATGAAGACCTGAGTTTATTCTCTCAACTAATAGAACAGTATCAACAGGAACATAATATACCCGCTCAAGAGATTGGTGCTGCTCTGGCAAAATTATTACAAGGTGATACTCCGCTTTTACTGCAAAACAAGCCTCAACGAATATCAAAACAAAACCGTGATAATGAAGATGTTCTATCAGCCAAGAAACCGGCTCGCAAAGTTCGCGACCGAGGCACGAAGAGAGATCAGCATCCGCAGGACGGTTCAGAACGTTTTCGCATAGAGGTGGGCCACAAACATGAAGTGAAACCAGGCAACATTGTTGGTGCAATTGCTAACGAAGCCGGATTAGAAAGCAAACATATAGGCCACATCAAAATTTTCGACGATCACAGCCTGGTGGATTTACCCGAAGGGATGCCCAAAGATATTTTTAACAGCTTGAAAAAAGTTTGGGTCGCAGGTCAGCAGTTAAAAATTTCTCGCGTTGGACACGAAAAAAATTTGCGTGCAACGAAAAATAATAAGAAAAGCAAGCGCAAAAGTCGCAGTAAAAAAGATGCTAGGCCAAAGAAGAAAAGCAGAAAGGAAGCACACACCTAGTTACTTTGTCTCCTCTCTGCTCGGATCTATAATGTCTACTTAATGGACGTGCCCATGTTCAATTTCTTCCTGCGTTGCCTCGCGGACACTGACAATTTCAACATCAAAATTTAGCGTGACACCAGCCAATGGATGATTGCCGTCTATGGTGACATCATTGCCTTCTACTTGTTTGATCACAATTCGCTGGACTTGCCCTTCGGGCCCCTGCGCTTCAAATGCCATTCCCGGCTCCAGACTTTCTACACCTTCAAACGCGGCCTTATCGATTGTCTGAATAAGTGCGGGCACAATTTCTCCATACCCATCTGCTGGTTCTATCCTTATGCTTAAAGAATCTTTTTCAACTTTCCCCACCAGCGCTTTTTCTAAACCGGCTATGATGTTGCTTGCGCCGTGCAAGTAAGACATCGCCTCACCGCCTTCGGAACTATCCAGCACGTTACCTTCATCATCGGTCAGTTTGTAATGCATACTGACCACCAGGTTATCTCCTATCAATAAAGACATATTTTCTCCATTGTATTAATGTATCAAGTTTGCTTAATCATCTGCATTGCCAATGTAACGGTAAATCGCTGCCCCCACGATAGGCACCAGCCAGAATGTTCCAAATAACTCTGCAATATATTTATTCATTATTATTTTCCTTATTGCGATTGAGCCAGGTTACTCACATTACATTATTCAACTAGAAGTAGCGAGAGTATGAAGCAATGATCAGCTATTCTGATCTTCTCCCATCGTCCGAGTTAATAACCTGTCCAATTGATTTGCAAACGCCTGGCGGTCACTTTGGCTTAAAGTGGATGGCCCTCCGGTTTGAATGCCACTGGCACGCAATGAATCCATAAAATTGCGTGTCCTGAGTTTTGACTTGATTGTGTCAGCAGAATAAAGTTCACCACGAGGATTGAGCGCGAAACTTCCTTTCTCCAGCACTTCCGCGGCCAGCGGAATATCACTGGTGATTACCAGATCGCCACGAACAATTCGTTTCACAATTTCATTATCTGCAACGTCGAAACCCACAGGCACTTGCAGCATTTTTATATTCTGAAAAGGCGGCTTTCGTATTGGTTGGTTAGCAACTAGCGTAAGTTGAATACCGGTACGCTCTGCTGCGCGAAACAGAATTTCCTTTATCACCACCGGACAGGCATCAGCATCGACCCATATTTTCATCTGAAAATCAGCATTCTCGGCATTAAACAACAATTCGAATTGCGAGGTACGGAACAAGATTGAGCACAATAAAACCTAACTTGTAAAATGCCATCGCGGCATATTGTATAGCGTCAAATTTTTCTACTCCCAAATTAAACCACTTGCTATGCAATCGATACACCCAATCATGGGCAAACGTAAAGATCAGAAACCAAACAATAAGTATCAAAAAGTTGATTAATACACACCAACCCAATACATCGCGAACGATCTCAACTGACACTCTATCTTCCTTTATTGGCTATATCTCTCACGGACCTTTTTTTAGGTCCGCTTAACATATAGGTTACGATAGGCAACATCATGGCAATCCCGAATATGATCATAAAAATTGCATAATTTTCAAATTGCAATGATGCCGCCACAAGGTTTGTATCAGCAAACAGTTCGGCGACACCAACACCCAACAATACCGCACCTAGTGCATCCATAATTATAAGACGTATTGGTATTTTAAGCCTTTTGTGCGTACCCATTCTATGACCTTCCTAATAATTGAAGTGTCTTTTTGTCTCGCTCTTGAGCAAAATATTTATCCAGGATTTTGGCAAAGACAGTACCTGAATCAGTTACTACTTCAAATAGTGTCATACATGATTTTAATTTCATGTCATCCGGACTTCCAAAGATTTCATACGCCGACTTATCCGGAAGCAAAAATACGATCTGCGAACATTCGATTAAGCGCGTTCCTAGTATCGAATGCCGCCAATAGGCCTGAGCTTCGTTAATTGATTTAATTGCAAATCGCCTCGATGTCTCACTATAACCAAGCCCACTTAGTTGTGGAAAGATATACCACATCCAGTGCGAGCATTTTCGCCCGCTCTGCAACTCGGCTACTGCGCTTGCATATGTATTCTTTTGTGCATCGATAAATCGCTGTAACTCAAATGGATCAGTACTATCCATCATTCAAATGATCAGGAGTCTACCGAGATTATGACTACACCGGGATAAATTTCCTTTTTCTTGTGGAAATCGGGGTCAGCATAAATATCAGCATCTATCGGTCCATTCCAGATATGCAGCGCACGGGAATCAAAAAATCCTATCGACCAAAGCAGCATAATATACCGCTCATCTACACCAAGGCGTGGCGGCGTTTCTCCCAGACTCAGAAACGGATAGGTTTCTGCCAATGCCTGCCGGTCAATTTTCATCCACCAATCATAATTAAAATCGGCAGGATCCAGCCCTTTGGCAAGATCTCTAATCTCGGCAGCAAAGGCATGATAGCCGGGCCCACTGTAATTATTCATTCGTTCCATAAATCCATCGGAATTAATGGGTAATGGCAGTTTAGAAAAAATCAGTATTGGTACAATCAAAACGGCGATCGAAGCCAGAAAATAAATCAGTCGGGATATGAAAGGTTTTCGAAAAAATACAAGCAGCTTAAAAAAAGCAATAAAAATTACAACGATTGGTACTACTAAAGAAAAATAGGCAAGATGACGTAACTCCGGGTCTAGATCGTAGCTACTTTTCCAGTTAGCCCACACCGCTACGCTTGTCGCCATTAATGAAACGGTCAATAAAATGGGAATTTTCACCAACACCTCCGCATTATATTTAAGCGCCATCAAACATTATCGATATCGCTAACCTCAAGCAACTCGCAATTGCCTGGTTGCAGCTTTTCCAGCCTCCAGTTGCCTATGCGGTGGCGTATCAAGCGTAATGTGGGATGATTCACAGCCGCGGTCATTCGACGAACCTGCCGGTTCTTTCCTTCCTGAAGAATTATATTCAACCATTGAGTGGGAACGTTTTTACGAAATCGAATCGGTGGTGTGCGCGACCATAAATTTGTCGGTTCATCAATGCGCTTGACTTTAGCTGGCAATGTTACCCCATCATTCAGCTGAACACCTTCCTGCAATTCGTTTATGGCCATATCGCTGACGACACCTTCTACTTGAACCCAATAGTGCTTTGGCAATTTTTTCCTTGGGTTTGCAATTCTATGTTGCAAAGCACCATTATCAGTGAGCAAGAGCAGCCCTTCACTGTCCTTATCCAAACGACCTGCCGCGTACACATTTTTGGCTGTTATATAATCTGCCAGGGTTCGTCTTTGTGTCGCATCAGTGAATTGACTTAAAACTCCAAACGGTTTGTTAAATAATATAAGTCTGGCCATCGAAAACACTCAACCTGTAACCGGGTAAAATCACTGCTATTTTCCCATACACGTATTGCCAATAACACTAAACCAACTTACTCTTTTCACATGAAAACTATTTTCATTACTGGTAACGATACCGGCGTAGGTAAAACCTATGTCGGTCGAATCCTCGTAAAAGCATTGACAAAAGCCGGGCATACATGTGTCCCTAGAAAACCAATTGAAACGGGTTGCGTCTTGCAAAATGGGAACCTCTTTCCGGAAGATGCATCAGCCTACGCAAGCGCGACCAATGAAAGCATCTCTTTAGATGAAATATGCCCTTACCGTTACGAGCCTCCTATTTCGCCTGAACGCGCTGTACGCTTAAGCAACCATAGGGTAACGGTAAAAGACCTGGCACAAGTTTGCCAACCGGCAACTCCAGCGGAATATTTGATTGTCGAAGGAGCCGGAGGCTTTTATTCGCCTTTATGCAGCGATGGGTTAAATGCCGATCTGGCCAAGGCATTAAAAAGCGACGTAATTCTGATCGTTAAAGACCGCCTGGGTTGTATCAACCAGGCTCTGCTTACAATTGAAGCTATTAAAAATCGAAAACTTAAATTACTAGCAGTGATATTGAATCAATACCGTGAGCATAAAGAAATAGCAATGGATAACCTGGAAGATTTGCGCGCGCATTTGTCGATTCCGGTGCTATCCATTCCTCACATGGTGGATGCTAATCAGGAAATACTGGATATGCAGTATGCAGCAATTGAAGAGTTACTCAGGATAATTTCTTGAATCAGGGCCTCTGCGCTATATAGGTTTGTCAGATTTTTCCACTTCTGCAGGAATCGAGACAAAAAAAGGCCCGCTATTGCGGGCCTTTCCAAACAGGAGCGCAGCTTCTCTCCGTTATGCAGCTTGCTCCATATCCGGAGTATAGTCGCCGAGCGCCGCTTTACCGTTACATCGCGCACGTTGTAGTAATACTTTCTGTGCAGCGGCCACATTTGCCGAGTCTCCATTCCACGCCTGCATGGCAGCAGCCTGCAAAGCGCGACCGTAAGAGAATGTAACACTCCAGGGCAAATCAATTCCAAGTTTATGCATTGCATTAAGATGGGCACTGGCTTCTTCATCCGACTGTCCACCAGAGAGAAACGCGATCCCCGGAACTGCAGATGGCACAGTATTCATAAGGCAACGTACTGTTTCCCTTGCCACAGTTTCGACATTCGCACGATTGCTTGCTTCCGAACCGGAAATAACCATACTGGGCTTCAACACCATCCCTTCCATGAGTACACCCTGATTTTTCAAATGCTGAAAAGTAATACGCTGCGCAAGTTCGGTCACCTCGTAACAACGCTCAATAGAATGATTACCGTCCATTAAGACTTCAGGCTCAACGATGGGTACGATACTGGCTTCCTGGCTTAATGCTGCATAACGCGCCAGCGCATGGGCATTGGCTTCGATACAGGCCCAACTAGGAATTCTGTCGCCAATTGTAATCACGGCACGCCATTTGGAGAATCGAGCACCGAGTTCATAATATTCTGCGAAGCGCTCACGCAAGCCGTCTAGGCCTTCCGTTACTTTCTCAGATTCATGTCCGGATAATACCTTCGCTCCCGCGTCCACCTTGATGCCAGGAACAATTCCGTGATCACTGAGGTATTTGGCAAACGGGGTTCCATCCAGCGTCTTCTGTCGAATGGTTTCATCAAACAGGATAGCTCCACCAATATAATCAGATAGGCCTTCGGTCGTCACCAGCATATCGCGATAGGCCTGACGCGATTCTTCTGTCTGGGGGATGCCCAGTTTTTTAAATCGCTTGCCACAGGTGGGATGGCTCTCATCCATTGCGAGTATACCCTTGCCTGGTGCTACCATTGCTTTTGCCGTCTGAATCAGTTCTTCAACGCTCACACTTACCTCCTTACAAAATAATCACGATATTCTAACCTGACTGTCTTATATTACACAGGTGCGACTCACAAATCACAGTCACATTGTTGTGAGAAAATCACCGCTGGAAAACACCCGTCTCTTCGAACATATGTCCGACGCGCAAGACTTTCATGGCATTCGTGCCGCCATCAACACCCATTAAATCACCCTTGGTGAGAATGACCAAATCGTTGTCTTCGACCTCCTTGCAATTCTTTAATACTTCCACCGCAGACTGATTAACTTCCGCGTGGGACTTGCCAATAAAATCCATATGGGCCGGAAATACACCCTTATACAGCGTAACACGTCGCTGCGTTTTCACATGACGAGTCAAGGCATAGATTGGAATCTCCGAACTGATTCGCGACATCCAAAGGGCCGTAGAACCTGATTCCGTTAGCGCTGCAATAGCAGCTACGTCGAGGTGGTTGGCAAGATACATAGCGGCCATCGCGATGGCTTCATCAACTCGGCCAAAGCGCGAGTCTACCGGTTTAGAATGCAGCTCTAGTTCCTGTTTTTCCGAAGCCTCGCAGATTCTGCTCATAGCCTGAACGGTTTCGATGGGATATTTACCGGCAGCTGTCTCACCGGACAGCATGACCGCATCAGTACCATCCAGAACAGCATTGGCTACATCCGATACTTCGGCACGGGTGGGAATCGGACTGTTAATCATGGATTCCATCATCTGTGTCGCGGTGATTACGACACAGTATGTTTCACGCGCCTTGGCTATCAGCGATTTTTGCACACCCGGTACATTGGCATCACCAATCTCGACTCCGAGATCACCTCTCGCGATCATGATGGCCTCGGTGGTTTCGAGAATGTCGTCGATAACTTCCAGCGCTTCGGCGCATTCGATCTTGGCCACAATGCCTGCGTCACTGCCGGCTGCTCGCAATAATTCGCGCGCATACCGAATATCATCAGCACTCTTCAGGAATGATACCGCCAGGTAATCCATATCAAGTTCAGCCGCGCATTTTATATCTTCCTGATCTTTTTCGGTCAGTGCGGGCGCTGACAATCCGCCACCCTTACGATTGATCCCTTTACAACTTAAAAGCTCGCCACCAACTGCGACACGAGTCGTAATCACGTTACCGCTGATATAATCAACATCTAAAACAATGCGACCATCATCGAGTAACAATGTGTCGTTCGAATCGACATTATTGATCAACTCTTTATACGTAATTCCTACGGTTTCTTTTGTTCCTTCATTCATATCCAGATCTGCATCCAGCTTGAAGGTATCGCCAGGTGCCAATTCTATTTTCTCATCTTTAAAGCGGCCTATTCGAATCTTGGCTCCCTGCAGATCTCCGAGAATTCCCACACTATAGTTTTTTTCGGCACTGATTCTTCGTACCATTTCAACCCGCTTTTTATTCTCCTCCATGGTGCCATGAGAAAAATTCAAGCGAACCAGGTCAACACCGGCATCGATTAAACTCGCTATGATCTCTTCATCATCAGTAGCCGGCCCTAGTGTGGCAATGATCTTGGTGCGTCGATGCATCATGATGCAAACACCTTTCCTTGTGCCCGTTGCTGGAGAATTTCCACCGCAGGTAAGGTCTTGCCTTCCAGAAATTCCAGGAAAGCGCCGCCTCCCGTGGAAATATAGGAGACTCGCTTCGCGACATTAAACATATCAATAGCGGCCACGGTATCGCCACCCCCGGCAATGGAAAATGCCTTACTATCTGCTACTGCCTGCGCCAGGGTTTTGGTTCCTTGCGCAAACTGCGGATACTCAAAAACGCCTACTGGTCCGTTCCACACAATCGTACTTGCCTCCTGCATAATGGTACTCAAATAAGCTGCGCTATCAGGACCAATATCCAATATTAAATCGTCTGCTGCCACTTCCGTAGCCGGTTTGATTTGCGCAGCGGCCTGTTCTGAAAATTCCTTGGCACAAACCACATCGGTAGGAATGGGAATCTCTGCGCCGCGTTGTTGTGCCTTATCGATTAGACGTTTGGCAATATCGACTAAATTTGGTTCATACAACGACTTTCCCACGGAATGTCCCGCTGCCGCTATAAACGTATTGGCGATACCGCCACCCACCACGAGCTGATCGACTTTATCAATCAATTGTTCCAATAGTGTTAGTTTTGTAGAGACCTTTGAACCACCAACGATGGCAACCATAGGGCGTTCCGGTTTTTGTAACGCCTGATCAAGAGCTTTCAGTTCTCCTGCCAGCAACGGGCCCGCGCAAGCGATCGGGGCAAACTTGGCCACGCCATACGTAGATGCTTGTGCACGATGCGCGGTACCGAAGGCATCCATCACATAGACATCGCAAAGCGCAGCCATTTTCCTGGATAATTTCTCGTCACATTTTTTTTCCCCCGAAAGAAAGCGTACATTTTCACAAAGTACGATTTGACCAGGTGAGACCTCTACTCCATCAATCCAGTCCTTCATCAGTGGAACCGCCTGGTCAAAAGCTTCACTCAGTGAATTTGCAACCGGTTGCAATGAAAATGCTTCATCAGGCTCACCTTCTTTCGGGCGCCCTAAATGAGACATAACCATAACGGCAGCTCCAGCAGTTAATGCAGCCTGCAGACTCGGTATGGACGCTCGTATGCGAGCATCGTTACTGATGACTCCATCCTTTAAGGGAACGTTGAGATCCTGCCGAATCAGGAGTCGGCAGTTTGCCAACTCTTGATCGGTCATGGTAAGTACTGCGGGCATAATGCCGAGCTAATCGCTTAAATTACAGTTCGTCGCCAAACCCGGGCACTACTTGGCATTATATAAAGCAATAGCAGTATCCAGCATTCGATTGGAGAAACCCCATTCATTGTCATACCAGGAAAGCACTTTCACCAGCGTTCCGCTCATTACTTTGGTTAAACTGGATTCATATATAGATGAAGCCGGATTGTGGTTGAAATCAATAGAAACCAGTGGTGCTTCATTGTATTCCAACACGCCTTTTAATGGACCGGATGCGGCAGCTCGAATAATGTCATGTACCTCATCAACACTCGTTGCGCGTGACGCGACAAAAGACAAGTCCACCACGGAAACATTAATGGTGGGTACGCGCATGGCAAAACCATCCAGTTTTCCATCCAGCTCCGGCAATACCAACCCAACAGCAGCAGCAGCTCCGGTCTTGGTAGGGATCATCGACTGGGTAGCCGATCGCGCACGTCGCAAGTCAGAATGATATACATCGGTCAGCACCTGATCATTGGTATACGCATGAATGGTTGTCATCAGCCCATGCTCAACACCGATAGCGTCATGCAAGGGTTTTACTAACGGCGCCAGACAATTGGTAGTACAGGATGCGTTGGAAATTACAGTATCAGATGCTTTCAGGATCTCGTGATTGACACCGAATACAACAGTAGCGTCGACATCACTCCCACCCGGAGCGGATATGATTACTTTTTTAGCTCCAGCATGTAAATGAGCTGATGCCTTTTCCTTGCTGGCAAAAAAACCTGTGGATTCAAGCACGATATCGACACCCAATTCACCCCATGGAAGTTTGGATGGATCACGCTCGGAACAAACTCGAATCCGATCCCCATTTATGACAATGTCATTGCCATCGACCGAGACAGTGCCATTAAATTTTCCATGCGCACTATCGTATTGAGTGAGATGCGCATTCGTCGCGGCGTCACCCAGATCATTGATAGCAACGACCTGAATTTCGCCTGTACGTCCAGATTCGTAAAGTGCACGCATTATGTTGCGACCAATGCGTCCATAACCGTTAATTGCAATTTTAATTGCCATTCTTCTTGTTTCCTTTTGTTAATACTTTCAAACGCTATAGTAACGCGTGTGCGCGTTGAATTATATTCTCAGCAGTAAACCCAAAATGTTCCATCAGCACGTTCCCCGGTGCGGACGCACCAAATCGATCGACACCAATCACATCGCCATCCAGGCCTACGAATTTACGCCAGCAATCACTGACACCCGCTTCGACAACCAGGCGAGCACGAACATCTGCTGGCAACAGCGATTGCTGGTAGGCTTGATCCTGGCGGGCAAACACCTCGGCACTGGGCATTGAAATCATGCGCACTGCGACACCCTGAGCATCCAGTTGTCTAGCAGCTTCGAGTGTTATTCCAACCTCGGTACCCGTGGCGATCAATATGAGTTGAAGATCACCATTACTCTCATACAGCACGTAGGCGCCGCGGCAAATATTTTCAATCTGTTCCGGTGTGCGGTGAATAAATGGAACACCCTGACGAGAAAACACCAGACATGCTGGTTGTTTCTGCTCGATACTGGCTTGCCACGCAACGAAGGATTCTACTGTGTCGCACGGTCGCCAAAGCGTCATATTAGGTATGCTGCGCAAGCTGGCAATATGTTCAACCGCCTGGTGGGTCGGGCCATCTTCTCCCAAACCAATCGAGTCGTGGGTATAAACGAATAAGCTATGCGTATTCATTAATGCCGCCATACGTACAGCATTACGCGCATAATCGGAAAAAGTTAAAAAGGTTCCACTGTAAGGAATCAAACCGCCATACAATGCCATGCCATTCATCATTGCCGACATGCCAAACTCTCTTACACCGTAATAAATATAATTGCCGCTGGCATCGTGAGGATCAACCGGTCTGGATCCGGACCACCAGGTATTATTCGAACCCGTAAGATCCGCCGAACCGCCAATGAGTTCAGGCACTAATGGCCCCAGTGCATCGAGTGCAATTTCGGACGCCTTGCGGGTCGCGACTGATTGTTCGCTCTCGATAATTTTTGCTAATGCTTCCCTGGTTCCCGATTCCCAGTTAGCCGGAAGTTCACCTGCCAGGCGTCGATTGAACTCCTGCGCCAATTCCGGATGCACGTCTTGATACGAAGAAAATTGCTCTTGCCATTGTTGTTGCAATTTTTCACCCGACGCAATGGCGTCCCAGGCGGTATAGATATCCTGAGGAATTTCAAATGGTTCATACTTCCACCCCAGACGATCTCGGACCAGCTGAATCTCTTCATTTCCTAACGGCGCACCATGACAACCTTCAGTACCTTCCTGGTTAGGTGCTCCCCAACCGATTATGGTTTTACAATTGATCAAGGTCGGCTTATCGGTATTGGAACGTGCCTCCTCAATTGCCTTCTCAATCGCCTCTGGATCGTGTCCATCGACTCCGGTAATGACTTGCCAGCCATAGGATGCAAACCGCTGGGGAATATCTTCGGTGAACCAGCCCTGCACTTGGCCATCAATGGAGATGCCATTATTATCGTAAAATACAATTAATTTACCGAGCTCCAGTGTCCCAGCCAGCGAACAGGCTTCATGGGAAATACCTTCCATCAAACACCCATCACCCGCAAATACATAGGTATTATGGTCGACAATATTGTGCCCAGGTTGATTAAACCGTGCCGCCATCATTTTTTCTGCCAACGCCATGCCCACCGCATTGGCCAACCCCTGCCCCAAAGGTCCCGTCGTAGTTTCCACGCCCGGCGCTTCGCCGTATTCCGGATGACCTGGCGTCTTGGATTCCAGCTGTCGAAATTGCTTGATATCTTCAATCGAAAGCTCATAGCCCGTAAGGTGTAACAGAGAGTAGATCAGCATGGATCCATGGCCATTGGAAAGCACGAACCGATCGCGGTTAGCCCACTTTGGGTCTTTTGGGTTATGTCTTAGAAATTTACGCCACAGCACTTCGGCGATATCAGCCATTCCCATGGGAGCGCCCGGGTGCCCGGAATTGGCGCGTTGAACTGCATCCATGCTAAGTGCTCGAATGGCGTTCGCTAATTCTTTTTGATTATCCACGACTGAGTTCTTACGATTTTAGTTAAACAATGAATCACACGATTCGCCGCCGCAACCGGTCCGTGAATGGCTTGTGCTGCAGAATAACTACTTATTTCTAGCTGGGCGATCGGACATGAGCCGGATATTGTCTACGACTTGTCTCTTACTCGCAAGCCGACAATGAAAATTGGGGAACTACGACCCACTTTTCCATTTAATATTGCAGCCAATACTCGGTTTCTGGTCTTCATTTACCGGATTTTTTGCGATCACACAATCCAGCGCATCGCGCAAATCCTTGCCATTGACTTCGATTTTATTGCCTGGCCGAGAGTCATCCAGCTGCCCTCGGTAGACACAAGCCAGTTCCTGGTCAAACACAAAAAAATCTGGCGTACATTCTGCCTGGTAATCCTTCGCCACCTGCTGAGTCGAATCAAAAAGATAGGGGAATGGATAGCCGATCGTTTGTGCTTCAATCTTCATATTTGCGGGAGAATCATCTGGATAGGACGCAACGTCATTCGAATTAATAGCGATAAATGCGACGCCCTGCGCCTGATAGTGATTAGCGAGGCTAACCAGTTCGCTACGAACATGTTTCACATACGGGCAATGATTACAGATAAACATGATTACGGTCGCGATATCCGAACGCAGATCCGACAGGCTTTTCTGCTCCCCTGATACCGTATCCAGTAGTGAAAAATCGGGCGCAATTGTCCCAAGGGGGATCATACTGGAGGAAGTTTTAGCCATTTCTCAATTCCCTTAAAAGCGTAATTGTTTTTTAATACCTATTATTGCCAGCTTGGTTGCACCCACACATTGATATATAGTGCGTAGCCATTTGACAGTCTGGCAGCAACCCGTCCAGATTAAGATATAACACTCGCATGAGCGAGGAATTCATACTACCGCAACCTATTTTGATAATCACATCCGTGCAGAGCTAATTAACCCTATTCTCTATATTTTATTCAAGGAATTTTATTCATGAGCGAGAGCTATGTCTTCACTTCAGAATCCGTCTCTGAAGGTCACCCGGATAAAATGTCTGACCAACTGTCAGATGCTATTCTCGATGCCGCACTGGAGCAGGATCCGGATGCGCGGGTCGCTTGTGAAACCCTGGTTAAAACCGGCATGGTGTTGCTGGCCGGTGAAATTACCACAACCGCACAATTGGAAGTGGAACAAATCGTTCGCGATACGGTAACCGACATTGGTTATGACCATTCGGACAAAGGCTTTGATGGTAATACCTGTGCAGTACTCAATGCACTGGGAAAACAGTCTCCCGACATTGCTCAGGGGGTCGACCGGGCAAAACCAGAGGACCAGGGCGCCGGAGATCAGGGCTTGATGTTTGGCTATGCGACCAACGAAACTGATGTGATGATGCCCGCACCGATCACCTTTGCCCATCGATTGGTAAAAAAACAAGCGGAGGTCCGCAAGAGCGGGCAATTGGATTGGCTGCGGCCCGATGCCAAGAGTCAGGTCACGTTTCGTTACGAAAATGGCCGCCCGATCGCAATCGACGCCGTGGTACTGTCCACTCAGCACGATCCGGAAATTAGCCAGCCCGACCTTCAGGAAGCCGTAAGGGAGCATATTATCAAGCCGGTGTTACCGGAGAAATGGCTGGGTTCTAAAACCAAATTTCACATCAATCCGACCGGAAGTTTCATAATTGGCGGTCCGGTTGGTGATTGTGGACTGACAGGTCGCAAGATAATCGTTGATTCCTACGGAGGCATGGCGCGTCATGGAGGCGGAGCATTTTCAGGCAAGGACCCTTCCAAAGTTGATCGTTCAGCGGCCTATGCAGGTCGCTACGTAGCTAAAAATATTGTCGCGGCCGGGCTGGCAGATCGCTGTGAAATTCAAGTGTCCTATGCAATTGGCGTTGCCGAGCCAACATCCATTTCTATTGATACGTTTGGCACTGGTAGTATAGACGATAGAAAAATTGAATCATTGGTACGGGAACATTTTGATTTACGGCCTTATGGAATTTTAACCATGTTGGATTTAAAGCGTCCGCTCTATAAAAAGACCGCCAGCTATGGCCATTTTGGCCGCGAAGAAAGCGAATTTACTTGGGAGCGAACCGATAAAGCCGAAGCACTTCGTCAAGGATAGTGCGGCATAGATAAAGTTAACTAAATTAATTAATTGCTGGAGCAAATTGTATGAGTATTCAACCGGTAGAAAAATCATCTAACGATTACAAAGTCGCGGATATTGGATTGGCAGACTGGGGTCGTAAAGAGATCGCCATCGCAGAAACGGAAATGCCGGGGCTGATGGCCTTGCGCAGGAAATTCGCCGGACAAACACCATTAAAGGGAGCCCGCGTTACAGGCTGCCTGCATATGACAATTCAAACTGCCGTATTGATTGAGACCCTTGCAGAACTGGGAGCAGACATCCGCTGGTCTTCGTGCAACATATTTTCTACTCAGGACCATGCGGCGTCGGCCATTGCGGCACGAGGTATTCCGGTATTTGCCTGGAAGGGTGAAACAGAAGAAGAGTACGAATGGTGTATCGAGCAAACGATTCACGGGCCGGACGGCTGGACACCTAACATGCTATTGGATGATGGCGGTGATCTCACCAAGTTGATGCACGAAAAGTACCCGGAATTATTAAAAGGTGTCAAAGGTGTTTCAGAAGAAACCACCACCGGTGTCATGCGTCTGTATGAAATGATGGATAAGGGTAACCTGCTGATCCCTGCTATTAACGTAAATGATTCGGTTACCAAGTCCAAGTTCGACAATCTGTACGGTTGTCGCGAGTCGTTAATTGATGGAATTAAACGTGCTACCGATGTAATGGTTGCAGGAAAGATTGCTGTCGTTTGTGGCTACGGCGATGTTGGAAAAGGTTCGGCACAATCTTTACGCGGTCTCGGCGCAACCGTCTGGATTACAGAAATTGATCCTATTTGTGCCTTACAGGCAGCCATGGAAGGTTATCGCGTCGTTTCAATGGATGATGCCTGCTCACAAGCGGATATCTTTGTTACCGCCACTGGTAACTATAATGTCATTAACCACGACCACATGTCTGCCATGAAAAATCAGGCCATTGTTTGCAATATCGGTCACTTCGATAACGAAATCGATGTCGCCAGTCTTGAAAACTATGAGTGGCAAGAGATTAAGCCACAAGTCGACCATATTATTTTCCCTGATGGAAAACGAATTATTCTTTTAGCAAAAGGTCGACTTGTTAACCTGGGTTGCGCGACTGGTCATCCCAGTTTCGTAATGTCGAATTCATTTACTAATCAAGTATTAGCTCAGCTGGAACTTTGGAATTCCGACTCGGATTTTGAAATCAAGGTTTACACTTTACCCAAAAATCTGGACGAAGAAGTTGCCCGCTTGCACCTTGAACAGCTCGGAGCAAAATTAACACGTCTGAGTGAAGAACAGGCAGAGTATCTCGGTATATCTGTAGATGGTCCTTATAAACCTGAGCATTATCGCTATTAGCTGGTATATAGTGCCTATGTAACATCTTGTTGCATAGGCACGTTTGTTTTCTTCCCGCGCATCAGCCCGTGCGTATTTCAAGAATATTTCACCCGCTCCCCTTAAAAGTCTCCACTTCAATTTGCGTCGAGGCCGGTACTTATCGATACATTAAAGAGGTACTACGACTCAGATCCGGAGATAACGTCGTTCTTTTTAATGGCGATGGATTCGATTATCTGGGCGAAATTTGTGATCAGAATAAAAAGAAAGTTTTTATCGATATTCATAGCAAGACTGAAATTAAAAACGAGTCATCGCTTTCTCTCCATTTGCTACTTCCTTTGTGTCGCGCTGAAAAGCTGGACTGGTGCTTACAAAAAGCAACCGAATTAGGTGTAAGTAAATTTACGCCCGTCATCACTGATCGGGGGAATGTACATATCCCTCATCACAAGCTGGATAAGAAACTTGCCCACTGGAAAGCAGTGATTAGCAGTGCCTGCGAACAATGCGGTCGTGCACGTATACCTGAAATTGAACAGCCTGATCTTTTAAGTAGTGTAATTACAAAATGTGCAGATTCTCAAGTAAAAATAATTGCATCGCCAGGTAGCGCAAACTCAATAAACAATGAGATTGGAAAATCAGTTGCTAGCTGCGTTTGCCTAATAGGGCCTGAAGGTGGCTTCAACCAGAAAGAAATAGACCTGGCAAATGAACAAGGATTTGTGTCCATTTCCCTGGGACCAAGAATATTACGTCTGGAAACTGCAGTTGTATCGACAATTACACTACTGCAGTCATTGTGGGGGGATCTATGTTAGGCGCTTTGATGCAAATCCGTCTGTTCATACCAAACAGCCTGTTCAAGAGCAACAAAATCCGGAATATCCAATACGCGACTGCCAATTGAAATCGAATGCGCTATCCATTCCTGGTGATCCTGTGAACCCAGGTTATCCAGAGACTTTTCACTTAATATAAGTGGCTTTGGAAAACCTCGACATTGAATTGCATAATGGTTATCTGCGTACTCAGATTGGCAAGGTTTAAGTACAATCACCTTGCGTTTTAATAATTCTTCCTGCGCAGTCGGAGTCTGCAATATTCTTTCAAAACAAATTAACGGAATGTCCTTCTCTTTCCAGCGATATTGGCCCAGCTTCCAGGATTGATCCTGTGCGGTCGCAGACGAAAATTGTTCACCATTCCAACTCAAAACGTCCGCTACCATTGCCTTGGGAATAAGTAGCTCTCTTTGCTGCAATCTTAACAGCAAAGCACTTACCGTATTCTCCTGGGGCAAATCCTCAATATGCTTCATTTATTTATGCTCAGCCTGCAACTCATTAATATGCTTCAGCAGTTCAGCCTCGTTATATGGCTTGCCAAGATATCGCTCTACACCCACTTCCATTGCTCGACTTCGATGTTTGTCACCAGTGCGCGAAGTAATCATAATAATCGGCACATCTGCAACGCGTTGATCCTTTCGAATTTGTGCAGCCAATTCATATCCATCCATACGTGGCATTTCAATATCCAGCAAAATCATATTTGGTACTATCTTTTGCAACTTTTGCAGCGCATCCACACCATCTTTTGCTGTTACCACTTTATAGTGATTACGTTCCAGAAAACGAGTTGTAACTTTTCTAATCGTTATTGAATCATCAACAACCATGACAGTTGGCTCTTCACTTTGCACGCTTTCCTGTGCGCCAAGGACTGCAGCTGCATCCGCATAATTGGTAGTTTGTGTAAGTCGGGCTATCCAGGGAATATCCAGAATAAGCGCAACACGTCCATCACCAAGAATTGTTGCCCCGGAAATACCCTGTGAACGAACAATTTGAGATGCCAGTGGTTTTACTACAATTTCCTTGTTTCCCAGCGATGCTTCTACTTGCAGTGCCAATCGTTGCTCCCCGACTTTAACCAGCAACACAGGATACAGGCTTGATTCACCCTCAAACTTCTGCGGCTCACTTTGCAACAAGGAACCCAGATGGTAAAAAAAGTATTCATGCCCAGCATACGTATAGCTTGGCTCTTGCTGCTCATATAATTTCTTCAACTCTTCCTCTGAGAGGCGTATTACACCTTCAATGCCTGAGAGAGTCAGCGCATAAATTTCCTGCCCGGCCTGCACCAGCAAAGCTTGGCTCACCGCAAGTGTAAAGGGCAACCGCAATGAGAAAATTGCTCCTTTTCCCTGTGCTGACTGAATTTTTAACGCGCCACCAAGGCTGCGGATCTCCTTATCAACCACATCCATTCCAACACCACGCCCTGCAATCTGAGTCACGGTGTCTGCAGTACTAAAGCCAGGTTTCAAAATCAACCCCAAAATGTCATCTTTATTTAACTCGACATTTGAATCAACCAAACCTTTTTCTATTGCCTTGGCTTTAACTTTCTCTGCATCAATACCAAGCCCATCATCCTCTATGGCAATAATTATTTCCGAGCTTTCACGCTTGATCTTTATTTTGATTGAACCTTTGGCCGGTTTGCCATTTTTCTCACGCTCTTCGGGAACCTCAATTCCATGGCCTATACTATTTCTGAGAATATGCTCTAAAGGGGCAATAATTCTGTTTAGTACGCTTCGATCTATTTCAGTCTCACCGCCATCGATGTTTAACTCAACCTGCTTTTTCAGCTCGTCGGATATCTGGCGGACAATTCTCTGCAATCTTGGCTCAATACTCTCAAACCTCACCATGCGCGTACGCAACAGACTATCTTGCAAGCTGGTTGTAACCACGTGCTGCTGCACCAGTATGTCTTCCCACTTTTGCGCATACCCCGAGAACATCTCTTTAATATTCAATAAGTCTTCTACGCTCTCAGCGAGCGCACGTGATAATTGCTGAATATCCGAATAACGATCCAGTTCCAATGGGTCAAAATCAGCACTTTGTCCTTGATCTTCAGCATGCTTGAATAATATTTGCGCTTCTGTTTCCATTTCCAGTTTGCGTAACTGCTCGCGCAAGCGACTGACTGTCTGTTCAAACTCGTTGATACTGAACGAATGTGCTTGTGTTACCTGTTCCAATCGCGAATGCAATATATTGACCTCACCGGCATCATTTACCAGGCCGTCTAATACTTCTGATTGCACACGAATCACTTCTCTTTTTTCTTTTTCGCCTGAATGGCCAGTAACCATTATTGGCTCTCTGTTCGAATTATCCTGATCCGCATACGAGGGTTCCGCAGATATAAACTCTTTAACTTCTATCTTAGGTTGTTCTGCATCAGGCTGAACAGTTACTTCATTTTCATTTGGCTCACCCAGCGACTGTTGTTCTGGATCAGACTGAACAGTTACTTCATTTTCATTTAACTCATCCAGCAACTGTTTTTCTGCATCAGACTGAACAGTTACTTCATTTTCATCTAACTCATCCAGCAACTGTTTTTCTGCATCAGGCTGAACTTTTACTCCATTTTCATTTGACTCATCCAGCAACTCCTGCACTTCCATAAGCGGAATATCTTCTACTGCCTCTTCCACTTTCTCCGATACAGAATTTTCCGCACCGGTTTCCACTTCAGAGCCAACAGGATTGGAACTATAGTTAGCGCCACTGGAACGCAAGACTTCATTAACCAAAGATTGATCCAGATAAATATCCTGGCCAGCCTGCGCCGCTTCTATATTCAAGTGCGCATTATCAACTACTCTTTGCAGTAAGGTACAAATGTCATCTGTGAATTCTTTTCTTCTGTCCACCAGAGATACAAGCAAACTTTCAGTTACATGACTAAGCTCACCGATCGTTGTAAAACCGGCCATTCTTGAACTTCCCTTGAGTGTATGCAATTGTCTGCGCAACTCAGATAATGCGCCTGCATCTTCAGAGTTAGACTTGAGTAGCTGCAAGGCACTTTGGCAGGCAGCCAATACATCTTCAGCCTCTTCAAAAAATATTTCACATAACTCTTCATCACGACCGCCTTGCAAATCAACCATTTCTTCCTGTTTACTATCGGCGGACTTCAATGAGCCCCAATCATCATCTTTACGCTCCGAATCAAGAAAATTACTCTCATGCCGGGTTTCCAGTTCATCCCTAAGTTGATTCAGATTATCTAGCAACTGCGGGTCTAGCTCAGAAAAATTACTGGTCAACTTTAGCTCTTGCAATGCAAGCTCTATCTGCATCAGTCCAGATTGGACCAACTGCACTTGATCTTCGTTGAATGAAATTTTTTGCTTGATTGCAGAAGCAACAATATCTTCTAAAGGGGCACAAACACTGGAAATATTTTCGGCGCCAGCGGTATGTGCACTACCGCGCAAAGTGTGAATGGTTCGCAGTAATTCATCATCGATTCTGATTTGTTGCGACTTTTCATACTGACTCTCTATGGCATCCCTTAAAATAGATAAATGCTGAGTAGCTTCTATAGAAAATATACCCGTAAGTTCTTTACGCAGCGTTTCTTCTGAACCCTTCTGTTCCGAAGTACTATTTTCTGCCTTGGCAGATGAATCTTGAATATTGGCATCATTCGAAAGTTCTTCTGCCTGTCTGATCAGACTGGCAATATCGACTTCAATCTTATTTTCACCCTGGTCTTTTAATTGCTCAACCAATTGAGGCAAAACTTCAAGAGCTTCTTGCAGCAATGTTTGTTTTTCGTGTGCCACCAAATTCTTTTTGCTGATCAGTTTGTTACACAGATTTTCAAACTTCCAAGCAAATTCACCCAGAAACTGTGCACCCGCAAATCGGCCACTGCCTTTTAATGTGTGAAAACCGCGCCTCAACTCAATAAAATTTTGCCAGTCCTGCTGATTCTTTTTCCACTTATCCCAGTGCTGTTTCATATCGAATATCACCTGAGTAGCTTCTTCGATATAGGTCTCCAGCACCTCCGGGTCGAAGTCTTCCGATAGTATGGGCACTACGTTATCTTGCTCCGGCTTATTTTTCGACTCGCCAGACATGTCAATGGAACCTGATTGCTGTATTTCTTGCTTCTCAACAATACGCTCAACAGGATTCGCCTCAATTGAAGTTATCTCTTCACTCTGATCAGGCTCATCAATCATTTGCCCAATATCAAAATCCGGCTGGTTTTGATCCTCAACCAGCGCATTAAGGTCAGGCAATTGATCAAAATTTTGTTCAACATCCAAATCCTTCACTCTCGAAGGCTCTTGCGTACTTTCTGCTCGTTCGGATTGTTCGCCTAACTCATCAGGGTTGATAACCTGAATTTCGGACGCCAACTCTTGTTCGGCATCCTCCTCGGCACTGGTTGCATCTGAATGCTCCTGGCCTAGAATTTGCGCGAGCGCATCTTTACTGTAATCCAGTATCTGTTCTGCATAAGGTACTCGTAATTCAATTTGCTCAAAATAACATTGCAGACTCACAATACAATCCGCAAGATCTTTCAAGATGTCAGCTTGATCATCAATATTTTGTTTAAAATGGTCAGAAGATATATATTTGCAAATACCTTCCAGTAGCGTTCGAGGGGCATCCAGATCGATGACACTGATAACGCCACTTATGTCTTCAAGATTTCGAATGGCTAGCCAGCATTTATCACGATTGTACTCAATGTGCACAACCTCGGTTAGAAGCTCCTTGACTTGCTCGATGCGCAATAGAGCCTCAGATACTGCAACATTGAACGCAGCCATATGCTCATTGGAACTGAAGCGAGATTCGAACTGATTACTGCCATTTTCGCTCTCTTGAGCTTCATTCGACTGAAAGTTAATTCGATATTCAATGAAGTTGTTTATACATGTTTCAACTTCTAGAATAGTCTCAGAGACACTCAGCAAACCTAGATCAATATCATCCTGTTCACCATCCTTGATCAGCCTTACTTCCTCAGCCTGCTGCCCGATCTTCTCTCGGTACTCATCAATACCGATCATTGATAGCGTATCGCCAATTTTATGCAGTCCTGCCAACAAACGATCCAGATAACTATGCTCTTTAAACTCACTGTGCATGAACAGCTCTATACAATCTTTTGCAGAAGCAACATCTTCCAGCAAGGCGTTTGATACAGCTATTAAAACTTCAGAGGAAGGACCACGCAATTGCTGCCTTAATTCTTCTAGTTCATTGATTTCAGGAATCTGCTCATTTAACGCATAAATCTGCTTCACCTGATTCACAATTCGTCCGCGGTCATCTGCAATAGCAATATAGTAAAGAATATTCTTGATCAGGCCCTCATACGAATCATCCGCAATATTCGCCTCACCTTCGTCAATCAAGATTTTTATCTTTCTATCAATTGCACTTAGAATAGAGGCTATAGTCGCGCTAAATGCAACCCCATTTATTGCAATTGATTGTGTCAGAGCTGCAGACAACCACCATAGTCTTTGCGCATTATCCGTTTTACATCCTCTTTGAAGCAAAATGGATAATTTGCACAGCTGCGCCGCAGCCGACGGTATGTTTTTTTTGTTAACGCAGTCAAGTAACGCTCTTTGAAATTTCGCGCGCACAGCAGTTTGCCACGCCACATCGTTATCAGATGGCTGGAATGATACTTTAGGCAACTGAATGTTATCCAGATCCGGAAAGAAAAGAACGTTTTCAGAAAGTAGCGCTGCGCCGCGAGAAGCCCGCATATCATTCAGTAAGGGCATTAATACCAGTGGTACGTCTTTGTTGCCCGCTTCAACATGCTCGAGGTAGTCGCCAAGACGAACGATGGCACGCGACACTACATCCTGAGCACCTTCTATATTTTCAATTTCTGCATCAATCAGCTTTTGGAGCACTGCTGACGCCTCATTAGCCAACAGAACACCACCATGCACCTGCATGATTTTCAAAACGTTCGCAATTTTCTGCAATAAGGCCTGTGAATGCCTCAGCTCATCAACAGCTGCGCTGTCTTCAATGTAAGCCTGAATGGAACTGCGCGCATCCGTGATCAGCCGATCAACCTCAGCCTTTGTTACCTTAATTGCGCGCTGCTCTAAAGCTTCTAATACACGCCGCATAATGGTCCTTTATGTTCCCTAGTTAAATCTACTAAGACGCCATGCTTTGCGAAGAAGACGCCGACTCTTCAATTTCAATGCGAGGCAATTTGAATCCAGCCACTGACTTCTTCAGATCCTGAGACAGAACAGTAAGCTCGCTAACAGAACTAGCCGTTTTTGTTGCACTGGTAGAAGTTTGAACAGTTATATCCTGAATCACATTCATCGTAGCCGTAACATTGGTTGATGCCTGAGATTGTTTAGCTGCAGCTGTTGATATGTTCTGAATCAGGCCAGATAAATTATCTGAAACATTCTCAATTTCTGTTAACGCTTCACCAGCATCTTCTGCCAAGCGCGCACCATTCACAACGTTCGCAGTACTTTGCTCCATCGATGCAACCGCTTCATTAATGTCGGCCTGAATTGTATTTACCAGCGCTTCAATTTGCTTGGTCGCATTCCCTGCACGCTCTGCAAGTCTTTGCACTTCATCCGCAACAACCGCAAATCCACGCCCTGCCTCACCAGCGCTGGATGCCTGGATAGCTGCATTGAGTGCAAGAATATTTGTTTGATCAGCAATTTCATCGATTAAGCCTACAATGTTACCGATTTCCTGAGAGCTCTCGCCCAAACGCTTAATACGCTTCGACGTTTCCTGAATCTGTTCGCGAATAGTGTCCATACCATCAATTGTCCTGCTTACTGTCTGAACACCTTTATGCGCTATGTCTACTGATTTCTGTGCAACTTCAGCTGAAGTCTTGGCATTTTTTGAAACATGCTGAATTGAAGATGCCATTTCAGTAATCGCTGTCGTCGCGCTGGTGATTTCTCGCGATTGAACCTGACTGGAACTCGTTAACTGGCGAGTAATATCCTGCGTCTGAACAGCGGCGTGCGATACCTGTGCGGCTGTTCTGTTAATAGTAGTTACAAGATTACGCAACGCATCAATTGAGTAGTTCACCGAATCAGCGATAGCACCGGTAATATCTTCTGTCACAGTGGTATGCACAGTTAAATCACCTTCCGCAAGATTCGTCATTTCGTCCAGCAACAGCAAAATTGCCTGCTGGTTTCTCTTGTTTTGCTCATCAATAGCATGCAACTGTCGCTTGACGCGTGCACTCCATTTCCACCCAGAGAATAAAAGAAGTCCTGTCGCTGCTACACCTGCCAGAAAAATTGAGCTAGTGATTGCCACAAACTGGCCTGAGGGAATAATTTCCGGCTTTAATACTGCCAAATACATTGCTGCTAATACACAGACAACAGCGACAGATAATGCTGCCAGAAAATAGATTGTCACTCGGTCTTTAGCATCAGCCGACTTTCGGGGGAATATTCTTGGTACCGCCATCCTTTGATCTCCAAACTGCGCACACACGCTCGGCATATGCAGGGTTCAGTTTCCGGGTTAATCTATTGCATGAATAATCCCGAAGATTCCTTTCTTAATGAATCAGAGGTTTATCTGAACTTCACCTGTCAATTTTCGCCTGATAAGCGATAATCCATGGCTCCTCTTATCGCACGTTATCCCAGCTTGGTCGGCTAACCTTTAATTTAGCCGCACTCAAGTACTAATACAGTGTCTGCTGCATCTGGGTAAATCGCCTATCCTGAACGATTTTCTTAAAGTCACACAAACCAAAATAAGTATCTCCACTTCTGTAAACTCCGCATAGTAGCTCTACTACTGAATTGCCCCAATTTGCAGGATGACTGTTTTCATTCTTCATTTCCCATAAACGAACGATTCCAACTACCTGGTCGACCACCAAGCCCAAAAGAATCTGATCTACTCTGGTTACAATAATACGTTTACGATTTATATTGTTCTTTCCTTCAGAATTAAACAGGAAATTTTTCAGATCTATTAACGTCAGTAACTGTCCCCGTTGACTTGCAATACCTAGCAGCCAGGGTCGCGAAATTGGCATGGGTGTGTAATCAATTTTGTTAGCAATTTCCGTAGTGATATCCATGGGCAGAAGCAGGTCATACTGTCCCACACGAAAATGTAGTCCTTGTCTAGACCGGTCCTCTTTGGTTACCGCAGATCCATAATCTGGTGAAAATTGTTTATCTAGCTCATGCAGGTACTTAAACGCTGATGATGAATTTACCGACATAAACTTCCATTTAATTAGCAGATAAGAAAACTTTTAACTGACTCTAACAATGCATTTCCGTCAACCGGCTTTGTTATATAAGCTTTTGCACCTTGCCGCGTTGCCCACACTCTATCTGTTTGTTCTTGCTTGGTTGTAACAATTACAACAGGAATATTTGCAGTCTCAGGAGTTTTGGTTAAACATCTGGTTGCCTGAAAACCATTCATCCCCGGCATAACTACGTCCATCAAAATCAGGTCAGGCTTGCAGCTCTTCGCGAGCTCTATTCCCTGCTCTCCATTTTCTGCCAAGCTAATATCGTAGCCATTTTGCATGAGTACGCTTTTCAAGAAATGACGCTCAGTTGGCGAGTCATCAACAATCAATATATGCGCCATAATTCATATCCTGTCTGAAACGAAGTGCAATACAAATAGATAGGCATCAATACGCTAGCCCATCGCATGACGATTAACTGCTTGGAGCAAATCATCCCGCGTAAATGGTTTTGTTAAATATTCTTCTGAACCAACAATCCTGCCACGCGCCTTGTCAAAAATACTGTCTTTACTTGTTAGCATAATCACCGGCGTGTCCCGGAATTGACGATTATTCTTAATCAGTGTGCACGTCTGGTAACCATCCAGGCGAGGCATCATGATGTCTACAAAAATTAGATCAGGTTTATGTTCAGCAATTTTAGCCAATGCTTCGAATCCATCTTCCGCGGTAAGCACTTTACAGCCTTCCTTGTTCAATAAGGTTTCTGCTGATTTTCGAATCGTTTTACTGTCATCAATTATCATTACCTTCAAAGATGAAAACGACTTCGACTCTGATTCGACTACTTCTGCCTGCGAGGCCAATTCACTATTTTGCATAACCAATTTATTTCTCCAGAGCTGTAATCCATTATCTCGAATCGAGTATTATTGACGACGATAGTTGTTCGCGTATGGTATCAATGAACTTAAATTCGATCTGGCTTAATATACACGTTACTCACAACAGTAGACGCTAGATAGTCCTGGACCAGTAACAGCCGATATAACGGTAGAAATGGCGGACAAGGGATGCCGCCAATTTGAGACCAATAGCATGCGGCCAGTTGTGTCGCGAAGTTTGTGACCGACAGCACACTAACCTACGCACAGCGGCAATTACAGATTAATTTATGGGCTAATCAACATGGCAGATAAAATCAAACTGGCAGTCATTATGGACCCAATAGAGTCCATTAAAATACATAAGGACAGCACGTTTGCGATGCTGCTCGAAGCTCAACGCAGAAGATGGCATATACACTATGTCATACCCGGCTCGCTTTTTATTGTCGAAGGGCAAGTGTACTGCCAAGCCAGCTCTTTATCTGTTCAAGATGACGCTGAAGGCTGGTTTCAGTTGGATAACTGTAAAGATGTTGCATTAAGCGAGTTTCATATAATTTTGATGCGCAAGGATCCACCCTTTGATATGGAATATATCTACACAACCTACGCACTCGAGTTAGCAAAACAGCAAGGTGTTTGCATAGTAAACGACCCGACCTCGCTTAGAAATATGAATGAGAAATTTATCATCACTCATTTCCCGCAGTGCTGTGCCCCCACACTCATTACACGCGATCTATCAAGAATCAATGCATTTATCGACCAGCAGGTCGATGTGGTGGTAAAACCTTTAGAAGGGATGGGCGGACAGTCCATCTTTAGAATCACTCTGAATGACGTGAATAAAAATACCATTCTGGAGCAGGTTTCCAATCATGGTAAAAGTACCATTATGGTGCAGAAATTTATCCCTGAAATTAGTGATGGTGACAAGCGAATTTTAATTGTAAATGGAGAACCGATACCGTATGCCCTGGCTCGTATCCCCAAGGAGGGAGAACTTCGGGGCAACCTTGCTGCTGGAGGATCAGCCAAGGGTGTACCGTTAAGTGCGAAAGATCGGTGGATTTGCACAGAAATTAAAGAAAGTTTGGTTCAAAATGGAATATTATTTGCTGGAATAGACGTAATTGGCTCACATTTGACTGAAATTAACATTACTAGCCCGACCTGCATCCGGGAACTGGATTCGCTATACGAATTGAATATATGCGAAACCTTGTTTGATGGTATCGAACAACTCCCCAGCAGACACGAATAGGCATATACGTTACATAGTAGATACATGGCAAGCACCGTCGCCCCGATAAAAATATCTTCTAATGACAGATTTAGCTTTACGCTAATGCTGGCCATCGCTGCGCATGCATTAATAATTTTGGGCGTCGGATTTGAGTATATTAAAACTCACTCTGCCCCTCCTTCTACAATTGAAGTGGTTCTCACCAAGACCAAAACTGACACACAACCTGAAAACGCAAAAGTAATTGCCGAAAACAACCAGGTCCAAAGCGGAACTGTGGATGAAGACACGCGTCCCAAAGCACCCGCAGTCACCAGAAAGTCTGTAGATGGAAGTGACGATACAACGTCACAAGAGGTAAGTGAACGTTCAACAAAGACTGCTTCAAATGAAATGTTTGCCCATAAGGACAGTCCTGATGGCCCACAGGTTACAGATCAGCAAACCATTCAGCAGCCATTAAGAATTAGCCAGGAATTTATCCGAAAAACACAGAGAAACATTGCTCGTCTGATTTCGGAATTAAGTGAAGAAGAACAGCTTTATGCAAAACGACCGCGCATCAACCACGTCGACACACTAAGCGCCAAGACTGCTGTTGAAGCAACCTACATAAAAGAATGGGTAGAAAAGGTCGAAATCATTGGCAACATAAACTACCCTACACAAGCTCGCCAAAAAAATCTTAACGGCGCACTGATAATGAGCGTTCTGGTAAACTACGATGGTGACGTCGTATCCTCGACAATACAGGCAAGTTCTGGTGAAAAACTACTGGATGACTCGGCCAAAAAAGTGGTAAAACTGGCTTCTCCATTTAAACAGTTCCCATTAGAGATGAAAGAAAAATACGATCAACTAATGATCACAAGAACTTGGATTTATAACACTAACAGAAAATTTGTAACAAAGTAGGTTCGTGTCTTCCACAAACATCAGTCTAGGTTCGCAAATGCTGATAGCGATGCCGTCGCTAAATGATCCAAACTTCAACAAGTCAGTAACTTTAATTTGCGAACACTCTCCCAAGGACGGTGCGATGGGAATTGTACTAAATCAACCCACTTCAATGACCGTGCAAGAAATATTGACCGAACTCCAAATCAGCAAGACATGTGAATCTGCATTTGATGAACCGGTGTTTGCAGGCGGCCCGGTGCAAACCGATCGAGGATTTATACTGCATGACAGCAACGAAACCTGGAATTCTTCTTTAACCATCACCGAAAATTTATACCTTACGTCATCCAACGATATCCTGGAGGCAATGGCGCGAGGCGAAGGTCCCGAAAATTCGATGGTAGTGCTTGGCTATGCTGGCTGGGGCCCCGGGCAGCTGGAAACCGAGATCGCTGCTAATTCATGGCTTACCACTGAATACCAGCCAGAACTGGTATTTAACACTTCCGCAGAAAAACAGTGGCTGGCCGCTGGTAACATTCTGGGCGTCGATCTGAACTTAATCACGGGAGGCGCCGGTCATGCCTGAGAATGTATTCGTTACCACTCTGTAAGGAATGGCAATACATGCCATCTGCAAAGATATTCATGGCTTTCGACTATGGCGAACGCCGCACCGGAGTTGCCCTTGGACAAGAACTCACGGGTACTGCCAGGCCACTGACCACACTAACATCCTCAGGCAAGCACGTGGACTGGAAGGCCATTGAAGCATTATTAGACGAGTGGCAACCTGTCGAGTTGATCGTAGGAATCCCAGAAAATAGTGAAGACAATAAATCCATACGAATGAAGATTGAAAAGTTCTGCAAGGAACTACACAGTAGATTTAATTTGCCAGTGCAGTTACATGATGAGACACTCACTTCCAATGAAGCCTATCAGCATCTGAAACAAAAACGAAATCGGACAAAAGGAAGGATAGACAAAATGGATATCGATCAGTATGCCGCAGCAATACTGCTCGAATCGTGGATGTCCAACCAGCTAATAGAAAAATGATGAACCTAGATGTAGAACAATTAATTGGAAATTTACATCGTGAGACCCGGCAGCTGTTAACTGAGCGCGGGATAGAAAACCCCATTATTGTTGGCATTCATACCGGCGGAATCTGGATCGCGGAACGTTTGCATCAACTATTAAACATTTCCACCAGTATGGGCATTTTGGATATTTCATTCTATCGTGATGATTTCAGCCGGCTTGGATTAAACCCTCAGGTAAAGCCCTCTCAACTTCCCCTTGATATAACCGATCAGCATATAATTCTGGTCGACGACGTTTTATACACTGGACGTACTGTTCGCGCTGCGATGAATGAATTGTTTGACTATGGGAGGCCAGCCAGTGTCCAGCTAGCAGTCCTGGTAGACCGAGGTGGGCGAGAATTACCGATATGTGCCGCAATTGCAGGGGAAAGAATTGACCTGCCACCCCATCAGCATGTAAAACTTACGGGCCCAGACCCATTACAGCTAGAGGTCGTTAGTATTGACCCTGAATAATTAAAGTTACGCCACTGATAACTAATGCAACATTTTCTGACAACTGAATTACTCAATCGAGATCAGTTGACTGCTATTCTGGACACTGCAGAATCATTTACTAACGTCGATGGCCGAACTGTTAAAAAAGTCCCCTTGCTGCGTGGCAAAACCATTGTTAACTTGTTCTTTGAGGCCAGCACGCGAACTCGCACTACGTTTGAACTAGCCGCCAAACGACTTTCCGCTGATGTACTTAGCATCAATATAGACTCATCAGCTACAGTTAAAGGTGAAAGCCTGTTAGATACACTGCGCAATCTAGAGGCGATGCACATCGATATGTTTATTATCCGGCATCATCAAAGTGGAGCAGCGGAATTTTTAACCCAGCATATTTCACCGGGAATTAGCGTGATTAATGCTGGCGACGGGAGACACGCCCATCCGACACAAGCAATGCTGGATATGTTTACCATCCGACGAATCAAAGGCAAGTTTGAGAACCTAACCGTCTCTATTGTGGGTGATCTGTTGCATTCACGGGTAGCACGTTCCCAGATTCATGCCTTACGCACATTGGGCGCAAAAGAAATTCGTGTTATTGCTCCACGTACTTTGCTGCCATCCAGAATAGAAGACCTGGGCGTTAAGGCCTATCAAAATATTGAAGAAGGAATTCACCGCGCAGACGTAGTCATTATGCTTCGATTACAGAAAGAACGTATGCAAGGCGCATTATTACCCAGCAAGCACGAATACTTTCAATTATTTGGACTAAACAAAGAGAGATTATCACTGGCAGCAAACGATGCAATTGTGATGCACCCCGGGCCAATAAATCGCGGCGTAGAAATTAGTTCTGAAGTAGCAGATGGAGATCAGTCCGTAATACTGCAGCAGGTATCCTATGGTATCGCGGTTCGCATGGCGATAATGTCAATTCTGGCCGGAAATTAATGTGAAAACGGAAATTATTAACGCACACATCATAGATCCGGGCAACAATGTCGACCGCCAGTCCAATCTGTATATTCACAATGAAAAGATTGTCTCTTTGGACAGCGCACCAGACGGCTGGAATTCCGATTCGACAATTGATGCCGCTGGCAATTTTGTATTCCCGGGATTAATTGATATCGCAACACGGCTGCGGGAGCCTGGTCACGAGCATAAGGCAACTATCGAGTCCGAAACCTATGCCGCGGTAAGTTCGGGTATAACTTCTGTTGTCTGCCTGCCAGATACTGATCCAGCGATCGACTCGCCGGCAGAAGTCGAATTGATACAACAGCGCACTCTGTTAGCGGGCCACTGCAATGTATACGTAATCGGCGCACTAACAAAGCAACTAAAGGGCTCCATATTAAGTGAGATGGCGGCACTGAAAGATGCCGGATGCGTGGGTGTCAGCAATGTAACGCGGCCAATTGACAGTAATCAGGTTTTACGCGGAGCAATGGAGTACGCGTCCAGTCAGGACTTAACACTGTTTTTTCATCCCATGGATCATGAGCTGATGGCCAATGGCTGTATGCATGAAGGACTTTCTGCAACAAATATGGGGCTGGCGGGCATCCCCAACGCTGCCGAAACCGCAGCGGTCGGCTCTTGTCTGGCACTAATTGAACAAACCAATGTCCGTGTCCATTTTTGCCGACTATCCACTCACCGTGCGTTACAAATGCTCGAACGCGCAAAGTTTGACGGAGCTCCGGTTACAGCCGATGTTTGCGCACATCAGCTATTTTTAAGTGACCGGGATATACACGATTTCGACAGTAATTATCATTTGATCCCACCGCTACGCAGCAAAGGTGATGTTTCCGGATTGCGTCAGCGCTTATGCAATGAAATTATCGTCAGCATTTGCTCTGATCATCAACCTCATGAACCTGACGCTAAACTTGCACCTTTTGCTGCGACGGAAGCAGGCATATCATCTATTGAAACCCTGCTGCCGTTAACTCTTAGATTGGTTGAAGAGAATGTTCTGGAACTGAAAGATGCAATAGCATTGTTAACCTGCAAACCTGCAGAGCTAATGAATATTAACGCCGGTCTTTTAGGCATAGGCTGTCCCGCTGATCTTTGCATTGTTGATCCAAAGCGCGAATGGGAATTGACCCCGCAAACCTTGATAAGCAGAGGAAAAAATTCTCCCTTCCTGGGACAAACGTTCAAAGGGAAGGTGACACATACTTTTGTGGGTGGACACCTCGCGTACCAGGCCCGGGAATGAGCGAAGCAACGATTTACGCAGAAGAGGCCTGTGTGCTCTCTCATGAGGCCTTACCCGAAAATCAGTTTCTATTAAGGTTGCAGGCACCTCTGTGCGCTAAATCAGTCAAGGCTGGAAATTTTATCCATCTCAGTTGCAGTCGCGATCCATTCAGTCTGAAAAGACCATTCTCGGTGATGAGAACTTCCAGGGAAAATGGTTGGATCGAAATTCTTTACAAGGTAGTTGGCAGTGGGACACAAAAACTCGCAACCGCGAAACCAGATGATCGATTACATTGCCTGGGCCCGATTGGAAACTCGTTCGAGCTAGATTCGAATAAGGCCAGGCCACTGCTTCTTGGTGGCGGTGTAGGCATTCCTCCGATCTTTTTTTTCGCAGAACACCTGAAAAAGCATCAGGATGTAACACCTCTGGTGATTATGGGTTCGGAGATTCCGTTCCCATTTAAAACTAAGCCATCAACGATAATGGTTGAAGGTATACCAAATGACGTGATTGCATCGATGGCCTTGCTTGAGGACCTATCCATCCCATCAAGACTGGCAAGCAATCAGGGCTATGCAGGGTGTTTCCATGGGTACATACACGAGCTGGCTGAATTATGGATACAAACTCTTAATCAAGCCGATCGGGCTACGGTAGAGGTATTTGCCTGCGGACCTGCACCCATGCTGGAAGCTACAAGCAGGGTCAGTCAGGCTTACGGCCTGAAATGCAAATTGTCACTGGAAGAGCATATGGCTTGTGCAGTAGGCGGGTGCGCTGGCTGCACCGTACGTATTAATGAAAATGGAAAAGAGTATATGAAACGCGTATGTGTGGATGGCCCAGTATTTAATGCAGACGCAGTATACCCACCATTATAAAGCTGGCCGTTCTAGTCGTCGCTGAATATTGACTTTGCAGACGACAGATAATCATCATCGTCCAGATCATCATCTTCAATTAGGTCATGGTCAAGCTTAGCTTCGTCAAACGGTTTTAATTCTGGCTCTTTTTTAGCGTCACTTTCATCATCTACGGCGTCTTCCAGATCTCTTTGCATTTCATTAAAATCTGGCAGTGGACTCGACAATGTTGGCGGATCATTGTCTACCACTTCAGTTTCCACATTCATTGACTCTTCGCTTAATAACAATTCATCTTGTTCTTTCCGCTCACCGATGCTTTTAACTCCGCCACCAAAATTAATCTGCCACTCAAGATTACTACGGGAATCAGCAAAGTTAAGCGCATCATCCAAAGTAATCTTTTCATTCTTGAACAACTCATGCAAACATTGATCAAACGTTTGCATACCAGCCGCAGCACCCTTCTCCATGACTTCCTTGATCTCGCTAAATCTACCCTTGCGTACAAGTTCAGCGATATAAGGTGTATTAATAAGAACTTCAACTGCAGGTATTCTGCCACCATCCGTACTCGGGACCAGTCGTTGCGAAACTATTCCCGCAAGGTTCAAAGAAAGATCCATCAAGATCTGCTTTTTAGCGTCTGGCGGGAAAAAATTAATAATTCGATCCAGCGCCTGGTTTGCATTCACCGCGTGCAGAGTTGTTAAACACAAGTGCCCAGTATCTGCATAAGACATTGCTGCTTCCATTGTAGATCGATCGCGCACCTCGCCAATCATGATAACGTCTGGTGCTTCCCGCATGGCTTCGCGCAATGCATTATCGTAAGATAGCGTATCAAGGCCAACTTCACGCTGGCCAATAATTGATTTGTTATGGGTAAATGTATACTCGATAGGATCTTCAACAGTAAGAATATGACCACTTTTTTGATGATTCCGATGTTCAATCATCGCAGCAAGCGATGTTGATTTACCTGAACCGGTAGATCCTACAACCAACACCAGACCATTCTGCTTCATGACCAAGGCGCGCAATATTGCCGGCAAGCCAAGTTTTTCTATGGTAGGGATTTCGCACTTAATATAGCGAATCACCATGGAAACTTCACCTCGTTGCAAATACACATTTACGCGAAAACGGCCACCACCCGCAATTGAAATTCCGAGGTTCATCTCCTTGGTTTCCTCAAACTCGCGAATTTGCTGTTCGCTTAGAATTTCATAAGCAATTTTTTTAACGGTACCAGGTTCTAGCGAGGTCTTGCTGATGCGCTGCGTGACACCATTGACTTTCATGCATACCGGCGCCCCGGTTGTAAAAAACAAGTCTGATGCCGCTTTTTGCGACATCAGTTTCAAATATGGATCAATCGTCATAAATACTATCGGGCTTTAAATCTTTCTGGATGATGCCGATCCAATCATGCCGGCTTCTTCTGAATCTTCCTCTACTGTAAGGGCTTCTAATCCGTCAAGCAAGTCAGATGATTTCGATTTCTTGCCTTCCAGCTTGAGGCGTAAACGCAGATCATTTACCGAGTCAGCGTTGCGCAAACCATCTTCCATGGTAATTAGATCTTCTTCAATTAAATCAAATAAATGCTGGTCAAACGTCTGCATCCCCGCTTCCCTAGATTTCGCAATAAGTCCTTTCATCTTTGGCACATCACCTTTGAAAATCAGATCAGCCATTAAGGGGGAATTAATCATGATTTCTACCGCTGGAATTCGCCCATCGGTATTGTTACGGGGTAACAACCGCTGAGAGATCAGGGCTTTCAGGTTCAACGACAAATCCATCAATAACTGCGCGCGTCGCTCTTCTGGAAAAAAGTTTATTATCCGGTCTAGCGCCTGATTGGTACTGTTAGCGTGTAGCGTAGCCAGACACAAGTGACCAGTCTCCGCGAACGCAACCGCATGATCCATGGTCTCGCGATCTCGTATCTCACCGATCAGAATGACATCCGGCGCCTGACGCAGGGTGTTCTTCAGCGCAATCTCAAAATTTTCAGTATCTACTCCCACTTCTCGCTGCGTAACAATACAGTTTCTGTGTTTGTGTACAAATTCGATCGGGTCCTCGATCGTTACGATATGGCCCTGACTATTTTCATTTCGGTAACCGATCATTGCGGCTAACGAAGTAGATTTACCACAACCGGTGCCACCCACAAAAATGACCAGACCACGTTTGGTCATCGCAATATCCTTGATTATTGGCGGCAGTGTTAACTCGGAAATCGTAGGGATCTCGGATTGGATCACTCGCAAAACCATTCCAGAGCTATTGCGTTGCATGAATGCATTGACACGAAATCGGGAAACATTAGGCAAACTGATCGCAAAATTACATTCCTGCGTTTCTTCATATTCTCGAATCTGTCGATCATTCATAATCGATCGAACAATTACCTGTGCATGAGAAGCAGTCAGCGGCTGATTCGTTATTGGAATTAGCTTGCCATCCACTTTCATCGAAGGTGGCGCGCCTACTGTGATAAACAAATCTGACCCGCCTTTTTGCAACATGTTGCGCAGCAGATCATGCATAAACGTTATCGCTTTATCTCTATCCATCTTTAAATTCCAGTCGTCAATCCTGATTACTTAGAAATCATCATTTTTAGCTGCTTTTCTGCGCGCCTCTTCCTTGCTAATCAAACCTTTTGAGTGAATTTCCTTCAAACACTGATCCAGTGTCTGCATCCCAACATTTTGACTGGTTTGAATGGCGGAATACATTTGCGCAACCTTGTCTTCACGAATCAGGTTTCTGATCGCAGGCGTACCCATCATAATTTCATGAGCAGCTACTCGACCACCTCCAATCTTTCTGCATAAAGTTTGTGATATTACAGCACGCAATGATTCAGACAACATCGAACGCACCATATCTTTCTCGGCTGCAGGGAATACATCAATAATCCGGTCTATGGTTTTTGCAGCAGAACTAGTATGCAAGGTCCCAAACACCAGGTGCCCGGTCTCCGCTGCGGTAAGCGCCAATCGAATGGTTTCCAAATCGCGCAGCTCGCCAACCAGTATTGTATCCGGATCTTCGCGCAGGGCAGATCGTAACGCTTCATTAAATCCCAACGTATCGCGATGTACCTCACGTTGATTAATCAGACTCTTCTGACTTTCATGTATAAACTCGATAGGATCTTCAATAGTGAGAATATGGCCGTATTCGTTTTCATTCTTGTGATTGATCATGGCGGCCAACGTAGTCGATTTACCAGAACCAGTAGGCCCTGTTACCAGCACCAGACCTCGTGGATATGTTGATACTTCGGCAAATATTTTCGGGCAGTCCAGTTCTTCTAATGTAAGAATCTTGGTGGGGATAGTACGAAACACGGCCCCGGCACCACGGCTTTGATTAAATGCATTGACACGAAATCGGGCCAGCCCGGGAATTTCAAATGAAAAATCAGTCTCCAGAAACTCTTCATAATCCTTGCGCTGCTTATCATTCATGATGTCATACACCATGGAATGAACCTGCTTATGTTCCATCACAGGAACATTAATTCGCCTCACGTCACCATCAACCCGAATCATTGGCGGGACACCCGCAGACAAATGCAAATCGGAAGCACCATTTTTCACAGAAAAAGCTAATAATTGAGAAATATCCACTTAGACTCCTTGCAATTCAATCTATACAATTCCATGTATTACTAAAATGGAAGCTCGTAGCTATAGCGATTAACAAAGGGCAATCAAATACGACCCTAAAACAGCCAACCGCTGTACACTGATACTATATAGTGCCAGCTCATTGAATCGGGCTTTCTAGGGATTACTATTCGATAAGCAGGCACATTGTAACGACAAACCGAATCCAGCTAGAACGCACATATGAGCGGTTTTCACTTTTGAGACATCCAGTCCAAGCTTGTTCAAATATTCATGCCACACTCATACATTCAATCGCATTTGGAACAAATTCGTCAGCAGGTCCATGACGCCGAGTCGCGCTATAATCGCGCTCCCGGAAGCGTTCAGATAATTGCCGTCAGCAAAACTCGCAGCGCAGAAGAGATTCGAGATGCTGCCACTTGGCAACAATGCCATTTTGGGGAAAGTTACGCGCAAGAGGCAATTGACAAAATATCGCAATTAGGCGATCTGCGCTTGACGTGGCATTTCATAGGGCCAATTCAAAAAAATAAAACCAAGTCAATTGCTCAGCACTTCGACTGGGTTCATAGTCTGGATCGCGCCATTATCGCGGAACGCTTAAATGTCCAGCGCCCAGAACACATGACACCCATTAACGTTTGTGTTCAAATCAATATCAACCAGGAAGATACAAAATCCGGCGTATCACCAGCAGAGTTACCGGCACTTGCCAGCCAGATCAATGATCTTCCCAACTTACGCTTACGAGGACTCATGGCGATTCCTGCTCGCGAACAAAATTTTGACCAGCAACGAGCTACATTTGATCGAATGCGTAATCAGTTGGACTCGCTGAACAAGCACGGATTCAATCTTGATACACTTTCCATGGGCATGAGCAACGATTTCGAAGCCGCCATTGCGTCCGGCGCCACTATGGTGCGTATTGGTACGGCAATATTCGGGCCACGCAAACAAAAAGAAGTCCCGACATGAATGCAACCGCGGATACCACCGCCATCTTCATTGGCGGGGGAAATATGGGCAGCAGTCTCGTCAAGGGATTAGTCGCTAATAACTGGCGCAATGAGCAGATATTATTTTGCGAACAGGATCAACGAAGGCGTGACTGGTTACAAAAGGAGTTTTCGGGATGTACTGTATCTGCAATAGATTCAATATCCATTACTCCAGCAAGCATTGTCATTCTTGCCATTAAACCCCAGGACATGCGATCCGCATGTGAACAAATTTGCAATTTAGGGTTTTCAGCAGATGCATTATTCATTTCCATTGCGGCTGGCGTTCCTACGCGTGCAATACGAAAGTGGTTAGGTGGAAAAGCTAATATTGTACGCTGTATGCCTAATACCCCTGCGGCGATTGGGCAGGGTATAACAGGTTTGTACACCAGCCGTGACACCACGCAGACAGACAAGGACCGTGCTGAAAAAATACTACGCTGTGCAGGAGAAACCTTGTGGGTTACCGAGGAACCAATGCTGGACGCGGTCACGGCCTTATCAGGCAGCGGGCCTGCTTACCTGTTTTACTTTATGGAATGCCTGCAGGAAAGTGGTAAGAATCTGGGCTTAAGCTCGGAAGAATGTTATACGCTCACATTACACACCATAGTGGGCGCAGCGAACCTGGCAGCATTGGATAAGCATACATTTGAGCAATTACGCGCGAATGTAACCTCAAAGGGTGGCACTACGGAACAGGCAATTGATAGCCTGCAAAAAAATAAATTTATAACTATTATAGAGGATGCTGTAAGTGCCGCAGCCAAACGAGCGAGCGAAATCAGCAAGTCTTTCGAAGGGGACTAACAGATGCATGCAGCCAACAACGTAATCACATTTCTAATTCACACCCTGGTTACACTCTACATAGGGGCGCTCATACTACGCATCATTTTATCTTCTACGCGCGCCGATTTTTACAACCCAATCTCACAGTTCCTGGTTACAATCACCAATCCCGTGCTATTACCTGTGCGTAAGATACTCCCCTCAATCGGGCGCTTTGATACTGCCAGTTGGATCCTGGTGTTTGTCCTTAAGGCGCTGGAACTATTCTCGCTGTCGGCGATTCACGGCCGGCAAATTGAGCCCTCAACCCTGATTGCAGCGACCTTTGTTGGCATTCTAACGATTATTGTTTCGATTTTTCTGTATGCGGTCATATTTAGAGCCATATTAAGCTGGGTCACTGGACCATACACGAGTCAACATCCACTGTTATCGATTCTGAACTCGATTACCGAGCCCGTGTTACGGCCTGCACGTCAAATCATTCCGCCAGTGGGTATGTTCGACCTGTCGGCACTTGTCGTCATTCTTGTTTTATATTCAATTCTCATCGCTTTAAATTCAATCTGATTCCAGGCAGTAACCGTAGAACGATTTTGCATACTCTTAGAACTACTTCTTAATGCATCGCATTAGCTAATGGCCAATTAGGCATCAAAAAATGTGATGTGCGTCACAGCTTTTTTTAACCGGGTCTATGCCAAAATCTAGATTCACCAATGATTTGTTCAAATATGGTGCCATCGAAAAATAAACTTGACACTCGCTTAAAATTGAAATTTTTCAGAAAATACTTAAATATAAGTAAAAATTGGCATATCGTGCGTCCTTGTGTACAATTCGCTCGCATATAAAAATAAATTTTGCTGAAGGGGTTACTACCAATTAGGTTTTATAAAACCGTTGCACTTGTTTAAACCAATTAACTCACATAGAGGGAATATTCATGGCCGTAAAGAAAAAAGCCGCCGCCGTCAAAAAGCCACCCACAAAATCGGAAATCTACAATGCAATCTCTGAAGAAACCGAGCTAACCCGCAAGCAAGTTGCTTCTGTTTTCGATGCAATGGGGGGATTAATCAGCAAGGAATTAAAGCCACGAGGCTCTGGTCTATTCAACATGGTAGGGCTATGCAAGATTAAAGTTGTTAAAAAGCCTGCTACCAAGGCTCGCAAGGGAATTAACCCATTCACAGGTGAAGAAACCATGTTTAAGGCAAAACCAGCACGCAAAGTGGTAAAAGTATTGCCTTTGAAGGGACTCAAAGACATGGTGTAAATCCCATGTAAACGGGTATCAGCTATTGAGGAATATCTAACTCTCGCAAAATCTTATGCTTCATGCGGATAAAATCGGCATGAGAAAGATATAACCAATCCGCTATTTTGCGTATATGGTATTCCTCATATTTATTCAGAACTCCATCTGCGTAGGCTACTCTCCATAGCCCTTCCAGCAGATTTTGCTTGGATTGAAAATCCAGCTCTTCATTGATTAAGCGGATAAACGGATGGGCAGAAGTATACTGCTCGTGCTCGGTAATCGCGTATTCAAGCAGCGAATTAGCTTCGTCTTTGCTCAACGAAAATCGGTCAGTTAAAACTTGGCTGATTGTTTTCTTTTCCCGCGCAGTTATTTCAAAATCTGCACGACCTACTTCCAGCAACAGAAACGCCGCAGCAAGCTGAGTCGTGTGATATTCATCAGGCTCAGCGTCCTTGAGTTGCAACGTCGACTCCAGCCATTCATTAAGTTTATTAAACATATATTTATTGTCTATTTGCTATGAGATAACGATTTTTTGCCAACCCTGAGAAATAGGCCTCTATTAAAGGGTGCTGGATTGGAGATATGTTTTCAGATTCGATTAAATTACGCTCTGCAACGTAGGTCGTATAATTCTCCCCATCAACTAGTACATGGTACCAAGGCGCATCCTTTGGTGGCCTGGATTTTGCGACTGTTTCGTACCATCGCTCGCTAGCGCTGAACTCCGCATCGACATCAAAGACCACACCTCTATAACCGAATTTTCTGTGATCGACAATTTGTCCAATATGAAACTTAACGATATGCAATGTCATAATTCCAAAAATCATAGAATCTAACTAAACTTACCACGCACGCCTATAGCTTATTATAATTCATTTGACAGCGAAATAATCTCGAACATGATATGCTCACAAACCATGAGTAACGCACAAAAACCCAGTAAAGAGCAACGCATTTTGCTCACTATGCGTAAAGTATTAGCCTCTGTAGTTCGCGAAACAACGCCTAGTCCGGGAATGAAACACTCACTCAGCGAGAGTACGCGAGAAGACATTCGCATGTGCTTTAGCCTGATCTCGGCTCGCGAGCGCGAACTCGCAGAAAAGTCTGGCATCGAATTGAACATGAGACCCAGATTCACAGATGAGCCTGCTACCTCATCGGTTGTGCCTATCGATACTTTGCGAAGGACTCAGACTAATAAACAATCTGACAACGAAAATAACGAATAATATTTTCACATCACTGCCAACATGAGCTCAGAAGTAACTGACATTTTGATCGCTAGAAATACGATGCGTGTTTTAGATGAGTGGGGGCTGGATGGAAATGAAATTATTCAGATCCTGGCTTTACCTATTAATACGCGCGTGCGTCATCTGGAAAAGTTTCGCAATGGCAATCCTTTTCCTTCGAACTCAATCACCATTAACAGAATCGAGCATATTGCTGGCATTGCGGATGCCCTACGAACAACGTTTCCACGAAATTCTCATATGGGATTTCGCTGGTTACGAACACCGCACAGAAGATTTCGAAACAAGACACCGATGGAAACCATGCTAAATAGTGAAAATGGCTTGCTACGTGTACGATCCGAGCTGGATTGTGCGTATGCATGGGACCAATCAGGATCTTAAACCAGAGACCAATCAAGCAGAATTATGGATATGAGCACTGTAACTCGACTGGAAGACATTAAAATCACACTTGATCCGGGAGTTGAGATCACCCCCGAAAACAAATGTGGATTTTGTACTAATACAATTTGTTGCACTTACGTTACTCAGGAAATAGACACTCCAAGGAGTAAACAGGATTATGAATACCTGCTTTGGCAGGTATCTCACCAACATGTAGAAGTCTACCAGGACGATGAGGGATGGTTTTTACTAATCCAGGGAAGTTGCGTTCACATACAGTCTGATGGTAAATGTGGAATATACGAAGCACGCCCACAGATTTGCAGAGATCATACCAATGACTTTTGTGAGTTTGATTCTCCCTCGGAGGAAGGTTTTGATTTGTATTTTCGCAATTATGATGAATTACTGGCCTATTGCAAAAAGCGATTCAAGCACTGGAAGCGCGGCTAATTATCCGCCAAGTCCGATACTATCTCATTAAATCTATCAATAGCATCAAATCCTTCTGTGTCCTGCCTGGGTTGTGTTGAATCAGGCTGATGGATACTAATCAAATACTTGATCCCATAGCGTCGCGCAGCTTGCAGCACCGAAATATTGTCATCGATAAGCAGGGTGTTCGCGGGGGCATGCGTTTCGTCTTTTTTTAATACTGGCCAGAATTTGTCAGATTCTTTAGCATAACCATACTGATGCGAGGAAATTATTCGGTCAAATCTGGACCGAATACCTGTTTCTTCTAGCTTTACATCAACACTATCCATATGTGCGTTTGTCAACAACACCGTCCGCTTCTCACTGATTCTAAGCCAGTCCAGAAATTCTATCACCAAGGGGAACAGAGATACTCGCGGAGCAATCTCTCGTTTTAGCGCTGCGATATTTAATCCTAATCGATCACTCCAGTAATCTGTACAATACCAACTAAGCGTACCGTGTCTGCTTTTATACATTTCGATAAGCAACTCTTTAGCCTGCACGTACTCTAAGTCATGAACCTCACTATATTTTTCAGGGACATATTCATGCCAGAAATAATTATCAAAAGAGAGATCCATGAGGGTCCCGTCCATATCCAAAAATACAGTATCAATCTTATTCCAGTCTATTGCTCTGCTCATAATAATTATTCAGATGGATATTCGGTACAATAAATTTTATCCGCACACATCTTATTGAAAAAGCCTTAATAATGTTCTCATCTGACGACCTAAAACGACTTGTGCACGATGTTAATAACATCGCACAAGGGGGCGGCAAAAAAATTAATAACTACTTTAACGCCAGCTATGAAGTGAATTATAAACAGGACAAATCTCCTGTTACCACAGCTGATCTTGCAGCCAATGAGTATATTACGGACCATTTGAAAACACTAACACCAGACTTACCGCTAATATCGGAAGAATCTGCAGAAGTTGCTTTTCAGCATCGTAGCCACTGGAATGAATTCTGGCTAATTGACCCATTGGACGGGACTCGTGAATTCATAAAGAATAAACCGGATTTCACTGTGAATATCGCCCTGATTCAGGGAAACCAGCCAGTTCTAGGGGTCATTTATCTGCCCGTAGAAAATTGCCTTTATTTCGCTACCGTCAACAATGGGGCATTCAAGAGCAGTAGCAATAAAAAATGCAATTCGATTGCAGCTAAAAATTTGACAAATGAATCTCCTCGCGTCTGCGGCAGTCGCGCAAACCCCGGAAAATCAATGCAAAAATTCCTGGAGAGTATCGGTGATCATCAATTAATCTCCAGGGGAAGCTCGATTAAATCTTGTCTGGTAGCAGATGGAAGCGTTGATATCTACCCTCGCTTTGGTCCCACCTGTGAATGGGATACAGCAGCTGCTCAGTGCATCGTTGAGCAGGCGGGAGGAAGTCTGACAAACCTTAAGCTTGAAAAGTTGCAATATAACAAGGAGTCTTTATTAAACCCGTCATTTCTGGCGTACGGCGATAAAAACATAGACTGGCGCAAGTATTTAGTCTAGAGGAAATGCATGTATCTCCTTAAATTATTATCAAGATGTCCGTTTTCACTTCTGTATATATTTTCAGATGTAGTTTCTTTTTTTCTTTATCATATCCTCAGATATCGAAGGCAAACTAGCTTTACCAATATAAAAAATTCGTTTCCAGCTAACAACGAAAAACAAATCAGAAAAATTCAAAAAAATGCCTACCGCTATTTATGTGATTCTTTTTTCGAATTAATCAAGGGATACAGCATAAGCGAAAGAGAACTAAGATCACGAGTAACTATCAGCAACACCGACCTAATCAGGGAAGCTCTAGACGACCACCAATCCGCCTTGTTACTAACTGCGCATACTGCCCCAACAGAATGGGTTGGACAAATGCTTCACTTGAAGCTTGGATATTATATTGATCCAGTATATAAACCGGCACACTCAAAATTAGCAGATAATTTTATCTTTAATATACGCTCTCGTTACCAATCCACGCCCATCCCCTACAAAAAGTTGGCGAAAGATTTGATTACTAGAAAAAATATTAAACGCTGTATCGCAATACTAGCGGACCTGGAACCACGCCGCAGAGACCAGAGCCTGAAGATTAATTTTTTGAATCAGCCGACGCGGTTTTTTCTTAGTATTGATAAAATCGCCAAACTCGCCAATGTGCCTGTGTTTTTTATCGCTATCAAAAGAAATACTAGGGGACACTACGAGGCTGAAATCAAAAAACTTTGCGACAATCCTAACCAAATGGATTCAGAGGAATTTGTAAAAGCTTACGCCGCCTGTGTTGAAGAAGTTATAAAACTGAAACCAGAAGCATGGCTTTGGACGCATCGTCGTTGGAAACATTCAACTGCCGTATAATAATCAACCTTATGCTAAGGCTTCATCTCCGGTAATTTTCCATCCAAGTACCATCGTCCGGATTCCTCATCCAACCACCATAATTGCATATCTCTGATTGTATGCACATTGTTTACACGCTCATGATAATACGATATTTCTGCAGTCACGAACGCTTGTGTTTTCTCTTCATTTAACACAACTCTAGTGACCTTGTAATTGGTGACGCGAATTTCTTTATATACTTGCGTATCCGAACTTATCGGCTTGTTGTCCTGTGTTCGCAGATACGTCGCAGCATCATCGAATGCCCTCCAGCGTATCAACTTTCCATAGGTATTCACTTTCAAATTTATGTCGTCAGCATTTTTAGTAGAGCCACCCGCCAGACATCCAAGCATAGTGATCAAAACAAACAAATACGCTAAATGATCCAAACGAATTCTAAGCATTCACTACTCCCTTTAACATTAAAGAACAACAAATCAACGCCGCCTCAAACTATTAATACGTACGACTGCCAACATTATCAGTATCAACAGCCCAAACGGATATGGGAACAACCCAGAAAAGTAAGCATACAAGGTCGCTGCCAGCAAACCCAGTACAACAATTAAAATAGGATCTATATAATTTCGTCTTATCGACATACAGTTCTTACATTTAACCCGCGAACTGATCATTCGCCAACTGCTGGATAGCAGCATAGTTTAATTTGCCGGTGCCAAGCAACGGAATTTCTTTGGTAAATAAAATTTCACGGGGGACCATGATTTCGGCTCCACCTTGGCTGGATATAAATTGTTGCAACTGCTTTCTATCTGCATGCTTGTAGGTAGTTATTAGCACCAGCTTTTCACCCTTGCGTTTATCCAATACAGCACTGACACAATGTTGATCCTGAGGCCAAAGACTCGCAATTAACCCTTCTACCTGGGTCAGAGAAACCATTTCACCTCCGATTTTTGCAAATCGCTTAGCCCTGCCAAGGATGGTCAGAAACCCTTCATCGTCTATATCTACGATATCTCCAGTATCATGCCAACCATTTTCCAGCTCCTGTACTACTCCGGGTGCATCAATTTTTAAATACCCCAGCATAATATTGTCACCGCTTACCCACAATCGGCCTCCTCTTTCAATGCCCGGCACCTTTTCAAGTCTGGTTTTAATACCCGGAAATAATCGACCGACACTTCCCACCTTGTTATAGCTATAAGTATTAATACTGAGAGCTGGCGAAGTTTCTGTTACGCCATACCCCTCAAAAATTCTCACGCCAAATTTCGATACCCATTTTTCCCGAGTAGCTGCCTTCAATTTTTCGGCACCTGCAATAACATATCGGGTAGATTGAAAATCTTCTGGATCGCCATGGGTGGCGTACCCATTTAAAAATGTATCTGTTCCAAAGATTACGGTTGCCTGAGTGTCATATACCAATTCCGGTATTGCCTTGTAATGCAGTGGTGATGGATACAAAAAAGTTCGAATTCCCGAAGACATTGGCAGGACCAGGCCCACGCCAAGTCCAAAAGAATGAAAAACCGGCAACGCATTAAAAAACCGGTCTTTCGGAGAAAAATCAAGACAGGATTTAACTTGTGCGCGATTAGCCAATAAATTCTTATGTGTGAGTACAACACCTTTTGGTGCACCTTCTGATCCGGATGTAAACAATATCACTGCCGGGCTATCCGATGCAGGTTGGTTTCTTCGGAGACCTTTCCCGGTAAGCGTTTTTAGCATTCCCGCTATTTTCACTAACGGCCCTATTTGGTCTTTAATATCTTCCAGATAAATCACCTTGACCATTTCCTTGAGCTTCTTTTCCAGCAGGCTCAACTCACCAAGTTCGATAAACTTACGCGATGTTAAAACAGTTTTTATCTTTGCAGTGGTAACTGCTGAAGAAAAATTTTCCGTGCCCATTGTGAAATTTAGCATTGCGGGTACGGCACCCAATTGCTGAAGCGCATAAAAAGTTACCGCAGTGGGAATTGCGTTTGGCAGCATCATCCCAACGCGCTCACGGGGCTGAATATAAGTTTCTAACGCCTTACCCAAGACCACACTACCTAGTAATACTTTCCCAAGCGTGATCGGTTTTCTTTGGATATCCTCCAGGACTTCGTGTTTACGCCCAAAAATGTTTATGGATTCAGCCAGACTGTTAAACAACGTAGTATCAATATTCGTTGTTAAATACATCATCTCTGTCATTATGTCGTAGATCGCTCTGCGCAATTCCCTTCTTCTGGAACTACCTCGAATACTCGCAGCCACCTTGATTTCTTTCGAAGGGCAGATGGTCAGCGTTATTTTTGGGAACAACTTTATTTTCTGCAACCCTTTCAATCGACCAAACGGTGTGTACTCGGCGCCGCGTATCCGGACAGGAATAATTTTGGCATTACCCATATCAGCAATTTTTCCAGGGCCTTCATATACTTTCATTAAACTCCCCGTTTGAGTGAGCCTGCCTTCTGGAAATATGGCTACTTTCCTACCTGACCGAAGCATTTTGACTAATCCTTTAATCGCCATCGGTCGCGTTGGATCAAGGGGAAACATCTCAAAAAACTGCGTAAAAACTTTTGCCCACCATTTTTTATTCACATCAGTATTAATCGCAAATACCGGCATATCCGGGAGAAAGCAGACCAGTAACGGGCCATCCAGCAAAGAGACATGATTTGAAACTATTACGTAGGAAGATCCATCCTTGGGGTAGTTCTCTAACCCAAGGACTTCAACCCGATACAGAACTTTGAACAACAACCTGCCGATCGTTTGTAAAGATTGTTTCGGTATAATTTTCATAATATAAATAGCTACAATGACATTAAGAATTGCAAGCATCCAAAATAAATCAGGAATGCCAAACCCATTTGCAATCGCTACTATTACCAATCCGGATGCAACTACCATAAATAGTGCATTCATTATGTTATTCGCTGCTATCGTGCGTGACCGAACGTTTTCAGCGGATCGCTTTTGCAAAAGCGTATAAAGCGGAACAATATAGAATCCTGCAAAGATCGACAATAAAAACATATCGATCAATATTCTCCAATTTGTAGCAACCGTCAGAAATTCTGAAATACTGCGCAAACCATCAATTACTGGCTGGCTTTGGAATGTGCGCATAGATAAATACAGGTCAAAACTAAATAAAGACATGAGCATGCCCGCAAAGGGTACATAACGAGCACTTATTTCAGCACCCAGTATCCGGCTACACAGCAAGGAGCCCACCCCTATACCGATTGTGAACATTACTAATAGCAAAACAGCCACCTGTTCATCGGCCTGCAATACTTCCGAGGTCATTGGGGCCAGTTGTGAATGAACCACATAGCCCAAAAACCAGAACCAGGAAATACCGAGTATTACCCTTCTGATTTCCCATTTTTCTGTGCCAATCCGATACACGTTTAATGTATCTTTGAAAATATTCATACTTGGCTTTACGTCAACCGAACTCACTTGCACTTGAGGAATAAACATACTCGCAATCCAACCCATTAACGCGCACAATAAAAGAACCGCGGAAACCTGCCAGCCACCAAATTCCCCCAGGATAAGCAGGCCGCCAACAATAGTACCCAGTAAAATTGACAGAAAAGTTCCCGCCCCTACAAAGGCATTTCCTGCCAGCAATTCTGACTCCTTTAACAACGCTGGCAGAATTCCGTATTTAACCGGACCGAATAAGGCAGACTGTAAACCCGTCAACCCCAAGCAGAACATCAGCAATAAAATATCGCTTTTAACAAAAGCCGCAGATGCCAGGACCATGATTAACACCTCAAACAATTTAATCAGGCGAATCATGTAATGTTTTTGATACTTATCTGCCAATAAGCCACTAGACGCAGAAAAAAGAAAAAATGGCAGTATAAATATACCAGCTGCCACCATATTCAGGATTGAAGCTTTCATCTCCAATTGAGATGCGAGCTGATAGGTTATCAATGTAAGCAGGGCAAACCGAAATACGTTATCGTTGAACGCCCCAAGAAACTGAACTATGAATAACGCAACAAATCGTCTCGTTTTTAGTAAAGACCAGGCAGAATTATTCACAAAGTTTTCTCCTGGTAAGGCGAGATGATTCGACAAGCCGCGCGGGACACCTCTTCACGGTACTCAGATAATTGCCCATCCATTCTTTTATACACTTTATTAATTATCACCTGGTACACCGAGCCGATAACCATTGCAGCCAATGTGTGTGGGTCATGGCATTCGATTTCTTTATTACTGGCCGCATTTTGAACACAATCAAAAATGATTTGGTATGGAGTAGTACTTTCCGCACTGACTTTATTTATGTAGGAGTGCTGCACGACCAAGTAATACTGAAACATGATCCAATCTTCGTCCGCTAATCGCAGCAAACAATGAACCAGAGCCGTAATTTTGGTGTTAACAGTTTGTCCCTCGACTACAACATCGAGCAAACATTTCGCAATGTGTTTGTGATAATCGCGAAATACCTGCCATGCCAATTCATCTTTGCTTGGAAAATAACGATAGATTGAGCCTTCTGCTACTTGAGAGCGTGCTGAAATTTCTCGCGTAGTGGTTCGTGCCACCCCATGCTCGATAAACAGCGTGACCGCCCCGTTTACGATTTTCTCCCTTGTATTCGCCATAAAGTAGACCACGTCAAAAGCAATCACCTGATACTAAGTGAGTACTCACTCACAATCAACCAAGCGGCATTGCTTTGTATACTGGCTCAATATAAGTTGCTCATTTTATTCTAAAAGGACCAACATGCACGTAGTAACCAACCGAGTTTACGTACACCCGGACTGGAAAGAAGAGTTTGAAAATCGATTTCAAACCAGAGCGGGACAGATCGACAAGCAACCCGGATTTAAAAAAATGAATATTCTAAGGCCGATATCTGAAGACGCACCTTATATAGTTTATACCGAGTGGGAGAATGAGCAGGCCTTCAAAAGCTGGGTAGGTAGTGAAGACTTTAAGATAGCTCATCAGAATCCGATGCCAGAAGAGGCCTTTAGCCGAAGAGGTGGGTTGGAACAACACACCATTATCATTAGCGCTAATGCTTAACTTCAGTACTAAAAGAATTCAGATTTCTGGACAACGATTCTTGAAATGCCAATTTGCAAATCTACGGTAGAACCAGTCAACAAGCGGAAGCATATGAAACCGATAGAGGAATTTTCCCAGAATTGAATAGCGTGGCAACCGGGCCCAGATAGAAGCGAAAGCAGCTGCACCTTTCACGACCACTCCATCCCAGCGCAACACGTGCAATTCACGTAAAGCATCGGTGTGGCATATCCCTAACTGTTGCAGCCAATTGCTTCCCTTTTGAATATCTATCCAATCAATGGCTTGATTGTGATCACACCGCTGGTAATGACCAATCTCTTTACTGCATAAACCACAACCACCGTCATAAAATACAATCGTTTTACTGAACCGTGAATCAACTGACATTAACTAGCCTCAATATTTTGATCGGTAATATCCATCCAGTCGAGTAGACCATCGTCTGTGGTAAAAATTCATTCGCCTATTAAATAATTCGGAATAAATTTATGTTGAATTCATTAGCGGCATAAAATACAAGGTAAATGGAAAGATTGACGGCGATGTGAACCGAAGTCCCCCAATTTGTTAAGCCAATTCGTCCAGCACGGTTCCTAACAATTCATCTGCTACTTTTAATACGGCTGCCGAGGAATACACCTGCCTTTCCGCTGTCTTTAAATCGAGCAAATTACCGTGCACTTCAGCTGGATGATCCTGAACAATAGACGTGGAAATCGCGTGTGCGCTTATCTGGGCACGATTGAGTCCCGCTTGAACGCCCTGCAATCCGGTTTGAAAGATTTCATCCACGTTATTTCACCCTCCATTAACAGGCTTTCTATAGCGTATTCATCTGCAATCCCGGACAAATCTTAAACAGGCAGGGTAGTTTTTGTGAACTCCATCACAAAATCGATTTTGTCATTATTACAAAGGCTTTCCAGAGCGGTACACAGGCCCAGACATTTCCAAGATATCCGGTTTATTTAACCAGCAATCGATATACAAATAACAATACCAAGGCACCACCTGTGGCAAGCCCAATGCTAACCAAATTTAATCCGGTTACTGCACCCAACCCCAGACTCGTTCCGACGAAACCCCCAATCATGGCACCGGCTATTCCGAGCACAATAGTGACAATATACCCACCCGGGTCGGTACCAGGCATAATCCATTTGGCGAGAGCCCCGACAATTAATCCTAAAATAATCCAGCTGATGATGCCCATTGATATTCCCCCACCTCAGTTACCATTATTTAGATCCTCTATTTATTCAGTAACCCCTTTACAGTATTCGTATCAAATTTAAATCGCAGTTTAATATAAGGCCCATTGGCAGTGTACTCCGCACTCGAAAAGTCTTCATCCTCAAAACCATCAATGTTATAGCCGACACTTACCCAGGCATTTTTATAGACATTAAGGCCGACTGCAGGGCCAAAAGAATACCGATAATTATCTGCATTTGAAGAATGTAAAATATCACCATGCAATGATAAATCCAGACGTCTATTTATATCTTTACGAAACTGAAATCCAAAAATCTGAGTTACGCCATCATATTCTTCGCCATCAATGTTATCCAGGTTGTACTTGATCCCCCAATGCACACCCAGTTGATGGGATTCATCAATGGCATAGTTTAAATTCAAGTTATTAACCACTTTGCGACTACGAATACGTGAGCTCTCATCTCTGATGCTCTCATAATCCAGATCCAGACGATTCAATACTGTTATCGCGGAGTCAGTCGGGCGATACGCAACGGAATAACGCAATTCGGCCTGGGTGTCATCAGCCCCATCTTTACCATCAACATCAAATATCTGTGCACTCATTGCCATGCCGATTCCAGTTTCCTGTTCACGATAGAATCCAAGCAGCAAACTTCGTTGTATATCTTCATCGCTGGTTCTGTATTCTGCACGAGATGAACTCGACCAAAATGATTGCGTATAATTTGCACCTATAGAAAGTGCTGTAAAATCATTCGTTTCTGTACCCGATGCAAACGGAACATTGGCATTAAATAATTGTCCCCCCGGATCACGCAAAGTATCAGATCGATCGATACTAAAATCCAGGTATAGTCGTTCATTATATTGCCAACCCTGGGTAAACCCTAGATTACTGAATAATCTTGAACCATCTTCACTTGCTTGCTGTTCTACAGAAGAATTGACTTCTGCTTGTGTCCATGGCGTAAGTCGCGTGCCCACTCTGGTAGTGTTAGTATCCTGATCTTCACCTTGAGTATATTCATGCTCTGTAAACAACTCGGTATTCTCATTAAGTTTATAGTCGGCGCCTGCAATTATGCGGGTGGGATAATCAACCGAATTATCGCTATTTAAATTCACTTCAGCGCTGGAGCGCAGTTGTAGTGTATTATCCAGCATATAACGAGACGCTTTAGCAGTCGCCAGCAACGAATCATCGCTATCTCGATCTTCAAATTCATCTTTCGCATATTTTAAACCAGCTGCCAGGCTGTATTTCTGCTCGGATTTCTCCACTTCCACTTCTGCCACTGACCGTTTCGCTTCAGTAGCCAGGACCTCATCCCGATAAATTTCCCCATTAACATTTAGATCCTCGCGCAATTTATAACGCATGTCGGCACCATAACGTTTGGTTCCATCGTTACTTCTACTTTGCTGGTCGAGGCCGAAATAATCTTCCTGTTTGCGAAAATAGACTCTGCCATCCAAATCTTCAGTTCGACGTTCTAACTCGGCCAGATATGCATTAGCGTTTTCATCATCTCCATTTATCGCTGTCTTACTGGTTGCTATCTCCGCATGAATTTCTGTTTGGTCATCCAGATTGTAGGAAAAGTCAGCCCCCAGAAGGTGCCCATCTGTACCTGTATCGCCCTGACTTATTCCACTAAATCCCAATTCCCCTTGATCATCATTAATTGCTACGCTAGCACGACCACCTGCGGTAACCTGACGATCATCAGCTCCAATAACCTCATAATTCACTACAATGTAAATTGGGTTAAAGTTTTCATCACGGCTTTGTACCGGTTGCTTGAAAAATACCGTTCCGTTCGCGGGATCAATGCTGTAATCAATAAATCGTGTTAATTCTCTTTCATCCACTACGAATTGCGGCTTAAATCGATCACGAGTTTCCAATGTAATTTTTTCACTGTTTATTACCAAATTATCATTTGATAGTCTGTATAAACCAGATGTCCCATTTCCCCGAATTTCATCACGAATAAATACCTGGTCTGTGTCAGCGATAAATGAATTGAAGCCATATCGCTTGCCTTCAAATTCACTCTTCAAACCTGTCATACTTCGATCGTAACGGGCTAGTTCAGTAACCGTTAAGTCAGTATTAAAATCACCAAACAAGGCATAAAATTGTTCACGTTCAATACGCAAATACAGTTTTCGCGCACTAGCCGCATCAAACTTCTGCTCCGTCGCGTCACCGTACAAGGTATAATATTCGTCAGGATTAATTATCTGAAACAAGCGCTCAGCCGAATTACGCTCTTTTCGATCAGAGTCATACGCCATAGTTAGCAACCATTGTCCTTTGATTTGCCCTTTCGCATACAGTGCGAGACGACCATCTTCATAGAGATCATCTTCATGCTGATGATCGTCCAATGCCTGTGCATTACCTGAGATATTGTTATACCCTGCTGTCCCTTCTGCCAAACCCACCAGTATCCAGTCACGCTGGCTACCGGTAACCCAGGCGGTCAGCGTCTGCTCACGTTGCTTTACAAATTCAAAGTCCAAAGTTACTTTTCCGCTGCGGGTGGTCGGCTCCAACTGTATAAATGCGATACCATCTTGCTCAATCCTGTATCGTGTTTTCCCTTTAAGCAAACCAGTTAACGGTTGCTTATCCAACTGTTGTTTTTCGATAGTGGCTGTATATTCAGGAGAAAGCTCGAACTGACCTCCGACACCAGCACGCGCAGGGACACCCCATTGATCATAGAATCGCACGGCCACTACGATAGGCGAACGTCCATCCGCTTTCAGTAGCGAATACTCAGGCACCACCTCGGCCTTTATTGGAGGGCCAGATAAATGTACAGTTTTGTGAATTTCCTGGATAACCTTACCAGTATTATCCTGAGTCACTGCGACAAATTTATTATCCCCTTCTTCGATATCGATACCTCTCCAACGAGTAATCATACGTTGGCCATCTGCGCTGCTATCGATACTGTCAAGGTTAAGTGCATTCACCTCAACGCCATTAAGTAACAAGATAAGTTTTTCGCTTCTCTTGTGTTTTATACTAACGGACACCGAAGGAATGTCCGGGTTGTAGCCATTTTCGGGCAATAACCATTCGAGTTCATTGCTTGCTTGATCCAACCAGGCCTGATCAAATTCCGGAGTGGCCGATATTTCAATCTCGGGAAGCTGTTGACCCGAACCCCCTGGATTCACACTTGGCTTCTCCACTATTGCTGAACTAATCCCGCTGTCACTCTGGGAAATCTCGAATTGTTTTAGACGAACAACCTCTATTGTTTCAATTTCGACTTCCACGCGTCGGTTCAGTGCCCGGCCGTTTGCAGTCTTATTGTCAGCAACCGGTTGCGTGTCGCCTCGACCAATTATTTCAAACCGGGTATCTTCCAGTTTCAGCCCCATCTGCAGATACCTGGCGACGGATTCTGCGCGCGCATCAGAAAGCTGTTGGTTACTATGGAATAAGTTTCTGTGTTTTTTTGATATCGGAACATTATCCGTATGCCCCACTACTCGAATTTTACTTATGTTTTGCGCTTGCGCCACTTGCAAAAACTTATCCAGGTCATCCAGATCAGACCAGCCTAATTGCGCAGACAATGATTCAAACTGCGGATGGAAGGTATAGCTTCTAGAAACCGACTTTCCTTGTTGATACAGCACAGCATTTGTTAAAACTTCAGAGCGCAAATTTTTATTCTCTCCGACATCATAAGTCACCAATGCCTGTGTATTGATTTCTCCTTGTTCGACCGGCACACCCTGAACTAAAAAGCGAATTTCAGTAACCCATTGCCCATTTTTTTGATCCCCTAATGGGAATGTGAGTGTTCCAAATGTAAATGCAGGATCCTGAACTTTATTTCCATTTACTGTAGAACTACCTTCGACGTACTGAAGGCCATCCGGCAAAATTATGCTCGCACGAACATTTTCGAACGTCTGCTGCTCGCCTTCGATTTGCATCGTATATTCAATTCCATTATCCCCGGATTTACTTTCCAATCTCGCACGCAACACGCCTGTCTGTTGCACTTTCTCTCGTAGATAAAAATCGGAACGCCACAATAATCCTGCGTTGACATCAACAAACCTGGAATGAGCAACACCCGCAAACCTCGTATTGCTTACACATTGATGTAGCTCAAGGTGCTCAGGTATCGTAGCTGTATCGACCTGGATTACATGTGTTCCTGGCTCAATAGCTTCAAAATGATACATTCCACGATCGTCAGTAAGCACATAGCGACCATCCTCAAGAAATAATCTCACACCTGCAATACCCTGTACCGGATCAGCCTGCTGCAAATCGAGTAATTGCTTTTTACTTTCAGACTTGATTAGCTCTACCACATTCAAAGCAGCATGATCACCTTCCAGGACTTTAAATTGATTACTTACCCAACCGTTGTTTACTTTGGCATTCTCGTGCGATTCAATCAGCAATTGCCCTCGTAGCAAATAGTTGCCCACAAAAGATTTATCTACCGTTGATTCAAATTGCAAATGCAATTCGTCATCATAAACATCTTCGGGTAACTTGAAATAAACGATCTGGCCCTTCTGCTCAGGTTCGCTAATCGCAACACCGTTCAATCGAACAGAGCCGACTTCATACGATATTGGCTTCGAAAATACTGTTTTAAAAGTTAGGCGGCCATTTTTATCGTTATTATTCTTAATAAGAACGGTATGATTCATGCGATTGTCACGCAATTCACTCAGCATCTGGTATTCAATATCATTGAATCCGGAATCTTCTTTACTTTCGCATACACCTTGCGCAACGCGACCAATTAGAAAACTTCTGGTACTCAGCAAGTCATCTTTAACACGGACAGTAGCTTTAGCAACATTTGATGTGGCACCGCTGGTATCTCTGGCAATCGCTGAATTTGTTGCGTGGCCAAAAGGTGATCCGGCGGTGATCTCTACCACATACTTTATCGTTACAGTCGCGTTTGCACCGAGTTCACCTAAAGCAAATGTTAGTGTTTGACCATCCCTTCCAACTTGTGGATCAGATGCGCTTACGTTATTTTTCTGCATCGAACCGGACTGGAACCTGAAGCCGGTGGGGAGTGTATCTGTTAGCGTAGTATTTGCCGCCGCCACAGTTGATCGATTATTAGTAACCGTCACCTCGTACTGAATAAAATCTCCAATCGCTGCTTCAATTTTTGACGCCTCCTTGGTCACAAACAATAATTCATCGATTGGGTCGATTGGAATATCAACATTCAATGGAGGGCCGACGGTTAATGTGAAATTAGAGCCAAATGAAGCATCCGCATCGAGTGCAAACGGTGCAGTCGATAATAACTGCAATTCTGAAATTCCAATGGCAGACGGCGCATCGAATGCATCCGCCACAACGTCCAGCCGGTAAGTACCAGGAGCTACCGAAGGGAAACGGTATTCTCCGGCGGCAAAGTTATAAACGGTACCACCTCCATCGGTAACCGTACTTCCAGTAACCACGGTGGACGGGAATACACTTACGGTGTCGTCGCCAAAAACAGCAGCAGGCAAGCCTGTAGCAGCATTGATTAATGTAACACTAACCCCATTGACGGGGTTACCATCACTACTATTAAAAACTATACCAAATGGGTCAACGAGAATATTATTGCTGGTGGTATCTGTGTTATCAAAAACATCTGTATAACGTGCCTCGATGGTTTCACCTGCTGCAACTGCTAGCTGGCAGTCAAATGAAGTAACAGGTGAAGTAACAGATTGAATATAACCGACAAACTCGCCGGTGTTGATATCAGTCTCGCTTAACTCTAGCACCTCCTGATCACCCAGGTTAATGGAACTTATCGTGATGACTAAGGTGTCGCGTACACCACTATCTATATTTCTATTACCATCAACAACGCGCACAAAGACTGGCTCACCTTGATGATACGAAGAGGCAGATGTCAAATCGAGTGGCAAACTCGCGTTCAACGCGCCAACCCCCGGAAAGGTTGGATTTCCTAATGGTGGGAATGGGCCTGCAGTACCACTGATGCTACATCCAGTTGGTGACGTATTCGTAGGTGTTGAGCCTGTTCCAGTTGGAGAAAATTGTAAAAAGGAAATGGCTGCGGGAGTTAGAATTGTAGTAGTAGTAAAATTAACGGGATTGGAGAGACGCACTTGCGGGCTTCCACCGCTAACAAAGTTAGCCTGCGCGGTATTGGTAATAAACGTACCTGACGGAACCGCATAAGCAGTACCTACTAAAACAAACAATGCACACAGCAGGAGTAACCCTTGTCGAGCCCATAAGGAACCGATGAAGCACACTGACCTCATGCTTGCGTAACATGCATTGTGCATGCACGCACTAATTATGTTTGCAATCCCTCGCATCAGTAATGCATACGGGCACTCCAGGAGCACCCGCATGCTCTTCCTGATAATCTACATTACGTAACTAGTTTATAGTAACGTTAAATGTAATGTTGCAAGTTACACCTGCTGCAATCGTACCCACACTAAAGGTAAGATTCGGGCTAACAAAGCTACTGCTAGTAGCTCCACCACATCCCGCATCAAATGCAACACTTGCTGGCACAAACGCAAGATTAACAACATCCAAAGGATCGGTGCCACCAATACCCGTCGCGACAACAGCCCCGTTATTGGTAATTGCTATGGTGTACTGAACTGTTGCCCCAGGGATTGCCTTCGCGTTTGGCGCGGTACCACCGACACCATCATCTGTAACAACCGAGGTCTTATTCACGGTAAGTGTTACCGACACGATATATGTACCGGTAGCAGAATGCACACCATCCGTAGCGATATCACCTGTAGCGGTACCTGCTCCTTCAGCAAACGCGACTTGTGCCGGACCCAAAGCCACATCAACTCCAACGTCTTCAGTAGTCAATGCGCCTATACCCACAGCCCCACCGTCATGCGACGTTGCGATTAATGCGGTGTCTGATAGCTGTCCATTAGTTTGCGCACCAATTGAGCCAACTAAAAATACATCCACACTATTCGCTCCTGCCGTGGAACTGAGTTCATCGATGAATGTTGCAGTATCTACACCGACGTCATATGTGTTGTTGCCATTAGAATCAACAAATATCGATACCGCTGTCGGATCAAAATCGTCTCCCCCCAAGTCTTCAGATGTCAATGCGAAGTCTTGTGTTGGCGTATTACCCAGGTTAGTTACAGTAAACCTAAGTACCTGCGGTGGATTAGGAATTGGTGTAACACCATCTTGCCCAGGCGCAACGGATACGGCAGCCCCATCTTGCCAAACAACCGTGACATCGACTTTCGTATCAACGATAAATCGAGTCGCATCGCTTGCGCCAGGTTGATTGGGATCATCCGACGCCACTGGAGGTTGTGCTGACCCTCCAACCGAAAATGTGATCGTCGCCTGATTATCTACTGGTGTACCTGATGGAGTTCCAACTGCAAAAACTTGCGAGCTAAAACCAAGCAACAGGAACACGCTTAATAACACTTGAAACAAGTATTTAGCTTTAAACATATTCATGATATGTACTCCTTTACGAAAACTCCTAAGTAGGATTATTTAAGAACCACTCGAAACTCGACCATGCCTTTATCGCCAGGCTGCAATTGACCACGGTAAGTCCAGCGAACATCCGTATAGTCTTTTGCTTGCGCTATACGTTCTGCACCGTTTGATTCAATTACACGCAACTGATCTGCTTCATGGAATGACTTGCCGCCATCAACCGAATACAAAATTTCTGCATCCTTTCCCGTTGCACTACCCATTTTGTAAATGGTGTGCTCTGGAATTGGATTAGAAATTACTACGTCTGCAGCTGGCTCAGAGCCGTTGTATTTAAAACGCGTGGTATAGATAACTTCACTACCAGGAGTTACCTTTTCAGCCGGAACTCGCTTAACAATTTTGTTGCCTTGCTCGTCCAGGGTTACAACTTCTAGCTCTACTATCGAAGTTAGCTCGATTGCGTTTGATGTATTGGCGTTACCGATCGTAAAGACCGATGCCATAAAGAACACAAAAAGTGTTCTAGTGATTATCAGGAAGTGTTTACTCACTTTTATCTCCTTTGTTAATTGATGGTCACATCAAAATTAATGAAATGCGTAACCGCAGTTGAGATAGTTCCCAAATCTACAGTTACAGTGTTTGCAGAGAAATTCCCTGCATCCGCGTCGACACTGCTATCTGTCAGGGGTGCGCCATTTAACGTGATGGTCCCTAACGAGTAAGTCGTATCAACTGGGATTGGGTCGGTGATGACAAGGTTATTTACCGTGCCGACACCAAAAACATTTACCTGGATGGTGTAGCGAATGGTTGCTCCCGTAATCGGAGAACATGGCGCAACGGTACATCCACTACCATCATTCACTACTTGCGCTGATTTAACTAAGCTGACATCTACCGGCGTTGCATTAACTTCATATGTTCCATTCGCATTCGTAGTGGCTTGAGTGGTTCCTACAACCGCATCAATACCTCCATCGCCTAAACCATTTAAGTTAGTCCCTACTGGTGCACCAGCTGCACCTATGGTTAGCGCATTGGCCGTTAGCTCACTTATTCCTATTTGCCCACTTGTTGCTGTTGCCGGAATATCGTTAACGAGGAAAATAATTTGGTTATCAGTTGCATTTGCATCCAGCAGTGGGTCGTTAAATCCGAAGACATAAAGTGGATCGGTTGCCACACCGTCAAAAATGCCGTTGCCATTACCATCTAAGTGAATATTGCCGTTAGATGGATCGAAGTCGTCAATTACAACGGGAGAGTTATCGAGTAATAGAGAAAAACTTTCACTGCCATTGCCCGTGTTAGTCAACAAAAATGTTACAACTTGTGCAGTTGCGCCCGGAGCGACAATAATATTTGCTGCATCTTGCCAAACGAGATTGAGGTTAATGGTTTCCTGAACCTGGAAAACTGTAGAGCCAATTGCAACTCCAGGGACACCACCGAGAGTAAAATTAACCGAAACAGTATTCGTGATAGGAGTGCCCGCAGGTGTGCCTACTGCCCACAGACTTGCACTCCAAGGCATAAACACGAAGAACAGCGCAATGAATAATAATTTTTTCTTCATTATTGCACCTGCACTCGAAATAGAATTTCAAATCCTGCCGGAGTACCACCACTTGCCGGATTGAATTGTCCACTGGGTTGAATTCGAATAGCCGTAACTGCGCTATCAAAGCCGCCACCATCTGCAACAGGCGCATACCCAAAGATATAAGGGGGTAATGGAGTATTGGAATATGAAACTACCGGAGAAGTTAACCCGCTACTGATCGTGCCTAATGGCGCATCTATAAATCGTACTGACGGCAAACCGCCAGCACATGGATCTGCAACACACAGACTTGTATTTGTGGGAATTGGATCTTCAACAACTACGTTGTTATCAGTAGAACCATTACCCTGATTTGTCGCGTTAAGTGTGTATAGCACCGTAGCACCAGGTATTGCCTTAGCGATCGGCGCGGTATTCCCCAAACCATCTGCGATTACCTGCGAACTTTTTAGTAAAACAATATCTGGTGTACCGCCGACATTAAACGTGTTCGCCTCAATGTCACTAACGATTCCTTCTGTTCCTTCATTCGCAATGACAACTGCAGTCCAAGTACCCAAAGGCGCTGCGACAACCTGGGGAAATTCATATGTCTTAGTATCTGCACCCGAATCCGCCACTTGCGTCATTGCGGCATTGGTTACGATGGGACTTGAGTTGGCGTCTAAAATCGTGACTGTCGTGCCAGCAATATCAAAGCTACCAAAGGGATCACTGACGATTGCTCGCACATATGCAGTAGCGCCAGGTAAGAATGAAGTAACAGCAGAGCCACCCGGAAACGGTGCATCGAAAAATTGAATGGAATCGACATTGATGACCGTTTCAGAGGTCAATTCAACGCGCGAATTAATCCCGCCACTTACAGGAAAAACACGAAATGGAGCATTGCCTGCACCTGGAGTTACATTGGTAACTGTCGCGCTAATTATCGAGCTGACTGGTAAAGGTATGTCCCCGGCAATGGGAACGAGGAATGTGTGTGGTGCAGGCGTACCATTCAACGCAATGGTTTGCGTAATACTTCCGATGGTAACTGGTAATGAAGGAGGCGTTGTTCTGGTTAATGTAACCTGAATAGTACGATTAACAAATGTTGAACTGGACAGATTATTTTTTGTTAAAAGCAATACAACCGGAATGTTTGTCGCAGCGCTATCGATAACCAACGGCGCTTGTGTTATTGGATTTAACGTCCAGGCAACAGAAGGATTGATGTTCTTACGAATTCGAACATTAGGTTGTGCCGCCACTGGCGGTGCGCGTGATAGATTATTCGCGGGCGCGGAATAAAAATAGAGTGGTTTATTTCCAGGCGTAATCGTCGAAGCACCGATTACAATCGTAAAATCAGAACTTGAGTTATTAGTATTATTTGCATCCGGCAATGTTCCAGCAACATTAGCAGTGTTGGTAACAGATGG